>Ga0070714_100004509_pt1 | contig 10500 bp, 11 predicted proteins | sample LARL83metaG_FD_65450 | JGI IMG/M metagenome (GOLD analysis project Ga0070714, IMG submission 65450) | Corn, switchgrass and miscanthus rhizosphere microbial communities from Kellogg Biological Station, Michigan, USA - LAR L8-3 metaG | ecosystem: Host-associated > Plants > Roots > Rhizosphere ... | reverse complement strand
CACGTCCGGCTGCGAGGCCAGGTGGATCGCGTCGTCCACCCGCCCCATCGGGATCACGCAGACCGGGCAGCCGGGCCCGTGCACCAGCGTGACCGACTCCGGCAGGTAGTCCTCCAGGCCATGCTTGTAGATCGTGTGGGTGTGCCCGCCGCACACCTCCATCAGCTTGTACTGGCGCCCGGGCTCGCACAGCGCCGCGATCTTCGCGGCCAGCGCGTGGGCCTTGTCGGCGTCTCGGAATTCGTCGACGAACCGCATCGTTCCCCCACGCTCCTCTCACTCGATAACCGATTCCCGTAGCGCCGCGAGCTCGTCGTCGTAGGCCTGCCCGATGCCCTCGAGGAACTCAAGGGCGGCGGCCGCCTCCTTCTCGTCGATCTTCGACAGGGCGAAGCCGACGTGGATCAGCACCCACTCGCCTGGCGCCGGCGGGTCGTCGGAGAGCAGGCCGATGTTGATCATCCGCCGGACTCCGCTCACGTTCACCTTGGCCAGGTCGGGCTGCTCCGGGTGGAGCTCGATGACCTCACCGGGTATGCCGAGGCACATGTGACATCTCCTCTGCAGTCAGCTCCCAGAGCACCTGATAGATCGTGGTCTGCGCCTCCTGGATCCGGTGCACAGACGACGAGGGCACCACGAACAGGTAGTCGATGCTGCCGAGCTCGGCCATCTTGCCGCCGTCGTAGCCGGCCAGCCCGATGGTGAGCATGCCCCGCCGGCTCGCCTCGTCGAACGCGCGGAGCAGGTTCTCCGAGTTCCCGCTGGTGGACAGCCCGACCGCGATGTCATCCCGGCCGCCGAACGCGGCCAGCTGCCGGGCGAACACCACGTCCACACCTACGTCGTTGCACAGCGCGGTGACCACCGACGTGTCGTTGGCCAGCCCGAACGCGGGCAGCGGCGGAAAATCCTCACCAGGGTTGAGAAACAAGGTGGCCAGCTGGGCGGCGTCGGTGGCGCTGCCGCCGTTGCCGAAGGCGAACAGCCGCCCGCCCGCGGCGAACCTGGCCGCGGCCTCCCGCGCGCACGCCTCGATCCGCGCCCCGTCCCGCGCGGCGACGGCCCGGCGCAGCTCGCCGATCTCGGCCGCCTTGGCCACGGTCGACGCCCGCACCTGGTCGAGCACGACCGTCAGGTCGCCGGTGTCCGCGTACAGGAACGGGTACAGCGCGGCCAGGTCGTCACTCATGCGGTGCCGTCCCTCTGGCCACCACGCCGATCGCCTCCCGCGCGTGCACCAGGATGGTGTCGCCCACGCCCGCGCTCACCAGGGCCACGCTGACGGTTTCCTCACCTGCCCCGGTGTCGACCACGGCCATCTGGTCCTCGAGCAGCCGCACGACGGTTACTTCCACCGCCTGGTCCGAGCAGGTAATACAGACGTCTCCGATGCATTCAGGCAGCTCGCTCACGTGACCACCCCAGGCCCGAGTACCCCCGGCTGCTCGAAAAACACGTGCACGAGCTCCCACAGGACGTGGTACATCGTCACGTGCATCTCCTTGACCACGCGGGGATCGGCGGAGCCCGCCACCAGCACGTGGTCGGCGAGCTTGCCGGCCTGCTGGTTCCCGTCGCCGCCTACGAGAGCGACGGTCAGCAGGCCCAGTTCCCTGGCCGTCTCCAGGCCGGCTACGACGCTGAGGCTGTCTGCGTCGGCCGCGATGCCGAGGGCGATATCGGCGGGCCGGGCCAGGTACCTGAGCTGGTGGGAGAAGATCGCGGACATTCCGGCGCGTTCGGCGATCCCGGTGACGGTGGCCACGTCGGCGGTCAGCGAGATGGCTGGCAGCGCGCGCTTGCCCACGATGACCGGGTGGACGAACTCGACCGCGACGTGCTGCGCGTCGGCGCTGGGACCGCCGGTGCCGAACACCAGGAGCCGGCCGCCCTGGTGGAACCGCACCGCCATGGCGTGGCAGGCCGCGGCCACCGCGTCCGCCTGGCCGGCCAGGTCGTCCGTGGCCCCGTCGCGCAGCCCGAACAGCCGCCGCGCCGACGCGCCGGGACCAGCCTGGATCCTGTCCTCAGGCATGACAGCACCGTAGGACACTTGTGTATGGCCGTCCAGTAGCCGAAGCGACACATCTGGTCATGACTCGCCCCAGTATTCCGCGCCGCAATGGCCAGCGGCCGGCTCGCCTCGTTAAGCTATGGTTTATCCGAGAATCTGCACGGGGGGAGTTGTGCCATTCAGGACGACCTGATTCCAGCCCGCGATAATCGGTGGCGTCGCCTGGGTCGTACCGCCGCGATCGGGCTGCCCCTGCTTTTAGCGGGACTCTGGGCGGGTTTCTGGGTCATCTCCCGAAATGCCGTCTTCGCCGCGTTCGCGGCGGGAATTCAGACCGCGGCGGTGATGGCCAGCCTATTCCTGACCGCGCGCGGGGCCTGGTCGTACCGGCTGACCGGGCGGCGGCAGCTCAACGTGATACTGGCCGCGTGGGCGGTGTCGCCGGCCCTCATGGCGGCGCTGCTGGCCGCCGCGTTCGGGCTGCCGGCCGTCCCGGACGCGTTGATCGGCGTGACGGTGGGTGGGGCGGCCGCCCTGGCGTACGCGAGATCGCGCCGCCGGATCTCCGCTATGCAGGCCGGCATCCCGCTGGCCGTGGACTCGCTGGCCGAAGCCCGCCAGGTGCTTGACGCCACCGAGGCGCCAGGGAGACCACCATCAGGGACGACCGCCGACAGCGAGGCGATGCGGCGGCTGAACCACGCCCGGGCCCTCACCTTCTCCGCGATGCGCGAAGGCGACCATGACCGCCTGGTGGAGGCGCTGCCGCCGCTGCGGGAGGTCATCAAGGACCGGACGCTGGACCCGGCGGTGGCGCTGCTGGCCGCCGACGACCTGGTCAACGCCGAGAGCATGCTGGCTCAGCGCAGCCACGACGGGACGCGGTACGCCGCCGCCGTCGACCTCTACGCCGAGCAGGCGGCCAGAAATCCCCTGGTCGCCGGCACGGCGGCCAGGCTGCACGGTCACCGGGCGGATTACCAGGCGTTCCTCGAGCAGGAAGCGACCGATGACGCCGTGGCCGCGGACGAAGCGGGCGACGAGGCGGCCAGGACGCGAGCCCTGGCCCTGGCCGCCGGCGCGCACCACGCCGTCAACCGCGAGCTCGGCGCCGCCCTGGAGCTGACCGGGCCACGGGACCAGATCCGGGCCCAGTACCTGTCCATGCTCGGCACGCACCTGTGCCTGAGCCTGGACGTGACCGGCGAGGACCGGCTGGACGAAGGGATCGGGCTCTGCCGTCAGGCCCTGGCCCTGCCCGCCGGGCGCCGCCGGGAATACCGGCCGGGCTTCGAGCTGAGCCTGGCGAGCGGCCTGCTGATCCGGTGGGAAATCGACGCGGATGACCGCGACCTGGACGAAGCCAGGACTCTGCTCAGGCGCCTGGTCCGGCTGGGGAACCCGGTCGAGGCCCGGGCCAGGGAACTGCTCCTCCAGATCTCCGCGCGCCAGGCGCGCAGGAGGAAGCGGTGAGATGGCGCCGGGCCGGCCGGCGCGAGGATCCGGACGACCCGGCCGAGGTGGCGGCCCAGGCCCGCGCCGCCTTCTGGGCGGGCGTGCGGGACGCGGTCGCCGACCTGACCCGGGTGACCGAGAGCTACGTGGAGTGGGCTGAGCTGGCCGGCGGCGCCGACGAGCGCGCCGAGGCCTACTGGATGCGGTCGGTGGCGACCGCCAGGGACGCCATGCGCAGGGAACTGCCCGCCAGCCGGCTCCGGATCCTGGCCCGCTCGCAGCACATCGCGACCGAGGCCGCCTATCACCTGGCCCGGGCCAGCCGCCGGGAGCAGCGGGAACAGGCGGTGATCGCGGCCGAGTACTCCCGCGGGATCCTGCTCACCCGCCTGGTCGGCGGCCTCAGCCCGCCGGTCAGGACCGGGCTCCTCGCGGCCGGTCGCCCGGACCTGCTGCGCGCGTACACCGACGCCTTGCGCCGCCGGGCCGACGCCTACCGGAGCCAGTACGCGCTGCCTCCCGGGCCGGCCGCGACCGCGGGCTCCAGGCCGGCGGTCACCGCCGGCACCCCGTCGCGGCTGGAAGCGACGCAGGCCGAGGTCACCAGGCTCACCCGGGAGATAGGCGCGCTGACCGGCGGCGTCGATCCGCTCGACCTGCCCAGGTACGAGACGATCGGCGACATCGCCCGCCGGGCGCCGGTGATCTACCTGGGTGCCGCCGAGGAGGCCGGGTTCGCCCTGATCGTGCGGGACCGCGGCGAACCCGGTTTCGTCCTGCTGCCGGACCTGACGGCGAGCGCGGCCGCCGGGCACCGCCGTCACTTCGCCCGGCCTGATCCGCTGCCCAACCCCGCCCGCGACTGCGTGGACTGGCTGGCCGGCCCGGCCCTGTCCCGGCTCTTGCCTGAGGTCGCCGGGCAGCGGGAGATCGCGCTGGTGCCGCTCGGCGCACTGAGCCTGCTCCCGGTGGGGGCCGCGCTCATCCAGGCGACCGCCGGCGCGCCCGGCGGGCCGGTAGCCGTCCGCCACCTGCCCAACGCGCGGGTGACCGCGGACGTCCCGGCCTGGCCGGCCGGCCGCGGCCGGATGAACACGCTCGTCGTGGCCGGGCCACCCGGCGTCCCGCCGCTTCCTGTGCTCCGCCAGGCCGGGGCCGAGGCCGACGTGCTGGCCTGCCGGTACGGCACCAAGGCGCGGCACGGCGCCACCGGCGAGGCCGTGCTAGCCGCGTTGCCTTCCGCGGACCTGGTCCAGTTCCTGTGTCACGGACGTGCCGACCTGGCCGACCCGCTGTCCGGCGGATTGCTGCTGCAGGACGGCTGGCTGACGGTGCAGCAGCTGTTCGCCCGGCCGCCGCAGCGCCGCCAGCTGGTCATCCTGGCCGCCTGCGAGAGCCAGGCGGCCGGGGTGGCGGCGCCGGACGAGGTGATCGGCCTGCCCGCGGCCCTCTATCAGGCCGGCGCGGCCGGGGTGGTAGCCGCCCAGTGGCGGGTCGAGGAGCGCGCCGCGCTCGTGCTGCTGCGCCGGTTCCACGACTACTTCCTTGACGGGCGCCCTCCCGCGCAGGCGCTCGCCGCGGCGCAGGCGTGGCTCAGGGACGCGACCATGCCGGAGCTGACATCCCGCTATCCCGACCTGTTCCCGTCGCGCCCGCCACGCCGCCAGGTCGCGGCCGGGCGGGCCACCCGCAAGCCGTACCAGGAGCCGGTGCACTGGGCCGCGTTCGGCTATACCGGCAGCTGAGACGATCCACCCCGGAGAGGAAACCGATGGAGGACTACCTCGTCATCTCGGCCGACCTGAGGCATCTGACCGAGGCGGAGGCGGACGACTTCGTCGACGCGGCCGCCGGGCTCGGCCTGGATGTCGACGACCTCCCGCCGCACCTGGGCGTCTCCGCCGAGGTCGTGGTGCTGGCCAGCACCACCCTCGGCGCCGTCTGTGCCAAGCTGATCGACATAGCGGGCGGGAGCGCCGCGCAGAAGCTATGGGACCTGATCAGGCGGCTGCTGCACCGGCAAGCGGGGCCGCAGGGCATCGAGGACGTGCAGCAGCGGATCACTTTCGTCTGGGACGAGCCGGCCAGGCGCGACGGCCCGCTGGCCACGGCCGCGATGATCACGGTCTGCCAGTCGATCGCCGCGATCCCGGACGGCACCGTCCTGAACTGGGACCCGAAGGCCGGGCAGTGGCGTCACATACCCCCGATCTGAGCCCTCAGGTTCATGTTGTGCGCGAGCTGGACGTACCGGGGGGTGGCGACGATCACGAAGGCGTCGCTGTAGTTCTGCTGCTCGATGCCATCGAGGAAGACCTGCCAGGCCGGTGACGAGCGGGCGTAGTTGTGAATGGGCAGTGAGATGAACCCCGTGCATACCGCGAGGAACGAGCGCAGCTTCCAGCTTCCGGTGAACACCCGCTTGCCCGCGTTGGCCGCCCACATCCGGTGCGCGCGGACCATGTCCTCCGCTTCTGGTGCCCCCTGGGAGCACCAGGCGGCCGTCTCCACCATCTCCAGGTAGCTAGTCAGCCCCGACGCCGACTTGACGGGCAGCAGGCGCGAGCTCAGCCAGTCCACCAGGAGGCCCGTCACCTGCGAGCGCACCGCCATCATGAGGTCGGGGTCTGACCTCGCGGTCTGCACCGCGCGCACCGCGGTGACCATCGCCTCCTCGCCCCGGTTCAGGCCGAGCATCGCCCGCATGCGCAGGATGTGCAGCCGGGCGGTGGGCCCCCCGGACAGCGTCTGGGCGGCCTCGTCCGTCGCCTTCGCCGCGTCGTCAGGCCGGGACTGCGCGAGCAGGAGACTGATCCGGCTTTCCCAGTTGCGCGCCTCCCCGGGCTGCGCCCGCACCGCGAACTCGGCCGCCTGGGTGCCCTCCTGGAGCAGCGCCGGGATTATCAGGTCGCCGGTGTCGAAGCCGGTGGCCACTACCCAGGCGAGCGCGGACGCGGAATCGGCGGTCATCCCCCAGCGGGACACCGCCTCACGCGCGACGCGTATCGCCTGCTCGTAGTCGTCTGCGAAGACGTACTCGGAGATGATGCGCCACAGGTCCTCGAGGGTACGGAAGACGGCATCGGGAATCTCGGGAGCCGAGCCGCCGCCGGCGTCGTCGGTGGCGCCGCGCTTGAGTACCTCCGCGGCCCGCTGGATGAGCGCGACGACTTCCTTGGCCTTCTCCCGGCCTTGCTTGTTGTTGCAGCTCGTCTTGGCGTACCAGGTGCGCCGTTTCCTGTTGATGTTGTCGTTGAGCTTGTCGTCCGGGTCCGGGGGAATTCCGAAGAATTCCAGCATGGTGCCGTACGAGGCTCCCGGGGGAAGCGTGGACGACTTAACCCACTGCTCCTGGGTCGCGACCATTGCTAGCCCACCCGCCTTATCCTGGCCATTTCGGCCTCGGCCGCGCGCTTGTCCGCGCCGGACAAGATAGTGGGATAGACGATCTCGATTTTCCGCAGCTCGGCCTTGGTCTCGCCGTCATAGGCGCGGAGCGTCAGCCTTCCCTCGTTGGTGGCGCTGATCACCACCCGGAGCGGATAGCCCTGGCGCACGCGCCGGCCGAAGTCGGCCGGCCCGCGGCCAAGCTCGGTGACGAAATCGAGGTTGTCGTCGTCCCCTTCGTTGAACTTGACGTCGACCCGGGTCTGGCCCTCCTCGAAGGTCTCGTACATCTCCTCGTAGTCGTCCGCGGGCACCGGGGTCTGCGCCGGGATGATGACCGAGTTGTACAGGGCACGTGTCTCGGGGTTGATAGCCGTGATCCCCAGGCCGTGCGAGAGCACGTCCCTGGGCGGCGGGATGGCGGCCAGCAGCGTCCGGGGGTCGAGCTCCCCGCTCTCCTTGGTCGCCAGGATGGCGGCCCCGCGGGCCACGTCCTCGTCCAGGCTGCGCGAGAACGTCGGCTGACGGCCCGTTATCCGGGCCAGCAGCTGCTGGAAGGCCGGGATCCGGCTGGAGCCTCCGGTCATCAGCACCTTCGTGATCTCGGCCGCCTGCGTGCCCGCGGTCTCCATCGTGTGGATCGTGATGTCCTCGACGGCCTGCAGCCTCTCCTTGAGCAGGCCCTCGAACTGGGACCGGGACAGCTGGAAGTCCAGCGGCTTGCCGCCCACCGAGATGAGCGCCTCGGACGAGTCGAGCTCGGACAGCTCCTTCTTGAGCTCCTCGGCCTTCAGGTAGGCATCCTGCTCGGCCTGGAGGTCGGCGGTGAGGTCCAGGCCGGACTGGCTGGCCAGTTTCGCCATCTCGTCCACGATGAGCTGGTCGAAATCCATGCCGCCGAGCGCCCGGTCGCCGCCGGTTCCGATGATCGTCATCGACCCGTCCGTCCCCAGGTCCATGATCGTGACGTCGAAGGTGCCCCCGCCCAGGTCGAAGACCAGGATCCGCCCCGGCTCGCCCGGCCGGTCGAAACCGTGCGCGAACGCCGCCGCGGTCGGCTCGTTGACCACGCGCTGCACCTCCAGGCCGGCCAGCTGGCCCGCTATCTTGGTCGCCTCGCGCTCGGCGTCGCCGAAGTACGCCGGGACGGTGATGACGGCCCGGCGTACGGGCTCGCCGTAGTAGTCCTCGGCCATCTGCGCCAGCTTGCGCAGCACCAGCGCGGACAGCTCCTCCGGGGACTTGACCTTTCCGTCGATCATGAACGGCTGCTCGTCCGGCAGGAACGTCCGCTCGCCCATGCCCCGCTTGAACAGCCGGGCCACCCGGTCGGGCTCGATGACCGAGCGGGCCTTGGCCCGCTTGCCGACCACCGGGTCGCCGTCTCCCTTGGGGTAGTAGACGACGGAGGGCAGGATCCGGTCACCCTCCTTGCCCGCGATGACCTCGGTCATGCCGTTGGGGTCGGTATGCGCGATGACGGAGTTGGTGGTGCCTAGGTCGATGCCGAAGATCCGGTCCATAGTGGTTGCTTTCCTTTTCTGACCAGCCTGGAGTTGAGGTTTCATGGCGCGTCGCCGCGCGGAGGGTCATGCCTGGCTGATGGCGGGCGCGATGCGCACCAGGCTCCGGACCACGACTTCGTCCAGGGAGCTGAGGCCGGGTGCGAGCACCTCGGCCACGGTCGCGGTGCCGTCGTCGGCGGTCGTTCCCTCGAGCGCTTCATGCCGGTCCGCGTCGTACTTCTCGCCCACCTGGCCGGTCTCCGTCATCCCGGCCGAGGCCAGGATCTTCACGAGTTCCGCGGCCAGGGAATCCTTGACCGCCTGGTCGAAGTCGAGACGGCGGAGCCGGTTGAGCATCCGGTGCACGGCGACGATCAGCGGGCGCTCACGGCGGGTCTCAAGCCGCCGCTCGGCCCTGCGCAGCCGGTCGCTGAGCGCGTCGAAGGCCTGATCTCGCTTGACCCGGTCCAGCACGTGGTCGGGCAGCCAGTTGAGCTCGTCGTGTACCGCGGCCCGGATCAGCCTGGTCAGCTCGGCCGGGTCGGCAGGCAGCGTGTCCGGCCCCCCGGCGCCGGCCGGACCCGGGACGTCTCCGTCCGCGCCGGGCTCGGCCGCGCCGGGTGCTGTGTGGCCCGGTGCTGTGTGGCCCGGTGCTGTGTGGCCCGGTGCTGGCTGGCCCGGTGCTGTCTGGCTGAGCGCCGGCCCGCCCGGGGACTGGCCGCCGCTCATGCTCCGGTCCCCGCGGGCGTGACCCCGGCCAGGGCCGCCACCCGAGCGGGCAGCGCCGACGGGTGAAAGGCGTTTTCCAGCCGCTGGCCGATCAGCAGTGCCGCCGGCCCGCGGAGCACGAAGGACAGCCTGGTGCCGTCGCCGGCTGGCTCGAGGTCGGTGACGATCTGCGAGCGCAGCAGGTACCTGAGCACGATCTCGGTGACCGCGGCGTAGATCAGCCACGGGGTGAGCAGCACGGCCAGGGCGAGCGCGATGACCGAGCCGATGCAGCCAAGAGCCTCGCCGAGGCCGAGCACGGCCAGGTAAAGGCCCTTGAGTATCTCGGTGAAGTGGCTGCCGCGCCCGACCGTCTCCCGGGCTATCACCAGGCTTTCGCTGGACTGGTCGACGTGGAAGCGGCCGCTCGGAAAGCCGAACTGCCCGTCGTAAGAGCTTTCCAGGAACTCGCTGATTAACTGGGCGGCGGCCTTCGGTGCCACCTTGTGCATGACGACAGGCGGCAGGCGGCGCTGCCAGACGCGCAAGAACACACCGCCAATGAACATCAGCACGATAATGACGAGCCAGAGATCGATCAAGGCAGACACTGGATACCCCCAAAATGAATGCTGTCAGCTGCTTCCGCTGCCCGATTCCGGGAGGCCGGAGTACCCGTCGGGATAGCTGCGGAAAAGGCGCCGTCGGCTAGGCCGCCGCCGGGCAAAGTGCCAGGCCGGCTTGCTGTGGTAGCAGCCGGGCTGTCATCCGTACCGCGATCACCGGTGCCAGGTGATGTTCCTCAGGCAGCAGCTGCGCCGATGATCGAGACCTGCCCGATAAGGCGAACCAGAATTCTGTCAAAGCGGACAACGGCGCTTGCCTCCCCCCTGGAGAACGTGCGATGAGATCCCCGCCGGTAGCCCGCGATGGAATCGCAGGCCGCGGGGTTGTGGCGACACGCCGCCTGACCAGCCCAAGCGGTCATTGTCATCCCGTATTCCCGGGTTGCCCGTGGGACATACGTAACGCATAGATATCTGGTTGGTAAGAAATATACTGAGTTGCGCACTTACTTCATAGTTAGATATGCCTTACCGGACGGTGTAGGCGATTAGCTGGGGATTTCCGCCGCCGCCCGAAGCCGACGTCTGGGGGCCGCCCGCCGGGACCAGCACCGTGTTGCCGAAGACGGCGATGGGCGCGTTCGTCGATGTCGGCAGCTGATGCCGGTAGACGATCGCCCCCGTGCTGCGGTTGAGCGCGTAGACCCCGCCCGCCCCCGCCCTGAAGCGCCTGTTGCTTGCGTGTCCCGTAATGCCACTAGCGTTCCCTGTTCCGCGGCTCCGGGGGAGGAAATGGCTTATGGGGAGGATCTGGTACCTCCTGTAAGGGTTCCGCAATTTAGGTGGGCCTGCGGCGTGTCGC
>Ga0070714_100004508_pt1 | contig 10501 bp, 13 predicted proteins | sample LARL83metaG_FD_65450 | JGI IMG/M metagenome (GOLD analysis project Ga0070714, IMG submission 65450) | Corn, switchgrass and miscanthus rhizosphere microbial communities from Kellogg Biological Station, Michigan, USA - LAR L8-3 metaG | ecosystem: Host-associated > Plants > Roots > Rhizosphere ... | reverse complement strand
CTTTCTCGGGTTGGGCGATGGCCTCCACCTGGATGCGCAGTGTCACCGCCATGCTGAAACCATAGTTCTTGCCGGAATCCATGCCGAAGTCGTCGCGGTTGAAGCTGCCGAGGGCATCGGCGCCGCAGACCTCGCGCTTGTAGAGCGGGTGCGGCATGCACTTGAAGCTCAGGATCTTGAGCGCCAACGGCCTGGTGACGCCGTGCAGGGTGAGGTTGCCGGTGACGGTGGTCGGCGCGCCGTCGACGAAGCCGCCCAAGGTACCCTGGTAATGGGCGTCCGGGTACTTGGCGGTATCGAAGAGCTCCTTGCTCCTCATCGCCGCCTCCACCTGGGCCTGCCCGATCTCGACGCTGTCCATGTCCACGGTCACGTCCACCGTGCCGGTGCCGGCGCTCTTGTCCAGGACCACGGTGCCATGGGACTTGGTCATCAGGCCACGCCAGACCGAGAGCCCGCCGAAATGGTCGGCCTCGAACTCCTCGTGGGTGTGGTCGGGATCCATGTCGTAGGTCACCGGTGTGGCCAACGCCGCCGTCATGGCGGTGGAGGCGGCGAGTACGGTGAGCGCGAGCAGGCTTCTCATGCTTTCTCCTGGGACGGATGGTTGATCAAGCGGGCGAAACGGTCGAGGCTCTGGTTCCAGCCGGCCTCCATCCCTTCCAGCATCTCGCCGGCATCGGGACCCAGGCCCTCGGCATAAGTACTGAGGGAAAGCCGGGTCTTGCCGTCCTCATCGGCGAAGCTCACGGAGAGACGGCCCTGCAGCGCAGGTTTGCCGTTCTTGTCCAGGGCCTCGAAGTCGAAGGCGAAGCGCTCGTTGGCACGGATGTCGGTGATCGTGCCTCGCATCGTATGGTCGGTGCCCTGCGGCCCGCGCATCACGATGTGGATGCGGCCGCCCACCCGCGCCTCGATCTCGCAGACCGGATTGGTGAAGTCCTTCGGACCCCACCAGCGCGCGACCTGCTTGGGGTCGGTCCAGGCGCGGAACACCTGTTGGCGTGACACGGTATAGAAGCGGCTTATGTAAAGCTCGCGGCGGCGTGTGATGGTCTTCATCCGTCCTTTCTTACCACTTCGGCCAGGTAACTTGCCAGTTGCTCGAAGGTGCCGCTCCAGCCGCCATGCATGGATGCATGGTTCTCTGCGAAGGTGCGGCGCTCGATATCGGTGGCCTGATGCGGCTGCCACTTTATGGTGAGTAAGGTGCGTGGACCCTGCGACTCGAAGAGCGTGGTGGAAAGAGTGAGGCGCGGCCAATGGGGATTGCCGGGGTGCACCGTGATGCCGCCCTGCTCGTCGGAGAAGCTGCTGATCAGCACCAGCTTCTCGGGCCGCTTCACCTCGCGGAAGGTCCACTTGCCCCACATGACGTTGCCGTCCGGCATGCGCATGCCATAGTGATAGGTGCCGCCTTCGCGCAAGTCCAGTTCGCCGCCCACGATCTGGCAGCCTTTGGGGCCGAACCATTTGTCGAGATGTTCCTTCCGGGTCCAGGCATCGAACACCAGTTCCCGCGGTGCGTCGAACACCCGGCTTATGACGAATTCATCCTGGTTCTGGGCTTGCATGGCTTGGCTCCCGTCCTGGATCGTCAGTGGGTGGATTCCGCCAGTGCGCCCTGGGCCGCCGGCGGCGTGCGCAGCAGGAATACGCCGAGCAATGCCGCCAGGAGCGCGAAGGCCGCACCGCAGAGGAAGGCCGCCTGGTAGCCGTCCGCCAGAGCCGCCATATGGTCGGCGCCGGCGCCTGCCAGGCCGGCGGTACGGGCCGCCGCCACGCTGGCCAGCACCGCGAGACCCAGGGCGCCGCCGAGCATGAAGGCGGTGTTGACCAGGCCGGAGGCGAGACCGGAGTCCGCTTCCTTCACCTCGCTCATGGCGGCCATCAGCACCGGGTTGAAGGCCACGCCCGCGCCCAGGCCCAAGAGCAGCATGCCCGGCAACACGTCCCGCATCAGGGTGCCATCCACCGGCGCATGGGCGAACAGCAGCAGGCCGGCCGCCGCGAACAGCAGTCCCACGAACAGCGGACGCTTCAGGCCGAAACGCATCACCAGCTTGGCTGAGAAACCCAGCGACATGACGGCCATGATGACATTGGAAGGCAGGAAGGCCATGCCGATCTGCATGGGCGTGAAACCCAGCACCAGCTGCATGTAGAGCGCCGAGAGGAAGAACCAGGAGAACATGGCTGCGGCCCACAGGATGCCGCAGAGGCTCGACACCGAGAGGTTGCGCAGCCGGAACATGGCGAGTGGCACCAGCGGCTTCTTCACCTTGGTCTCGATCAGCAGGAACGCCAGGAACACCGCCAGCGCGGCAGCGAGGGTACCCAAGGTCCTGAGCGAGGTCCAGCCGGCCTGGTTGCCGTTGATGGTGGCGTAGTTGGCCAGCAGCAGCGCCAGGGTCACGGTGATGGCGCCGGCCACGTCCAACTGGCGCTTCCCTTCCGCCTCACCCGCGTGCTTTGGCAGCAGCCTCCAACACAGCGCGAACACGACGGCGCCTACCGGCACGTTCACCAGGAACACCCAGTGCCAGTTGAAGCCGCCGGTGAGTATCCCGCCCAGCAGCGCGCCGATGCAGCCGCCGCTGGAACAGACGAAACCATACACGCCCATGGCCTTGGTGCGGTCCTCGTGCTCCGTGAACAGGTTGAGGATGAGAGACAACGACACCGCATCGACGATGGCGCCACCCAGCCCCTGCACGCCGCGCGCGACGATCAGGAAGGTTTGGGAGCCGGCCATGCCGCAGGCCAACGAAGCCAAGGTGAACAGGGCCAGGCCTCCCAGGAAGATGCGGCGGTGGCCGTAGAGGTCGCCGAGCCGGCCGCCCAACAGCAGGAAACCGCCGAATATCAGGATGTAGCCGTTCACTACCCAGGCCAGGGTCACGTCCTCGAACTTGAGGTCGGCGCGGATGGAAGGGAGCGCCACGTTCACGATGGTCACGTCCAGCACGATCATGAGCGCGCCCATACAGAGCAGCGCCATGGCCAGCCAACGGTTGTCGTAATGATGCTTCACGGAGCTCATCAGGCGTTCTCCGGACGGTAGGTGAGCATGACCATCTTCTTGTCGAAGGTCTCGCTGGCCACGAGCTGCAGCGGCACGCGCTGCTGTATCCCGCGGAACATGGGGATGCCCTGGCCAAGGATCACGGGGTTCATCATCATGCGGTATTCGTCGATGAGGCCCGCGGCGGCGAGCGTCGAGACCAGACCGCCGCTGCCGAAGATCATCAGGTCCTTGCCGGCTTGTGCCTTGAGCTCGCGCACTTTCTGCACCGGGTCCGCCGTCAGCGTGGCGTTGCCCCAGCTGCCCCAGTCCGCATGTCGCAGGGTGCGGGAAGCGATGAGCTTGGGCAGCTCGTTCATGAACGGAGCGACCATCGGGTCGTCCCGCATGACCTCGGGCTTGGTCCAGTAGGCCGCCATCATCTCGTAGGTGACGCGGCCGAACAGCAGCATCCCCAGGGTCGGCAGCATCTTGTGCACGTAGGCGAAGAAATCCGGTCCCACCCCGAACCAGCTCAGGTCGCCGTCCGGCCCTGCCAGGTAGCCGTCCAGGGAGATCAGGTTGGATACCAGTACCTTGCGCATGTCAGTGCCTCCGCAGTTTCGGATCCGGCGTGGGCAAGTCCCGCGCCGGCGTGTTCTTGAGGGAGTCCGCTATCCGCTCCATGAGCCCGCGGGTGCCCTTCTCGCGCGAGCCGGCATCGTCATAGCCGTCCAGGAAGGCGCCCTGTTCCGTGATGGTGAGCCTGGAGCCGGCGCCGTCCGCGGCGAACTGCAGGGTGGCCAGGGACACGGAGATGAGCTTGCCGTCGATGTGCATGTGGTAGGCGTAGACGATGCGCCGCTCCGGCACGATGTCGTGATAGGTGGCGTCGAACGTCGAGACCATGCCGCTCTTCCACTTGCCGCTGAGGTGTTCGTTGCCGCCGACGCGGAAGTCGAACTTCCGGGACTGCATGTCCCATTCGCTGCCGCCGCCGAACCAGCGGCTCTTGGCCTCCTCGTCGGAGAAGGCCTTGTACAACAGCGCCACCGGCGCGTCGTAGTGGCGTTGCAGCGTGAAGTCGGCGTGATCGACCTTGTGCGTAGTCATGACTTGATCCCCATGTTGGAGAGTTTCGACAACAGCTTCTCCAGGCGCTCGAAGCATTCGCCCCAGCCCTCGGCATGTCCGTCGCGAGACTCGCTGGAATCGAAACCGGTCTGGATGAAGGTGAGGCGGGTCTTGCCGCCCTGGTCCTCGAACAGCACAGTGACGAGGGTCTCGGGGCCGGGCTTGCCGTCCTCCTGCTCCCAGGCGTGGGTCATCACCAGCTTCCGGTTCAGCACCACCTCCTTATAGACGCCACCGAGCCAGAGTTCGGTGCCGTCCGGCTTGCGCATGCAGGCGCGCCAGTGCTTGCCGGCTTCGGCCTTGCCTTCGGCATGGGGGATGGTGAAGCCGTGGGGCGCAGACCATTCCTTGAGGTGCCGGCCCTCGGTCCAGCAGGCGAACACCAGGGAACAGGGCGCATTGAACACGCGGGTGAGGATGAGCTCCGGCGGCGTGGGCGATGGGTTATTTCTTGGGACCATGCTTCTTCTCCTTGGACTTGGGCGCTGCGGCGAGGGCTCCCTGGACCTGCAGTTCCTTGAGGTATTCGCCGAGACGGTCCAGCCGCTCTTCCCAGTGGCGGCGGTACTGCTCCACCCAGTCCGAGACCTCCCGCAGAGGTGCCGCCTTCAGGCGACAGGGACGCCACTGGGCGTGGCGGCCGCGGGTGATGAGGCCGGCCTTCTCCAGCACCTTCAGGTGCTTGGTGACGGCGGGCAGGCTCATGTCGAAGGGCTCGGCAAGTTCCGTCACCGAGATCTCCCCCAGGGAGAGCCGCGCCAGGATGGCGCGGCGGGTGGGGTCAGCCAGGGCGGCGAAGGTGGCGCTCAGGTGGTCGGCGGCCATAGGTATTATACCAATAGGTTAATTAACCTTTGGGTAAAGTACTCCTGGCTGACCAAAGAGTCAACAGGGCAAAAGCCTGCTGCCTTTGAAAGTTTCTTAGCTGCCGCCTTGGAATCCGGACTGCCGCCAGGCCTCGAAGACCAGCACGGCCACGGCGTTTGAGAGGTTTAGACTGCGGTTGTCGGGCCGCATGGGCAGACGGAGCACTTGGTCTTTGGGCAGGGCGTCGAGCATGGCCTGGGGCAGGCCGCGGGTCTCGGGACCGAACAGGAAGGCGTCACCGGGCTGATAGGCCACGTCGGTATAGCGGCGCGTGCCGCGGGTGGAGAGCGCGAAGATCCGCGGCGGCTTCACGGCCTCGAGGAAGGCGTCGAAATCCGCATGCTCATGCACGTTCGCCATCTCGTGATAATCGAGCCCCGCGCGCTTCACGCGCGACTCGGAGAGCTCGAAGCCCAGCGGATGGATCAGATGCAGCGCGGCGCCGGTGTTGGCGCACAGGCGTATGATATTGCCCGCGTTTGGAGGGATTTCAGGCTGAAATAGGACCACGTTGAACATGGCAGAGACCTTCACTCCCCTCCCCGGCTCCCTCAAGCTCGACTTCTGCGGCATGAAGTTCGACTCGCCGCTGGTGCTGCTCTCGGGCTGCGTGGGGTTCGGCGAAGAATACACGCGCGTCGCCGGCTTCTCCAACCGCGACGCCGGCGCCGTCTGCCTGAAGGGCACCACCCTCAAGGCCCGCCTCGGCAATCCGGCGCACCGGGTCTATGAGACGCCGTCGGGCATGCTCAACGCCATCGGCCTGCAGAATCCGGGCGTGGAGCACGTGGTGAAGAAGATCCTGCCGACCCTGGACTTCTCCGAGGCCCGCTTCATCGCCAACGTCTCGGGTTCCACGGTGGAGGAATATGCCGAGGTCACCCGCCAGTTCGACGACTCGCCCATCGACGCCATGGAGATCAACATCTCCTGCCCGAACGTGAAGGAAGGTGGCGTGCAGTTCGGCAACGATCCGGACATGTCCGCCCGCGTGGTTGCGGCCTGCCGCGCGGTCACGAAGAAACCGCTCATCACCAAGCTCTCCCCCAACCAAACCGACATCGCGCTGAACGCCAAGCGCTGCATCGAAGCGGGCACCGACGGCTTCGCCGTCATCAATACGCTCATGGGCATGGCCATCGACATCGAGAAGCGCGCCGCGGTGATCGGCAACTTCCAGGGCGGCCTTTCGGGTCCGGCGATCAAGCCCATCGCCCTCCTGAAGACCCAGCAGGTCTACCAAGTAGCAAAGGCCCACAACATCCCCATCATCGGCCAAGGCGGCGTAACCACCGTCAACGACGCCATCGAATTCCTGCTAGCCGGCGCCAGCGCCGTTGGCGTCGGCACCGCGCTCTTCTACGACCCGCTGGTCTGCAAAAAGCTCAACGCCGGCATCGCCGAGTACCTGGCACGCCATAACCTCAAGAGCGTCTCTGAGCTCACCGGCATGTTGAACATTCCTGGCAAGAAGGTTGCGACTGAAGCTTGTGCGGCGGGCTGATCAGCCCTCGACGATCACTTCCGCTGGTTCAAACTTCACGTCCATGCCGCGACGTAACGTGGTCTGGATCTCCGCGACCCGGTCGGTGTGCAGCATCAGTTCGCGGATGGCCTGCTCGTCGCCGCCCTTGGCCGCGACCCGCGCCCGATAGGCCATCGAATCGAGCGGGGAGCCGGTGCCATGGAACTCGGCCTGCACATCCACGTTCACCCGCAGCACTTCGATGCCCCGGTCGCGGCCTTCCCGATAGATATCGTTGCAGTAGCTCGTCGCCACCGCCAGGCACAAGAGCTCCGAGCCGTTGACGCTGGAGCCGGTGCCGTTGTTGCTGGGCGGGACCGTGATCTCCCGCGCGATCTCGTTGGTCGCCACCACCGCGGCGTGGTGCTGGTCCCAGTTCTCGACGGAGGCTTCGACGCGCATGCTGTTTTCCCGGTACGTAAGGGGGTCCCGGGATTCTAGCGACCCAGCGTCGATTTCCCTTTTTCGATTAACCTAACTTCACATGTCTCCGACACGACGGCCGCGACCCCCTCAGGATTTCAGTTTTCGCGTGAGGGTGTTCCGACCCCACCCCAGGAGCTTAGCCGCCTCCTGACGCTTGCCGCCGGTCTTGTCCAGAGCCGCGCCCAGCAGGATCCTCTCCACTTCCGCCTCCGCCCCTGCCAGGGAATTCCCTGCTGCCAGTTCCGTGTCGGCCCAGGCGCGCAGCTCCCGGCGCCAGTCGCCGCTCGCCGCCACTGTGGCGCGCCCGCCCTCCAGCATCTCGCCGAGGTCGCTCTTGTGCACGATGCGTCCCGGTGCCATGAGCATCAGGCGGCGGCAGAAGTTCTTGAGCTCACGCACGTTACCGGGCCAGGGCTGTTCGGACAGCGCCTGCAGCGCATCCGCGGTGAGGCGCTTGGCAGCGACGTTGAGCTCCCGCGCCGCACCGTCCATGAAATGCTCCAGCAGCAGCGGGATGTCCTCGCGCCGCTCCCGCAGCGCCGGCATGTGCACGCGCACCACGTTGAGACGGTGGAACAGGTCTTCGCGGAACGTGCCCTGCTGCACCCGCGCTTCCAGGTCCTGGTGGGTGGCCGCGAGGATGCGCACATCCACCTTCACCGCTTCGTGGCCGCCGACGCGGAAGAACTCCCCTTCCGCCAGCACCCTCAGCAGGCGCGTCTGCAGCGCAGGCGACATGTCGCCGATCTCGTCCAGGAACAGGGTGCCGCCGTGGGCCTGCTCGAAACGGCCGAGGCGGCGCGCAGCGGCGCCGGTGAAGGCACCCCGCTCATGGCCGAAGAGCTCCGATTCCAGCAGCTCCGCCGGGATGGCGGCGGTGTTGAGGGCGATGAAGGGCTGGCGGGCACGGGGGCTGTGGCGATGCAGGGCGCGGGCTACCAGTTCCTTGCCGGTACCGGATTCGCCGGTGATGAGCGCGGTGAGATGACTGCGGGTCAGCCGGCCGATGGCGCGGAACACCTGCTGCATGGCGGGAGCTTCGCCGATGAGCTGGTCCTCCTCCGCCGAGGCTGCCGCCGCTGCGGCCGTGGGCTGGGCTTGCAAGGCCCGCTGCACCAGAGCGGCTAGCTCGTCCACATCGAAGGGCTTGGGCAGATACTCGAAAGCGCCACCCTGATAGGCGGCGACGGCGCTCTCCAGGTCGGCATGGGCGGTGACCACGATCACCGGCAGCCGCGGATGTTCCTGGTGCAGGAGCTTCAACAGGTCGAAACCGCTCTCGCCCGGCAGGCGCACGTCCGAGATCAGCACCGTAGGCGCCGCCGTGGTGAGCGCCTGGCGCACCTCCTCCGCGCTGGCGAACAGGCGCACCGCATGGCCCGCGTCCGCGAGCGCCTTGTCCATGACCCAGCGCAGCGCCGGGTCGTCGTCCACCACCCAGATCTCGTCGTGTTTCATGGCTTCTCTTCCAGGGGCAGGATCACGGAGAAACTGGTCTCGCCTGGCGCGCTCACGCACTCGATGAGGCCGCCGTGGCGGTTCACCAGTTCCTGGGCGATGGACAGGCCGAGGCCGGTGCCGCCGCGCTTGCCGGACACCAGCGGCGCGAACATGCGCGGCTGCAGTTCCGGCGGTATGCCGGGACCGTCATCGACGATGTCCATGCAGGCCGCGAGGCGATGGCGCTTGTGGCCGATGGTGAACTGGCGCAGCACGCGGGTACGGAAGACTATCTGCCCGCGATCCCCCAGGGCCTCGCGGGCGTTGCGCGCGATGTTGAGCAGCACCTGCACCATCTGGTCGCGGTCGAGCTCCAGTTCCGGCAGGCTCGGGTCGTAGTCGCGCACCAGCTTGAGCTGCGGTGCCTCCGCGGCGGTAAGCTTCAGCACATGCTCCAGCAGCTCGTGGATGTTCAACCGCGTGAGCTGCGCCGGCCGCGTGGGGCCGAGCATGGCGTCCACCAGCGCGGCGAGCCGGTCCGCCTCCTTCATGATCACGCCGGTGAACTCCCTGAGCGAATCGTCCGGCAAGCGGCGCTCCAGGAGCTGGGCCGCGCCGCGCAGGCCGCCGAGCGGATTGCGGATCTCATGCGCCAGGTTGCGGGCCAGCACGCGGTTCGCCGCGTGCTGGGCGATCAGGGCGTCATCGCGGCTGATGCGCAGGTGCCGGTCCAGAGGCGCCAGTTCCACCAGCAGCGGCGTCTCGCCTTCGCCCTCCGCCACGGGCGTGGCGGTGCAGTCCACGGTGATGCTGCCCTGGCCGGCCAGGGGCAGTCTCAACTCCCGCTGGGTGAAGGTCTCCCGGGTCGCGGCGGCCCGGGCCATGGCAGCAGCGAACTCCCGAGCTTCCGGCAGGAAGGCGGCGATCGGACCTCCCAGGACTTGGCGGGCGTCGAGCTTCAGCAGGGTCTCGGCGGCGGGATTGAGATAGCTGAGGTTCAGTCGCCCGTCCAGCCACAGGATGGCGGTGGTCTGGTTTTCGAGGATGGTCTGAAGTGCCAGACCCGCAGGGCGGCTAGTCATGCACCATTATAGTGCGTGCGCACTAATCTAGTGCGAAGGGGGCTTAATTTTGCTGGTCTTTTGTATGTAGAACGTGATGGGCGTAGCCGCAAGGCTTCCCAAGCTAGCGCTGACGGTGTGCGGACCCCGTTCGAGTCCCGAGAACGTGGCCGAGGTGCCCGTGACGGTCTGGGTCTGGTTATCCAGGCTGATGGTGACGGAATCCCCCGGGTGCAGTGCCGGGGCCACGGTGACGCTCACGGTGACGGTGTCGGTATTCCAGATCGTGGCCTGGTCGGCGGGACTGCTGATGGTCACAGCCGTATAGGGTGAATCCGCTGCTTGGCCCCGATCATTGTCCGGCGGAGGGGGCGGGAGGGTGGTCGCCTTGGGCGGCGTGTACGTGGAGGCCTTGGGCAGCACGATCTTCTTCGCGCCGGGCTGGGGCTTGTCCGAGTAATGGACGTTGCCCTGGGCGTCCACCCACTTGTAAAGCGGGTCCGCGGTCACCATAGAGGAGAGGACCAGGAAACCGAGGAAGACGGCGGCAAAACGGTTCATTCAGGTCAGCCTAGTCCAAGTATGAAGGCCCCGCAAATTTAAATGACTTATGGTCACCAGGGCTTGCATATACCTAAGCGCAGGACTATAGTATTTGACAAATGGACTAGACGGTCTAGTCCATAAGTGTAAACAACATGAGGTTTCAAGAATCACGCGCTCCCCGCGCGTGACCGTGGCTCCGCCCTCCCTGCGGAGCCGCCCGGGAGCTACCCCACTCCCGGTACATTGCTGGTGGGTCGTTCTTTACCCCATCCCCGCGGCCCACCAGCTCTTCTATTCCAGGCCGCCGGCTCAAAGCCGGCGGCCTTTTTCCTGCGTCCCAAAAAACTCAGCCGCCCGAAGGCGGCTGAGTCATCACTTACCCAAATCACTCAAGCAAGAACTATGACCAAAGCGTCGCGAGCGAAGGCAGGGCTAGGCGCGCGAGGCGAGCAGGAGGGAGTGCACTCTTGGTGTGCATGACCGACTGCGAGCCCGAAG
>Ga0070714_100004505_pt1 | contig 10503 bp, 10 predicted proteins | sample LARL83metaG_FD_65450 | JGI IMG/M metagenome (GOLD analysis project Ga0070714, IMG submission 65450) | Corn, switchgrass and miscanthus rhizosphere microbial communities from Kellogg Biological Station, Michigan, USA - LAR L8-3 metaG | ecosystem: Host-associated > Plants > Roots > Rhizosphere ... | reverse complement strand
CGAGGAATCGCTGTTTCATTGCAAGCTTGTCGCAAGCCAGTTGCGCGCTTTCCAGCGGAATGCCCGGAATGCCAAGCCGTTGCGCGACGGTCGCCGCGGTAATGGGCGCATCCGCCGCCACGCAGATCACGCCATCGATCTTGCGCAGTTTGCGATTGTAGCGTTCGGCTGCTGCGGCTGTTTCGTCGGGGCTGTAAACATCCGCGATGATGCAGGAATCGGCGAATGCAAAACCCGGCGCTTCCGGATCGCGGTCGGACACCACGACATAAAGCCCCATTTCCTTGGCGTGGCGCGCGGCATCGGCTGCTTCAATTCCGCCGGAAACGATGAGGATTGTTTTGCCCATCAGAAATAAAGCCCGTCATTCACATTCAGCGTCCGCGCCAGATGCACGAATTTGGCTGGCGGCAAGAACGCCGCCAGGGACACCGCAAAAAAGGCCTCTGTTTGCGCACTCATGGTTGACGAACGGCCTCACCGTTAACGTTCTCTTAGCCATGTCGCCTTTAGAAATAGTTAAGATGAAAAAGGGCGCGATTCGGCAACATGATTCTGGCCGGTGAACATCCGCACATCGTTGCCGTCATTCAGGCGAGGATGGGTTCCACGCGCTTGCCCGGCAAGGTGCTCAAGCCCATCGCCGGCAAGCCGCTGCTGTGGCACATCGTGCATCGCCTCAAGCGTTCGCGTTACATCGAAGAGATCGCAATTGCCACCTCGATCGATCCGCGCGACGACGCGATTGTCCAATTCGCGAAGCTGAACAACATCGCCATTGTGCGCGGGCCCGAAGACGACGTGCTGGCGCGCTTTGCCCGCGCGGCCGATTTGCTGGATGCCGACATCATCGTGCGCGTATCCTGCGATGCGCCGTTCATCGATGGGGGCTTTATCGATTATCTGATCGAGCATTTGATCCAGCAAAATGGCGACTATGTACTGCTGGAGGAAGGTGCGGTCACGGCGCATGAGGGCGTCGATCCCTTCACGCGGCGCGCGCTCGACAAGCTGATGATGGACGCGCGCGAGGATGCGGCCGCGCGCGAGCATGTCACCGGGTATTTCAAGCTGCATCCCGATTTCGTGCGCATCGCGCGCGCGCCAGCCTATCCCGCTTTCGCCCGCGAAGGCGCACGGCTCACTATCGACACGCCGGACGATCTGGCCTTTGTCGAAGCCGTGCATGAACGGCTGGAAGCGAAAGCCGGCGAAGCCTCGCTTGCCGATTTGCTGCTGTTGCTGGAGCGCGAACCGGAGCTTCGCAATCTTAATTCACATGCAAAGCAGAAGGCGATTGCAACGAAGGGCGCGCTTGCGCTTATCCGTTGCGATGGCGGCGGGTGTTTCGGCTATGGTCATGTCAAGCGCATGGTGGCGTTGGGGCGGAGCTTGCGCGACCGCGAAGGCATCGGCGCGATTTTCGCCGTGAACGGAACGGCGGATGCGCTCGAGCCCATCCGCGCTGCGGGCTTCGAAGCAATCGCAATCGATGCAGCGAAAGATTCCGAGGCGCTCGAATCCATCATCAACGCGCGTCATCCCGATTTGCTGGTCTGCGATATGCGCGAAGGTATCGGCCGCGCCGAACTCGAAACGCTTTCGCAATCCGTCAGCCTCACCGCGGTGATCGACGATGGTTCGGATCGCAGATTGGCCGCAGACATTGCCTATTATCCGCCGATGCCGCAGGCCTCGCTGCTGGAATGGAACGATTCGCATTGCGAGGTGCGAACGGGGTGGGAATGGTCGCTGCTGGGTTTGAGCAAATTGAAACCGCCGCAGCGCATGGCAAGCCCTCGCCCCACTCTGCTTGTCGCCATGGGCGGCAGCGATCCGTTCGGGTTGACGCTCATCGCGGCGCGCGCGCTCGCCCAACTCGATCCGGTGTTTCGCGCCCGTTTCGTCATCGGGCCTGGCGTTGCGAACCGTGCGCATGTGGCCCAAACGATTGTTTCGCTCGCGCCCAATTTCGAAACGCTCGAAGGGGCAGACGATCTCGCCACAGAATATGCATCCGCCGATCTGGCGCTGGCGGCTTTCGGCGTCACGGCCTATGAGCTGGGCGCCTATGGCGTGCCTGCGCTTTATCTTTGCCTGAATGAGGATCACGCGCTTTCGGCATCTGCTTTCGAGCAGGCAGGCATTGGTGTTTCGCTCGGCGTGGCGGATCGTGCCGAGCCGGGCGACATCGCGCGCGCTGTCTGGGCACTCCTATCGGATTCCACGCGCCGCCGCGAAATGCGCAGCGCCGGTCTGATGACCATCGATGGCGAAGGGGCTGCGCGCATCGCAGCCGATCTGGCGGGCGAATTGCGCAATGCGCGCGCGGTCACGCCGAAGCGGGCAGCCGGTTGATTTCGGCCAAAGTTTTTTTTCGAATACGGAAGCCCAGTTTCGCGCAGCCCGGATCAGGGAAAAAATATATAATTTTATCAATATGTTACTGGGGTACGGCTACGCCGCTATCGCCAACCCGGCAACAATTTCCGGGCAGTATTGGACAGGGGCGGGCCCGCTTCCTATTTTCGTGCGGGCCGATTCCACAGCGACGAAAGACAACCGTGACATCCCCTTCAGACTGCCAGCTCGTGCTGCTCCGCCATGGCGAGAGCGAATGGAACAAACTGAACCTTTTCACCGGCTGGCGGGATGTGAAGCTGACGCCCCAAGGCGAGGCCGAGGCGCGCGAGGCGGGGCGCATGTTGAAGGCGCAAGGGTTCTCATTCGACATCGCCTACACCTCGCTCCAGACCCGCGCGATCAAGACGCTGTGGCTGGCGCTGGAGCAGATGGATCTGATGTGGATACCGGAAGTGAAGCATTGGCGGCTGAACGAACGCCATTACGGCGCGTTGCAGGGCAGCGACAAGGCGGAAGCGGTGAAGCGTTTCGGCGCGGAGCAGGTGCATCTCTGGCGTCGCTCTTATGACGTGCCGCCACCGCCGGTGGCGCTGGATTCGCCGGATTATCCCAAATTCGATCCACGCTATGCGGAGCTCAGCGAAGCCGAACTTCCTCGCGGCGAATGTTTGAAGGATGTTCTGGAGCGCGTGCTGCCCTATTGGGAAAGCACGATCGTGCCGCAAATCAAGGCGGGCAAGAAAGTGATTATCGCAGCCCATGGCAATTCGCTGCGCGCGCTGCTGAAGCATCTCGAAGGCATCAGCGACGGCGCCATCTCGGATGTGAATATTCCGACCGGCGTGCCGAAGGCGTATCGGTTGAATGCTGCGATGAAGGCCGAAGATGCATTCTTCCTTGGCGACGCGGCGGAGCTCGAACGCAAGATCAAGGCCGTGAAGGAGCAGACGCAAGCGCGCTGATGCATTTCAAACCCGCAAACGCGATTTTTGCTTTCGCCATGCTCGCGGCATTGCCTGTCGCTGCTCAGGATAACGATCTCTCCGGTGCCATTCCTGCCGATCAGGCGGGAAAACTTCCCTCCACCGAAGAGCAATACAAAACGCTGAAGCATAAGGTCGAGCAGGTCCGCCCCGGCGTCGAAACCGCGAAAACCAAAAGTCAGGCATTGAAAGCGGAGGCCGATGCTCTGCGCCGCCGGCTGATCGACACGGCGCAGCGCGTGCAAAATCTGGAAGAAGAAAAAGGCCGTCTCGATATCGAGATCGTGCAGCTTTCGGCGCAGGAAAAAACCATGGCGCAGAGTTTTGCGCGCGACCGCGTGAAGGTGGCGCGCCTGCTCGCCATTCTCGAACGCTTGCAGCACGACATGCCGCCTGTGATCGCGTTCCGACCCGACGATGCGCTCGGTGCTGCGCGCGGCGCGATGCTGCTGGGCGCGTCGCTGCCGCGCGTTTATGGTGCGGCGGCCGCACTTTCGCGCAGGCTCGAAGCCTTGCGCCAGACGCGCGCGACGCTCATCACGCGCCGCGCCGAAAGCGACCGCAACGCGCAGCAACTGGCGGTGGCGCGCGAGGAACTCGATCAACTTCTTGCGATGAAACAGCAGCAGGCCGAAGAGGCCGCCTTAACTTACGGCAAGCTACAGGCGACGCTGGATGCGATTGCCGACCAGGCCGCCGATCTCGGCCAGCTTCTGGCGCGCGTCGCGGCGCTGCGGGCAGGTCCCTCGGCGCAGAACATCGTTGTCGTGACGGCGGACACCGGCGCTGCCGCAAAAGGGCTGAAACGCGGCGCCTTGCTGCGCCCGGTGGTAGGCCCGGTGGTGGACGGAAACAGCGCTTCGGCGGGCGGCATCAGCGGTCCGGGTGTCAGTTTTTTAACCTCGTCCGGTGCTCAAGTCGTCGCACCCGCCGATTCACAGGTCCTTTTTGCCGGCCGTTACCATAAAACGGGCCAAGTCTTGATATTAGAAATGCTGGGCGGCTACGATCTTGTGTTGGCGGGCCTGGAGCGTGTCGATGTCAGACCGGGCGATCAGCTTCTCGCTGGCGAACCATTGGGTAACATGCCGGCTGGCGGCAGTGGAGCAAAGCTGTACTTCGAACTGCGGCAGAACGGAAAGAGCGCGAGCCCCGCGCCTTGGTTGCAGATCGATCTGAGGAAGGCAAAGAGATCATGAAGCATTTCGCATTGGTTGGCGCGGGCGTTGTTGCCGGTTTCGCAGCCGCCATGATGCTGTTTCCCGCCGCACAGGGCGCGAGCAATCTTTCGGCTTACAAACAACTCGATCTCTTCAGCGACGCATTCGAGCGCGTGCGCGCCAATTACGTGCGCCCGGTGGACGATGGCACGCTCATCGACACGGCAATCGAAGGCATGGTGTCCTCGCTCGATCCGCATTCGAGCTACATGGATGCGAAAGCCTTCGCCGACATGCAGATCACCACCAAGGGCGAATTCGGCGGTCTCGGCATCGAAGTCACGATGGAAGACGGTCTGGTGAAAGTGATTTCGCCCATCGACGACACGCCCGCCGCCAAGGCAGGCATCAAGCCGGGCGATTATATCGCGGCCATCGACGGCACGCCGGTTCAGGGCATGGCGCTGAACGACGCCATCGCCAAGATGCGCGGACCGCAAGGCACGAAAGTCACGCTCACCGTGCTGCGCACCGGCGAGAAAAAGCCGTTCGACGTCACGCTGATGCGGGCCGTCGTGCGCGTGGACAGCGTGAAATATCACCGTGAAGGCGATATCGGTTACATCCGCCTCACCGCGTTCAACGAACGCACAGCGCCTGGCCTCGAGAAGGCGATCCGCGATCTGAAAAGCCAGATCGGTTCCGGCCTCAAAGGCTATGTCATCGATCTGCGCAACAATCCGGGCGGATTGCTCGATCAGGCGATTGATGTATCCGACGATTTCCTCAATTCCGGCGAAGTCGTCTCCACGCGCGGGCGTCATCCCGAAGATACGCAGCGCTACAACGCCAAACCCGGCGATCTTACCGGCGGCAAGCCCATCGTGGTGCTGATCAATGCCGGTACGGCCTCGGCTTCGGAAATCGTTGCGGGCGCGCTGCAGGATCATCGCCGCGCCACGATCCTGGGCATGACATCCTTCGGCAAAGGCTCGGTGCAGACGATCATTCCGCTCAGCGAAGGCGGCGGGGCGCTCAGGCTCACCACGGCGCGCTACTTCACGCCGTCGGGCCATTCCATTCAGGCCATGGGCATCCAGCCCGATATCGCAGTTGCACAAGGCAATGAAGACGATGTCTCAAAGCTCGTGCGGCCCAGCGAAGCCGATCTGCCGGGACATCTCACGGCGGAAAACGCCGCGAAAAAGGATGCCGTACCTGTGATCCGCGCGGCGCCCGGCAAGAAATATGACGACTTCCAGCTCGCTTATGCGCTCGATTTGTTGCACGGCAAACTGACGGTCAGCGCGGTTACGACAAAAAGCGCATATGCGAACTGAATGAATTGGGTGGGGAGCCGTTTGTCGCGGCTCTTCACTCACAATTGAGCGAGCGCGTGGGCGTCTCGTTCGTCTTAGTATATGTAGGGCGTAAGGGCAGGCGCATTATGAAAAGCCTTGCACTCGTCGGCGCAGGAAGCGCCGCGGGTTTTTGCATCGCGGCAACGCTGATGCATTTTGCTTATGGCGCGGATGCGGCAGCATCTTCGGCTTTCCACGAACTGACTCGATTCGGCGAAGCCTATGGCTATGTGCGCGCCGATTATGTGGTGAAGCCGGAAGACCGCGACCTGGTCCAAGGCGCCATCGCCGGAATGCTCGGTAATCTCGATCCGCATTCCAGCTATTTCGATCCGGAAACTTTCGCCGAAATGCAGGTCAAGACCGACGGCCAATATGGCGGCGTCGGTCTGGTGATCGGTTCCGACGAGGGCGTCATCAAGGTCGTCAATCCCATCGGCGGCGCACCGGCCGAAAAGGCCGGGCTCAAGACCGGCGATGCGATCCTGGCAATCGACGGCACGCCCGTCACCGGCACGGAAGTCGATACGGTTGAAGACAAGCTGCGCGGCGATGCAGGCACAAAAGTCATCCTCAATATCCTGCGCAAGGATTCCAAGGCGCCGGAAGACGTCACGATCACCCGCGCGCTGGTTTCGGTGGAAGCCGTTACCTCCAAGCACGACGGCGAAGTCGGCTATATCCGCATCCCCGCCTTCAACGATCAGACCAATGACGGCGTGAAAAACGCCATTGCCGAATTGCGCAATCAGATCGGGCCGACCATCAAAGGTTACATCATCGATCTGCGCGACAACGGCGGCGGCGTTCTGGATGCAGCCATTGCCGTGTCGGACGATTTTCTGGAAACCGGCGAAATCGTTTCCACGCGCGGACGCGGCAATTCGGATGTCGAGCGTTACAACGCCCATCCCGGCGATATCGCCGAAGGCAAGCCGATCATCGTTCTCATCAATGGCGGCACCGCCTCGGCTTCGGAAATCGTCGCGGGCGCGCTCAAGGATCACAAGCGCGCAACGATCGTCGGCATGACGTCCTTCGGCAAAGGCTCGGTGCAGACCATCATTCCGCTCAATGGCGGCGAGGCCGGTGCGCTGCATCTCACCACCGCGCGCTATTACACCCCGTCGGGCCAATCGATTCAGGCTACCGGCATCATTCCCGACGTGGCGGTGGAAGAAGGCGCCAACCGGCCCGACGAACAGGCAACCGCTTTCCAGCGCGAAGCCGACTTGCCGCATCATCTGAATGCCGAAGGCGTGGCAGACGATCTGAAGCCCGCCGTCATCACGCCCACCGGCGGCAAGGACTACGACGATTTCCAGCTCACCTATGCGCTGGGCCTGTTGCAGCCGGCGCTGGCTTCGACCACCCCGGCCGTTAAGCCCAAGCATCATGGCTGATTTGAGTAGTTAACCCGTCCGTAACCATGGGCTACGTTATCTGAAGCCATGGCAGCGGGAATCATGACCGAGGATGATGTGACTGGTGCGGGAAAGCGCCCGCTTCCGCATCCCTTGGCGCTTGCTTATTTCGCAGTCTTCGCAAGCTTGCTGATCGTGGTGGCATCGGTCGCGCTGTTCGGCCGGGCGTCGGACGGCGATCCGGTGGTGCGGCTCGATCTGGCAATGGTGCGGCATGCGCCGAAACCGGTCGTGCAGGCGCCCGCTTCGATTCCCGATACCAATCTCATCGGCGCTGCACCTTCGCCGTCCGCACCGGATCAACCTCCTGCGCCGCCGCCTGCCGATATCGCAACACCATCCGTTCCAGCCATGCCAGCCAAGATCACGCAGCCTGTTTATGCGGGCCGCGCGCTGGTGGCCGATCCGGCATTGATCGAGCAGACGGACAATGGCCCTTTGCCGCGCATCGCCGATGACGGGCGCACGCCGATGTCGGCCTACGCGCCACCTGTGCCGAAGGATGCACGCCCGCGCATCGCGATTGTCGTGAGCGGTCTCGGCATCAGCGCCAAAGCCACCGCAGAGGCCATCACAAGCCTGCCGCCGGGCGTGACGCTCGCTTTTGCGCCCTATGCCGATGATGTGCAGCGCTGGGTGAGCCAGGCCCGTAGCCTCGGCCATGAGGTGCTGCTCGAAGTTCCCATGGAACCATATGATTTTCCGGACAGCGATCCGGGCCCGCACACGCTGCGCGCATCCGCCGGCGAAAGCGCCAACATCGACAAGCTCAGCTGGTCGCTGACGCGCATCACCGGTTATGCGGGCATCACAAATCTTCTGGGCGGACGCTTTCTCGCCAATGACGAAGCGTTGGAACCGGTGATGGTCTATCTGGCGCGCCGCGGCTTGCTGTTCTTCGATAGCGGCTCGACCACGCGTTCTGCCGCGCCAAGCGTCGCCCATCAGGTCAACGCGCCTTACGTGCAGAGCGTCACCACCATCGACACGATCCAGACCGGCATGGAAATCGACCGGCGGCTTTCCGAACTCGAATCGCGCGCGCGGCTGGCGGGCAGCGCCGCGGGAACCGGCTTCATCTATCCCGTCACAATCGACCGCGTGAATGCCTGGGCCAAAGGGTTGCAGGGCCGGGGCTTTGTTCTGGTCCCCGCTTCGGCCATAGTCGCCGCGGGGAAATGACCGCCCGCATTCGCATGACACGCCTGCGCCATGAAGATTTGCCATACCGTCCTTGCGTGGGCGTGATGCTGTTCAACCGCGAGGGGCTCGTGTTTGTCGGCAAGCGCATCGACCAGACGGTGGAAGGCTGGCAGATGCCGCAAGGTGGTATCGATAGCGGCGAGTCCCCGGCCGAAGCGGCGATACGCGAACTCGAAGAGGAGATCGGCACCAACAAGGCCGAAATCCTGCGCGAACATCCCGAATGGCTGAATTACGATCTGCCGCAGCATTTGCTGGGCGTGGCGCTGCATGGGCGCTATCGCGGGCAGTCGCAGAAATGGATCGCGATGCGATTTCGCGGCGAGGATTCCGATATCAACGTCGCGACGGAAAATCCTGAATTCGCGCAATGGAAATGGCTGGCGATCGAATCGCTGCCGCGCCTGATCGTGCCGTTCAAGCGCGATACCTATGCCCAAGTGATTGAAGTTTTCCGCGATCTGGCGGCGCCCGTGGATTAATTCGTTGCCGCGGCGACGTCGTATTGTTTGCGGCGGGGCTGGGCAAAAGAAACGGCCGGGCGTTAGACCCAGCCGTTCTATTTTTTTAAAACCAAAGTGTCATGGCCCGCGCCAGGCGCCCATGACACCATGGTGATATCAATCGTCGCGATAGACTTTTTCGCGGCGCTCATGGCGCTCCTGCGCTTCGATGGAGAGCGTGGCGATAGGGCGCGCATCCAGCCGCTTCAGCGAAATCGGTTCGCCGGTTTCCTCGCAGAATCCATACGAACCATCTTCCAGCCGGCGCAGCGCCGCATCGATCTTGGCGATGAGCTTGCGCTGACGGTCGCGCGTGCGCAGTTCGAGCTGGCGTTCGGATTCGGTGGCGGCGCGATCGGCGAGATCGGCGTTGGGCGTCGTCTCGGCCTGCAGGTTCTGAATCGTCTCGCGGCTTTCGCGCAGGATTTCTTCTTTCCAGCCGAGCAGCTTGCGGCGGAAATACTCCCGTTGCCGCTCATTCATGAAGGGTTCGCTTTCCGTCGGCTTGTAGCCTCGCGGAAGTTCAACTCCCATTGGCACACCCCATGATGAATCGCCCTTAATCGAGCGGGCGGGTTATAGCGGCGCGGCGGGCGGGCTTCAATCATAATCCCGTGAAGGGGCCTTACTGAAACTATTGTCAATACAAGAGGTTAACCGGCGAACCGGCCGGACATGCGAAAGCCCCTCCAGGCGGGTGGTCCCACTTCGGCCTTGCCGCGTCATGGTCAAAACCCCCGTTATGCGCGGTGATAGGGGTGTCCGGCGAGGATCGTCATGCCGCGATAGATCTGCTCGGCGAGCATCGCACGCACCAGCAGATGCGGCCAAACCTGCTGGCCGAAAGCCAGGCTCCGCCCCGCTTTTACGGTCGGTCCCGGGTCCAGCCCGTCGGGGCCACCGATGAGAAACACCAGATCGCGCGCGCCCGCGTCGCGCATCGCGCCAAGCATTTCGCCGAAGGCTTCGCTGGTCATGCCTTTGCCCTTGGCATCGAGCAGGATCACATGCGCGCCTTGCGGAATGCGCGCAACAAGACGCTCGCCTTCCTCGGCGATGCGGGCGCGGGCTTCGCGCAGCTTCGATACGGACACTTCCTCGATAGCAACGGACGAAAACCCCAGCCGCTTGCCGAAGGCGCGCGCGCGGCCCGCAAAATCCTCCGTCAGCGCGCCTTCCGGCGTGCCGCGCGCATGTCCGACGGCGAGAATGTGAAGCCGCATTGACGTTCAAATCCTGAAAGAGATCACGCGGCGCGGCCGGGTTCCTGCACCGACCACATGCCTTCGAGGTCGTAATAATTGCGCACTTCCGGGCGGAAGATATGCACGATCACATCGCCCGCATCCACCAGCGCCCAATCGCCTTGCGGCAGGCCGTCCACGGGGCGAGTTCCATAACCGGCTTCCTTCAATCGCCGCGCCAGATGCTCCGCAATCGAGGCCACATGGCGCGACGAGCGGCCATTGGCGATGATGATCGCATCGGCGAGCGACGAACGCCCA
>Ga0070714_100004504_pt1 | contig 10503 bp, 12 predicted proteins | sample LARL83metaG_FD_65450 | JGI IMG/M metagenome (GOLD analysis project Ga0070714, IMG submission 65450) | Corn, switchgrass and miscanthus rhizosphere microbial communities from Kellogg Biological Station, Michigan, USA - LAR L8-3 metaG | ecosystem: Host-associated > Plants > Roots > Rhizosphere ... | reverse complement strand
ATCGTTATGCCAAAAATTTTCAGCTACTCCCGTAACCTGCTGCGCCGCAGTTATTCGTTGCCTCACGTCCTTACGGCGCGGAGCAAAGGGCTAAGCGAGATCCGTGTTTTCCTTTGGCATGTCGTGCCGACATCAGGCCCGCAGCTGCTCGCATTATTGGGTATTTCGGTAAGCCTCGCGTTCAGTGCGACCCTCCCAGTGGAAGCTCTGTGTGACGTGCCGGGAATCGGGCAACTCGCCTGGCAGGCCGCTTTAGGACGCGATCTCATCGTACTGGTAAATATCACTGTGCTAATCACTCTGATGACCATTGCTGCCAACACGGTGTCCGATTTAATTGGCCATTCTCTAGCGAAGGAAGCATGAAAGCGGTACGCGCAATAGCGCTCGCGTTCCTGCTGGTGCTCGGCTCAGCGTCACTTCTGGCCAATCTACTGGCGCCCTCCACCTACGCTGAGCAGTTTCGCGAACTGCCTAACGCGCCACCTTCTTCTAAGCATTGGCTCGGTACTGACGACCTCGGCCGAGACCGCTTTTCGCGTTTGCTTTACGGTACCCGGGTTTCTCTGCTCCTGGCACCCGTCGCTGCGCTAAGTTCAACTATTCTTGCGGCGCTAATCGGCGGTGTGGCCGGGTATCTCGGTGGCCGCATTGAAACCACAGCTATGTGGATCACCGACCTGTTTCTTTCGTTGCCTTGGTTATTCCTCCTAGTTGCAGCGCGCGCCTTGCTGCCCTTGAATGTCTCTCCGCATGTATCCGTGATCATTACTTTCGGGATGCTTGGCATTCTCGGATGGGCGGGTGCAGCTCGCGTAGTTTGCGCGAGCAGCCGTTCGGCACGCGATTCGGATTTCGCCCTGCTGGCGCGTGCTTCGGGAGTGAAGCCAGCGCGGCTGTTCCTGCGTCACGTCCTGCCTAACCTCACGCCTGCCCTGTTCGCGCAATTCTGGATTTCCATTCCCGTTTTCATTCTTGCGGAGGCTAATCTTGGAGTATTGGGTCTGGGCGTGGCTGCACCACTCCCATCCTGGGGCAGCCTGCTTCGCGAGCTGGAGAATTATTCAGCAATGGGCAGCCAACCATGGGTGTTTGTCCCGTTGTTGCTCCTTGTGGCGGTTGTTACTTGCTTTCAGCTGGTTCTCCCAAAAACGGAGTTGCCCGCATGACTAGTGAGCAACTAATGCATGAAGTACTGTTGTCCATTTCGGTTTCCGCGGAGTACGCAAAAAAAAGCGTGCTGCGGAAACTCACTTTTCAGATCAAGCGCGGGGAAATTCTTGGCCTCGTGGGACAGAGCGGTTGCGGAAAGAGCACGCTCGCACTTGCGGTTCTTCGGCTGCTGCACCTTAAAGGCGGAAAATCGTTCGGGACGCTTCAGCTAAACGGACTCGACCTGATGAGTATGAGTGAGCGCCAAATGCGGGGTATCCGAGGCAAGGAGATTGGTCTCGTTCTGCAGAGCCCCCTTTCATCGCTTAACCCAGTCCTGAGGATCGGCACCCAGTTGGCAGAAGCCTGGCACGCTCACCGCAGAGGGAACCGGCAGGAGTGCCGGAATGCGCTGCTCGAGTCACTAGCCAACGTCAGCCTTCCTCCGGAAGAGGAGTTTCTGCGTCGCTATCCCGCGCAGCTCAGCGTAGGCCAAGCGCAGCGCGTCCTGATTGCAATGTCAGTGTTGCACCGCCCTATGTTACTCATCGCCGACGAGCCTACCAGCGCTCTAGACGTAATCACGCAAGCGGAAGTTCTTGGCTTATTTCGCAATTTAAGCAGGCAAATGGGAGTTGCAATTCTGTATATAACTCACGATCTGCTGTCCGTGTCCACGATTGCTGATCGCATTGCCGTCATGCACCAAGGAGAAATCGTTGAATGCCGCGAGGCACGGGCCATCTTTACCGACCCGCAACACGCTTATACCCGTGATCTGATCGCGGCACTGCCTTGTGTTCCAGCCTTTCCGGCCACAAAGGAGCTGTACAGTACTGCGATAAAATCCCACGCGGCTGGCCGCGGCTGAGCCAAGCTCATTTGTCGCCTCACCAAGCTAGCCCGCAAAATAGGCTCGACCTCATTTCACTCTTAGACACCACAATGCAGCGCGAGTGAAAGTGTGCGTCAGAAGCCGGCGTCCAGTACTGGTGCCGGCAGTGGACGGCAGGAACATCCAAGTAAGTACGCGAATCGTGACTGGGAGATCGTAGGGCATGCCCTGTTCCGGCTTGGGAGGAAAGTAACGCCTGAGCGTCTCCAGGGGCTGCTCGCGGAACTGGTCGATCATGGATACCTGGTGTACGCAAGATACCGTGCAATAAGGGGCGCAGGGCTTTACCGTGTGAAATTCGTGCTCAAGGTGCTCCGCTCCGTACTGCTGGAGCGGTATTCCGGGAAAACCACGTTGCTGAGAACAGTAATGTACCAGTCCATTTTCGCAGATGTATAGATAGCGACTGCCCGCACCACAGTGCCATTCGTTGGGGAGTCCCCGAACCAACTTCTTCTGAAACTGGTTGTAATACGCGAATGTTGAAAAGGACTTGCTGACTACACTCACAATTTCCTGGTAGACCTTCTGCTGTTGTTCGCTCAACGGTCGGAGCTGGCCATCACCATCGTGAATGATTCCAACGGTGGTCACGAGGCCGAGCTCTGCAGCCCGGCGGGCAACATGAGCAGCGTCCCCCGGATGCTGAACTGAAGTTCCGATCACCGAATTGATACTAACTTGAAATTCCGCGTACTTGGCAAGCCACTGAAGCTTCTTGTCTAGTACTTTTAAGCTTTTTTTCGAAACTTCGTCGGGAACGACGTTGTCAATACTAATCTGAAGATGGTCGAGGCCAGCACGATTCAGGAGCTTGATGCGGTCGGGAGTGAGCAGGTACCCGTTGGTGATCATAGTAGCCACGCTCCCGCGGCTGCGAATGTGGCGAATGATCCGTTCCAGTTCCGGGTGCAGCATCGGTTCGCCCCCGCTGATCGTGATGACGGTTGTGCCCAGTTCAATCAATCGGTCCACGCGGCACAGCATCACGGCGGTTGGAACAGGCTGCGAGAAATCATCAAACTCGTTGCAGTAAGTACAGGAGAGATTGCAGCGCCGGATGGGCACAATATGCGCCACAATCGGATGACGCGGAAAACGGAAAGCTTTTGCGACGACCCGAACTTGCCGGAAGTTCCACGAGATAGCGCGAATTTTACGCTTCATCCGTGTGGTGATTGTTGCCAAGTCCAAAGGGGACGATGTTTTAAATTCATCCATGGGAAGTTGCCTACCGATCTCAGCTAACAAACAATTGCCGGCACTGTTAGAAGAACCAGAAAGTACCAACAAACACGAAGACCGCCACGAGTAACGCGAACAGAACGTCGGCGGCGTAGTGGTAGCCACCGATGACGGTCGCTACAGCGATGCTGAGCGCCACCCAGAGAAAGATCAATCCGATGCGGGACTCCAACCGAAGTAGAACGAGTCCTGCCGCGGCGGAAGATGCCACGTGAGCACTTGGAAACGTAATTGCCTGAATGCTCGCGCGGCGGAGTATCCACCGATTCAAGGCTCGCGGGCCGTTGGGCGGGATCTCGAACATGTCATAACCGGCCAACAAACGAGGAGGGAGCGCCGACACGAACGGCGTTGCCGCGAAGCAAACGTAAGTAGCCAGCAGGACCACTACCCAATAGTAATCCGCATTCTGCCGCATACCAGCAATATAGAGAGCTGCAATGCCCAGCGGGACCAGGGGATAGACCATCAGATAGGCGAGCTCAAGGTAGAGGGCGGGGACTGAGCCAATTGATGTTTTTGCAGGTTGGATGTGGCCGGCCCTAAAGAACGATGAGTCGAATGCGGCAAGCCTAGCTTGCATGCTCTGATTTGGTTTCCCGAGGAACTCACCGATCTGCCAATACACCACAAGTAGCAGGGCAGCTGGCATCCAGTCGCGAATAGCAGAAGAAAAACGGGGTGGCACAAAGAGTGCGAAGCGAGCCGCTAAAATGGTCGCGATCGCCAGTGTTGAAAACGAAGTGACCCTAAGTCGCGGCCGAGATGGGAGAGGGCGTCTCCAGGCGGCCAAAACAAGAATCGAAAAAAAGACGATTTGAATCCACTCAGCGACTCGCATTTATCAATACCGCACCACCGCCAGTGTTTCTCTCGAAGTGCGACGTGTCCAGCCGGCGGGCGAAATTGTCGGACTTCACCTGATGCAGGTCTACTAAGAGCATTCTGCTGTCTGAATAATAGGTGCCACCGGTGGTAGTTTGCCCCTTGAAAACTGGATCGACACAGTGAAGATATTCTTCGTGTGTGACCAGACGTGTGTCCGCCAGGTTTCGCGCGATGAAATCACGCTCCGCGTCCACTTGGGGGTCGATTCTATGAAAGATCCGAAGTTTTTTGATCTCGATTTGAATTGAAACGTCGTGAGTTGCAGCGCCCACCCACACAGGAGTGCCATCCACTTGATAATCAGTTTTCCAGATTCGGAGGTGATGACGCCGGGCGACGATCGAGGCAGGGTCCGGCATTGCGTAAGAGTAATTCTGGGCCCTCCCGAACACGTAAAGCCTGGACATAGGCAGCTTGACGTAATGTTTCCGCTGCCATAACAGGTGCCAGAAAATCGCAGGCTTTGATTTTTCCGTTTTCACCCAGCCGGCGCGCTCGAATGCAACCTCCAAGTCGTCTCTCTTTGCAATGAAGATCAGGTTCAACATGTCGCCCTCGCGTCCCTCGCCATCAACCGTACGGGGCGGCAGGAAATTGATCATTTCGCGGAGTTCTGAAGCGCTCTCTTTTGCTCCCAACAACTTTGCTGTCGGTACGAGAGAATCGCCGTCAATATAAGCTGTCACTTCTGTGCCTTTCAGGACAGTGCTGTCGCGGCCGCGTGAAAGCAGAAATGCCGGTGCTGCCGGGAGATATAACAGCCCCGCAGCGATCATCTCTAACACCATGAACTTAGTGCGGGAACTTCCTTTGATCTCCTTCTGGGCCCGTAAAGCAACCTCATCACCGGTGACGATCCCAACTGCGTCGAGCTTGATCAGTAGCTTGCCTCCAATTCCAAGCAGGCGCTTACCTTTAACTCCAATGACCGAGCCCCTGGCGATGCTGCCTGCCTGGATAATCGTGAGTCCGCTTACTGTCACATCTTTTATGACCACAAAATCGAGGCGGTCACTTTTTTCAGCGCGAGCAGAGGAGATTGTCCGGAGCATTTGAAGCTTGACCGGAGTTCCGTCCGGAATGACCAGTTGGGTAGGGCTCTCGCGCACTTCTTGACCCCAGAAACTGGAAGGCAGGAGAAGGAGAAAAATAAGGATGTATGCAGGCAAACTGAGGTGATTCGCGCGGGGCACTGGGGCCACCTTCCGTTGGCGGTCTCAATCGCGAAGGCTCAAGGAGCTAGCCGCCTCTTTGGCGCGCTTGGTCTTCGTTTCCGTCTTCTAAAGTATTGCGGGCACTACAGGCATTGTCTGGTCAAAATTGCCCACTCTACTTTCTTCTTTTACGGTCGGATAAGGTCACAAGTTGTTGGAGGGGGATGGACTGGCTGTGTTTTGACTGGGCAGATATAAATTTTCGACATTAGCACCTGTCACAAGGCATCCGAAAAAGAGGAATGAGAGATCGATTTTTTCTTTGGCTGTCCTGAGTTTATCCTCAGTCTTCTCCTCGCCTTCACTGTCTCGGGTTGCGACGCAAGCGCCTAACATTTTTAACTTAGGCAACGAGGTTCTGCCGGCCTTACAATAGCGACGCCAGCAGCTGACGCTCGTCCAATACAGTGAGCAGTTCGTCCAAAAGGCTCTTCAGCCGCTCAGAATCCTCTTCTTGCGAAACCGCTTTACACAGTTCGCGCACTTCAGAATTGACAACAGGCTCCATAAGCTTGACTCCCGCGTAACCGCCTTCCATCTTGCAAAATGCCTTCCAAACGTTCTATTTGTCGAAACACCACTTGCGCGTAGATAGTTGCGTTTTGAAGAAGCGGAATCGGGGAAGGGAATTGTCAGGAGTTGTGTAAGATTTTCTTCCACCTTAGAACGATTGCAGTATGCAATGTAGATGCAATGTAGAAGCGGCCGGCTGGCTTTTCGGAAACCCTAGTAGGCTAAGAAGCTGCCTTTTCCGACCGGTACCGCTAAGTGGTTGAGGCAGGTCAATAGGGTCATCGCGCACTGCTGTCATTCGGAGAAACCACCCGGCCATATTCGGAGGCGCGCCCGAGCCGGTCGAACATCCGATAAGCAGCCGAGGATATTCGAGCGATTGCATCTTCCCCATCACGTTCGCTGTGTAGATACGTCGTCATCACGCAGATCACGTATGGACGATTTTGAGCAAACACGATTCCGGAGTCGTTGCGCACTGCCTCCAGTTCTCCAGGTTTATTCGCGGTCCGCACGCCATCGGGCAAGTCACGCGGTATGTAACTCTTCTTGTGTGTGCCCAGCATCTTCAAGAAGCCGTCCGTCATTTCTTTATTCAGCAATTTGCCTCGATAAATTTGTTCCAGCAAAGTCATCATCTCTCGCGGCGTTGAAATATTTTCCCTGCCTTGGCCCGCGGCTTTCAGGTCCATCATCTTGCGCCGAAGACGCGTGTGCGTGAGGCCTAAGCTGTCCATTAACTCATTAACGTTCTCCATCCCTACTCGGTCGATGAGCACATTCGCTGCCGAGTTATCGCTGACCGCGATCATCATGGTGGCGAGGTCATGGTTCGTGATCTGAGTCACCGACGGGGTAAGACCCAGCATTATGTCGCTGTCCGGAACCAAATCGCTGGTACTTACGGTGTATAGATCCGACAGCTTGGCCTTACCGGTGGCGCCTGCGGCGGAAACTTGTGCCTGGTGATAAAGCTCGGCTAGCACGGCAATTTTGATCGAGCTGGCTTGAGGAAAGACTTCATCCTCACGAAGAAAAAATTTCTGTCCGCTTGTAAGGTCCTCGATGGCGACACCCATAACGCCATCGAGATTATGGTCAATCTCCCGGATCGACGATTCCAGTTTCTGCCACAGGACCTGCTGTTTTTCACCCGATGTCGACTGTTGGCTGAGTGCGGCTTGCCCGTACAACTTTGCAGCAAACAGCGCAACGCAAATGATTGTTCTCAAGCTTGGTGCTCTCCAATTCATGGTCATAAGATTCATGGTTTGTCGGACCGCTTCAAACACAAATCCGCTACCTGCAATGCAAGAGTTGACGGATTCAGGTCGGCGCGATTGCACAGAATAATAATCGTGAGATTGTCGGCGACGAAGCGCTGGATCGTGGTCCGGAAGCCTATCGTCTCACCGTAATGCCACATCCGCTGGTGGTGCCGGTAAGGATCCAGAAACCATCCAAAACCATATGCAGCGGGCGAACCATCAGGTCCGGTGACTTGGCCGTCAGGAACCTTGACCGGAGTTAACGCAGGCTGCATTTCCTTTTGACTTAGCAATGTGTTCCGCCGCAATGCCTGGTCCCACTTCGCCAAGTCCTGCAGCGAAGAATATACGCCGCCATCGCCGAGAGTGGCCGATGTGGGGCTCTGATCTGTGTGCTTCCACGACTTGCCTTCGAGGCTGTGTCCTAAGGCGCGGTTCGGAACGTGGTTCTTGCCACGCACATAGGCGACTGAGTTGCTCATCTTCAGCGGCGCGAAAATTCGATAATGCAAGAAATCGGGAAAAGCCTTGCCCGAGGCTATCTGGACGATGAGTCCGAGCAAAACATATCCCGAGTTGCTGTAGGCCCACTTCGATCCGGGAATAAATTTCGTGCTCCTCTGCCGCTTTAGAAGATCGAGCACGCCTGCATCATGGATTTGAGTCTGCTCAACTGGAAGCGCGGGGTCCAGTGATGGCATCAGGTCCTCATAATCCTGCAGGCCCGAGGTGTGATTGAGCAGATTGCGAATCGTGATGGCCCTACCGTACTCAGGAAATTCAGGAAAAATGTCAGTCAGACGATCCTCATAATGCAAATTGCCATCGTGCACCAGCAGCATGATCGCCATCGCGGTGAATTGCTTGGTGCACGAGGCCATGCGGAAATTTGTATCGGCATCTATTTTGCGGAATGAATGGAGATCGGCAACGCCGTAACCGCGCCGAAACAGGACCCCGCCTTCGTTGACTACGAGAACCGCCGCACCAGGAATTCTGCCCGCAGTCAGCCCGGCAGCCGCAAGAATATTTTCGATTGGTTCAGACTGCACTGGATCTGCGGCTGGACCTTTGCGATTCATAAAGGGAACTGTTCGGGGCTCGTCCAAGGCTGAGGCCATTGATGAGGCGAACGCGCCGGTCAGGACTCCGCTGATCCGCAGCCATTCTCGGCGGTTCACTTCACTCTCCCAATAGGCAAAGAGTATATGCGTCCAAGGCTGCTCGGGGTGCCCGATCTGAACTCAAAAGGGGCCAGATGATGTATCGGAGGCATGTACTCAGGCGATCACACTCAGAACTCGTCAATGAGGTGATGACGATGTTACAACAGCAATCCGGCTCGAACCGACCGGAGTAGCCGGGCAGTCGTTAAGGGCCTATCCTGCTCCCATGAAGCCAAAGTACAAGTTCGTATTACTGCTTCTCGCCTTGCAGCTCCCGTATTTTGGATTCCTAGGGTACTTTGCCACGCAGTTCCCATCGAGCAACGTTCCGGAGTGGTACACCGATATCCTTCTAGTGTGGTTTACGGCGATTTTTTTATTAGTTTATTTTTGGGGAAGCGGATATTCAGAGGTCAAGTAGTCGATGCAGAAAAGGCGCGTGCCGCTGTGGCCACTTCCGCAACTCTCAGCAAACGACTGGTTAACCTCTGGATTCTTTTTTTCCTGTACGGGGTCATAGAGACGGCACAGGAAAAAATTCCCCTCAACCGTGCTATTCCCGCAGGCGCGTTCTTGTTGGCCTTCATTGGGGTATTCGGCTGGATTGCCTACCGCATGCGCCATCAATTGAGACGGGACCGCTCGGAGAAAACGGGCGATAGCACGTTTTGACCAGCAATGGGATTTATTGGCCACCGAAGAAGACGAGGGCCGATCCACACTGGAAAGCGAAAAAAACCGCAGGTCGTTGCACGACCGGATGCTGCATCTGCTTTGCAACGCCTGCGGGAAGTAGTAACTAAAAGAAAACCCCGTTTTGCTCGCGACCGACCACCGAGATCAAATTCGCTTGTGGATCGGGCGGCATATCGGACTCGAATCGGAAGCCTGGCTGTTCAGACGACCAGCTGATCGTCGCCCCGGTGCTGAAGAAGGTGCCCTTGAAATGCTGCGCGGCATTTTCAATTTCCGCCATGGCAAGGACCCCGCTCCATCCGACATCGAAGGAAACCTTCGCCCGGACAGGGAAGATCGGCGGGATAGGCGGACTTGGAAGCCCCAGACCCTGAGTCAGCGAGTTGGCAAGGTCGTGATCGTCGAAGACGTCAAGATCATGCACGACCAAGCGTGCCTGAGAGCCGTCCGTATCGACCGAAACAGCATTGTGCTGTACCGGAATCATCCAGAAAACGTCATACCGATCAACATGGACGTTGTAGTCGTGAATTTGCGTGACGAGGCTGGCCGACCCAACCGGGCCGGTATAGAGATCCAGTCAAACGAAGGCAAACGTGCCTCTATGTTGTTGGCCGTTCGTCGCGATGAACTTGCCTTGACTAAAACCCATATCAGCCTGGAATGCCAGCCTCGTCGTGACCCCGGTTGTGGTGTCGGTACCCGTTCCGCCACCTCGGATATGCGTGAGTCCCACGAACCCATCGAAATCCGTAATCTGTGACGGGTCGTTGATATTGGCCAGCGGGTTGGCAGGATTAAGTGGATTGTGGTGGATGAAAATTCCGAAAGGATTAAGCCCACTGACGCCTCCCGGAATTGGATTGGGGCCAACGCATGCGGTGCGCTCACCGTCATCGTCGTCCGCATAGCTCAATCTCGGACCTAATAGACTTGCTCCCAGCGCTGTCCCTGCCGCTGTACGCATGAGAGTGCGCCGGCTAAAGCCCTGCTTCTGAACTTTCCAAGAACTGTCTTTCTGATTGTCTTGCTGATTCATTGTCGTCCTCCTTTTAAACAACACGCACCACTAAAGAGGCAATCCCAACTGCGAGTGACAGCCAGAACCTGCGAGAGGACCCCTGAATACCATGGGAAGAACCACCCAGAAACAACGAGGAGAAAACCCACGCCACTCTACTCGCGCGTTTTGGCCTTGTCAACGTGTTTTCTTGCCGACTCATTTGCTCGCAGATACGCTCCTCGAATTTGGTGTCAGTACGGTCAATTCGCCATAGGTTTGCTTCTTCACTGGGCCACGCAGTTGGGCTGCGTGATCAATCATCCACAGCTCCGGGATGATCTCTCCTACAAGCTTTCCGTGGCAGAATAGCCGGACCACGGAGCTCTCGGACACCACAATGCCCACTGCATTGGTCACCGCGCTTATGTTCGCCGCGGCAAGGTGCCGGCTGCCGAGGCCTAGC
>Ga0070714_100004502_pt1 | contig 10507 bp, 9 predicted proteins | sample LARL83metaG_FD_65450 | JGI IMG/M metagenome (GOLD analysis project Ga0070714, IMG submission 65450) | Corn, switchgrass and miscanthus rhizosphere microbial communities from Kellogg Biological Station, Michigan, USA - LAR L8-3 metaG | ecosystem: Host-associated > Plants > Roots > Rhizosphere ... | reverse complement strand
TCGAGAGCGCGAACGGCGAGGCCCAGGCATAGCGCCCGGTGGCGAGCGCGCCGGCAGCGTCGCCGAGAAAGAACGGCGCGACGATCGACGCGCTGCCGAACACGACCGTCCACGTCCGCGCGTGCGCGGCCGCATCGCCCGCGTAGTTGCGAAAGACGAATGCCGCGCCGCGCAACACGATCCCGCCCAGTCCGAGCGCAAGGGGCGTATTGAGCCCGGTCGCAAGGTCGGCGAACGCGGGCGGGAAGCACGTGAACAGGGTGACCAGCGCGAAGATCAGCCACACGTGGTTCGACTCCCACACCGGGCCGATCGCATCGGAGATCGCGTCGCGTTGCGCCGCGCGGCGCGGTCCGGTCGCGAGCAGATCCCACACTCCGCCGCCGAAATCGGCGCCGCCGAAAATCGCGTACAGGACGATCGCCGCCAGCGCGACGAGCGCGGCGCCCAGCACCGGGGTCACGGTTTGGCGGCCGCGGCGCGCGGTGCACGCCGATCGTCCGGCGCCGACGGGTCGATCCGGCGCAGCAGCCACCAGCACGTCGCGCCGAGGATCAGGTAGATGATCGTGAACCCGTAGAACTGGAACTCGATCCCCGGCGCGACGGTCACCGCGTCGGCCGTGCGCAATAGGCCGCGCGCGACCCACGGCTGGCGGCCGAATTCGGTCACGAACCAACCCGCCTCCATCGCGATCACCGAAAGAGGGCCCGACAACGCGATCGCAGCCAGCAGCCGGCGTCCGGCCTCGCGCTTGCGCAACGTGACGACGGCCCAGACCAGCGCGATCAGCAGCAACGCGGACGCACTGCCCACCATCGTGTCGAAGCTGTAGTGCACCGCGGCGACCGGAGGGCGATCGTCGCGCGCGACCCGATCGAGCCCGCGCACCTCGGCGCGCGGATCGAACGCGACCAGCACGCTCAAACCACCCGGGATTTCGAGCGCATAACGATTGCGGCCCTCGCCGATCAACCCGCCGATCGTGATCGGCGCGAACCGCTGCGTGGTCCACAACGCTTCCAACGAGGCGAACTTGGCCGGCTCGTGTTCGGCATCGAAGCGAGCGATCACGTCGCCGGCGACCCACTGCAGCGGGATCGCAACGGCCGCGACCGTCATCGCGATCGTCAGCCCCGCCCGCGCCCGGTCGCGGCGTGCCGCGCCACTCCCGCGCAGCAGCGCGAACGCGCAGACCGCCGCCGCACCGAAGCCGGACACGACGTACGCCGCGATCGTCGTGTGCAAAACTTCCACCAGCCATGGGGCGCTGAACATCGCCGCGATGGGGTGGACGTCGACGACGCGGCCGTCCTGCAGCCGAAACCCCGCCGGCATGTTCATCCATGCGTTCGCCATCGTCACGAACCCGGCCGAAATCGGCCCGCTGATCGCGATCGGCAGCGCGCACAGCCAATGCTGTACCGGCGAGAGGCGATCCCAACCGTACAAGTAGAGCCCGATGAAGATCGCCTCGATGAAGAACGCGAAGCCCTCGAGCGAGAACGGCAGCCCGATGATGCCGCCGGCGTAGCGCATGAACTCCGGCCACAGCAAGCCGAGCTCGAACGAGAGGATCGTCCCGGAAACGGCGCCGACGGCGAACAGCACCGCCATCCCTTTCGACCAGCTGCGCGCGAGATCGTAATAGAAACGGCGCCTGGTGCGCAGCCAAAGACCTTCGGCGATGAACACCAGCAACGGCAAGCCGACGCCGAGCGCGGCAAAGACGATGTGAAACGCCAGCGACGTCCCCATCTGCGCGCGCGCGGCGATCACGTGCTCCATGATCTCATCCTACGCCGGAGCTGCCCGGCGCAACGCCGACTACGGTCGGCGCAGGTGCAACTTCGTCAGCCGGGAGCGGGGGAGCGGCGCAACAGCGACTGCGTCGTCAGCGCGACGAGCACGATCGCGCCGGCGAGATAGAACAGCGCGACGTCGCTCGCCGGCCAACCGACGCCCAGTCCTTCGCCGGTCCAGAAGATCCCGAACGCCGTCACCATCACGCCGACCACATATTTCATCAGGTTCTCCGGGACGCGCGCGAGCGGACGGTGGACGATCAAGCCGACGATCACCACCGCCAGCAACGCCGATGCCGCACCGCCGGCGGCGGCGCGCAGCGTACCCGTTCCGGCGCTGCCGAGCGCCAACACGATCGCGACGACCTCGACCCCTTCGACCAGCACGCCGTTGAAGGCGGTCGCGAATGCGGCGCTCCCGCCTTCGTGCTCGAGCGTTGCGCGTTCGCGCGCGAAGATCGCCGCTTCATCGTGCAGCGCCTTGCGTCCGGCGGCGCGCAAGATCGCCTTGCGCAGCCAGCTGAAGCCGACGTAGAGCGCGATCAGGCCGACGACCAGCCGGACCCAGTGGTTCTCGACCAGCGCGGGGAGGCGCGGCCCGGCAACGGCGACGATCGCGGCCAACACGACGACCGCGCAGAGCGCGGCAAGCAGCGCGCGGCCCCAACCGCGAGTGATCCCGACGGCCAGCACGATCGTCAGCGCCTCGACCATCTCGACCGCGCTGGCCAGGAACGCCGTGGCCGCGATCGCGAGCAGGTGCGGCGTCATCGCGTGAAGACGCCGTACGGCGGCGGCGACGCGTGCGCGCCCTTGACGGCATGCCACAGGATGTCGTTGAGCGTTCCGTCGTCGACCCGGTCGGCGTCGGCGAAGTCCAGCCGCGCACTGTCGCCGGCACGGTACGCGGCCCGCGTATTGCGCTGCTCGAGATCGACGCCGGCCGGCTGCGCCGCGAACGGCTTGGGGTCGGAGCGCGCGCTGAACGCGTCGCCGAGCGGCCGCGCGCCCGCATCGTATGCCGACATCGGCGGCAAGCCGAGCAAGATCTCGATCGTGCGGAGCACCGACGCTTGCGTGTACGCCGCGTGCTGGATCCCGCCGGCGGCGAACGGCGAGATCAACAAGAACGGCGCACGCTGCTCGTCGACGTGGTCCGGTCCGTTCTGCGCGTCGTCCTCGATCACGAAGATCGCCGTACTCGACCAGTCCGGCGAATGCGAAACGGCGTCGACCAGGCGCCCGAGCGCGAGATCGTTGTCGGCCACCATCGCTTGCGGCGTCGCCCGCCCCGGCGCTGTTCCGCTCGTGTGGTCCCGCGGGAACCGCACGATCTCCAACTGCGGTAAGGTTCGGGTGCGTTCGTAGGCGTCGAACTCGCGCTTCCACTCGGTATAGCGGTCGACGTCGCGCACGTTCATGTCGAAGGTTGCATAGTTGCGATCGGTGTTCGCCCGCAACACGTCGTCCGACACCGAGACGGGGGTCGGTTCGCTCGGCCCGGCACTGGCGAACTCACCGTAGTTGCGCAGCGACACGCCATGCGCGATCGCGTCGTCCCACAGATAGCCGGCGTGCGGCCGCGAAGCCTGCGCACCATCTTCGAAGTCGTACAGGTTCCGGCGGTCCGCATAGTTGGGCGGCCACATGTGTTCGAGGTAATCGTTGGCGAACGCGGCGGTCGACCAGTTGTGACCGTCGGCGCTGACGTGCGCGTCTTCGAAGAAGCGGTCGAAGACGCCGAAACGCCGCGCGAGCAGGTGCGCGTTGGGGGTGACCTTGGCGCCGAACAGCACCAGCGACGGGTCGCCGTCGGCACCGGTGATATCGCCGAACACTTGATCGTACGAACGATTCTCGCGAATCACGTAGATCACGTGACGGATCGGCCCGTGCGCGCGCACGATCGGGCCGGGCGCGGCGTCTTCATGCTGCGCGAGCGCACGCACCTCGTCGTTGCCGCGGGCGAGCGACGCATCGTCGGGGATGGGGATCCGGCGAATCGACCCGGCCAGCTGCTCGGCGACGTAATCGCGCGGGGACGGATCGGTCGTCCCCGGCGCGCGGTAGCGACCGTTGGGATGACCCGATTCACCCTTGCCGTCGGCGACGTACATGACGCCGTGCGTCCGATCGATCGCGGCCGCGGTCGGATACCAGCCGGTGGGGATCGCTCCGAGCGGCCGCAAGCCGTCCGGAACGAGCTGGAAGACCGCGATCGCATTGGCTGCGCCGCAAGTGACGTAGAGACGGTCGCCGTCGAGCGCGAGCGCGTTCGGCGAGACGCCGACCGCGTCGCGGCGCGCGAACGGGATCGGGACGCGGCCGGCGAGCCGTTCGGTCGCGAGATCGACGATCACGACGTCGTCGTCGTCGCTGTCGGCGACGTAGAGCCGCGCGCCGTCGCTCGCCAGCGCAGCCGGATGAAGCCCGACCGTGATGCGCGCGCGCACGGTGCGCGCGGCGACGTCGATGAGATCGAGCTCCGAGGCACCGCGATCGGCGACGAAGAGCGTCTTGCCGTCGGGAGAAAACGCAAGTGCGGCGGGATGCGAGCCGACGCCGACGACCGCCTCGACCCGCTCGGCGACCGGATCGACGAACGCAACGCGCGTGCCCAGATCGCCGGCCACGGCGAGCGTCCCGTCGGGGGCGCGAGCGAGCGCGACCGGGTAGAACGGCAGCGGCAACGAGACGTCGCGATCGACCTTACCGGTCGCCGTATCGACGTGCGCGATCTGTTCTTGAAAACTTCCCGCGATTCCGATCCAGACACCGTCGCCGTCGGGGTCGCGCAGCGGCGCGCCGAACGCACCGGCCAACGGCACGTTGCGCAACTCGTGCAAGGTCGCCGCGTCGAGCACGCGCAGCACCGGCTTGCGATAACCTGCTTCCAGTTCGATCACCCGCGCGCCGTCATGGCTGAGGACGACGCCTCCGGGCAACGTACCGACGTTCGCGACGATACCGTCGGCGGTTTGAATTTTCCACAAGGTGGGCAGCGTCGTAATCCCCGGTGCGGCAAGCACGGCCGCGCCGAGCACCGACACTGCCGCAATCGCCGCCACGATCGCAATCCGCCCGCGCTGCATCGGACGACGCATTCCGGTTCGGAAATGCGATCGCCTTCGCTCCGCGAATCACGCCGTCGACCTCCTACCTCGGACCTCGAGAGGGTGCCGCATGCAAACCGAGCCGACCGATCCGCTCAACGCGACCTCCGCCGACGTTTCGCGGCGCGGCTTCGTGACGCTGAGTGCGGGCGCGGCGTTCGCGCTCGCGAACGGGGCGGCCGCGGATGGGCAGGCCGCCGGCTTCGGCAAGCCGCACCCGCCGATCGTCGCCGAGGACGATCCGGCGATCGTCGTCTCGCGCCCGCAGTTGCCCGCGACGGCCGGTCCGATCGGCGCGTATGCCGCCGCCCCGCGCAACGCGACGCGAGTGACGCCGGGGGTGGTCGTGATCCAAGCTATCTGGGGCGTCGACGCCCAGTTGCGCGACGTCGTCCGGCGCTACGCAAAGAACGGCTTTGTAGCGGTCGCGCCCGCGTTGTACGATCGTCTGTCACCGCCGAACGGCGACGGTGCGACCGAGTACACGCCGTTCGGCGAGGTCGCGGCGCGGATGAACCAGCAAGGGCATGTCTTCAGCGACATTCAAGCGGCGCACGATTGGCTGCTCACCCAGGCTCCCGGCGCCAAAATCGGCATCACCGGTTTTTGCATGGGAGCCGGCATCGTGCTGCGTTCGCTCCTCGGCTCGACCGCGTTCGCCGCAGCCTCGATGTTCTACGGCGACGTCCGTCCCGGCACGACGCGAGACGAGCCGACGACCGCCTCGACGTTCGATTTCACCAGCAAGATCACGACAGCGTTGTTGGGCAGCTTCGGCGGGCGTGACACATCGATCAAGCCCGGCGACGTGAGCGCGATGTTCGCCCGGCTGGGGCCTCCACATGCCTTCAAGATCTATGACGAGGCAGGTCACGCGTTCTTCGACGACACGCGCGACAGCTACGTCGCGACCGCCGCGGCCGATGCATGGACGCGCACGCTGGCGTGGTTCAACCGCTACCTGCACTGAGGAGCCGCCGCCGTTACAGGCCGAGATATGCGCGCTTGATCTCGTCGCTCGCGAGCAGTTCGTCGCGGGTCCCGCTGCTGGCGACCCGCCCCGTTTCGACGACGTAGCCGCGGGTCGCGATCTCGAGCGCTTGGCGGACGTTCTGTTCGACCAGCAGCACGGTCGTGCCGTCGGCGTTGATCCGCCGCACGGTCTCGAACATCTCCGCCACCACGATCGGCGCCAGCCCGAGCGACGGCTCGTCGAGCATCAGCACCGCCGGCGCGCTCATCAGACCGCGCCCGATCGCGACCATCTGCTGCTCGCCGCCGGAGAGCGTCCCCGCGATCTGGCGCCGGCGCTCCGCGACGCGCGGAAACATCGTGAAGACGCGTTCGAGCGATGCACGCATGTCCGCGCGCGCACGGCCCGGGTACGCGCCCAGCACGAGGTTGTCCTCGACGCTCATCTCCGGCCACAACCGGCGGCCCTCCGGTACGTGCGCGACGCCCAGCTCGACGACCCGCACTGACGGTGCGCCTTCGAGCGATTCGCCGTCGAGCGTGATGCTGCCGGAGAGCACCGGGACGGTCCGCGAGATCGCTCGCAGCAGCGTGGTCTTACCGGCGCCGTTCGCGCCCAGCAAGGTGACGATCTCGCCGCGCCGGACCTGCAGCGAGACGTCCCAAAGCACCCGGACGTTGCCGTAGGCGACGGCGAGGTTCTTCACCTCAAGCATGCGCGGCGGTTCCTAGGTACGCGGCGATGACCCGTTCGTCGGCCAGCACGCGTTCCGGGTCGCCTTCGACGATCTTGCGGCCTTCGACCAGCACGACGATGCGCGAGCAGACCCCGCGCACCGCGCGCAGGTTGTGCTCGACCATCACGATGGTCGTACCCCGGTCGCGAATCGTGCGCACCAGGTGCAATGTTTGGTCGGTCTCGGTGGGGTTCAATCCGGCCAGGACCTCGTCGAGCAGCAGCACCTCTGGCCGCGTCGCGAGCGCGCGTGCGATCTCGAGCCGCTTCTGACCGGCGAGGTTGAGCGCACTCGCCGGCGACTCCGCGCGCTCGGCGAGCTCGCACACGGCCAACGCTTCGAGCGCCGCCTCGCGCGCGGCGCGCGGCCCGTGCGGACGCGGACGGTGACCGAAGAACGCCCCGATCATGACGTTCTCGATCACGCTGAGCTCGCGGAACGGACGCACGATCTGATGGGTGGCCGCAATCCCCGCCACGCACACGTCGTGGGCCGGGCGGCCGGTCAGCACGCGGCCGTTGAGGCGCACCTGGCCGGTCGTCGGCCGCTGGATGCCGGCGATCAAGCGAAACAGCGTCGATTTGCCGGCGCCGTTGGGGCCGATCAAACCACAGATCTCGCCGCGTTCGAAGTCGACGTCGACGTCGCGCACCGCGACGAGGCCGCCGAAACGCTTGCCGAGACCCTCGCCGGCCAGCACGACGTCAGCCATCGGCGTTCTCGGCCGGCCGCGGCGCCGCCGGTGCGCGCGGCGCACCAGCGCGCCGAATCCGGTCGACGATACCGAGAATACCTTTCGGCTCGAACACGACGATCGCGATCAGCAGCACGCCGAACGCGAGCAGGTCCGCGTTGCCGAGCGTCGCCGCGAACTGCTCGCGGATGAACGTGTACACGACCGCACCGATCAGCGGCCCGGCCACCGTCCCCAACCCGCCGATGATCGGCATGATGACGAACGCGATCGAGGTCGAGAAACCGAACACCGAGTCCGGGCTGATGAACAGGTAGTGTTCCGCGTAGACGCTTCCCGCGACGCCCAGGATGCAGGCGGAGATGAACAGCGCTTGCGTCTTCGCGAACGTCGTCGCGACGCCGAGCGTTTCGGCGGCGTCGGTATCCTGCCGGACGGCGGCCAGCGCGTATCCGAAGCGCGACGCCTTGATCCACGCGGCGATCCCGACCGCGGCCACCAGCAGCAGGAGTGCCGCGAAGTACTGCGTGCGCAGCGGTGGTGCGCTCGCCAACGTCAATCCGGACGCGCCGCCGGTGAGCGAGTCCCAGTTGAGCGCGATCAGCCGCGTCGCCTCACCGATTCCGATCGTCGCGATCGAAAAGTACGGCCCGCGCAACCGGAACGCTGGGACGCCGATGAGCAGCGAGTACGCACCCGCTAGCAACGCCGAGACGACGACCGCGACGGCGAGCGGCGTCCCCTTCGCGAGCAACACGGTGGTCGCGTACGCGCCGATCCCCAAGAACGCCGCGTGGCCGAACGAGATCTGTCCGGCCAATCCCCCGAGCAGATTCCAGGCGGTCGCCATCGCACCGTACAAAAAGATCAGGAACAGCATCTCGACGGCATACTCCTGGTCGACCGCGACGAACGGCAGCGCGATCAAAGCCGCCAGCAGCACGGCGGCTGGAGCGTAGCGCCTAACCACGGCGCAGCGCTTTGAGCGTTCCGGCGATCCCTTTGGGCAACGCGATGAGCACGACCACGAGTACCACGAACGAGATGAGATTCTGCAGCGACGCCGGCATGTAGCGCACGCCGAACGCTTCGGCCAGCGCCAGCGCGATCGAGCCGAAGGCGACGCCGACGATCGAATCGAGTCCGCCGAGCACCACGATGCAGAACGATTTGAGCGACAGCGCGCGTCCGAAGTCGGGGGTGAACGAGAACAGCAGCGAGAGCAGTGACCCGCCGAAACCGGCCAGCGCGATCCCGATCCCGAACGCGATCCCCATGACGCGATCGACGTCGATCCCGACCAGCCGCGCAGCGTCGCGGTCTTGCGCGGTCGCCCGGATCGCGCGGCCGAGGTAGGTGCGGGTCAAGAACAGTTGCAGCACGAGCAGCACGAGTGCCCCCATGACGAAAACGTACAGCCGCGGGACGGCGAGTTGCAGGCCGCCCCAGTTCACCGTCGCCTCGACGAACGGCGTCTCGATCGAGCGCGTGTCGCCGGTCCAGATCACGTAGGCGAGATTCTGCAGTACGAGCCAAACGCCGAACAGCAGCAACAGCGAGATGATCGGTTCGGCGCCGAGCACGCGGCGGACCAGCGTGCGCTCCAGCGCCCACCCGATCAAGAAGAACGCCGGCACGATCGCCAGCGGCGCGAGCAGCGGGTGGATGTGGAAGCTGGTGAAAAGCCACCACGTCACGTAGGCGCCGAGCATCAAGAACCCGGCGTTGGCAAGGTTGATGATCTTGAGCACGCCGTAGATCAGCGCCAACCCGTACGACATCGAAGCGTAGAGCCCGGCGACGAGCAGCGCCGAGATCAGCGTCGCGAGCGTGTCCAGCCCAAACCTCCCGGGAGATGACGACGATGGACGATGGCACCCGTGCCGGAGCGCTCGGGCTCGAAGCGATTCTGTTCGACACGTTCGGCACGTTGGTCGACTGGCGCGGGAGTCTGATCGAGGACCTGCGCGGCTTCGGCGCCCAGCGTGGCCTGGTCGTCGATTGGCCGGCCTTTGTCGACGCATGGCGCGGTGCGTACCGGCCATCGATGGATCGCGTGCGGCATGGAACGCTGCCCTGGACGCCGCTCGACGCACTGCATCGCGCCTCGTTCGACCAGCTCGCGAGCGTGCACGGGATCGCGGGCAAACTCGACGAGGCCGATCGCCGGTGGTGCGTCGACCGCTGGCACCGGCTGCGGCCGTGGGGCGACGTCGTGGCCGGATTGAAACGACTCCGAACGCGCTTCATCCTCGGCACGCTCTCGAACGGCAACGTGCGGCTGTTGGTCGACCTCGCGAAGACGGCGGCGCTCCCGCTCGATCTGATCCTCTCCGCCGAGAATTTCCGCCACTATAAACCCGACCCGCGCACCTATCGCGGCGCGGTCGAACTGCTGGCGACGAAGCCGCAGCACGTCATGCTCGCCGCCGCGCACACCGACGACCTGCGTGCCGCGCGCGCCGAAGGTCTCCGCACGGCGTTCATCGCGCGCCCGCACGAATACGGACCGCAGCCGGCGCAGGTTCCGGCCGCGGACGGCGAGGCCGACCTCGAGGTCGACGTCGAGGTCGACGACCTGCTCGCTCTCGCCGAGCGTCTGGGCGCCTAGCAGTTCGCCGGACCACCGGCCGGCGAACGCCGCGCTAATTCGGGACCGGCAATACCGCTTCGCCGGTCTTCTCCGCGTGCGGATAGACGATGACGGTTTTGCCGTCGGGCAGGTTTTCGGTCACCACGAACGGCGCATCGATCTGGCCGTCGGGCTGAAAGCGGATGTGGCCGCCGGGCAGCACGGTGTCGCGGATGTCGATGTGGCGCAACGTCTCGACCACCTTCGCTTTGTCGACCGAACCGGTCTGCGTGAGCGCGGTGAACAACGTGCGCGCGGTCTCGTACGGCAGCGCCGCGTACCACTCGGCGTTGAGCTTCGGATACGCCTTGGTCCACTTGTCGTCGAACGTGCGCACCGCCGCCGTCGGGATGAGCTGACTCCACCACGACGCGGCGACGATGTAGTCGGCGCCTTTGCCGAGCGCTTCGCGGGCCGATTTCTCGGGGCCGCGAGCACCGTAGGTCACGTATGCGTGGTGCAGTCCGGCTTGCACGTACTGGCGCTGCATCGTGATGTAGTCGTCCAGATGCGCGTCGGACATGAACGCATCCGCGTTGGCGGCCTTCACCTTT
>Ga0070714_100004500_pt1 | contig 10508 bp, 14 predicted proteins | sample LARL83metaG_FD_65450 | JGI IMG/M metagenome (GOLD analysis project Ga0070714, IMG submission 65450) | Corn, switchgrass and miscanthus rhizosphere microbial communities from Kellogg Biological Station, Michigan, USA - LAR L8-3 metaG | ecosystem: Host-associated > Plants > Roots > Rhizosphere ... | reverse complement strand
TCTCGCGAGCCTCAGCCTCGTCGTGCTGATGCTTATGTTGTCCGCGGCGTATGCGATCACGCTCGGGATCCTCGGCTGACCTGATTGGGGGCCGATCTACAGCGGCTATCTCGGTCTGTTCCTGCTCGGTGCTGCCCTGGTTGCCGTCGGACTGATGACCTCGAGCCTAGTCAACAACCAGATCATCGCCGCGTTACTGTCGCTCAGCCTTTTCCTGCTGCTGTGGATCATCGACCATTTCGGCTGGATGCTGCCCGATCCGTTCGATGCACTGGTGGTGAATCTCTCGCTGCTGGTGCATTTCACGCCGTTTGCGACCGGCTCGATTTTCCTCTCCGATGCCGGGTTCTTCATCAGCGTGGCGCTGCTCGCCCTGTTTCTCAGCGTGCGTGCCCTGGCAAGACGCTGAGAAGGCACCGCATGTTCCCGCCACCGGTCCGTGTACTGTTTGAAGCGGCGCTGTTCCTCTTCGCGCTCGGCCTCGGCGCCACTGCGGCGTTCGGCCCGGTCGACGAGACGGTCGCCGACGCGCTGTATTTTGGCGCCTGGTGCGCGGCGATGCTGCTGATTTTCTCGCTCGGGCTGCGCCTGCCGCTCCATCTGCGCGGTCGCGTAGGGCGCGTCGCCGGTCCCGGCATTGTGGCCGCTGCCCTCGCCCTCGTGCTGCTCGGTAACATTGCGCTTTATCGGCACGACGCGCATTTCGACGCCACTGTCAGCGGTCGTTTCACGCCTCCGCCCGAGCTGGAGAGCATCGGGCGGAGCCTGCAACACGACGTGGTCCTGACCTATTTCTACAACAGCAAGGATGATGACGCCTATGCGGCGAGACAGGTGCTTGCCGTAGTGGGGCGGCAGCAGCCGCGTCTAAGGGTGCGCGCGCTGGACCTCGACACGGAGCTCACCGCGGCGCGCGATTACGGCGTGAAAATGTACAACACCGTCGTTGTCGAGGCCGAAGGTCGCCGCACGCAGATCGAGAACACGGTGGATCTGCGCCAGATGGCCTATGCCGTCGAGCGCGTCCTGCAGCGGCGGACCCAAACGGTTTGCTTCGTCATCGGGCATGGCGAGCATTACGCGCCGGGCCATGTGCATTACAGTCACGTGGAGACGTTGGGCGGGGATCGGCCGGGCCGCTCGGACGTACTGGAAGCGGCGCCGGACGGACTCGACCGGCTCAAAGTAGCGATCGAGATCATCGGCTACAGTGATCGCGCAATCGAGCCCGCAACGCTGCCAGGGATTCCGAGGGATTGCGCAGTCGTCGCCGACTTTGGTGCTGTCAGCGCCTATGCTCCCGCCGAAGTGCAGGTGCTCAGGGATTACCTGCTACGTGGTGGACACGTCCTGTTGGCATACGATCCGCGTTTTCCTGTGATGCCGGAACTCGCTGCGTTGCTGAACGAAGTGGGGCTCTCAATAGAGGACGGAGTGGTGGTCGATCCCGTGAACCACTACGGCACCGATCCGGAGCAGGCGGCAGTGCCTTATTATCCGCCGCACCCGATCACCGAACAGATTGCGCTCACCGTTTTTCCCGGTGCGCGACCGATCAGCCTGCGCGGGAGGGTCGCCGACCTCACCTCGACGGAACTGGTAGCGACCAGCAAGGACAGCTATGTGCGGCCGCTTGATCCGAGCGTTCCCACCGCCGACAAACCGGGCCCGCGGTTGCTCGCTGCGGCGGTGCAAGGAAGCTGGCCCGGCACGGGCGGTGCCCCGTTCCGTCTCGTCCTGGTGGGGAATGCCAGCTTTGCAGCCAATGCCTTCTTCCCTTATGTGTCGAACGGCGATCTTGCGGTTTCGATGATCCGTTGGTGCGCCGAGGATACCGCGACCCCACTGCTGAAATCCGAATCCTACAGTCTTCCCGAGATGCGGCTGACCCATCGGCAGATGCAAGTCACTTTCCTCTTAGTCGAAGTATTGCTGCCGCTCGGCGTCATGCTGTTTGGCGCGGCCGTGTGGTGGCGGCGACGGTGAGACGCAGGTTTGCGAGCATCGTCGGCATCGTCGCGGCCTGTCTGATGGCCGGTCTGCTCGGCGTGATTGCGGTCACCGGCCGCTGGCCGGCCGATGCCCCGCGCACGCATATGGAGGCGCGTGGCATCCTATCACTCCCGGCGGAGGAGATCGCGCGGGTCGAGTTTTCTGCCGGCGAGCAGCGGGCCCTGTTCAGCCGGGACCCTCGGAAAGGCTGGCTCTTCAATGGCGCCCCGACCGGGCCCTCAGTTGCCGACCACATCGATACCGCCGCCCGGCTGCTGACGGTTTCCGCCCCGCGGCGGGTGCTCGCAGCGGGCGAATACAGCCCCGGGCAGCTCGCAGAATATGGCCTCGATCCCCCGCGCTTCGCCCTTGCAGTTGCGCAGGCCCGCGGCGACACGACGCGTCTGGGCTTCGGCGAGGCTACGCCGGCGCAGAATGCGCAATATGTGCAGATCATCGGCCGGCCGGAGCTCTATCTCCTGCCGCGCGACGTGGGCGAGGAATGGCAGCTGGCGCGCGACATGGCCGGGCGTGCGGACACCCTGCTGCTGCCGATTTCCATTGCCCAGGTGTGGGCGGCGGAAATCCTGAGCCGCGGCATGCTCTATCGGTTCGAGCGCGACCACGCCGGTCTCTGGTTCCACCATGTCGGCCAACACGTGCACGCTCCCGGCGGGCTCGTGCATCATGCGGACCCTATCACGGCATCGCTGATCGAGGCCGAGTTCGCCGTGCTCGACCGTTTGCCGATTGCACGTATCGTTGCACGTCATCCCGATGCGGCAGCGCTCGCCAGCTCCGGCCTTGAGCATCCGGCGACTATCCTGCTGCTCTACAGCCGCGATTCCGCAGGGCCGGTGGCACGCGTCGCGTTAGGAAAAAGCCCGACGGACGGGCCCGATTGCTATGCCCGTATCCAGCAGAGCGACACGCTGGTGATTGTGCCGGATGACGCGGCCCGGCATCTTGCGGCCCTACTACTGCTCGCCGGGACATCATCATGATCGCAGCGCTTCTGATGGCCCTGACGGCTCTCCTCAGCTGCTCGATTGCCGAGGCGCACCAGATCAGCTTGACGAACGCCCGCGTTATGGTCGGTGCCGACCGCACCGTCGATGTCGAGATCGCCATGAAAGGCAGTGATGCCGATCGCGTCGGCGGCACGCGCGTATTCGACGAGGCAACCGCGCTGGTCCAGCCGATAGCTCTCGCAGCGGCGTCCGTGCCAATCGTCGCATATGTTGAGGGGCACACGGCCGTGCTCGGCGAAAATGGCGACTCATGCAATCCGGGCCCCGGCAGCATCACGCCCGATGGCGACGGCGTTGTGGTCCGTATCCTCTGGTCTTGCGCGGGCGTCGCAGACCCGCTGCGCTATCGCTCGACGGTGCTGATCGACGTCTCGCCCGATGCCCGGCAGGTGGTGCTGATCGGCACGGGCCCCGACGCCGCGCAGGATCTCTTGGACGCGGGCCGGGACGAGACCACGCTCACCGTTGCGCCGCCCGCAACCCTATTTCAGGTGATCGAGCGCTATACCGGGGCCGGGATTCAGCACATTTTCCTCGGCTATGACCACATCGCCTTCCTCGCCGCGGTGGTGCTGTGGGCACGGCGGTTGTGGCCGGTGGTCAAGATCGTGACGGCTTTTACAATTGCGCATTCAATCACGCTTTCCCTCGCGGCGCTCGACATCGTGCGCATCCCGAGCACTATCATCGAGCCGGCGATCGCTGCTTCCATCGTTTACGTGGCGGCCGAAAACTTTCTTTCCCGCGATATCGACACGCGGTGGCGCGACACCTTCGGCTTTGGGCTGATCCACGGCTTCGGCTTCGCCAGCGCCTTGCAGGAGTTCGGACTGCCCCGGAGCGCGCTCGTCCCGGCGCTTGCCTCGTTCAATCTTGGCGTCGAAATCGGACAGATTGCCATTGTTTCTCTTGTCGTCCCGACTTTGCTGGGGATGGATCGATTGCTGGCGAATTGGGCCGGAGTGACGGCACGGCCGACCCGCTCGGCGGTTGCCGTTTATGGGATCTCGGCAATGATAATCGGCCTAGCGAGCTATTGGTTTCTGGCTCGTACCCTGCTTACAGCCTGATCCAGCCCGCCTGCCCTTTCTCACCTCCCTCAACCGCGGTTCGGACCGCTCAGGCAATGTGAAGATGTAGATCGGCGCCCAATCGGGACCCCGGTGAGTTGACTCTATCACTTTGATGTTGCTACGAAATCGGCTAGGGGGTGGGGTCCCGGTCGGCGCCGGTCGGGACCCCATCAAGGCACTTATTCTGGAAGCAATTCCAAAGCCTTCCCCCAATTTTCGGGTGGGGCGTCGCCGACCAGAGTCTGCGAAACGAAGCCGGCGACATGCGGCGACAACGCGGTTACATTGCCGCCGACATAGGCGTCGTCGGTGCCTTCGATAAAGCGGCCAGTCCTCCACCAGTACCGGCCGTATCCGATGCTGCCCAAGATGATCGCGAGTGCGAGGCCGGCAAGCGCCAGTTGTTTGCGCCCGAAGCGCAGTCGGCGTTTTGCGGGGGCGGAGGTCGTCTCCAGTTCGAGCACGACGGCATCCATGATGGCCTCCATCGCATGCCCAAGAATTTGCGCGATCGTGACCTAGCGGACCGGCTCGCCCAGCGATTGAACGGATGCTTGCTGATTGGCGACAGACGGGTAGCGCTGCCGGGTGCGGGCGTCGGCGGCCGGGCCGGCAGCCGAGCGGAAGGCCGGCTCGACGAGCGGGCGGCCGCTATTGCGGTCTACCAGCACGGGATCGGCTTGTGCTCCGGTCAGGCTGTCGACGATCACGACACTGGGTCCTTCAGGGGCAAAATGTTTGTTGCCCCAGGCGAGCAATGCCCAGAGCACCGGCCGAAAGTCTCGGCCGGCTTCGGTCAGCACATATTCGTGGCGCGGCGGTCTTTCGCTGTAGCGGCGGCGTTCGAGCAGGCCCGCCTCGACCCGAGCCTTCAGCCGGCGCGTCAGCATGTTCAGCGCGATCCCTAGCCTCTTCTGGAACCGGCCGAACCGCCTAATCCGAGGGAGGCATCCCCCCCAGGATCAAGATGCTCCACCATTCCCCGACGCGTTCGAGGCTGCGCGCAATCGGGGAATGGATGTTACGGAAGCTTTTGTGTGCATGGGGTCGCGCGCTCCAGACTTGCCTTGGTGCCGGAGTCGCAGGTTACGAGGTGATTTCGAGCGCGAGCGCGATGCCTTGCCCGCCGCCGATGCACAGGGTGACGAGACCGCGCCTAAGACCATCGTGGCGCATCGAATGGACGAGGCGGGTCGTCAGGACGGCGCCCGTCGCCCCGATCGGATGACCGTGCGCGATCGCGCCGCCCTCGACGTTGACGATATCCTCCGGCAAGCCGAGTTCGCGCGTTACGACGATGGCGATGGCTGCGAACGCCTCGTTGATCTCGACCCGCTCGATGTCACCGAGGTTCCACCCGGCGCGGTCCAGCGCCTGACGCACCGCCGGGATCGGGCCGAGGCCGAACATGCCCGGCTCGACAGCGGCGATCCCGTAAGATACGAGGCGGGCGATCGGATCGAGACCGCGGCTTTCCGCCCAATCCTCATCTGCCAGCACCACCGCGGCAGCGCCGCTGTTGAGGCCCGGCGCATTGCCGGCGGTGATCGTCCCGTCCGGGCGAAAGACTGATTTCAACACCGCCAGTGCCGCCGGCGTCGTTTGCGGCCGATTGTGCTCGTCGGTGTCGAAAACGGTCGGCCCCTTACGACCCGGGATCTCGACGGCAATAATCTCGCCCTCGAACCTGCCGGCCGCTTGCGCCGTGGCAAAGCGCTGCTGCGAGCGCAATGCCCACCGGTCCTGCGCGTCGCGCCCGACCTGAAATTCGCGGACCAGATCCTCGGTGTGCCAACCCGACGCCTGATCCGAGAACGCGTCATTGAGGCCGTCCCGCAGTACGCTATCGTAGAGTTGGCCGTCGCCCATGCGGTAGCCCCAGCGGCCGCGCCCGACCAAGTAGGGCGCCAAATCCATATTCTCCATGCCTCCGGCCACGGCGGTATCGATTGCACCCAGAAGGATTTCCTGCGCCGCTGACACGATCGCCTGCGCGCCGGAACCGCAGACACGGTTCACGCTCATCGCCGGGACCGAGACCGGAAGTCCCGCACGGATGGCGGCCTGGCGCGCCGGGTTCATCTTGGCGCCGGCTTGAACGACATTACCCATGACGGCGGTCCCGACCTCGTCGGGATGGATTCCGGCGCGTGCGACGGCGGCCTTGATCGCGATGGCGCCGAGGTCGGGCGCGGAAATTTCCTTCAGGCTGCCGCCGAAGGTGCCGATCGCGGTTCGCACCGGGGCGACAAGAACAACCGAACGCGGTGACATCATCGACGAATTCTCCCGGTCCAGCGCGGAGACACGGTGGACATGCTAAGTTGCGAAAGAGCGTATGTGCACCTAAATAGGGGCAATTATGCCTGGGTCAATATCCGAATTCTGGGATCGCCGACGGCACGCAGGGCATCCTCGCGATCAGGCGGTGTCCGCCGCGACGCGCACGATGAGCTTGCCGAAATTGCGTCCGTCGAGCATTCCGATGAAGGCTTCCGGTGCGTTTTCCAGGCCGTCTACGACGTCCTCACGATAGCGAATGCTGCCGTCGGCGATGCCGGCACCGACTTCGCGCAGGAAATCGGCGTAGTACTGCGCGGCAAAATCGTAGTTGATGAACCCGCGCAACGTCAGGCTCTTCGACAGGATCTCGCGCATCGTCGCCGGCAGGCGGTCGGTTCCATCACCACCGCTCACACCATTGTACTGGGCGATCAAGCCGCCGACCGGGACGCGTGCGTATTTGTTGAGCAACGGCAGCACCGCCTGCCAGATCGCGCCGCCGACATTCTCGAAATAAATGTCGATACGGTTCGGGCAAGCAGCCGCCAGCTGGGCCGGGAAATCGGCGGCATAGTGATCGATCGCCGCGTCAAAGCGCAGTTCGTCTTTGACAAGGCGCATTTCTCCGGGCCTCCGGCAATGCCGACCGCGCTGGCACCGGCGAGCTTGGCCAGTTGGCCGACGAGGGACCTGACCGGTCCGCTCGCAGCCGCCACGACGACGGTCTCGCCGGGCTGCGGCTTGCCGATCACTCGCACGCCGCTGTAGGCGGTGAAGCCCGGCAAGCCTAAGCACACCGAGGCCGGTCGTCACCGGCGCGACGGCGGGATCGAGTTTGCACAGGCTACGGCCGTAAGGGCCGGTGCCGTCCGAGAGCGCGTGCTTGCGCTACCCGGTCGGAGCGAGCACGATCTCGCCTTCGGCATAACCGGAATGGTTCGAGGCGAGCACCCGGGCAACCGCTTCGCCACCCATCACGTCGCCGAGCCGGACCGGGGTCGCATAGGATTTCCGGTCATCCATGCGGCCGCGCATATAGGGATCGAGCGACAGGTACTGCACCGCGAGGAGAAGCTGCCCCGGAAGCCGGCGTCTGGATCTCGGTTACTTCGAGCCGGAAGTCGGTCAATTGCGGTTTGCCCTGCGGCCGAGCAGCGAGGACGATCTGATGGGCAGTGGCCATCTTGATATCTCCTGTGTTTATTTGGCCTTGCCTCTCACGCGTATGCCGGGCTGACGCGTGCCGTGTTCCTGATCGCGGAGACCAATTCAGCCGTCGTCGGGATCTCGTGGGCGTAGGTCGGCCCGTCGTTGTCCAGCGCCGCGTACAGCGCCTCGCGCGAGCGTGCGGCCGTTCCGTCGCGCACGAGCGTGACATGGAAGCCGAGCTCCATGCCGATGCGCGCGGTCGCTTCCACGCAGGCGTTTCGCGAAAAGGCCAACGCAGATGCTCTTCTCCTTGCCGTAGCGCTTGAGCTGATGCTCGAGATCGGTATTGGGGAAGCCGCTCGACGCCCAGTGCTCGGTCACGACGATGTCACCGTCCCGCACTGGGAAATCGTCGTGGAAGGTGCCGTCCCAAGTACCCTTGGCGAAGGCCTGCCGCTCGCCCGCGGCGAGCTGATAGCGCGAAAAGTATTTCCAGTTCACATAATTGCCCGGCTTCCAGCGGTGATGGGGAACATGGTAGATCGCGATCCCTGCTTCGCGCGCCGTGTGTACGATGGTCCGCAGATTGTTGAGCAGATTTACCTCTTGCGCCATGTCCTTGACCAAGGGCCAGAGCTTGCCGCCCTCGCTCGGGAAGTCGTTGTAGAAATCGATGCACAACAGCGCCGTAATCCTAGGCTCGTAAGTGGGATTGGCCATTGGATGATCCTTTCAGAGCATGACGTGGCTCATTGCCGGTCTCCAACGTCAGAAGTCGATATCTTTCCAGCTCACGGGTGAGGGAGAGCTCCCGTCAGGCTTCGGCAGTGAGCGCAGCGTCTGCGTCTTGGTCCACAACACGAGCCCGTTGGGCCAGCCCGCGGCCGAAGGAAATGTTCTCGCCTGCCGTCTCGTAGAGCGTGATCAACAGATCGTCCGGATAGATCCCCGCTGCTGAGACCACTGCGTCGTTCAAGGCTTTCAGCAGGCTCAGTCTCTTCTCCTTGGGCCGACCGGAGATAAACGTGATCTCCAACACAATCAGATCATCCGAATAGTTTAGCCCCAAGAATGATGGCGTATGACGGAATTGGCTGCGCGGCAGAACGTGAACGATCTGGAAGAAGTCCTCCGGCGGGATGCCTAATGCGCTTATGAGCCCGTCTTGAACCGCGCTCGACACCTTGCCAAGACGAACTTCGTCGTACTGTCCTTCGAGCACATGAAGTTTGGCGAGGGGCATGTCTGATCTCCGTTGCTAGTCGTCACAATGAGCAGAATTGGACTGCATGGTGGGTCACTGGGCGGAAACGGCGGCGATAGGCTCGTCGATATACAGGTGGTCGCCGGTGTTGCTGAGCACGACCCGCGCCGTCGCCTCGCCCACGGCCCGCGGGATGGAAACCGCTGCCGACTGCCCCGCCGCCAGTACAGTCTCGAACCGCGTGACCGCCGCGCGATCGGTCAGGCCCTGCTGAGTCGTTACCACCACGTGGAAGCCGTCGGGCTCGTTGATGTAATAGACCCGCACGGAGGAGCCCCGGCCGAGCTTTATCCAATGGCCGGTCATCCACGATATATCCGCCGCTTGCGCCGTGGCCACGCCGGCAATGGCGAGCGCTGCGGTCGCTAGAAGAGTCTTCATGTCAGTTCTCGCTGTTTTCGGGCAAGTACCCGTTACCTGACGTCATTGAGGCAGTCGCGCAGCATGCTGTCGCAGAGCTGATGTCATGGATGCGCATTCCCGGTTGAAGCGCCCTCACGGTCGGATAAGAGAGTATATGCCCCTATAATGGTGTACCTACTCTTATATCAAGGGGCATTTCGAGGATCGCTCTGCCGTGCCATGGCTGGCTTGAGCGGCCGTGACCGCGGCGATCATGGGCGATGACGCGATATCCGTGTGAGGCGAGGAAGAACATCTGATCCTCAGGCATCAGCGCTGAGCGGCCGGCTGTGGCTAAACACGATAGGCTGACCTGTGCCCCAGTCCTTGTAGTAGATTTCGGTACCGTCCTTCGTCATGATCGTCGGCATTAGTGCACCTCTTCTGCGTTCAGGGTTGGTCAGGTGTCGCCATCAGTGTCGGGCGGCGGATCAATGGCTCTCCGTCCCTGGGCCCCGCGCACTGGTGAAATCACCTGAGGAGACCCTAAAGGCAATCACGGAGCCCCGGCGCGGCGCGAAGCTGAAATCAAGCAAGCGTCCTGGCCAGTTCAGCAACGCGTTTGCCCAATAGCTTGGCGGTCTCTAAATCGCCAATGCGCGGAGCTTCGTCGACCGAAGCGTCTGCGGGCGAAACTGCATGAGCTCCGCCAAAACCTGAAGACCAATTGATGTCGGCTGGCGTATTGCTCTTCTTGCTCGCCGGCAACAATCCTGTACCCACCCAGATCTGCCCCATCTGCATTGCCAGTGTCCAGAAATAGGCAATTGTTGAGAATTTGTCGCCGCTAACAGAGGCGGAGTTTGTAAATCCGGCTGCGATCTTGTCTTTCCAGGCCTGTAGTTCGAACAACTTCGAGCAAGCGTCCGAGAATTTCTTGAACTGCCAGGCGGGGCGGCCCATGTAAGTTGGGCTTCGATAGATAATGGCGCCTGCCTGACCGATATCCTCCAAGGTATATCCGTCAGGTAAATCCCCTTGATCCGTTAGGCGATAGACTTCAGAGATGCAGTCAGCGGACCTAATACCCTCCGCGACGGCTTCGGCCTGCTTGGCGGTTTGTCCGTGACCGCTGAAGTAGACTATGGTGACAACATTCATCGATACGTCCTCACGCAGATGCTGGCCCGCTTCGCGGTCTGAGGAGCACGCGCCCGAAAGCCTTGCGCTCAAGAATGTAGCGATGGGCCTTCGCAGCTTCGGCGAGCGGGAACACGCGATCGATCGGAACCTTCAGCTTGCCGTTTGCGATGTCGTCGATCAGGGCGGAGACCACGGCGAAGCAGCGATCATGCTCCTGCGGAAAGATGCCGG
>Ga0070714_100004499_pt1 | contig 10508 bp, 19 predicted proteins | sample LARL83metaG_FD_65450 | JGI IMG/M metagenome (GOLD analysis project Ga0070714, IMG submission 65450) | Corn, switchgrass and miscanthus rhizosphere microbial communities from Kellogg Biological Station, Michigan, USA - LAR L8-3 metaG | ecosystem: Host-associated > Plants > Roots > Rhizosphere ... | reverse complement strand
CTCAATGCAGACACTCTCATGGAGACGACATCGGAGTACCCCGTGGAGGTTGTGTGCCGTGAGGGTGCTTTCCGCATCTACAAGCAGCCAGTCCAAGGACACACCAATGTTTGAAGTCTCTTTTCGCTTTGATATTGATGGCCTGCCGCCGGGTCCTCGCCAAACCTTCGAGTACCTCACCGACGCCTTGGCATATCTCCGAGACGTGACTCTCGATAAGTCTTGGCTTGACCTTCCCGCCTCCGATGAGCAGCTTGAGGAAGGCTTCTCCTTCACCTCCTATGGTGTCGTCTTCACCCTCAGAAAGGTTCCGATGTGTTCACGGTGACGAGGGCCTACACACGCAGATATAGGATGCTCCCAGGAGACGACGCCATCATCACTACCTCGGAGGTTCTCGGTAGTTTCGCCTCGCCACGACTAGCACTCAGCTTCGTCGGCTCCATCTCAGGCACCGTAGGCTGGGATTTCATCGGCTGGAATGACAAACCCCTGACCATCGTCGTCGGCAACTATAGTTATACCGTCGCGGCAGTATAATACTGATATGGTATAATGAATGTATGGGTGTAGGACATTCCTGTGCCAAATCCGCATAGCCTGGGAGGTTGTGTTTGCTCAGAACCGGAGTGCTCAAAGAGATCAACGAGAAATTTTCGCTGACCAAGCAAGACCCCATCGCCATCTCAGGAGATGCTGTGGTGTCGGAGGTGCCAGTGATCTCCACAGGATTGCCCTCCCTGGACATTGCATTAGGCAGGGGCCTGCCGCTGGGCAGGGTGGTGGAGATTTTTGGTCCCGCAGCGTCGGGGAAGACTTCGCTGGCTTTGCAGCTTTGCAAAGCCATGCAAGCCACGGGGGAAGATGTCGTCTACATCGACGCTGAACACGCCATCAATGTCTCCTGGCTCAATACGACGCTAGACCCCTCACGCTATACGTTGGTGCATCCTCATTTCGGGGAGGCAGCCACCGACGTTGCCCTCGCCGTTATTACAGGCGGTGCTGGCCTCGTCGTCATCGACTCAGTGCCAGCATTGACACCCAAGGCAGAGTATGAATCGTCTATGGAGGAACATACGCGAGGGGCTCTTGCCAGGATGATGGGCCAGTTCATGAGAAAGGTGGCCCCCCTTGTCTTCCACTCCGGCACCGTGTTGGTGATGATCAATCAGATACGCAGCAATATGTCACCCTACGGCAACCCTGAGACGACACCTGGCGGCAAGGCTTTGGAGTATGCTGCCTCACTCAGGCTCCGCGTCAAGAAAGATGAGGACATCAAGCAGGGCACAGAAGTCATTGGGCAGAGAAGCAGCGTCTCCGTCGTCAAGAATAAGGTTGCGACGCCTCGGCGTGTGGCGCAGTTTGATTTGCTCTACAGCAGCGGCATCGACACTTTGGCATCTCTCCTCGATGCCTCCGAGACATTGGGTGTGACGGCAAAGAAGGGTGCCTGGATAACCTTCGGAGATGTCCAGTGGCAAGGCAAGGAGAAGGCGAAATATGCCTTAGTCTCCGATACGAGATTGCTTTTCGATTTGACTGTTGCAGTGCAGGAAAGGCTATCACAATAGAAATCTATCTCCATGTGGAAGTAGCCATCTTTGATGGCAACCCGTCTTTTGGTATCGACCCCTTCACCACTGAGGAGGAAGCAAAGAAGGCGCTTCTGGTAGGAACCTCCGCGAAAACGTGGGAAGAGCTACCCAACAGCCACATCGTCACGGTTGAGAAGAACATAGGCTATTGGAAAGAGCACATCCTAGACGTTACTCGCGTGACCTCGAAAACGCAATCCAAATATTGGCAGGAGATGCATCACTGCCGTGTACTAGAAGGGTATGATGAATTACTGGCTGCTCTATCAAGGTCACGATGAAGGTGCCCCTGACATCTTCGGCATCTTCTCATCCCTCGAAAAGGCCAAGGAGTTTGCTGTAGAGAAGACGAAGGATTACTTTCAGCCTATCACCGAGGATGGATGGCAACCCTACGCGGAAGGCTACGGAGAAGGCTACTACCATCGGCAAATCGTCAACGATTATTATGTTGAGCCTGTGCCGCTGGACCCTGACGTGAAGGATGTCAAGTGAAGCTCCACGTCTTACTCTCCGAAGAAGACGGCAACGTATTCATAGTCTGCGGGGCGTATACCACGCAGCGAAGGGCTAAGGAGGAAGCACACAAGCTCACGCCAACCATAGACCCAGACAAAGAATGGTATGAGTGTTTCCAGGGCATCATGATGCATGATGGCTCTACGCAGTATGTGATTGCGGAGACGGAAGTCGAGGTTGATGCGTGAGAGTCTATGTCCTCGCCAGGTTCTATTGGGTGGCGTATGAGGGTGGCGGCAGCACCATCCTCGGTGTGTATGAGTCCCCCGCCTTGGCTATGCGCCACGCAGAGGAATACATCAAGATATACAAAGATAAGAGACAGGTTGTGAAGAGGAAGCCAGTAGAGTGGGAACATATCACTGATGACCCAGAGTATGAGGAGATGTGGCGGCTAGACATGAGGGCTCCCGATGGCGATGTTGTCTATTACCATGTCAATCACTACGTAGTGCAAACAGAAAAGGAATAGCATTGGAAATCTTTGTACTCACGTATCTCCATCCTGATCATGATATTTTCGCCTACCTCGGCATCGAAGGCACTTTCGAGGATGCCAGGAGTCGTCTAGAGACTATGAGGCGAGACATTCATCACTGGTCGGGGGGTAGACCTGATGGCTATCGAGACCAGTCTTATATAATGACGGGTGTTTACAATGCCCATAATCAGTTTGGTAAGACAGTAGCCTACATTTGGCAGTATGATAGCAAGGACCAGAGTATTGTCGAAGAGGCTGGTTCTACACCCTCCGGCGTGAAGCTCTATACCGTCGTGTATGCAGATAGCGACGCAAAGCATCCTTATGTCCATAGAACCTTCGCCACCCTGGAAGCTGCGAAGAAGAGACTCCTTTCTGACGACAGGGTACATCTAGAGAAAAATCCCGATTTCGAGTGGTACCATCCCGAAAACTCCACGGCGTGGTATCTCTACCTGCCCCACAACGACAAGTTCAATCCTTTCTCAGTCTGGCGGATAGAGGAGATCACCATAGAGGGTGATTGGAATGAGTAAGCACAAGGAGGTTCACCGCTATAAGGTGACACGCATCAACCCAGACGGCACCAAGACGGAGTACTACATCGAGGAGCTTCCCAACGGTGAGAAGGTGGAAATCCACGAGAAGCCGAAGAAGCAGTTGGTGCAGGAGTAGTCAGTGAAAGTTTATCTATTTTCCATATTGTGGGATAGTCCCAGTGGTGAAGGTCTGATTCGTAGTCTTGAGCCTGGGATTGCCTTCACGACACTCCAAGCCGCGAAGGACCACTTGACAGAGTCCATGCTCCGATGCCGAGAGACGATGCTTGAGGATTGGGTGTCGCACCCTGGCACTGCAATGTATGGTGACTGGCATGAGTGTCAGACCAGGGATGATGATTTCTTCCGGTACCATTATCGCATTGAAGAGTTGACGGTGTACTAGATGGATCAGACTGCCTACACGGAAATCAGACATGTCATCCTAGAGGCTCTCGAAAAGAATTCACTGTACAGAGAAATGGAAACGAAGGAACAGGATGCCGTGAAACTCGGTGTCCTCTTCGCATTGACGACGCTGATCAGGACCAACTATGTCCCTGTGCCAAAACAGCACTGGAACCGCGTGGTGTCGGAGAGGGATTCCTTGGAGTCGGTGCTCATCAGTTTGGGGTTGCCCATCGCCGTCTTGACAGAGACAGATGCCTAGACATTTTGGCGCTTTTTATTTTGCCTTCTGGTTGTCCATCGCTTTCTTTATCTTGGGACTACGAGTAGGTGCCAAGGACCCGCTTCACATGGACCCGCTTCACCAGGATAGCGACGCCATGGAGCAATGGTTGCACATGAACCTCCACCAGGACTTCGAGGGTATGTACCGGATATCCTCACCCTGGCTGAAGCAGGACATGACGGAGCAGCAATTTATCAAGGCATATGGCTACGTCAAGACAAGAACAGCTCCTCCACCCGATATACATTTCGTGGCGTCTGTGCCTATGCCTTCGGGTTCCAGAGAGAATTTCTATCTCATCGAAGAGCCTGGGGACACCAATTTAGAGGATGGTGTGATGGTGAAGGTATTACTAGACGAGAATGGATATTTTCTGTCCTACCCTTATTAGTCCATAGCCTCATAGTGGTGGTATAATAGTCTCTAGGAGGATATATGCAGATAGTCCGTCGCGTCGAAGAGTTGCCCAAAATCCTGGAGATGTTCTCTGACGCCAAGGTGCTCAGTTGGGATACGGAGACCTCGCCTCGTGAGGTTGCCAGCACCGTGGTGGATGGCGTCGTCACCTACACAAAAGAAGACGATGAGCACAATAAGCGACATGGCCTTGATCCTTACCTGAATTGCTTGAGGCTGGTCCAGATTTCCGATGGTGCCGACACGGCAATCATTCTTTGCGACGACGTACCTGTGGTGTCTTTGAAGTGCCTCCAGCCTCTGCTTGATAACGCCTTGACAGTCGGGGTCAATTTGGCTTTTGACAGCAAGATGCTCCTCCACCACTGCGACTTGCAGATGAAGGAGATGTGGGACCTTGGCGTGGGGGAGTTGCTGCTGACGGCTGGGCAGTTTGATGGCTCCGAGTGGTTCCACGTCTCTTCGTTGAAGAGCCTGATGCACAGCTATCTCGGCAAGGAAGTTGACAAAGACATAAGAGAGGAATTCGGAAGGGGGCTGCCCATCACACCTGAGCAGCTTCAGTATGCAGACGGCGACGTGGTGGACCTCCCTCGCATCTACGAGATGCAGCTAGAGAACATCAAGCGCCACAAGCTCCTCACCGCCGCCAACGTGGAGATGACTGCCATCAATGGCGACGTCGAGATGGAGCTTACCGGCATCCATGTAGACCCCGAGAAGTGGCTTGCCCTCGCGGCAGACGCGACGAAGCGAAAGATGGAGCTTTATGATAGCATCCAGATGATGCTATTACCACAACACTATAAAGACCTCTTCGGGGAATACGCTGCGTTGTGTAGGGTGGTGGACCCGAATAGCCCCAAGGACTTGCCGAAGGCGTTGCGTCGTGTTGGCCTCCACATTGCCAACACGAAAGAGCAGACCATCCAGGACACCATCAATAACACAGACAACCCGGAGCATGCCGTGATCTTGGAGTCGATACTCGACTACCGAGAGGCAAGCAAACAAGAGACCACCTACGGCGAAGAGTGGCTCCGCAAATACGTCAACCCCGTCACGAAGAAGGTCCACACGCATTATCGGGGCATCGGCGCTGTCACGCTGCGTAGCTCTTCGAGTGAGCCGAATATGCAGCAGATACCGTCTCGCGGGGATAACGGTGCTAAGTACCGACGCTGCTTCGTGGTGCCGGAAGGCTCAGAGTTGGCGTTTGTCATCGCAGACTATAGCGCAGCCGAGTTGCGTATCCTTGCCTGGTGCTCACAAGACCCCAACATGATGGCTGCCTTCAATAGCGACGAAGGTAAGGACATCCACTCCCTCACCGCGTGTCTGATGTTTGAGTATGACTACGATGAGTTTCTTGAGAGGCTGGAAGGCGGTGATCAAGTCGCCAAGGACCAGCGAGGCATCGGCAAGGTCATCAACTTCGGGACGGCGTATGGTATGGGTGTCGGCAAAGGCGCAGCCCAGACGAAACTGCCTTATAACGTCTTCAAGGATCACTTGCAAAGGTGGCGTGAAGTCGCCTACCCCGTCGCTTGGAAGTGGCTCTGCGAAGTCGGCGGCAATGCCAAGGCCAACCTCGAAGTCAGGGGCATCGCGGGACATCGACGGTATTTCCAGAAGCCAAACCCCAACGAATTGTCACGAGAAGATTATAAGTGGGCGTTGGGCAGGATAGAGAGGAGTGGCAAGAATTTCCCTGTCCAGAATGGCAACGCCGTCTGGCTGAAGCAAACGAAGGCTCTCTTGCCTTCACGCCTCCACGAGTATGGCGCAAGGCTCTGCCATCAGGTCCACGACGAGATTGTGTCAGTGTGCCACGAGATGGTGGCGGAAGAAGTCGCGGAAGTAGTCAAGTCCACTATGGAGGAGGCTGGGCAGATGTGGGTGGGAGACAAAGGACACAGGAAAGCCGTGAAGGTCAGCGCAGAAGTCCACGTCGCCACGGATTGGAGCAAATGATGGAGTATATGGCATACCTCTTTATTATTTTCGTCGTCTTTCTCTTCCTTTTCGTCTCGGCGGTGCAGAGTTGATAGCATTATTGAACCTCATCACTATTGTAGTGGGGGCTGGCGTCATTGCCGTCATAGCTTGCGAAATAGGTTACCGATTAGGTAAGACATCTCCGAGTCGTGAGGATGGCGGTGTGCAAGTCTACAGACCCAACCTCACGTTTGTCGGCTGGCAGCCTTCTAGAGAGGCCAAAGAAGGAGGCAAGAATCCGCCGCGAGGTGGGACCAGCGCCTTCCCCTACTGCGACGATGATGGTGTCTACCAGAAGGGCTACATCAGAGGTGTGAAGGCTGCACCCACCGTAGCACCCCCACCAGCTATACGAGTCAGACCACCCGACACAGGCAAGCCGGAGTCTGCTCCACTGGAGAGTGTTTCGCCATATGGCAGAGGGAAGCCGTGACGCAGCGAGACTGGATTGACCTCATCGTGGGGCTCCTGACAGTCCTCATCCTCATTTCCTATATTGTGTGGGCAGAGAAGAATTATCGACGTAAATAGCCATTGTTTGGTACAAAAATAGCAAAATAGAGGTAAAAGTGACATCACCCTTGCGGTTTTTACGAAAAACGAGGCGCTGCGTGACACGAATTTGGCGAATTTACCGCCTCTACAGGGCACTCAGAAAGCTCAGTCTCAAAGCAGACCAGTGGCAGTAAAAACGAAGAGGGCTGTCGCCGTCGAAATCCTTGGGCCACTTGTGGATAGCCTGACCCTCCAAGACGAGTCCTCGAAGCGACGCAAGCCCAACACCTTCCACGCATCGAGTATCGAGGACTGCTGTCGCCAGCAGTGGTATGGAGTGCAGGGCTACCTGCCGGAGGAAGACGACGGCAAGAACCCCCACTGGAAACGAAGCGCAGAGGCGGGGAATTCCCTCCACGAGATGTGGCAAGCGAGGCTCATACGCAGCGGCGTGGTGATGACTACCGCTGAGTTTTTCGCCGCAACGGGATGGGACGTCGCCTACTACACAAGCCACGGCATCGCCTTGCCGGAATACGCGGAGGAGATACCGCTGCCAGCCAACGAGTACCGCATCGGCGGCAGGATTGACCTCGCGGTGGTGATCAATGGTGAGCCGATGATCACCGACATCAAAACCGTTGACCAGAAGAAGTTTGACCAAGGGGCTTCCGGCTACAAATTCAAGAAATACAGGGCACAGCTTCAGATTTATATGCACTTCACGGGATTCAGGCAGTCCCTGGTGCTCTTGGTGAATCGGAATGACTTGACGCAGAAGGAGTATCTTATCGACTACGACGAAGAGTGGTGCATCACACAGCTTGGCAGGATTATGCGCCTCAACGACATGGTGAAGCGCAACGTCTTGCCAAGCCCAGAACCGGAATTCTTCGCGTGTAGGTTTTGTCCATTCAACATGCTGTGCTCAGAAAACTACAAGGAAGGACCCTCTCTTTGATTGCCGACACTCCAGAAGTCAAGTTGACCTTGAGCTTTGAGGAATTCAAGAAGCGTGTCTACGACATGGCGGCGCTTCGCTTTACAAGGCTTGCCTCCGGCTACACCATGACCCTGCCCACCGGGGAAGTCGTGAATGCTGCGTATGGCAGGGACAACATCATGGACCTCCTGGAAGAGGCCACCGACGTCATCAACATCCTGGGGCTCCTCTTCGAGAGGCTCTCGAAGACGGGGTACATCTCCCCAAGCCAGTTTGGTGCCTTCGGTGACGGCTCCGCTGCCGTTGAAGACCTCCTGCTGGCACTCTGGCGTCTCGACAATAGCCTCTCCGATGAGTACCGCGTGGAGACGGCGAAGCGAGACGTGACGCGAGAGGAAGCCAACCTTGCCCACGAGTAAGGACTACGCTAACGCCGTGGAAAGCCTCATGGACCCTCTGGAAGTCTATGAGAAATACGGCAAGGTCAACGAAGACGGAGAGTATGAGATACAGCAGCGAGACGACGTGATGGATATGCTCCAGGTGGCGGCAAGTATGTCTGTCGTCTATGCCAATTTTGCCCTCCGACACCGCAACGAATTCACAGACTTGCAGATGGCTGCCCAGAATAAACTTGCGGAGGGCATCTACACCATCATCGAGGGACTTCTCTTGTGGGACCAGGCGCAAGGGAAGGAGTTTCGACAAGAGCAAGTGGCAAGGAAGTTGACCAGGAAGCAGCTAGGGTTGGCGGTTGACTAGTGAGTTTCGATATTTGCTGCCCAAACCACGGAAGGGATAACTCCAAAATACTCTACCCTGTCTATAAGGATGTTGAACATAAACATATCTTGGTCTGTTATGACTGCAACAGCAGATTCCGACTGGAATATGGTGTGATTGATCCGGCATTAGGGGTTTACGTCAATGATGAGAAGCCGTATGCTGCCATTTTCTTGATAAAGATATGAGACCCGACTGGGATACCCACTTCATTTACGGCGCAAGGTGGTCATCGGAGATGGCGACGTGTCCTCGCCGCAGCGTCGGTGCCGTGTTGGTCAAGAACCACCGCGTAATATCGACAGGACACAATGGAGCAGCACATGGGCAGCCGCATTGCGACTCAGTAGGATGCATGATCATCGACGGTCATTGTAAAACCGCAATCCACGCAGAATTGAATGCCATACTACACGCAGATTGGAAAGATATAGGTGGATCAACAATATACATTGCTGGCGCTGCTCCTTGTGTGGACTGCGCCAAAATCATCCTCCAGGCTGGAATATATCGTGTCGTCTGTGACTCAGCTATTGAGGATTATGCCGGGAGTGGGAAGGAAGGAGTAGAAATGCTCCAGCAGTGTGGTGTGGAGGTGAAAGTCGTCAAGCCAGACACGGTGTCGAATCAGCACAAACCCAAAAGTAATCCGGTTGATATTTTCAAGCTCTTCAAGAATTGGGATAACTAAATGGAATCTACTTCCGACACGACGACTAACGAGATTGACTACTCTACGAAGGGAACAGGTCTTGCTTCCCTTACCTACGAGGAGATGACGGTGACGGCGCATCAGCTTGCCTTCTACGCTGATTCCGTCGCTGGCTCTCTCCGCAATGGCGTGGGCACCGATAAGCAGAAACTTCTCAGCGAGTTGCAGCGCATAGTCCAGCTTGCCGGTGTCCTCAGCAAGGCACTGACCTAGTGGATATCTTCGTCTATGCTGTCACCCTCGTAATGTGCTTTATTGCCTACACACTAGGCTGGTATTTAGGTAAGCAAGAAGGGAAGAGGCAATTCAAAAAGCAGCACCAGAAAGACCTCGCGTGGGCCTATGACATGGGAGGTAAGATTGCGATGCTGCTACTGACTGGTGAGCCGGTAGTTGAGCCCCCTCCATATGTGCCTCCTCCTTCACCGCCGGGCACACGATTCGACACAAGGACTGGGAAGCCACTTGATTAGGGTACTCAAAGATTCGTCGCTAGTACTAGGAACCTGGCTACTCCTTATTATCTTAGTGGTACTTCTCAACGTCGCCATAGACACCGTGAATATTGTGTGGTCTCTCACGTTTTTCGTGACGGCTGTTGCGGGTGTGTCGGCTCTCCTCTGGCTGGGAGAGTACCAGAATAAGCAAGCCACAAAAGACAAAAACTAGGCTGCGATGAGAGATACGCTAGAGCTTATTATCGCAAGTGTTCTTCTCCTGGTAGTACTTCTATGGGAATACGCCGGGTTGCTTCAATATCAGACGATATGGTGGCTTGTAGCCGTTATATTCACCTTGATCATTGGTCTATTGGCTATCATCTGGCTATCTGAGTACCAACACGAGAGAATGTGGAAGGAAATAAGCAACCAATGCAAGTAGTACTCCTAGACGATGATCCCTCCACACTAGGCAGGAGGGCACTCCGAAAGTGCTGGACTGCCGCAAGAGGATGTTACTCGAAGAAGAGTTTTGCGGAGCTTTGGACTGAATCAGACACCCTCTCCGACGAGAAGATGCTCAAGGTGGTGGAGGATCAAGTCATCGAATCTGGACATTTGTCTGTTTTACGACATGTCAATCTCTCCTTCAGCATCGAAGGCATATCGAGATCAGCTTCTCATCAATTAGTGAGACACGTCGCCGGAACCGCGTTTGAGCAGCAGTCACAGCGATATGTCAAGTATGACGACATCAAGTTTGTGACGCCTCCAACGATAACAGGAGATACCGAAAGCCGAGGCTCACCAGCACACATTTATGAAGATGCTTTGTATGGGTCTAACGATGGCGTGGAATATGGAGAATGGACCATTGGGATCATAG
>Ga0070714_100004498_pt1 | contig 10508 bp, 9 predicted proteins | sample LARL83metaG_FD_65450 | JGI IMG/M metagenome (GOLD analysis project Ga0070714, IMG submission 65450) | Corn, switchgrass and miscanthus rhizosphere microbial communities from Kellogg Biological Station, Michigan, USA - LAR L8-3 metaG | ecosystem: Host-associated > Plants > Roots > Rhizosphere ... | reverse complement strand
CTCGTGATCGCTCACGAGCGCGACACCAGATAGAGCAGCGGATAGAGAAAGATCCACACGATGTCCACCAGATGCCAGTAGAGTCCGGTGACCTCAATCAGCTCCACATGGATCGCGTGGCGCACGCGCGCAACGCCGACCATTACGAAGAGTACGAGCGAAATACCGATGAGCAAATGGACCGCATGGGCCCCGGTCATGATGAAGTAGAGCCAGAAGAACAGCCGCGCCCCTGCGGCATCCGGCTCAAACGCGAGGCTGAAATCGCGCCACGGCACGAGCTGATGCTGTGCGTCGTGCGCGTACTCGAGACCTTTGAGCGCAAGAAATATCATGCCGAAGACCGCGGTCGCAGCGAGCAGCCTCGTGGCGCTGCGCCTGGCTCCGGCCGCCGCACTGCGTCCGGCCAGTGCCATCATCAGGCTGCTGGTGAGGAGCACCGCGGTATTGACACTGCCGATCACCACATCGGTGTGCCGGCTGGCAGTGGCGAATCCCAGCGGGTGGTGCAGCCGCGTCACGAGATAGCCGAAGAACAGCACGCTGAAAAAGAGCATCTCGCTCACCAGAAATACCCACATGCCGAATTCCGCGACCGAGCTCTTGCGGGGTACCGACATGACGGCGCTGGTGCTGGACGCGCTCACTGGCGCTCGCACTCCCCGACGACGGTTGCCGGGCGGCTCATGAGGGCGCCGCAGCCGGTTCGGGCGCATAGTCGTACGGTCTCGCTGGAATATCAGGTTTCGTTGGGAAATTCTCTTGTGGCGGCGGTGATGCGGTCTGCCATTCGAGCCCGCGGGCGTTCCACGGATTGGGGCCGGCTGGCGACCCGAAGCGCAGCGACCACGCCAGATAGACGAAAGGCAGGAGGTAACCGAGCGCGAGAATCGCCGCGCCCGCCGAGGAGAACACGTGCAGCACCTGGAACTCGCTCGGGTAGTCGTGGTAGCGCCGCGGCATGCCCTCGATGCCCAGGATGTATTGCGGGAAGAAGGTCACGTTGAAGCCGACGAAGATGACCACGGCAGCGAACTGCGCCCAGCGTTCGGAATACATCCGCCCGGTGATTTTTGGCCACCAGAAGTGAATGCCGGCGAAGTACGCCATCACGGAGCCGCCCACCATGATGTAGTGGAAGTGTGCGATCACGAAATACGTATCCGTGAGATGCACATCGAGCGCCAGCGAGGCGAGGAATAGTCCGGTGAGGCCACCGAGCATGAACAGCAGAATGAAGCCGAGCGCATAAAGCATCGGTGCGGCGAAACTGATCGAGCCCTTGTAGAGCGTCGCCGTCCAGTTGAAGACTTTTATGGCGGAGGGAATCGCAACCAGATAGCTCAGGAGCGAGAAGGTCATACCGGCGTACATCGACTGGCCGGAGACGAACATGTGGTGCCCCCATACCAGAAAGCCGATGCTGGCGATCGCGACGATGGCGTAGGCCATCATGTGGTAACCGAACACCGGCTTGCGTGCGAAACAGGTGACGACCTCACTCACCACACCCATCGCCGGCAGGATCATGATGTAGACCGCAGGGTGAGAGTAGAACCAGAACAGATGCTGGAACAGGAGCGGATCGCCACCCAGGGCGGGGTCGAAGATGCCGATGCCGAACAGCCGCTCCGCCGCCACGAGTACGAGCGTCATCGCCAGCACGGGCGTTGCGAGCACGAGAATCAGGCTGGTCGCGTAGATCGCCCACACGAACAGCGGCAGCTGGAAGAATCCGAGACCGGGTGTGCGCAGGCGGTGTACGGTGACGATGAAATTGAGACCGGTAAGGATCGAGGAGAATCCGACGATGAACACCCCGGTCACCGTGGCCACCACGTAGCTCGTGGAGAACATCGTGGAGAACGGTGCGTAGAAGGTCCAGCCGGTGTCGACCCCGCCGGCGATCAGCGCGGCGAGTGTGAACAACGCACCGAATATGTACAGATACCAGCTGAGTAGATTCAGGCGCGGAAAGGCCAGGTCATGCGCGCCGATCATCAGTGGCACCAGAAAATTACCCAGCGTCGCCGGGATGGACGGAATGAGAAAGAACCACACCATGATTACGCCGTGGGCGGTGAATAGCTTGTTGTAGGTTTCGGCCGTCACCAGGGTGCCGTGCGGCGATAACAGCTCAAGGCGGATGAGGCTCGCGGCCGTCCCGCCCATGAAGAAGAACACGGTGATCGATACGGCGTACAGGATGGCGATACGCTTGTGGTCCCGTGTCGTGAACCAGGAGCGCAGACTGTAGCCGGCGCCGAGATAGCTCATCGAGGACACGGCGGCACTCATGGCGAGTCTCCTGCGCCCGCCACCGTGGGCTGCGGTGCAAGCGACTTGATGTACTCGATCAGCTCGAGCAGGTCCTCCTCGCTCGCCCGGCCGGCGAACGAGGGCATATCGTCGGCGTAGCCAGCGGCGATCTCTTTGCTCGGCAGCAAAATCGAGTCGCGCAGGTAGCGCTCATCTACGCGCACGAAGCTCCCGTCAGCGAGCGGAATGGTGCGGCCGTAAAGGTGGCTCAGGTCGGGTGCATGCACGACCACGCTGCCGACGTGGCAACCGCTGCAGCCAAAGGTCACAAACTTCGCGGCGCCGCGGCTCGCCAGGCTCGATTCATGCGGGCGGCTCTCGAGCCAGCGTGCGTACGCATCCGGCTCCATGACCACGATGCGCCCGCCCATACGCGAATGATCGGTACCGCAGTACTCCGCACACAGCAAGTGATACTCGCCACTGCGCGTGGCAGTGAACCAGAGCGCGGCGAAGCGACCCGGGACGACATCGCGTTTCACTCGGAAGGCGGGTACGTAGAAGCTGTGAATGACATCCTGCGAGGTCATGACCAGCTTCACGGGGCGCCCGCGCGGCACGTGCAGCTCGTTGATCTCGCGGGCGCCACTGGCGTGCTCGATCTTCCACATCCACTGCCTGGCAACTACATAGATCTGCAGCGATTCGGCCGGTGGGCTCTCATAAGAGAAATAGAGCCGCGCGCCCCAAAAGAAAAATCCAAGAAAGATGAGGAACGGCACGCCGATCCAGGTGATCTCGAGCCAGTGCCTGTGCTCACCGGCCGCATCGCGCATCATGCGGTCCACCGCAGCGGCACGCCGGTAGCGGATGCTGAAAGTCACTAGCAGCACGATGATGGCGATAGCCACGCCGGCGGTGATCGCAGTGACGCTCCACAGCAGCGCATCGACGTGGCCGGCGAGCTCGGAGGCGGCTGGCGGCATGCTGATGACGCTGCTCACGGCGAATTCCGAACGAGCCGGGTGATGAGCAGGATGAGCGCGAGCACCGTCGCGAAGCCGAGCAGGCGCAGGAGTGAGGCAATCAGCGCGCTGTAGGGACCTGCGAGCGACTCGTAGTGATAGCACAGCAGCCACAGCCGTTCGGCGAGTGAGCCGCTGTGCTCGGCGGCAGCCGCGAGGAGTGCCGCGCGCAGCGGCGCGGGCGGATAGGCGACACCGTTGAAGTACTGGGAAATGCGCCCGCGGGGAGTCACGACCACGATTGCCGCAGCGTGGGCGTATTGCCGCAGGTCCTGATCCCAGAAGTAGCGAAATCCGAGCGCTCCGAGCAGCGCGGCGATCTGCGGCGCATCGCCGGTGAGGAAGTGCCAACCACGGGTGCACGAGGGGCAGGGGGAAAAGCCGCGGCCATAGCGCTCGAGGTAGGCATCACGCTTTGCCTGGGCAAGCGCGGGTCTCTCGCGCGGATCGAAGCTCACCGCGATCACCTCGAAATCGCGGCCTGCGGTCAGGTCAATGCTACGCAGGCTCAGCAGCAGCCCGTTGAGAGTCAGTGTGCACAGGTTCGGACACTCGAAGTACACCGGTGCGATCAAGGCCGGCCGCGAGCCGAGCAGCTCACCGAGCCTTACCGGAGTGCCGTGCTCATCGCGCAGCGTGACATCGAGAGGCAGCTCACGGCCGAGACGCTGATCGAGTCCGACACGCTGTTGGATATCGGCGACCGTCGCAGTCTCCGCCGGCGCCGCGAGGCAGCCGCACGCGACGAGACAAGCCAGGGCGGCTGGCCGAGCTGTCATCGGCTCCGATCCGCGGGCTTGGCAGCCGTTTCGTCTTTGGCGACGAGCGCCATGGCGCGCTCGATAGGGATCTGAACGATGCCGCCCTTCCGGTCCACCCAGGCGTACGCCTCGAGCTTGGCTTGCTCGGCGGCCCGATATCGTTCGTAGTCCGTGATGGGGCGCACCTGCTCGCGCGGAGTAGGGGGCAGCTCGCGCGGTGCCAATGACGGATCGTGGAGGCCGACTCCAAGCGCAGCCAGCAGCGCGCGGCTGACAAGGAGTGCGAGGACGATGGACGCCACGACGATACCCGCCCCGGCCAGTACCCCATGAATGTTGACGCCAACAGGTTGCTGCGCGTTCTTTGATTCTTCGCTCATGAGCGCCCTGCCGCGCCGTCCTCGACGCTGCGATCAGCCGGCGTAGACGAGGTAGCCACGACGGGCTCAGGCCGAGACGCGAGGCCTCGCAGAAACGCGTGCAGCCAAAGCCCGCCGATCCCGATCGTTGCGATGACATCCGCCCAATGAAGCGCTGGCTGCTGCGAGCCTGCTAACGATGGTGCGATGAGCCATACCACATTCAGCCAACCGGCCAACAGCAGCAGAGCTGCGATGCCGGTCAGCATGCGGGGATTGCGTTTCAGATCGCGGAACAGCAGCAGCACGAAGGGCAGAGCAAACTGCAGCAGGATGAGTGCGAGCGCGAGTGCGCCTCCGCCGCCCGCGAGTCGCGGCAGGTACCAAACCGTCTCGCGCGGGAGATCTTCGGCCCAGATAATGAGGAACTGTACGAAAGCAAGGTAGGCCCAGGTCATCACGAATGCGAGCAACAGATTGCCGAGATCGCCGCAGCGCTCGGCGCTGAGTACTCGGGGGGGCTGTTGGGTGTGCGTGCGGGCGGCTTGAATGTCGCTGAGCGTCGCGCACAGGGTTGCGAACGCGAATGCCAGGAGCCCTTGACCGGTCACAACGACCAGACCGAGTGCGGTCGAGGACCAGCGCGGCTCGAGCGAGCCGATCCAGTCGACTGCTGCCACTGTCATGCTGAGGATGTAGACGATCAGGCCGAGCGCACTCACCCCAATGAGGTGCTGCCCGCGTCGCAGCAACAGTGCGAGCACGATCCAGGAGATGAGCACCAACGCCGCGCGCAGCTCGAAGAAGCCGCGGCCCAGATACCAGGCCTTAGCAAGCGCTACGGCCGACGGCTGCGGACCCGCCCAGGGGAAAAGCTGTGGGGCCCCGAGCACGGGAATGATGAACAGCAGTGCCAGCAGCGGCAGCGGCGCGAGCGCGGCGGCGAAATAACGGTGCACGGGCGCGCTCCAGCCGCCGCCCGTGAGGTGATGCATCATCAGCGCTGCCATCGAGCCGAGCGAGAGCCCGAGGAAGAACAGCCAGCCGATGAGATAGGAGCGCAGCACTTGCGGCAATGCCCTAGGTGCGAGTGCGGCACAGATGGCAAGCGCAAGCACGCCGACCAGCAGCGCGGTGTGGCGCGACCGGCGGTACTGCTCGAGGCGCGGCGACTCGCTCATGGCGCTTCACCGAGGCGGGCGCGATCACTCGGCGCCAGCGCCGCGAGGCTGGCGTGCCGGGAAAGCTGCAGCGCGCGGATGTAGGCGATGATGGCGCGCCGGTCGGCGGGCGTAACGCGGTCAGCGTAGGAGTACATGTCGCCGTAGCCGCGGGTGATGACGTCGTAGAAATGGCTGTCCGGGGCCGCGCGCAGGCGATCCGTGTGGTAGCTCGGTGGATGCGGAAAGCCTCGCGCGGTGATGTAGCCGTTGCCATCGCCGGTAAGTCCGTGGCAGGGCGCACAATAAATGTCGAAACGCTGCCGTCCGCGCTCAAGCGCCGCGTGGGTATAGGTCGCGCGCGAATCATCCTCTTCAGACACGATTCCGCGGCGGCCGCTCGAGCTCGCGGCCAGCGTACCGGCGCTGTGCACGAGCGTGTCCGCCTCCAATGGCCGAGCGGCGCGTCCATCAGGCCACAGCGGCGTCGGAGCGAGTGGCGTCAACTTCGGTTGACGGTACATCTCCTGCATGCCGTTCTCGCAACCGCCGAGAGCAAGCAGAAATATCAACAGGCAAGCACGGCGCCCGAGCAAAATCGTGCTCATGGCACGCGTTCCGTGTCGCTGCCAGGAGCTTGGGCGATATTCACGGGTGAAAGCGTCGCGAGCCAAGCGCGCGTACGCTCGATATCGAACAGCGGATCTTCAGCGCGCACGCACAGAAAAAAGCGGTTACGCGAGGCGAGGTGGAAATCCGGTGTGTCGAACACCGGGTGGCGCAGGCGCGGCAACCCGTTGAGCGCCAGCATTCCGCCGAAGCCGGCCAGTGCCGCCCCAAGCACCGCCAGCTCGAAGGTCGGTGGGATGAAGGCAGGCCAGCTGTCGAGCGGACGGCCGCCGGAGTTGATTGGATAGTTGATGACCGCCGCGTACCATTGCATGAAGAAAGCGCCGGCACCGCCGAACAATCCTCCCAGCAGCGTGATCAAGGCCACGCGATCGCGCGGCAAAGCGAGCGCTTCGGGTAAGCCTGGCACCGAAAACGGTGTGTACGCCTCGAGGTGCCGATAGCCGGAGGCGCGCGCGGCACGCACCGCCGCGAGCAGCGCTTCGGTGCTGCTGAACTCCGCCACCAGGCCGTAACTGCTGCTGCTCATCGATCGATTCCGCGGGATTCCTCGTTCAGCCGGCGCATTTCGGACATGGAGATGACCGGTAGAAAACGCACGAACAGCAGAAACAGCAGGGCGAAGGTGCCGAGCGAGCCGGCGAGGGTCGCCCAGTCCCAGAAGGTCGGCGTGTAGTGTCCCCAGCTCGAAGGCAGGAAGTCACGGTGCAGGCTGGTGACGATGATCATGAAGCGCTCGGACCACATACCGACATTTACGAGTCCGGCGATAACAAACAGCGCGAGCGGCGAGGACCTGATGGCACGCAGCCACACCAGCTGCGGCACCAGCACGTTGCAGGAAATGACCAGCCAGTAGACCCAGGCAAACTCGCCGCGCATGCGGTCGATCACCGTGGCGCTCTCGAAGCGGTCCGCGCTGTAGAAGGCGGTGAAAATCTCCACTGCGTAGCTGTAGGAGACGACCAGGCCGCAGGCCAGCAGCAGCTTGGCCATATTGGCGAGGTGCCGTTGGGTTATGAAGTCCTCCAGACCGAAGATCGCGCGCAGTGGAATGGCGAGAGTTAGCGACATCGCGAAGCCCGAGAACAACGCACCGGCCACGAAGTAGGGTGGAAAGATGGTGGAGTGCCAGCCAGGCAGATTGGCGATGGAGAAATCGAGCGACACCACGCTGTGTACCGAGATGACCAGCGGTGTCGCGAGGCCGGCCAGCAGCAGGTAAGCGGTGTCGTAGCGCTGCCAGTGACGCGCATCGCCCCGCCAGCCGAGCGCCAGCAGTCCGTACCCCACCTGCTGCCACCTGCGGCGTGCGCGATCGCGCAGCGTCGCCAGATCCGGCAGCAGTCCCGCGTACCAGAACAGGATGGAGACGATGATGTAGGTGGCGATCGCGAAAATGTCCCACACGAGTGGGCTGCGCCACTGCGGCCACAGATGCATCACGTTCGGGTAGGGGATGAGCCAGTAGAAGAACCACGGCCGTCCCAGATGCAGGATCGGCATGAGCCCTGCCATGGCCACTGCGAAGATGGTCATGGCCTCGGCGAAGCGATTGATGGAGGTGCGCCACTGCTGCCGCAGCAGCAGCAGGACGGCGGAAATGAAGGTACCGGCGTGGCCGATCCCCACCCACCAGACGAAGTTGGTGATGGCGAAGGCCCAGGCGACCGGCTCGTTCACTCCCCAGATGCCGACTCCCGTGGCGAACAGATAAACGACTGCCACCATGAACAGCAGCGTGAAAGCCCCGGCGATCAGCAGCGCCGCCCAGAAGGCGCGGCCGGAGCGGCGCGCCAACACCAGGTCGGCAATCTTGTCGGTGATCGAGGCGTAGGTGTAGGCGCCGCGTACCAGCGGCGAGCCCGCCGCGATCGCCTGCGACGCGTCGCTCAAGACTCGTTCTCCTGCGGCGTATTCACCACCTTGGCGAGATAGGTGGTGCGCGGCCGCGTGTTGAGCTCGCCGAGAAGCGTGTAGCTGCGCGGCGAGGCCTTGGCAGCGCGCACGGCACTGGCAGGATCGTTCAGGTCACCGAATACGATCGCCTGAGTCGGGCACACTGCCTGGCACGCGGTCACCACCTCGCCGTCATGGAGCCGGCGCTTGTCGCGGTCGGCGCTGATGCGCGCCGGGATGATGCGCTGCAGGCAGTAGTTACACTTCTCCATGACTCCGCGCATGCGCACCGTAACCTGCGGGTTACGCTGTGCGTTGAGATGCGGCTCATCGCGCGAGTACTGGAGGAAATTGAAGCGCCGCACCTTGTAGGGACAGTTGTTGGAGCAGAAGCGGGTGCCGACACAGCGGTTGTAGACCTGGACGTTGATGCCTTCGGTGTCGTGCACCGATGCCTCGACCGGGCAGACGAGCTCGCAGGGCGCATGCTCGCACTGCATGCAGGGCACCGGCTGGAAATGGTTGCGGACGGCCGCAGCGTCATCTTCTATGTAGCGATCGACGCGGATCCAGTGCATTTCCCGGCCGCGCAGCACTTCCTCCTTGCCGACCGTGGGAATGTTGTTCTCCGCCTGACAGGCAATGGTGCACGCCCCGCAACCGATGCAGGCGCTCAGATCGATGCTCATGCCCCACGCGTAACCCGTCGAAGGGAACGGTGGGTAGAGCGAGGGCTGCTGCCGTTCACTTGCGCGCTGCGCGAAGTCGGGCCGCTCGCGAAAGATCGCGAGCGTTGCGCTGCGCACGATCTCGCGTCCCTCCATGCGGTGGTGGTGCTGCACAGTGGCGAGTGACAGTCTGCCGGGACGCTTGCTCAGGCTGAGACCGTGCGCGTACCAGAGGGCGCTCGAAGTGCGCAGCGCATACGCGTTGACGCCCCGGTTCGAGCCGACCGGGCCTGCGTGGGTGCGCCCGTAGCCGAGGTGCAACGTCACCGCGCCCGGCGCATGGCCGGGAACGATCCACACCGGAGCTGCGAGGCTGCGCCCGCCGACACTCAACTCGATGAACTCCTCGTTGCGCACGTCGAGTTGTGCGGCGAGCTGCGGGCTCATGAGCGCCGCGTTGTCCCAGGTGAGCTGGGTGAGAGGCTTTGGCAGCTCCTGCAGCCAGGCTATTGGCGCGTAGCGCCCGTCCCAAAGCGCGGGGTCAGGACGAAAGAGCAGCTCGAGCGAGTCCACCGGCACGGCATCAGGCGGCGGAAGTACCGGCCGTGCCACGAACTCGGGAGCAGCGGCTGTTCCTTCGATGACGCCGAACCGCAGCGCCGTGCGCCAACGCTCTTCGAAGTTCGCAGCGCCGAAGCGTTGCAGCCAGGTGGCACGCACTGCATCGTGAGCGCTGGTTGACCGCTGCTCGGACAGTAACCCCAGCAGCTCGAGCGCGGAGCGCCCGCCATGCAGTGGCGCCATCAGCGGCTGCTGCAGCGTGATGGTCCCATCAAAGGCGCGCGCGTCGCTCCAGACCTCGAGCTCATGTGCAGCAGGCGCATGCCAGCGGCACGCGTGCGCGGTCTCATCGACATACAGCCCGTGGTGCACGCTCAGACGCACCCGCTCGAGTGCCGACGCGAACTCGAGGTCGACCGGCGCGTCGTAGACCGGATTGCTGTCGATGATCAACAAGGTATCGACGCCGCCGAGGTGCATGTCGCGCACCAACGCGCCGATAGAGTGTTCCGGTGCGCCCGCCGCGCCGCTCGGTGCAATGAACTCCACCGTGGCCCCGAGATTGCCCAGCGCGCCGTTGATGTAGTGAGTGACGGCGTGCACGCGTGCAGGTTGTCCCGCCCCAGCGAGAACCAGCGAGCGGCCACGGTTTTCCTGCAGGTCCGCAATCGCCGCCCGCAGCCACGGATCCGCCAGATCGTCTGTGCCGGCATCGAGGCGTGCGGCGATCTGCTGCGCGATCGCTGCCACCTCGCTCGGCCGGCACGGCTTACGCACATCCGCCGCAACGCCGGTGAGCGAGGGCATGCACTCGGCAACGTACAGGCGGTTCATCGTAGCGCGCTCGGGGCGACGCCCGGCGGCGAACTCGCGTGCGTAGCGGACCTGGCCCGGCTCCTCGGCGAGGAAGTCCGCCTCCAACGAGACGACGACCGCGGCCCGATCGAAATGGAACAGCGGCTCGAGCGGACGCCCGAAGGCGAGCTGCGTGCCGGCGTACACACTCTCGCGACCCACCGCCTCGTGCTCATGCCATCGAGCGCGCGGGTAGCGTTGCAGCAGCCGCTGCCGCTGTGCGAGCAGAGTGGGAGAACTGACATGCCCGCTCAAGATGCGCAGCCCGTCACCTTCACCCCGGCGCCATGAGGCGCCCGGGTCGAGCAGCGCGCCGTTGAATGAGTCCCAG
>Ga0070714_100004497_pt1 | contig 10510 bp, 10 predicted proteins | sample LARL83metaG_FD_65450 | JGI IMG/M metagenome (GOLD analysis project Ga0070714, IMG submission 65450) | Corn, switchgrass and miscanthus rhizosphere microbial communities from Kellogg Biological Station, Michigan, USA - LAR L8-3 metaG | ecosystem: Host-associated > Plants > Roots > Rhizosphere ... | reverse complement strand
GGTGAGGGCACACGTCTGGATGAGCGCGTAGAGGCAGACGAGACCGTCGACGACGGCGATCGCGAGGAGGATCGCCCGAAGCGTCTGGACGAGCGGCACCCCTCGGGCGGTCGCCCCCGAGGCGGCCGCCGGAACCGCGCCAAGCGCCAACAGAGCGGAGCTGACCCGGGATGGGTTGGCACCCGGATCCAGCCGCACCGCGATCTGCTCTGGCGCGCCGGAATCGCCGCGCAACAGGGCCGAAGCCGGGATGTAGGCGACCCGGCCGTCGTGGTCCAACGAGCTGACCACGCCGGCCACCCGGAGCCGCAGCTCCGCCCCTGAGGGCAGCGCGATGGCCAGCACCGATCCGGGGCTCAGCCCCAGGGCAGCGGCGAGCCCGGCCCCCACCTCCGCCTGGGCCGCCCCGCGGAGCCGGTGGCCCGCGGTCAGCGGCGGGGCCTCGAACGTTGTGTGATCGCCCGGGTACGCGATCACATCGATCGTCTCGCCCAGTGAGAACGAGTCAAGCGCCTGCACCTCATAGCGGGCCGCGGCGGCCTGTACGCCGGGCAGGGCACGAACGGCGGCGGTGCGCTGCGCGGGAAGCGTGGCGGTGAGCTGGTAGCGCTTGCCCAGCGCGCCCGGGTCTGTCTCCAGGGTGCTGAGCGCCGTGGCCAGGGCCAGCAGCAGCAGTACGAACGCGGCGGACACGCCAAGGGTCAGGACGGTCGCGGCCAGGCGGCCGCGCCGCGCGGCCACCAACCGCGCCCCGAGGGCCGTCAGCCCCAGTCGGCTCCCCGCGGGCCGCGCCCGGCGACGAGCGCCACGGTTGGCAGTGAGGCCGGCGCCCTGCAGCAACGCCACGGGTGGTCGCCCCGCAGCGCGCGCCGCGGGCCACGCCGCCGCAGCGACGGGAATGGCGACGCTCACCGCCCACCCGGCGAGCAACGGGCTCGCCAGGGCCGTGCCGGCCGGCGGCTCGTTGAGCATCGTGAGCAGGCGATCGCTCGGGCCGACCGCGGCCACCAGTCCCCCCAGCACCCCGAAGGTGGCCGCGGGAACGGCGATGACCGCCGCCTCGAGGGCCTGCACCGCCACCAGGTGGCCACGAGACGCGCCGATCGCCCGAGTGACCCCGATCGCGTGCAGGCGGCGCTGGACCTCGGCGCGCGCGGACGCCGCGAGCATCACTCCGGCGGTCGCCAGCGCGAAGACCGACAGTGCGACGATCAGGTCGATGACGATGCCGGCCGCCTGATCGAGCAGCACCCTGACGCCGGAGCGCGTGATCAGCCGCACCCCCCGCAGGCCGTAGCTGGACGTCCGCGCCTGGACGAGGACCTCGTTGAGGCGGTGCGGATCGCGCAGCCAGATCTCGGCGACGTCGACCCGAGGGCTGGGATCAGCCCCAAACCTGGCGTCGATCGCCGCTTGAGACACGTAGAAGCGGGGCACGCCGAGCGGATAGCCCACGTCGTCGGGCGCCTCGGCGAATCCGACGATGCGCTGCGGGCCCACGCCGCGGATGTCGAGGGTGTCCCCGAGCGCCAGGTGCCAGGCCTGCGCCACCCCGCGCTCCACCACCACCTCGCCATACGCGGAGGACACGTTGCGTCCCGCGACGATCGCGTAGCCGCGCCGACCCGAGCTGACCACCTCGGCCGAGGCCCGCTCGCTGTCGTGTCCGTTGGCGGCGATGTCCACATTCGTGAACTCGGTCCGCGTCGAAAACCCCGCGACGTCCGGGAGAGCACGAACGCGAGCCGCGACCCGCTCGAGCGGCTGCGGATCGAAACGGACGATCACGTCGGGCAGATCGGCGGCGCGAGCCGCGCGCGTGAAACCCCCGCCGAGATCGTCAGCGAGGACCAGCGCGGTGGACAGCATCGCGGCGGCAAGCGCGATGCCCACGGCCGTCAAGAGGGTCCGGCGCCGCCGGAGCCGCAGTCCATGACGGATCTCCCGCCAGGCCGAGCTCACGCGCCCGCCGATGAGGTCGGGAACCCGGGCCCCGGCGACCGGCCGCTCAGCTGGCTGGCGGATCCCTCCTCGGCGCTCAGCCGGCCGTCGCTCAGTCGGAGCACGCGGTCGGCCGTCGCGGCGGCGTCCGGTTCGTGGGTGACGATGACCACCGCCCTTCCGCTGAGGTTGCGCAGCAGCGCGAGCACCGTGGACCCGCTCTCCGCGTCAAGGTTCCCCGTGGGCTCGTCGGCGAGCACCAGTTCGGGGTCGTTGACCAACGCACGGGCGATCGCGAACCGCTGCTGCTCGCCGCCGGAGAGCTCATGCGGAAGGTGGTCGGCCACGCCCGCGAGACCGAGCTCGTCGATCAGCCGCCGGCCCCGCCGCTCGCCGCCGCGGGATGCCCCCGGAAGACGGGCGGGCAGCATCACGTTCTCCGCCCCGCTCAGCTCGGCGATGAGCTGAAACGACTGAAAGATGAACCCGACGTGACGCAGCCGGGTGAGAGCAAGCGCGCGCGGGCGCTGAGCGGTTAGGGATGTGCCCGCCAGCACGATCTCGCCGGCGTCGGGCCGGTCCAGACCGCCGAGCAGGTGCAGCAGCGTCGACTTCCCGCTCCCCGAGCGTCCGAGGACGGCCACCACCTCGCCGGCGTCCACCGCAAGTGCGGCACGGTCGAGAACGAGGCGTGCGGCGCGGCCACGACCCACCGTCTTCGTGATCCCCCGGGCCTCGAGAACGCCCACTGGGTCACGGTACCGCGCGGGTGGTTCGCCGGGTCGCAGCCCGGCATGCCGGTCCGCGCCCGGGCTCGCGGCGGCAGACCACGAACCAGCGCCCGGCCACGCTCCACGGCGCACCGGCGACGAGGCCGGCGGCGTGGGCGAGGGTGGGGATGTCGTCGGCAGCGACCCGCGCCCACCTAAACCACGCACTGACGTGCTCGCGTGTCTCGAGTCGTGCCTGTGTCGCCCCGGTGGGCGTTCCCGGCGGATCGAGCTCAACCACGAGCACGCCCCGCTCGTCGAGGAGATTCCGAACCCGCTCCAGCAGCCGAACGGGGCCGCCACCGATTCCGATATTGCCGTCGAGCAGCAGCGCGCTGCGCCACGTCCCGCCGCCGGGCACGTCGCCGAAGATGTCACCCACCATCGCCCGGCCACCGCCGCCCACGGCCAGCTCAACCGCCACTGGGGACAGATCGACGCCGAGCGCGAACACGCCGCGCGCGGCCAGCGCATGCAGGTGACGTCCGGGGCCGCAGCCGACGTCGAGGACCGGGCCGGTCAGGCCATCGAGCACGCGCACATCGCTCTCGTCGGCGGGGCCCAGATAGCGGTCGAGGTCAAGCGGCAGGACCGTGCCCTCGCGCAGGCGCACAAGCGCCGCGTCGGTGGCGGCCGTCCTCCCGCGCAGGCCCTCCCCGTACATGCCCAGGGCGCTCGTCACGCCAGCGCCGCAAACGCCCGGGCGAACCGGGTGGCGGGCGCGATCCCGGCCACGGCCCGCGCGTCCTCGATGGTGTCCACGTCGCGTAGCGTGGGCGGCTCGTGGATTGTCAGGCCGAGCTCTCCAAACCGAGCCCGTTGCTCGCGGCATGTCCAGCGGGTGCTCATGGTGACCCTTTCGAAGGCACCCGAAGTCCGACGCCTGAATCCGACACCCCAATACCCTCCGTCGAGCGTCGGGGCGAGCACCGCATCCACCTCGGGCCGTGCCAGCGCCGCCGCGGCGTCGCTCAGGAGCTCTGGCGTGAGCTGCGGCGTGTCCATACCCACGAGCAGAGCCGGCGGATCGACATCGGCAAAGGCTGCGTCCAGGCGCTCACCCAGGCCGCCGCCGCGTTGGCTGAGCAGCTCAAGGCCGCTGCGCTGCCATGCTCGCCCGTCACCGTCGAAGACCAGCACTCGCCGCGCGGCGGGAGTACGCACGACCACGTCGAGCGTGTCATGCAGCGACGCGCGCGCCAGAGCGGCGGCCTGGGCGGGGCTGCACGGGGGCGTCAGCCGGGTCTTGGCCCGTCCCGGGAGCGGCTCCTTCGCGATCACCAAAAGCGTGACTGAGTTCACCGTCGGAACGTATTCATAGAGTCATTACGAGATTCGAAACTCCAGGTGATCTGGTGGGTCCCGTAAGACTCTGTTCACTTCTGCCGCGTCCAAAGCGGTGAACAGAGGCTTAAACGCGCGCGCAACTCACTGACACATCGCCGTGGGCGTGACACCTTGGGCGCCATGACCCGGCCGCTCGTCGACCCGTCCCGACCACCGCCGGGTCCGTTTCGCCCCGGCTTCTGGCGCAGCCCCCTGCGGGGCGGCCGCCTGACGGCCGTGCTCGGCCTGGTCCTGCTGATCGGGCTGCCGATCGTGATCATCACCGGACTGCTGTCAAATGACGCCTATCAGCCGGGGCTGGGCGGCAACGCGCTCGGGCGCCACCTCGGACCGCTGGACCTCTACCTGTTCGGGTGGCCGACCCGCCCGGTGTGGCTGTATGCGGTCACCCAGGGGTTGCACGTAACGATCGGTCTGGCCCTCTTCCCCGTCCTGCTCGCGAAGCTGTGGTCCGTCATCCCTCGCCTCTTCGAGTGGCCGCCCGTGCGTAGCCCGGCACACGCCCTGGAGCGCCTTTCGCTGGCCCTCCTTGTGGGCGGGGCGCTGTTTGAATTCGCCACGGGCATCCTCAACATCCAGTACTGGTACGCCTTCCCATTCGCCTTCGTCCAAGCTCACTATTACGGCGCCTGGGTGTTCATCGGTGCCTTCGTCGTCCACGCGTCGCTCAAGTTCGGGACGATGCGCCGGTCGCTGGCCACCCGAAGGGCAGCGCTGGGCTCGAGTGGAGCGACGGCGTCCAGGTCCGAGCAGGGCTCGGTGCCGGTCCCGCTGGAGTCCCCGGCACCGAGCCGGGGAACGATGTCGCGGCGGGCGCTGTTTGCCACCGTGGGCGCCGGCTCGGCGCTTCTCTTGGTGCAGGCCGCGGCGCAGTCGGTCGGGGGGCCGCTGCGGCCGCTGGCGTTTCTGCTCCCGCGTGGTCGCGTGCGTCCCGGTCCGCTCGGTTTTGCGGTGAACAAGACGTGGGCTGCGTCTGGGATCCCAGCGCGGCAGGTCGCCTCTGGGTGGCGTGTGGAGCTCGTCGGCCGACACCGCGTTTCGCTGTCCCGTCAGCAGCTGCTGGCCATGCCACAGCACACCTACGACCTGCCGGTCGCCTGTGTCGAGGGGTGGTCGACGACGCAACGGTGGAGCGGAGTCCGGCTGCGCGATCTCGCCGCGTTGTGCGGGGCACACCGAGCGGCGTCGGTGACGAGCGTCTCGTTGGAGCGCGGCACCTATGGACACGCCACTCTGGGCCATGAGCAGGTCGCCGATGAGCGCTCTCTGCTGGCGCTGCGCGTCAACGGCCTCGATCTCTCGCTGGATCACGGCTTTCCCGCTCGTGTGATCAGCCCCGCCGTGCCCGGCGTGCACTGCACCAAGTGGGTCTCGACGATGACCTTCCACGAGTAGCCGGCGTGAAAGCTCGACAGCGCCTGCGCGCCCTATATGGAGCGGGACCGCTGAACTTCCTCGTGCTGGTGGCGAGCTTTGCCATCGCCGGCGCCGCAGTCGCGGGGTGGTTTCAGCGACCGCGGGACGTCGTCACCGTGCTGGAGTGGTTCGCGGCTGCCATCGTCCTGCACGATCTCGTGGCGCTGCCGCTGTACTCGGTCCTGGACCGCATCGCCCACGGGAGCATCCAGGTGGGCGTGCGGGCAACCGGCCGGTCGGCTCCGGCGCTCGTCGACCCCGCCCCGTATCTCCGCATCCCGGCGATCCTGAGCGGACTGCTGCTGCTCGTCTTCTTCCCGGTGGCGTTCGGCCTCGGCTCCGCCACCGAGCAGTCGGCCAGCGGAATCCCGGAGAGCGGCTATCTGACAAGGTGGCTGCTGGTCACCGGGGTGATCTTCGCCGGCGCGGCGACGGCGTATGCGGTGGCGGCGTGGCGGGCGCGACGGCGGATCCGCATCGCCGCTGCAACTAGGCGGCACGCAGCGGAGCCCGACTGAACTCCGTCATCCCAGTGCGGAAGTCCTCGGTCGCTGTGAATCCGAGGCACCGCCGGGCGCGCTCGGGTGAAGCGAACACATGGCGCACGTCGCCGAGGCGGTACTGACCGTTGACCACCGGCCGAGGGGCGCCCTCGCCGGCCGCGTCGGCGAGCGCCCCGGCCATCTCCCCCACGCTTCTCGGCGTACCGCTCGCCACGTTGAAGGCTCCCGGCACGGCCTCGTCGCGCGTGAGCGCGATCACGTTGGCGCGCGCGACATCGCGCACGTGGATGAAGTCGCGCAGCTGCCGGCCGTCCTCAAATACGCGCGGCGCGACTCCGGCGGCCAGTGAGCTGGCGAAGATCGCGGCCACCCCGGCGTATGGCGTGTCCCGCGGCATCCGGGGTCCGTAGACGTTGTGGTAGCGCAGCGCAGTGACCGTCACACCCGTCTCCCGGGAAAAGGCCGAGCACAGATGCTCCTGATGGACCTTCGTGGCGGCGTACACGTTGCGGGGCTGAAGCGGTGAGCCCTCCTCGATTGCAAACGGCTCGAGCTCGCCACCACACTCCGGACAGCGGGGCTCGAACCTGCCGGCGGCGAGGTCCCGCGGCGTCCGCGGCGCGGGCGTCACCCGCCCGTGGCGATCGCAGCGGTAGGCCCCCTCGCCGTAGACCACCATGCTGCTGGCGAGCACGAGGCGTCCAGCAAACCGCCGAGCCGCCAGCCGCTTCAGCAGCACCGCAGTACCCAGGTCGTTGTGGGACACGTAGTCCGCCACGTCGAGGATGTCCTGGCCCAGGCCAACCATGGCCGCCTGGTGACAGACCGCGTCCACCCCGTCAAGCGCCGCATCGACCGCGGCGGGATCCCGGACGTCGCCCTCAATAAGCTGCGCGCGCGGATCGAGGTAGTCCGGAGGCCCGACATGGGCGGTCGCCAGCAGGGAGTCCAGAACCCCGACCTCGTGGCCGGCCGACACGAGCTCGTCGACGACATGCGATCCGATGAACCCGGCTCCGCCGGTGACGAGGATCATGCGAGCCGACCCTACGTCACGGGTGCTCGAGCGCCACACCGTGTGTGCGCCTTGTTTCGCATTCTGTAATCCCTGCCCTGTTGACTTGTGGCCGTGATCGACGTGATCCTCCCGGCGCTTGACGAGGCGGAGGCCCTTCCCGGCGTCCTCGCCGCGATACCCGGCGGCTTCCGAGCACTGGTGGTGGATAACGGCTCTACCGACGGGACCGCGGACGTGGCCCGGTCGGTCGGCGCCCAGGTTGTGCACGAGCCACAACGCGGGTTTGGCGCGGCATGCTTCGCCGGCCTCACGGCGGCGCGCACGGAGGTCGTGTGCTTCATGGACTGCGACGGGTCGCTGGATGCACACGAGCTGCAGGTCGTGGCTGACCCCGTGCTCGCCGGCACCCTGGACCTCTGTCTCGGAGCCCGGGTGCCGCATCCCGGCGCCTGGCCGTGGCATGCCCGCATCGCCAACCGGGCGCTGGCGTTCGAGCTGCGCCGTCGCACCGGCGCACCTCTCACCGACCTCGGCCCGATGCGAGCCGCCCGCCGTGATGACCTCCTGGCACTCGCTCTGCGCAACCGCGGCTCGGGCTGGCCGTTGGAGATGGTGCTTGGCAGCGCGGCCGCCGGGTGGCGGATCGCCGAGGTCCCCGTCAGCTACCGCCCCCGCGCAGGGGGACGATCAAAGGTCAGCGGCAGCGTCCGCGGTAGCGCCCGGGCGATCCGGGAGATGAGCACTCAGCTGGTCACCGCGACCGGTGGTCTGAACACGAGAAGTCGAGATCCGCGAGACTACGCGCAATGACCGACCAGTCCGATCGTCTCGCGGCGCTGCTCCACGAGGCTGGCGAGACCCACCATCTCGTCTATCGCATCGTTGACGGCGATGATCCGGATTGGGCCTCCTGGTACGCCGACTGGCTGCTGAACCTCTCCGAGCTGCCGCAGATCCTCGGACACAAACCTGTTCGCAGCGAGCTGGTCTGGCTTCTCGTGTCTCTCGACAAGGACTACACGACGGCGAGCCCGGACCTCCCGTGGCCGCAGTGGTACGCGGAACGGATTCTCGCCCACTTCGAAGCCCGGGCCGGGTAAGCCACGGGCGGCGTCGAGTCTGGCGCTATCTAGCCCCGGTCGGGGTTGGGCAGCATGATGTCGCGGATCGTTGGCCACGAGGTCGTGGTCGGACGCGATGAACCCGCGCAGGGTGCGCACGGTGGCGCCGTAGCCGTCGAACTCGTCGATCGCCAGGCCATCGTGCGCGTAGGCGTAGCGAAACTCTGCCACGCACTTGTCATCGGCAACGGCGATCAGTGCCATCTCTGACCACGCAAGGACCACCTGAGGCGAATCGGCGCGCCGCGCGCTCCACCCTCCTCGGCGGTGTTCGCACCATCTGCCGATCCAGGCGGTCATAGCCCGACGAGGACCCGGGCACCTTGGTGGCAAACGCCCCGCAAATGGCCCACTCGAATTAGACCCAGAAGAACTGGCAACCCGACCAAGCAAAGTGAGTGGTCCCACAACGTCCCACAATCATTGCGCGCCACAGGCGCGCCGCGAAGCGCCCGAAACATCCTTATTTGCAGGAGTTTTGTAAGGGTGAGCGAGGGGACTCGAACCCCCGACCGCCTGGACCACAACCAGGAGCTCTACCAACTGAGCTACGCCCACCGTGGGATAGCTGAATCTACCAGCGGATCGGTGCGAGGCTCACGCCCCCGGCGCTTTCCGTGCTGCGAACCTGACGGTCACACGTCCAGATCAGCTGATGGGGTCGCTTGCGGCTCGCCGCGGGCTCGGGGTGGCGCGTAGCGGCGCGGGCATGAGGGCGGCGCCGGCGATGATGAGGCAGAACGCGAGTACCCGCGCGGTGACTCCGACGCCGCCGGAGCCGATCGAGTCGCCGAAAACGAGGATTCCGCCGATGATCGCTGCAAGGTTGGCGGCCACCGAGGTGATCGCGATCACCTCGATGGCCACGCCGAGCTGGAAGCTGCGGGCGGAGGCGTAGAACGAGATCACGAACGAGATCGCCGCGGTGAGCGTCCATGGGCTGATGAGGCCGAATACGGGACCTGGCGCAAGGCTGAGGTACTTGATCGCGATGTCGCAGACGCCGAACAGCACTCCAGCGGCGATCGCGAGCAGCAGCGCTTCCTCGCGGGGGGCGATGCTGCGGTGCGACGAGATCCGCATGAGCCCGGCGCAGAGCGCGAAGACGGTGCTCTCCACCGTGATCAGTGCGGCGAGCGAGTAGTGAGGCGAGCCTTGTGCAGTGCCGGTGAGCCCGATGAGCACCAGCCCAGCGGCCGTGATCGTCAGGCCAACCCATTGCCGTGGGCCGAGGTGAAATCCGAACCACCGCTCGGCCAGCACGGCGAGGAACACCAAACCGCCGGAGAGGACGGCCTGCACGGTGGACAGGGGAGCGAGGGACAGCGCCCCGACGTGCAACACCCAGGCACCAAGCGACACGACCCAGCCGACGGCAAACCATTTGGAGCCAAACAGATCGCCGGCGCTTCGCAAGGGATGGCGCACGCGTATCGGAGGAGCGAGCGCAGCACCGCGCTGCTTGAAGAGCGAACCCAGGTTCGTGCCCAGTGCCGAGGCGAGCGCCAACACCAGCCCGAGGATCATCGGATCTGCTTCAGAGTCGCTTGGCCGCGATGCACCATGGCATGGCCCGTCGCTGGGAGTGTCAGGACGGCTGGTCTGGCGGGTGGTAGCGCCGCCGGGCGTGCGCGGCGGCGACCCGGGCGCGGGTCCGCGCCGCGGTTTGAGCGAGGTCGTGCCGTCGGACTCTGGATGCCGCCTCTTCAACAGGACTCGTGTTGTGGGCGTCGAGTTCGCGCCGGTTGCGGGCCGCGACCAGGCGAAGGATGCGTCGGTGCAGGTCGCTCACAATCGCGCTCCGCCCGGATCGGGAACCGGGAGCGCGATGGCGACCGCCTCGGGCAGCGAGTGAGGAACATCCTCGAGCCTGAAGACCCGGAACCCGACGATGCCTTGAGCGCTGGACGGCTGCGGTGGCTCGCCGCACTCCGGGCAGACCACCAGATAGGCCTCGGCGGCGCGAGTGAAGCGCAGCCGGCAGCGCGGGCAGCAAAGGTGGGTCATGAGCGTGACCGGGCCGGGTTCTTGCCGGGCAGACCGCGGCCGCACCCTGGACAGACGCCGTCCATCACCGGGTCCACCGACCGGTCCTCGTCACGCTCGAAGTAGACGCGGTGGCGCCCGACACCGGACACGCGCAGAACGTGCCCGCACTCCGGGCAGCTATAGGCCCGTGGGTCGGGTCGAGATGACGGCGCAGGCTGTTCGGCCGGCGCGATCAGCGTGCGCTCACCAGCACCGCGCGATCTCAGTGTTGCGGTGGCCATGGCCAACCGCCTCTCTGCCCCTCTGACCGAAGAGTCGCCCGGAAAGCGAGAGGGGCTTGGAGCTCGCAGAGCGCGCCAGTGACCCTACCACGTTCCTGCCTGCCCACTGGGGATTTACCGTCGC
>Ga0070714_100004496_pt1 | contig 10510 bp, 7 predicted proteins | sample LARL83metaG_FD_65450 | JGI IMG/M metagenome (GOLD analysis project Ga0070714, IMG submission 65450) | Corn, switchgrass and miscanthus rhizosphere microbial communities from Kellogg Biological Station, Michigan, USA - LAR L8-3 metaG | ecosystem: Host-associated > Plants > Roots > Rhizosphere ... | reverse complement strand
CCGGGCGGCCGGGGCCGCGCCAGCCTGTAAGTGATTAGCCTAATCATCATCGGGCACCCCGGGTAGGGGAAGCGTTCGGCAGAAAGGACGGCCATGCCCCCGGTGGAAGGCAAAGGGATGCGGCTGCTCGGCCAGCACGACCTGGCGGGCCACGGCAACTGCGGCGAAGGCATCGCGCTGCTTGAGCAGGGCGGCCGGCGGTACCTGTACCTGGCTCACGAGCGCGGACCGGTGAACTTCAGCGTGCTCGACGTCACCGACCCGAGAGCGCCGGAACTGCTGGCCCAGACCACGCTGCCGCACGACGATGTGCGGTCCAACTCGCTGGCTCTCGGGGACGGGCTGCTCGTGGTGGCCTATCAGGTGGGCAGGCCCGGCCTGCGGCCGGCCGGCATCGAGATATTCGACCTCGGCCGCCCGGCCCAGCCCAGCCCGGTCGGCTTCCTCGACCTGTCCGGCCCGCAATCACGCGGCACGCACTGGGTGGGGTACACCGGCGGCCGGTACGCGTTCCTCAGCACGGGCACGGCCGACTCCCGTCCCGCCAGCCCGCTCGACGACCAGTTCCCGGTGATCGTGGACATGTCCGAGCCGGCCCGCCCGGTTGAAGCCGGCCGCTGGTGGCTGCCCGGCACGCAGGCAGGCGACGGCCACGCACCGCCGGTGCGGCACCAGATGTTCGACTCGGGGTTCCGCGCGCACAACGTCAACGTCTGCCCCGAGCGCCCGGACCGGGCCTACGTCGGCTACCTGGACGCCGGCGCGATCATCCTGGACATCGCCGACGTGTCGGCGCCGCGGCTGGTGTCCCGGCTGGACTACCACCCGCCGATGCCGGGCTTCACCCACACCGTCCTGCCGCTGCCCGGACGGAACCTGCTGGTGATCAGCGACGAGACCACCCACGACCACGCGGCCGACTACCCGAAGCTGGTGTGGGTCGCCGACGCCAGTCACGAGACCGCGCCGCTGATCATCAGCAGCGCGCCGCTGCCGCCGGTGGCCGAGTTCGCGGGCCGGGGCGGCCGGTTCGGCGCGCACAACCTGCACGAGAACGAGCCGTTCGGCTGGTCCTGGCGCAGCGAGGACATCGTGTTCGGCTCGTTCTTCAACGGCGGCGTGCGCGCCTACGACATCAGGGACCCGTTCCGGCCCGCGGAGGTCGGCGCGTTCGTGCCGCCTGCCCCGCCCGGTTCTCCGGCCGGGGCCATCCAGATCAACGACGTCTACGTGACCGCCGACGGCATCGTCTACGCCGTGGACCGCTGCGGCGGCGGGCTGTACCTCCTCCAGTTCGACGGCACCTGACGTCAGTCCGGCCGAGCCGGGTCGAGGCCGTCGCGGTCCGCCCACTCCAGCAGCGTGTCCAGCGAGTAGGCCGTGTCGTCGATGCCCCGGTGCAGGTCGCCGAGCCTGGCGAAGCGCTCGGGCACGGTGGCGATGGTGCACTCCCGCGGCTCGACGTCGTCAACCTCGTCCCAGGTGATCGGCGTGGACACGGTGGCCTCCGGCACGCCGCGCACCGAGTACGCGCTGGCGATCGTGTGGTCCCTGGCGTTCTGGTTGTAGTCGACGAACAGCATGGCGGGATCCCGGTCCTTGCGCCACCACGTGGTGGTCACGTCGCCGGGGACGCGGCGCTCCACCTCGCGGGCGAACGCGAGCGCGGCCCGCCGGACCTCGCCGAAGCCCCAGCGCGGCTCGATCCTGACGTAGACGTGCAGGCCGTTGCCGCCCGAGGTCTTCGGCCACCCGGTCATGCCCAGCTCGCCGAGTATGTCGTGCACCACGTGCGCGACCCGCCGCACCACGCCGAACCCGCAGCGCGGCATGGGATCGAGGTCGATGCGCCATTCATCCGGTCGCTCGGTGTCGGCGCGGCGCGAGTTCCACGGGTGGAACTCGACGGTGGACATCTGGACCGCCCACACCACGCTGGCCAGCTCGGTCACGCACAGCTCGTCGGCGTGCCGGCCGTAGCGCGGGAAGTACAGCCGCACGGTCTCCAGCCAGTCCGGTGCGCCGTGCGGCACCCGCTTCTGGTGCACCTTCTCACCCGCCACGCCGGACGGAAACCGGTGCAGCATGCACGGCCGCTCGCGCAGCGCGCGCACGATGCCGTCGCCGACCGACATGTAGTACTGAGCGAGGTCGAGCTTGGTTTCGCCGCGGGCGGCGAAGTAGACCCGGTCCGGGTTGGAGATGCGCACCGTCCGCGTCCCGACCTGCAGTTCCACAGCTGTGGCCATACCCCGACGCTAGCTGGACGGGCAGCAGAAAGTGGCGGGCGGGCTGGTCTGAGGACCCGGTGCCGTCGTTTAGCTTCGAAGAAGTAATGGAATGGATGACGGCATGCTGCTGACGGGTCGGTTGGCCCGGCTAGCGCGGCGGTGGCTGGCTGGGCTGGTGCTGTTCATCCTGTTGGCAGGCGCTTCTATCGCGATCGCCCTGAAGGTGACGCCGCAGCAGACGATCACGGTGGCGGGCCAGGTGATCCAGGTTGGGGCGAGCGCGCCGAACCTTAGCTGGTCCGGCCCGGGTGAGGTCGACCTGTTCGGCCAGAGCCTCCCCACCGACCTGCAGTTCACCGGGCCGGTGCGGCCCCGGTTGCAGCTCTCGCAGATCACCATCAACAGCGAGCTGACCACGTTCATCCAGGGCGACCACCCGGGCGGCGCGGAGCGCGTCCTAGGTGCCCAGCTGGCCGACGGGTGGAAGCGCTACTTCATCTGGGAGACGGTGGTGGCCGGCGCGATCGCGCTGATCCTGGTGGGCGCGTTCGCGGGCTGGCGCCGCACCTCGGCCAGGACCACGCTCAAGCTCCTCGCCGCCGGCCTGCTGGTGGCCGAGGCGTTCAACCTGGGCGCCATCATGATCACCGCGTACTCGGCACCGACCCGGCTGCGCCAGGTGCACTCGCTCAACGAGCTGGTCGGCACCGAGACCCACCTGCCCAGGATCCATCCGGCCGGCCGGCCGCTGCCCGGGGTCAAGGTCGTGGTCATGGGGGACTCCACCGCCGCGGGAGCCGGGCTCGCGCCGCTGCCGCGCGCGTCGGACACCTCCCGGGCCTGCGGGCGCAGCTCCGACTCCTACGCGGCCGACCTGTCCGTGGCCAACGACTGGCGGGTACTCAACCTGGCCTGCAACGGCGCCACCATCAACCGGGGGCTGCTGGGCGCCCAGACCCACGAGGGCCATGTGCTGCAGCCGCAGCTCGCCGAGGCCGAACGCGCGGGCAGCGCGTCGGTCGTCATCGTCAGCGTCGGTGCCGACGACCTCGGCTGGTCGACGATGGTGCGGTACTGCTCGGTCACGCCGCGCTGCGACGACCGGGCCACCACGGCCTACTTCCAGCAGCAGCTCGCCTCGTTCAGCAAGGACTACCTCGACCTGCTGAGCCGGCTCGCGGCCCTGCCCTCGCACCCGCAGGTGATCATTAACCGGTACTACAACCCGTTCGGCCCCGAGCCCGGGTGCCTCAGCCAGGCCGGGCTGAGCGCCACGAACCTGAAGACCCTGACCTCCCGGCTGGCCACGCTGAACAACGTGCTGGCCAAGGGCGCGGCCCAGTTCAGCTTCTCCTCGCCGCAACCCGACTTCTCCGGGCATCAGCTGTGCACGCCGCAGCCGTACGTGCAGGGGCTGGACGCGGCGGCCCCGTTCCACCCCACGGTGCTCGGCCAGCTCGAGATCGCCCTGGCCGACCAGGCCGTGCTGCACCAGCCCACGGCCTAGGCCGGTCAGAAGCCGATCGCGGTGTGCGGCGCCTCGCCACAGGCGAGCATCGCCGTGGCCCGGCTCAGCGCGCCGGGGATCAGCTCGTGCACCAGGCCGGCCCGGGCCAGCGGGCCGAGCGCGACCCCACCCAGGTAGACCGACGCGAGCGTGGCCGCGCTGAGGAAGAGCTCGGGCTGAACCCCGGCCGGGGCGCGGGTGCAGGACGTGCCGTCCGGCCCCGCCTCCAGCCGCCAGCGCCCGTCATTCCAGGGGCAGAACGCATCGGTCACCTCCAGCACGAGCGACCCGGACATGGCGTAGCCCCGGGCGGCGAGCGCGCCGGGGACATCGACCAGCCGGACCCACAGGTTGTCGGCCTGCCTGGTCACCCGCAAGGCGCGCGAGTCGGCCAGCTGCCAGCGGAGTGGCTCGTCGACCGGCCGCTTGCCCGCCACGACCCGCCTGGTCAGGTCCAGATCGGCGAGAAAGACCCAGAGGTCGGTGTAGGCGGCGGCCGAGGTCGCCTCCAGCCAGTCAACCTGCACGATCCCGCTGGTGGCGGGGTCGGCCGACCACGGGAGCCGGAATATGGCGGCGCCGTCGGCCTGCCCGTCCGGCCCGGAGCGAAGGACGAACAGCTTGGACCCGGAGCCGTCGTGGCCCTGGTTCTCCGCCTCGGCCAGATCGTCCCAGAACCTCGGGTACGCGCTCACCTCGCCCGCGCGAGCCTGCCGGGCCTGGTCGTGCAGCCGGGGCCAGGCCGCCATGGCCTGCGCCGCCCCGATCAGCTCGATCTGGCCCGGGTTCTCCGGCGGCCGGGCCAGCGCGGCCCTGGTCCGGTCCAGTTCCCAGCGGACCTGGAACGTCGCCGGGCCGAAGCCGAACCTCCCGTAGATCCCGGCCTCGCTCGCGCTCAGCGCGGCCAGCATCTCCCCCCGGTCGCGGCAGTCGTCGAGCACGGCCCGCATCATGCCCCGCAGCAGCCCCTGGCGGCGGTGCGTGGGCAGGACCCCGACCGCGGTCACCCCGCCCATCGGCACCGGGCCGCGGCCCGGGACGGTGAGCTCAAGCGACAGCACGGCCGAGGTGCCGGCCAGCTTCCCGGCCACGAACGCCGCCTGGGTCCGGCCCAGCTCGGGCAGGTCGGACCGGTAGCGCTTGAGTTCCGCGTCGCTCGGGGTGCCGCCGAAGACCGGGCCCGCCCCGGGTCCCGACCACCAGGCGACCGGCTCCGGCTCCCACATGGGCAGGCCGGCCACCGAGGGAATCACCCGGAGGAAGGCATCGACCTCGTCGTCGGATATGGGGCGGATCTCGGCGTCCATGCTGCTGGTCTACCCCACGCCCGCCCCGGCGGCGGCACCGAGTCAGCCAACTAGGCCGTGTCCCATGGCCGGCCGGACCGGTGCTAGGCGTGCACGGCGTCCAGCCGGCTGCCCGCGGTGGCCACGTACACCGCGTTGCCCGCGGCGACAGGAACGGCCATGGCTCCGCCGCTGATCACCGCCTTCCAGGTCTTGGCGCCGGTGCTCGCGTTCACCGCGTACAGGCTCCCGTCGTTCCCGACCATGTACACCGCGCCGCCCGCCGCGACCGGTCCCTGGGCCACGCCGCCGCCGAGGCTGGTGCCCCACAGCCGCCGGCCGTCCCGGGCCCTCAGCGCGGCCAGGTTGCCGTTGTTGTCCACGACATAAACGGTGCCGCCCGCCGCCGCGGGCAGCACCATCTGCCCGATGTCGCCGGTGCCCCACAGCGGGGCGCCGTCCGTGGCCCTGATCGCGTACATGCGGTTGTCCTGGCCCGTGACGTACACGACACCCCCCGCGGCCACGGGATTCGACTGCGTGCCCCCACCCGGCCTGCTGGTCCACAGCTCGTTTCCGTCGCTGGGGCGCAGGGCGCTGAGCGAGCCGAACGAGCCGGTGGCGAAGACGAACCCGCCCGCCGCCGAGGCGTAGACCACCCCGCCGTTGATCGCGTTGCTGCTCCAGAGCCTCGCGCCGTCGGTGGCACGCAGCGCGTACAGCGGGGCATTCCCCAAACTGCTCGCGATGTAGATGGCCCCGTTCGCCAGTGAAGGGCCGCCGAACACCCCTCCTACCTTCCACCGGATGGCGCCGTTGAGCGCCCGCAGCGCGTACAGCACACCGTCGTTGCCGACGATGTAGACCGTGCCGCCGGCCGCCGCGAGGGACCAGGTGATGGACCCACCGGGGATGGTCTGGCGCCAGAGTGTCCGGCCGCTAGCGGCGTCTAAACCGCACAGCGCGACGTTGTTGGCCGCGACGCAGGCCACACCGCTGGTGATGGCCGGGCCGAAGCGAACCCCGCCGTCCGGGCTCGCGGTCCACAGCAGGCCGCCCGGCCGCCTCGCGGTCGTGGCCGGGCGATCCGGGCTCGGCCCGGGCGCGGTCGACCCCTTCGCCCCCGGCGATGCCGCCGGATGGACGGCCACCGTCTGGTGGCCGAGCTGTTCGCGCACGAGCACGGCCAGCCCGGCGGCCGCGCCTCCGCTCAGACCGAGCAGAACCCGGCGCCTGGTGAGACGGGGATCGGGCCGGGAGGGCGGCGCGCCGGGCGCGGCATCGTCAGCGGACACCTCGGGGACGGCCGGATCGGACGGCTGGCTGGCGATCGAGTCCGCTGCGGCGTCCTGCTCGGCGCTCCAGTCCGGCCCGGGGGCATCCTGCTCGGCGGCCGCGCTCCAGTGCGCGGCCGCGGGATGCTCGGCCACGCCGGGGCGCCGGACGCCGGTCACGGTGTTCGGCGCTTCGGCCGCGGCCGCGCTGATCTGGCTGTCGACGGGCCGCTGGTGGTCGCGGATCAGCGAAACCACCTGATCGGGCCACGACGGCTCGGGCACCGCCCCGGCCCCGGCCGGGGCGGCCAGAGCCGGTTCGGCCGCGTCCTGGCCGGCACCGTAGCCGGTGGCAATGTCGCGGGACAGCGCGCTCAGCGAGGGCCGCTCCGTGGCCGGCTTGGCCAGGCACGCGGCGATCAGGTCGTGCAATTCGCCCCCCAGGCCGCCGAGCGCGGGCGCGGCATGCACGATCCGGTACAGCACCGCCGCGGGCTGGCCGTTGCCGTACGGCGGCGTCCCCGTGGCGGCGAAGGCCAGCACGCACCCCAGCGAGAACACATCGCTGGCCGCCCCGGCCCGCTTGCCCTTGGCCTGCTCCGGCGACATGTAGGGCGGAGTGCCGACGATCAGCCCGGTCCCGGTGACCGCGCTGTCACCCAGCGCCTGGCAGACCCCGAAGTCGATCAGCCTCGGCCCGTCCTCGGACAGCAGCACGTTCTGCGGCTTCAGGTCCCTGTGCACCAGGCCGCAGGAGTGCACCGCCTGCAGCGCCTCCACCAGCCCGGCGGCCAGCCGCCACACCGACGGCACCGGCAGCGGCCCGGCCGAGGTGACCGCCTGCCACAGCGACGGTCCCTCGACGAACTCGGTGGCCATCCAGGGCGGGTCGTCATCCGGGCCGGCGGCGACCACCGACGCGGTGTAGGCGCCGCTGACCGCCTGCGCGGCCGCCACCTCCCGGCGGAACCGGACGCGGAAGGCCTGGTCGGCCGCTAGTGACCCGTGCACCACCTTCACGGCCACCGCTCGCCCCTCCAGCGATGACCCCAGGAAGACCTGTCCCATACCGCCGGAGCCCAGCCTGGCCTCCAGCCGGTATCCCCCCACCCGGACGGGATCCTCCGCAGTCAGCGGCTCCACAGTTCCTCCCGACAACTAGTGGCGCCCGCGCGGCGGCGCCCAGCCCACGGGCCCGCCGCAGAATTCCCAGTATCAGGCCAAGCCTCTCGAATACGCCCCGCCTACCACAAGTGTGCCGCCTGAAACGTTCACGAGGGTCTGTTCCAGATCATCCCGGCTCGGCCGCCCCGGCCGGTACTAGGGCCTTGCACCCCGCTGGCCAGGCACATGACCGGAAGGCATGCCTGTGGATAACTCGGAAAGACCCAGAAAGAAAACTTCTCGGTGACGGCCAGCCCAATGCCGGGTGCCGCCGGCGGCCCGCGCCGGACCCATTATGAGGGCCGGGACTTGCCTCTCCGGAATGATCGTTCCCAGCCGGTTCCGCAGTCTGGCCAGAAGACGCTCGTGCCACGGGTAAGCCGTATTCACAGAAGGTCACGGACCCGTTGCGCCTAGTTGTTCCGGCCTGAAATCAACGTCGGCTTGCATCTGGTTTAGCCCGCAACTTCTAGCCGGAACCTAAGGAAAGGCCTGGGCTTAGCTGAAGGGGACAGAAGCTATTACGTCACCGGCCGTGAACCGGGACCTCTCTAACATTCATCCAGCGGTCCACCTGGCGTTCATCCGCCGGCCCGCCCACGCCCATCATCCGGCTGGCCTAACGACCTGCCTGGCGCCCATCGCCGGCCCGCCCGGGCCGCGCTGGCTTCGCTGCGAGCCAGCCTGGACCGCAAGACGCGGCGCTGCCAGCAGCTGCTCGACCGGCTGGAAACCACAGAGGACGACGACGCGGGCCCGCCGTCCCCGCCGGGCTATGAGGCCGCCGTGCAGGCCCGCCGCGCGGTCATCGACGCGCAGCGCGAGGAGCTGCTGCGCTGGCGCGACGCCGGCCACCTGCCCGACTCCAGCCTGCGCATCCTGGAGCGCGAGCTCGACCACGAGGAGCGCACTCTCCCCCCGCACGACGACCACTGAGCGGTTGCCCGCCGCCAGATCCGGAGTCATCGAATGGTCAAGGAGAGGTAATGCGATGGCAAAGAAGCCGGGGCAGCCCCCGCCTGCCACCGTACGTTAAGGAGCACTTGTCGGCAGTTGCGCGGTTAGCGCTGCGGAACCACCAGGCGCAACGAGCGAGAGGTGGATTCTGATGAGCGAGAGTTACGCTGACGACGCCCCGGCGACGGCCAGCGCCGGCTTTCTGATCGCCGCGGCCGGGTCCGTGGTGGCTGTGATCTTGCTGATCCTGGCGCTCTCCTACAACTCGGGGAAGTCGGCGAGGATCGCCAGCCTCTACGCGTCCCTGGCCGCCCCGGCCAACCAGGCCCTCCCGGCCGAGGTGAACGCCTACAACCGCGACCAGCGCACCAATCTCGCCGCGGCCAAGGCGGACCTGGCCAAGCTGATAAAAACCAGCACCTCGTTCGACGCCAGCATAATCGCGGTCAAGCTGCCGCACGCGGCCAGCGACGCGGCCGCCAGGCTCGTCAACGCGGACCTGGCGCGGATCAAGCTGTTCCGCCAGCAGGAGAAGTCGACCACGCTCAGGCAGTTGCGGTCGTTCAACCGCCGCGACCAGGCCGCCAACGCCGCGGTCGCGGCCCAGGCGCAGCAGACCCGCGCGGCCCTCGGCCTGCCACCCACCAGCGGGCAGCTGTACTGATCTCGCGCAGCTAGCGGCGTTTCGCGGCCCGCGGCAGGCGGCCCGGCCAGCAGCGACGCCAGCGCGCCGACGGCCCGCCCGGGCCCGCCTGCTGCGCCCACACATCAGGCCTGCGGCCACGGCCGGCAGCGCGGTCTGGATGGCCCACTGGGCCCGGCCGGGCGGACGCCATCCGGTCTGATCCTGCGCCCGGACAGAAAGCGGTACCCCTCCGCGGCAAGGCGACGCTCAGGCGTGCGCCCCGCCGCCGGGCCTGCGCAGGCCGGATCGGGAGGATGTCGTGTTATCAAATGATTACTGCGAGTGCTGAATTTAACGCGCGCCAGAATCGATTGAGCTTTACATCAAAGCCCCTCACAACGACCGCGGTGAATGGCGTCCCAGCAGGTAGGCCGATGGTCTAACCGGGCGTGACCCAAGCGGCGAGATCGCCCGTCCCCGCATCTTCCCCGGGTCTGTTGTTCAGACCCCCCCAAGGGTTTTCCGTCCCCTGAGGGCTATTCGTCACTGTCCGTTATAGCAAGCCCGGGCCTAGTCTGCCGCGGGAAAGGAAGCAGTTCGTCCTGCCCCGTTCCGGGCCGGTGCCTGGTCAGGGGCGTTCCTTCACTGGTGGAGGTGGGTGTGCTCGCTAAAGCACCAGGGGCCTGGCCAGGCCGTCCTCTGGGCGCTTTTGAGTACAGCCGATCTCTGGCCGGGGCCCTACCTGTGGCCCAGCGCATGAATCCAGGGCTGTTGCTCGGAATCCATTGCGTTCTAGCCATAGGGACACAGTAAGCACAGTACGCTCGGAATTGCCCGGCCGACACACGGCCGGGCAGGCGGCTCCGGACACGCCGATTACGTACCATCGCTCTCCAAATGACCGCTAACGAGACGGCAGAGATGATGACCCTCAGTAAGGGTTCTCGAAGTCGCGTAGGAGGCCCAACGCGGACGGCAACCGCCGTCCGTACCGCGGTGCTCGCCGCCCCCTGGGCGGGTCCGGCTCGGCCTGCGGCGACCTCCTGTACCCGTTCATCCCTGTCGCCCGTACTGGTCAAGTTCTGCATCGACGCGGGCCGGATGCCCGCGGACGCGGCCGGACCTGGGCTCTCGTTCCTGCCTGACCCTCAGACGAGCTCAGCCGACGCCGCCAGGCCGGTGACACCGACAGGCGGAGGCCGCGCATCAGGGCGCCGGAACCTCAGGCCAGCGACAGAAATGGCTCCTCAATGACAGAACTCAGCAGTCGTTCCACCCAGCAGGGCACCCGGCCGGTCGCAGGCGACCCGAGCTGGCCGGGCGTGGACCACCCCAGCTGGCCCGCAGGGAACGACCCGAGCTGGCCCCAGCCCTCGGACTACCCGAGCTGGCCGGGGAACGGCGGCCCGAACTGGGCACAGCCCACGGGCCAGGTCACTGGACCACATCAGTCACCGCCCGCGGCC
>Ga0070714_100004495_pt1 | contig 10511 bp, 9 predicted proteins | sample LARL83metaG_FD_65450 | JGI IMG/M metagenome (GOLD analysis project Ga0070714, IMG submission 65450) | Corn, switchgrass and miscanthus rhizosphere microbial communities from Kellogg Biological Station, Michigan, USA - LAR L8-3 metaG | ecosystem: Host-associated > Plants > Roots > Rhizosphere ... | reverse complement strand
GATGCGTTCCACGGACGCGTTCTGCGGAAAATGCGGGCAAGCGACGGTCACGTCGGGGGCGGATTCGGCGCCGGTTCCGGCCGCGGTGCTCCCTGTCGCGTCGAGCCCGGTAGACATGGCGGTACCGGACACACTCGACCCGCTGTCTAACGGGCGCTACGCCAAGCAGCTGGTGCGGCGGTTCGTGCTCTACGCCGGCGTGGCCCTGATCGCGAACTTCGTCGTGTTCGTGCTCGACGTGCTGCTCTCGCTGATCCGCGGCACCAGCCTGCTCGGCTTCGTGGGTGTCTTCGCGACGCTCAGCCTGCTCGCGGTCTTCGTCGTGTTCTGGGTGCTGCCGGTTCCGGCCCTGCTCGTCAACTGGCACCAGTTGCTGACGTTCCGCGCGCCGGAGGCGGGCCCGGCGCTCGACCATGTCCAGCAGGCGCTCGATCGTCATCACACGCCGTACGACTCCCTGGGCCGCAGGCGGATTACCCCGCCCGGCGAGGATAGCAAGGAGTACCTTGAACTGCGCCGCGGCTTCTACGCCGGCTATGTCTCCTGCTTCGCGCACGGCGACGACCTGTACATCGCCCTGACGTTCTGGATCTACGTCTCGCCCATCCGGGCGCTGATCATGCGGCTCGGCCGCAAGGTGCAGGATTACACCGGACGGGGCAACGACATCTATCAGACGCTCCGGTTCGAGTCGACGCAGGCCACCATCAACGCGCTCATGGCGTGCACGCTGGAGGGAATCGAGTTCGCGACGCGCGGACCCGGCCTCCCGCCCGCCGAGGCCGAGCTTCCCCCGCCGCCGTCGGCACCGCCAGTACCGCCGCCTGCAGTACCGCCGCCCGCGCCGCCGCCCGCGCCGCCCGCGCCACCGCAAACCGTCCGGGCACCCTCAGCGAGTTAGCCATGAACTACTGCGCCAGATGCGGCCAGCCGTCTCAGCCCGGCACGGTGTTCTGCACCACCTGCGGGACCCGGCTCAGCCCCGCCCCGGCTCCAGCAGCGGCACCGTCAACCGCGGCACCGTCAACCGCGGCCCCTTCGACCAGGGTGGAGCCGACAGTGCCCCCGGCGGTCCCCCCGGCCGCGCCACTGCCGGCGGCCGCGCCACTGCCGGCGGCCGCGCCACTGCCGGCGGCCGCGCCACTGCCGGCGGCCGCGCCACTGCCGGCCGCGGCGCCACTGCCCGCGCAGACACCGCCGCCGCGGGTACGACCCTTCCAGCAGGAAGGACCACCCGTACCGCCACAGCGCCAGGCACAGCCAGGCAGGCCACCTCGGCCGCGGCGCGGTCCGCGGCGGGGCGACGGCGCGCCGCCGCTGTGGGCGATCGTGACCGGCGCGATCTTGATCGTGGGGATCTGCGCCGCCGTCGTGACGATCATCGTCATAAACACCTCCCCCACCAGCCATGTCAATCTCAGCAGCAACACGCGCTCGCCATCGGCACCCCAGGCGTCGGCACCCCAGGCGCCGGCATCGCAGTCGCCGGCCGCCCAACAGCAGAGCAACGCGGCGGGGGCAAATCTGCCATCAGGTACATCGATATCACCGTCAGCCCCGCAGACACCGTCGGAGCAGGCGGCCGCTCAGAACCTGGCCAACCTGCTCACCCAGAGCGCAACCGATCGCAGCGCGATTTCCAGCGCGGTGAGCGACGTGAACGGGTGCGGGTCGAACCTCGCCGGGGACGCGTCGACGTTCCGGCAGGCGGCTAGCTCGCGACAGCGGCTGCTCGGCAAGCTCGCCCAGCTGCCCGACGGCTCCGCGCTGCCCGCTCAGCTCATCCAGGACCTGACCGGCGCCTGGCGGTCGTCGCAGCAGGCGGACAGGGACTTCGCCGCCTGGGCCAACGACGAGAACTCCCGCGGATGCACGCCGAATGACAGCTCCGACGCCAACTTCCAGGCCGCCACCGCGCCGGACAACCAGGCGACCGCGGACAAGAAGGCGTTCGTCAGCCAGTGGAACGCCATCGCCGGTCAGTACGGTCTGCCCGCCTACCAGTGGGACAGGATTTAAAGCCGCCAAGTCAGGCCAGGTGCTGCCAGACCAGCGCGGACAGCTCGCTGACGGTCTCGATGCCGTATGCCTCGCTGGGATTCCGCGTGCTCAGCACCGCGATCAGGTAGTTCCGGCCGAGCCCGGAGACCCAGCCGACGCTGTTGACCTGCCAGTCGGTCTGCGCGGCGTTCAGCGGCAGCCAGCCGTTCTTCAGCGCGACGCTGGCCTGTGCCGGCACGCCGCCGGACACGCCCCAGCGCTGATCCGCGGTCACGTTCTCCATCAGCCGCAGGGCGTAGTTCCGCTCCGCCGCGGTGAGCACCGAGCCCGACGGCGACACAAGCTGCCGGAGCAGCGCGAGCTGGTCCAGTGGGGTAGTGGTCGTCAGGCCCCAGCCCGGCCACGGGAACCCCGGGCACTGCACGCATCGCGACGGCACCGTACCGCTCAGGCCGGCGTGCGTATTGAACGCGCGGATTCCGCTCGCTCCGCCGACGGTGTCCCACAGCGTGGTAGCGGCGTCATTGTCGCTGTCCTCGATCATCCGCTGTGCGAGCGCCTGGTCCGCGGCCGACAGCCCGCCGGGTCGCTGCGCGAGGAGCGTCTCGAGGACGTCCACCTTGACGACGCTCGCCTCGTCCTGTGCCTGCCCGGAGCTCCCGATCGTCCAGCTCTGCTTGCTACCGAGGTCGTAGACGGCCGCGAGCACGACACCGGATCGTGTGCGGAGGTACGACGTCACCGCGGCATTTAGCGGGTTGCCGCGGGCCACTGGGGCGGCGACACCGGACCCGGCCGAGCCTGAGGCCGAGGCCGAGGCCGAGGCTGAGGCTGAGGCTGAGGCTGAGGCCGAGGCTGAGGCCGCCGCGGCCTTAGCCGTCACCACCGCACCGGCCGGCCGTGACGACGCCGCCACTGCCGTCGGCGGTCCGCCGCCCGAGTGCGACTCGATCACGACTACAAGGACGCCGAGGCTGATCAGCAGGCAGAAGCCGAGCGCCGTTTCGCGTCCTCGCCAACGGCTACCGGGCGCTGGGGAGTGCTGCCCCTTCGTCATATGCCCAGGCTAATGCCATATCACGCGATACTCGGGATGGAATTGCGGCACATCAGACTGCTCGACCGCGCGCCACGCACGGCACCAGGTGTCGCGGCCAGCACCGGACTTACGCCGATATGTCGCAATTATGCCCATATATCGGCGACGGTTGAGCTATGGTGTGGCCACTGGGGGCGTAGCACCGCAGGACACAGCCGAACTCAGGCACCGGACCCACGAACGTCACGGGCCGTCCATTGTCTTCACGCGGACACTACTTGTTAGCAGAATCTCACCTCGCCGGGGGGAACCAGCGATGGGTCACCGGGCACCCGATGTACGGTCGCAGGCAGAGCCTCGCGCAGATCCTCGGCCACGCTTGTCTCGACCTGCGCGCCGCCAGGCGCCGGCCGGTTCACCTCTCGCCCTGCGCAACTGGCGGCTGCCGCTGCGGCTGGTCGCACTGATCGCGATACCGACCCTGCTCGGCATGCTCTTCGGCGTGCTGCGAGTAACCACCGCCGACGCGAGCGCGGCCGCGTTCGGCCAGGTCAAGCAGCTGGCACTACTTGGTCAGCAGGTCACCGGGCTGGTGCAGACGCTGGAGGACGAACGAGACTTCACCGCTGGCTACATCGCCGCCGGGCGGCCCGCGTCCGAACAGCAAGAACTCCGCGCTCAGTACCAGGTCACCGACGGACGGGCCACCCGGGTCCGGGCTTTGTCCGATGGCATAGGCCCTGGATATCCGGCTCCAGTTCAGCAAAAGCTGAGCGCGGCCATGGCCAAGCTCACCGAGTTGCCGGGGCTGCGCACCACCATGGAGCAGGGCGGCGCTGGCCTCGTGCCGGTGATCCTCGCCTACTCCGCATCCATCGACGACCTGCTCTCATTCAACGGGGAAATCGCGAAGGGCAGCGCGAACTCCGCCGTGGCGGATACGGTTGCGGCGCTCAGTTCGCTGTCACGGATGGAAGACGACGCCTCACAGCAGCGCGCGGTGCTGTATGCCGGATTCATCCAGGGCCAGTTCGCGCTCGGGTTGCCGGAACAGCTCACCGCCGCGAATACACAGCAGGCCGCGGATCTTCAGCAATTCGAAGCGTCCGCCAGCGGAGCACAGCAGCGGATGTTTAACGACACCGTGGCCAGCGCACCCGATGACCAGGATCAGGTGATCGAAGATCTGGCGATCGACGTCCGCACCCCGCCGCTTGCGCTTGGCGTCTCGCCCGCCCACTGGTACACGTCGATGTCCGGCACGATCGAGCGCATGCGGGTCGTAGAAGGACAGCTTGCCTCATCCGTAGTAGCTCAGAGCCAGGCTCTGCAGCAGGGAGCCCGGGGATCCGCGGTACTGACGGGTGTCCTCACACTGAGCTTGCTCCTGGTCGCGGCTGCTGGCACGGTGGTTATCGCCAGGTCGCTGGTGAATCCGCTGCGCGTGCTGCGCGCAGACGCACTGGAGATCGCGAGCGTACGGCTGCCGGAGAAGGTGCACGAGCTTGACAACGCGGAGGATCCGCCGGAGAGCGTGGACGTGACACCGGTCAACGTGCATTCCATCGACGAGATAGGACAGGTCGCGCGCGCGTTTGACCAGGTGCACCGGGAGGCGGTGCGGCTGGCTGGCGCCGAGGCAACGCTGCGCAAGAGCATGAACGCGATGTTCGTCAACCTGTCCAGGCGCAGCCAGTCCCTGCTGGAACGCGTGATGCGGCTGATCGACATGCTGGAGAGCAGCGAGGAGGATCCCGGGCGGCTGTCGAGCCTGTTCGCGATGGACCACCTGATCACGCGTATGCGTAGGAATTCGGACAACCTTCTCGTACTCGGCGGGCATGAGCCGGCCCGCAAGCGGAGCGAGCCGGTTGCGCTGAGCGATGTGATACGTGCCGCGGTCTCGGAGATCGTTGAGTACAACCGCGTGGTATCAAGTCTGCAGCCTGGAGTCCGGATATCGGGTCAGTCGGTCAGCGACGTCGTCCACCTGCTTGCCGAGATCGTCGAGAACGCTACCCGCTTTTCCCCCAAAGACAGCCAGGTTCGCGTGCGCGGTCAGATCATCGATGGCGGCGGGGTGCTGATCGAGATCGCTGACGATGGCGTCGGCCTGCCCGCCGACCAGCTCACTCAGCTCAACTGGCGGCTGGACAGCCCGCCGGTCGTCGACGTATCCGCATCCCGGCACATGGGTCTGTTCGTCGTGTCGCACCTCGCCGCGCGGCACGGTGTCCGGGTCCGGCTGCAGGCGGCCGAACCCGGGCTCACGGCACTCGTCTGGATACCGCCCCAGCTGATCACGCTGGACCGTGCCGAGGTCGGCGGATGGCCAGCGACGCAGACCCGCCAGCCGGTGCAAACCCCCGCCCTAGCAGCACCCGCGGAGCCGCCGATCTATCAGTCGGTCGCATCGGAGTGGTTCCAGCATGGCAAGCGGCCCGCCCCGCGGGCGACGCTCAGCCAGGAGGAGACAGCGCCCGGCACGCGGTCGGCGTGGCGTTCGCCCGGCGATGCCGGATGGCGAGCGGCGGAGTCCGCGATCGCGCCCGTGCGTGGCGAGGCAACGGCCGCCGGGCTGCCTCGACGCATTCCGCGGGCGAACATCGTGCCAGGGTCGGCTGGTGACCAACGGGAACCGGCAGGCGGTCAGGCGCACGGTGCTTCGCGCAGGTCGGCGGATGATGCCCGCAGCCTGCTCTCTGGGTTCCAGCGAGGTAACCGCAGCGCGCAGAGCAAGATCAGGCACCGCATCGACGCGCCGCCGGACGGGCGGCACGACACTGACGGCCCGCGAGAGTGAGCGGGTCTAAAGGAGGCGATGGCAGATGCGGAGCGGCTACGGGGCCAGATCCCGCCTTGACTGGCTCGTGACAGAGTTCACCGATCGCGTCATGGGCGTCGCGCATGCGGTCGTCGTGTCGGCCGACGGGGTGCCACTGGCGGTCTCCGCTGCGATCCCACCGGAACGTGCCGGACAGCTATGCGCCATCACGTCTGGACTGGCTGGCCTTACCGAAGGAGCGGCGCGGATGTTCGAGGGCGGATCGCCGGTCCAGGTGCTCGTGGAAATGGCGGGCGGGATAATGATATTGAAAGCGGTCAGCGGCGGCTCTAGCCTCGCGGTGCTCGCGGGACGCGACTGCGATATCGAGCTGCTCGCCCATGAGATGACGCTGCTGGTCGAGGAGGTCGGCCACATCCTGACGCCGGCGGTACGCGGGCGGCCGGACGACCCCTGGTAGCTTAGGCATCTAACTGTTAGACTTCGATGCTACCTGGTACGCTGCGTATCATGCAGCCCCTCCGCATCCCGACCGGCCTGCGCCTGAGTCAGGTGGCCCGCGTTGTCGGGCGGGAATTCGACAGTGCCCTGGAACAGGCGGGCGGATCGTTGCCGGTCTGGCTGATTCTGCTCAACCTGAAGATACGCAGGCCGGAGAACCAGCGTGAGCTGGCGGAGGCGGTCGGCGTCCGGGAAGCCACGCTGACCCATCACCTCAACTCGATGGATAACCGCGGGCTGATCACCCGCCGCCGGGACGCGGACAACCGCCGGATCCACGTGGTCGAACTGACCGAAGCCGGCGAAGCGCTCTTCACCCGGCTCCAGCAGGCCGCGATCACTTTCGACACGAGGCTCCGGCAGGGATTCGAGGATGCGGATCTGGACATGCTCGACGTGCTGCTCGGCCGGCTCGCCGCCAACGCCGGCGGAACCGAGGAAGGCACGTTCCCGTGGGCCGGACTCGCGGACCACTCATCCTGACAGGTAGGAGAACAGCACGATGCGCGTGCTTGTGTCCGTGGACATGGAGGGCATCGCCGGCGTCGTCGACGGCGAAGATATTCACCCCGGAGAGCGCGAGTACGAGCGCAATCGCGCGCTGATCACTTCGGAGGCCAATGCCGCGGTACGCGGCGCCCATGCCTTCGACTCCGACGTCCGGGTCCTGGTCACCGAGGCCCACGCGAAGTTCCGCAACCTGTTGCCGGAGAAGCTGGACCGGCGCGCCGAACTGCTCCGCGGCACCCCCAAGCCGGACGGCATGATGGCGGGGCTGGCCGAGGACATCGACGCGGCCGTGTTCATCGGGTACCACGGCAAGGCCGGGACGGCGCGCTCGATCATGGCCCACACCATTTCCGGCATGGTGATCGCCGACGTGCGCTGCAACGGCCGCTCGCTCGGCGAGATCGGGCTGAACACCGCGCTCGCGGCCCACGCCGGCGTTCCGGTGGTGCTGGCCACTGGCGACGACACCGTCGCCGCGGAAGCCGCCGAAGTCGCTCCCGGCATCCACACGGTCGTCGTCAAGCGAGCGCTGGGCGCTCGCGCGGCCGCGCTCCTCCACCCCGACGAGGCCTGCGACCGGATCGAGCAGGAGATGCCAAGGGCTCTGGCCGACCGGGAGGCGATCACCCCGCTGCGGCTCGACGGCCCGGTCGCGCTCGAGGTGCGGGTTCACACCACCCGGATGACCGAACACGCGCTGCTGATACCCGGGATGGAGCTCGCCGACGGCCGGACACTGCGGTACGCGGCCCCGGACTTTCCCACCGCGTACCGGATCATCGAGCTGATCTCGCTGCTAGGCGCCCTCTAGCCGCCGTTTGCGCACCCTGGTAAAGCTTTGATATCTTATAGTTAGACATCAAAGCTTTGAAAGGATGATCATCGTGAACGACCTGCCTATGCAGGCCAAAGTGGCACTGGTAGCCGGCGCCAGCAAGGGCATCGGCGCGGCCACGGCCGAGGCGTTCGCCGCGGCGGGCGCGGCCGTCGTCCTTGCCGCGCGGGACCTCACCGCGCTGAGCGAAGTAGCAGACCGCATCACGGCCGACGGCGGGCGGGCCCTAGCCGTCCGGACCGACGTCAGCGACCGCGAGTCGATGCGGAACGTCGTCGACCAGGCGCTTAGCACGTTCGGCCGGCTCGACGCGGCATTCAACAACGCCACCGACGGCCCGAAGCCGGCTCCGCTGGCGGACATCGACCCGGACGAGTTCGACCGGGGCATCGCCACGAACGTCCGCGGCACGTTCCTCGGCATGAAGTACCAGATCCCGGCGATGGCGCGCAGCGGGGGCGGCGCCATCGTGAACATGGCCTCACTGGCCGGGCTGACCGGCGTCGCGAACCTGGCCGCCTACGTGGCGGGCAAGGCCGGCATCATCGGCCTGACCAAGGTCGCCGCGCTCGACTACGCCGACCAGGGCATCCGGGTCAACGTGGTCGCCCCGGGCACGATCCTCACCCACCACCTGGCCGCCGCGGGCGAGCAGGCCCAGCGCGGCGCGGCCATGGCCACCCCGATGCGGCGCATCGGAACCACGGCCGAGGTGGCGAACACCGTGCTGTGGTTGTGCTCCGCACAGTCCTCGTTCATCACCGGGGCGGTGATCCCGATCGATGGCGGCCAGGCGGCCGGCGTCAAGCCCCCGCAGATGTACCGTCAGGGGGAGCCGATGAGTGGCTGAGGCGCGGCGTGGTGCGGCTGTTTCTTGCGGCGGGTTTGCGATTACAGGCCACGGCGACATCGCGCCGTGTCGCGTGCCGTCGTGCCCGTCGTGCCCGTCGTGTTGCGTTCACCGGCTCTCGCGCGCTGCCTCCCGCTGGGTCGCCCCGGCCGTTAAAGCTACGTGTGTCTACTTATCGCGATGGCGGCCGCAAACCAGGACAAGCCGGTCACCAAACCCCTCCGTAACGATAAGAAGACACCTGTAAGGTAACGGAAGGTTCCGGTGTGACCAGGGAGCCGGCCCCCGTGTCGCGTCGCGTCGCCGCGGGAGTCCCGGCGCCATCGACCTAGAATGCGCAACAGCCCATGGTGCGCGCGCATCAGGCCATCAGGCATCAGGCATCAGGCATCAGGCATCAGGCATGGAAGACATCGGCCAGCCAGGCTGTCCAGGCCGCGGTCAGCGCCTCCCGGTCGACCGGGCGGCCGTAGACGTACGCCCCGACCGCGATCGGCAGCCCGATCGGCATCCGGCCGTGGAACCGGTACAGCGCGTCGGAGGTCCGGAGGCCGAGGAACGTCGACCGGGCATAGTCGATGACGCCCTCGACGGGTGCGGCACCCGGCAGATCGAGCTTCACCCGCTTCCCCACGGCCGCGGCGCCATCCACCCCGAGCGCCCTGAGCAAGGCCGGCCAAGCGCCCGCGGAAACCGAGGACTCCGGCGCCTGGACGCAGACGTAGGTGGCTGGACTCCCCGCGAAGTGCAAGAAGTACTGGGCCAGCGTGTCGAGGTACATGTCCCAGCCAGCGCCGGTCAGTTCCTGGTCCTCACCCTCCCAGCTGTCGGCCATCACGCCGCTGTGCACGAAGCGGAGCACGGTCGTCGCGCCGTCCCGGCCCTCGATGACGTACTCGAAGGCCTGCACCGAGCCGTCCTCGGCGGCCGGCATCTTGACGAGGAGATGTTCGGGCTGATCCCAGGTCGCGACCAGCGGAACCTCGGGCCTCAGATCGCCCGGCGTGGACCACAGCCACGTCTCGGTGCCGGCCGCGGTTGTGATGGCTGCCCACACCTGCTCGGGCGTGGCGGCGAGATCGATCTCCTTCTCGATCCGGAACTCCTTGGTCATGTCAGCTCTCCTGGTTCGCGCCGGTCTGGGTTTGCGCCGGCCTGGTTCGCGTCGGTTGGCAGGCTGGGATGGAGGGCGATCAGCACACGGTGCGGCCGGCCGCCGTCAGCGGTCTCGTCGTGATACTCGGCCACCAGTGCGGCAAAGGCGTTCGCCAGCTTCGCGGTGAACTCGGCCCGGTCGCGCGCGGAGGCGAAACGCACCTCGCTGTCCAGCGCGAACGTCGCGATCCGGCTGCGCTCGCCGCTCTGGTCCCGGACGTGGCTGTCCCGGGCGTGGCTGTCCCGGGCGTGGTCGTCCCGGGCCAGCAGTCCGCCCACATCCCGCACCAGCCGGGCGGCGAGCGCGAGCAGCCACTGGGCGGACAGCCGGTCCGGCGCCCGGCCGGGATCGGGCTGGACCGAGCCGAGAGCGACCGGCGAGATCACGTACGAACGGGCGGTAGCACGCAGCACCCGCTCCGTGCAGTTGCCCTTCCGGCGTTCCTCGACGAGCTCGACCAGCCGATGCCGCTCGAGCGCCCGCAGGTGGTAGTTCACCTTCTGCCGTGGCAGCCGCACTCGCGCGGCAAGCATGGTCGCCGACGCCGGCTCCGCCAGCTCGGCGAGCAACCGGGCCCGCACCGGCTCCAGTGAGGCCTCGGCGGCCGCCGGGTCCTCGATCACCGCGATGTCCCGCACGGCTCCACGATGCCGCCGACAATTTTATTTGTCAAGACCGTCAATATTGTCGGTATGAGGTGCACCAAGCCTTCGCCGACGCGATTCTGACCGCGGACCAGTCCAGAAATACGTCCCGCCTGCCCCGTCCACGCCCCGCCCCGGCCCCCCGTCCACGCCCCGCGCCCCCACCCCGCCCCCGTCCACGCCCCGCCCC
>Ga0070714_100004494_pt1 | contig 10511 bp, 6 predicted proteins | sample LARL83metaG_FD_65450 | JGI IMG/M metagenome (GOLD analysis project Ga0070714, IMG submission 65450) | Corn, switchgrass and miscanthus rhizosphere microbial communities from Kellogg Biological Station, Michigan, USA - LAR L8-3 metaG | ecosystem: Host-associated > Plants > Roots > Rhizosphere ... | reverse complement strand
AGGTCGACGCCGTCGCATAGAGAGTGTGGTGGTCGGGCTGCGTCGACTGCGCAAAGGTGACGGCATTGTAGGTGCCCGCACCGGGCGCGCCGGGGTTGGCGAACAGGTTGGTGGGGAAGGTCGCACCGGCATCGGTGGACTTGAAGATGCCCTGGCCCTCGATGCAGGCATAGACGGTCGTCGCAGTGCCCGTGTCGAGGTGCAGGTCGGACACCCGGCCGCCCAGGATGGGCGCGTTGTTGTCGTAGGTTCCCGCGTTGCTGCCGAAGTTGGCACCATCGTTGACGGAGCGGTAGACGCCGTTGATGAAGGTGCCCACCAGCACGACCCCGGGCGCGGGCAGGACGATGCGCACCACGTCGGCCCCCTGCATCGCCGGTCCGCCGATGGTGCTCCAGGTCTCGCCACCGTCGACCGAGCGGAACAGCGACGGTCCGGTTCCGAAGGTGGCGCCCGCGTACACGAGGTCCGGGTTGGTGGGATCGAGGGCCACCGCCGCCATCTGGTTCCAGGGCAGGCGGTCGGTCTTCGGCGCCCAGGTGGCGCCGCCGTCGAGGCTCTTCCAGATGCCGCCGAGGGTGGCGACGTAGATGGTCTGGTCGCTGCCGCCGCGCGGGTCGATGGCGACGTCGTAGACGCGTCCGGCCACCGGGGCGGGGCCGCCGCCCAGCGTCTCGCGGATCGGCGCCGGGCCCACCTGCTGCCATTCCGCGGCGACCAGCGGCGCGCCCCCGCCGCCGCCGCCGAAACCGGCGAGGAGGATGCGCAGGACGTCGCGCTCCATTTTCTCCGCCAGCCGCAACGCCGCCAGCCAGGCCTCGCGGTCGAGCACGCCACCGGCGTGGGCCCTGGCCAGCCGGCGCACCTCGTCGTAGCGGCTGATGCGGGTGATCTCGAGGGTCGCGTCCTGGGTCATGGGCTAGCCCTCCGCCGCACTCGTCGCGGCGCCGCCGCGGGCGACGTCGAACGAGGCTTGGCCAACGTTCCGGTGCACAGGACGCAACCGGCCGCCTGCACGGCGGGCGCCCGCGCGATGAATCCCTGCCCCGGATCCGCCGATACGTGCGGCAAGCATGGCACGGGTCGACCGCCAACGCACGAATGTGGAGGTCGAGTGTGCGATCTGCCGCAGAGGCCGCGGCCCGCCGCTACGCGAAGTTTCGCGGCTCCCGCTGGCCGGCGGGGATGATCCCGAGCCGCCCGGCCTGGTAGTCCTCGATCGCGGTGATGATCTCCGCGCGGGTGTTCATCACGAAGGGGCCGTACTGGGTGATCGGCTCGCCGATCGGCTGTCCGCCGAGCAGCAGCACGTCCAGCGGCTCGTCGCGACGCTCGGGCGCAGCCACGATGACGTGATCCCCCGGGCCGAAGACCGCGAGCTGCCCGTCGTCGAGCGGACGGCGTTCCGCACCGGCGAGGCCGCTGCCGGTCAGCACGTAGACCATCGCGTTGAACGCCGGGTTCCACGGCAGCGACAGCTCCGCACCCGGTGCGAGAGTCGCGTGCGCGTAGGTGATGGGAGTGTAGGTGGCGCCGGGGCCGGCGAAGCCGGCGACATCGCCGGCGATGAGGCGGATCAGGGTGCCGCCGTCGTGCGAGGTGAGCAGACGGAGCGAGTCGCCGGTGATCGCCTGGTAGCGCGGCGGCGTCATCTTCAATGCCGAGGGGAGGTTGACCCAGAGCTGCACGGCGTGCGCCGGGCCGCCGCCGCGGTACATGCGCTCGGTGGGCAGCTCGTCGTGGAGGATGCCGGCGCCGGCGGTCATCCACTGCGTGTCGCCCTCGCCGATGACGCCACCCCCGCCGTTGGTGTCGTGGTGGGCGATCTCGCCGTCGAGGACGTAGCTCACCGTCTCGAAGCCGCGGTGGGGATGCCAGGGCGCGCCCTTGGCGTCGCCGGGACCGTTGAGCTGCGGGCCGACCTGGTCGAGCAGCACGAAGGGATCGGACTCCGCCAGCGAGAGCTCGCCCGGGAACGGGCGGCGCACGGTGAAGCCGCCGCCCTCGAGCTGGCGGTGGGCCGTGATCACCTCGGCCACGGGCCGGGGCACGGAGTCGGTCGGATCGGGGCGCGGGACGCGGGGAAGGACGAGCGGGTTGTCGACGGTGATGGCCGGCATGGGGCGGGTGCTCCTGGTCAGGCTGCGCCCGGCGAGCGCCGGGTGGTCGCGTGGACCGTCTCCTACCCATTCGCTCGCCGCTCGAACCACCGAACGGCGTGCACCGCCGCGCCCCGACCGCAAGAGTGCGCGACCCATTCGTGCCGCGCCGGCGCGCGCCGTTGCCGTGTGGCAACGGCTGGGTAACGCCGTTTCCGGGCGGCGAGCCCGTTCCTATACTCGCCCGCAGCACCGGGAGCCGAGCGCCGGCGGAGGTGCGGATGTCGGAAACAGGGCCGGCGTCGGAGTGGAGAGAGGGAGCCCATGAGTCGCTCGTTTGGTCGACGCACGCGTGCGTGCACATCCACGGCGATCGCCGTCGCGCTGTCACTGCCGTTGCTGCACAACGCACCGCTAGTGGTGCACGCATCCGGCACGCCGATGATCAGCGTGTACACCACCGAGGTCTTCGGTGGCACGCCGACGCCGTGGAACGGCAGCGGCAACGTCAACTACGTGGGCACGACGTCGCCGAGCGACAGCGCGGCGTTGCGGCTCGACTCGGCGACGGCGCTTGCGATCACCGATGTGTCGCTCAACGTCGGCGGCGCGGTGCGCGACCTGTGGGGTTCCTCGCTGAGCATCCCCGCCAACGGCAGCCTGATCCTCACCGAGACCGCCGCGGGCAACTTCGAGCTCGACGACGGCAACACCACCTGCCAGAACGCGATCCTCAGCGTCAACGTGGTGGGCTACGGGGTCAGCACCCTGTCGCTGAGCGGGGCGGGCACCGCCGCGCTGTGCTCCGACACGCCGCAGTGGCAGTACGCGGGCCAGACCGGTGCACCGTCGGTGCCCGGCGGCTCGAACAGCACGCCCAGCTCAGGGCCGTCGGGGAGCGAGACCTACGGTGCCGCCAACCCCGGCCAGTCGCAGCAGCACCGCTGCTTCATCGGCGACCCGGTCAACTGCGCGACGGGCAACTTCACCGAGACCGCCAGCGACCTCGGCATTCCGGGACGGGGACGGTCCCTGCTGCTGACGCGCACGTACAACGCGCAGGCGGCCGCGACCGAAGCGACGCCCGACGCGCTGGGCTGGGGCTGGACCCACGCCTATGCCATGTCGATCAGCGTCGACGCCGGCGGCAACGCCACCGTGCACCAGGAGAACGGCAGCACGGTCACCTTCGCCCCCTCCGGCTCCAGCTACGTGGCGCCGGCATGGGTCACCGCGTCACTGGTGAAGAACGCCGACGGCAGCTACACGTACACCCTCGCCGACGGGCGCGCCGACAGCTTCAGCAGCGCCGGCGTCCTGCTCAGCGAGACCGACCGCAACGGCTACGTCACCACGCTGGGCTACAGCGGCGGTGCGCTGTCCTCCGTCACCGATGCCGCGGGCCGATCGCTCAGCTTCGGCTACGACGGCTCCGGCCGGCTCACCCAGGTCGGCGATCCCGGTGGCCGCACCGTGGCCTACACCTACGACGCCGCGGGCAACCTGGGCACCGTGACCGACGCCAACGGGGGCGTGACCCAGTTCGGCTACGACGCGCAGCACCGCCTGACCACCATCACCGACGCGACCGGTGGCGTCACCACCAACGTCTACGACAGCAGCAACCGGGTCACCTCGCAGACCGACCCGATGTCGCGCACCACCACCTTCCAGTACGCCAGCGGGCAGACCACCATCACCGATCCGCTCGGCAACGTCACCAGCGAGGGCTTCAGCGCCGGCGAGGTCACCTCGGTGACCCGCGGCGTGGGCACGCCGCTTGCGGCGACCTGGCAGTACGGCTACGACAGCGCCGACGACCTCACCCAGGTCACCGACCCCAACGGCTCGGTGTGGCGCGCCACCTTCGACAGCCACGGCAACCAGCTCAGCGCCACGGACCCGCTGAGCCACACCACCGCGTACGCCTACGACGCGAGCAATGACCTCACGTCGGCCACCGACGCCATGGGCGTGACCACGACCTACCTGTACGACGCGCACGGCAACCTCACCGCCAGCACCCGCGCGTTGACCAGCACCGGCCAGTCGGTGATCCGCACCTACGCGCACGGCGACGCGGCCCATCCGGGCGACGTCACCGCGATCACCGACCCGCTGCTCTACACCGCCCACATGACCTACGACGCCAACGGCGACATCGCCTCGGCGACCGACCCGCTGGGCGGTCTGACCACCATGGCCTACGACGTGCTCGGGCGCCTCACCGCCAGCGTCACGCCGCGCGGCAATGCGGCAGGCAGCTCACCGGCGGCGTTCACCACCTCGTACACGTATGACAACCTCGGCCACGTGCTGACGCGCACCGACCCGCTCGGTGACGTCACCTCCTGGAAGTACGACGCCGCCGGACGGCTCACCGCCACCACGGACGCCGACCACCGCACCACCACGACCACATACGACCACGACGGCGAGGTCACCGCGGTCAAGCGCGGCGACGGCAGCGTGACGCACACCGGCTACGACGGCGGTGGCAACCCGCTGACCCAGTCCGACGGGCTGGGCCACACCACCACCTACGGCTACGACGCGCTCAACCGCCTGGTCACCGTGACCGACGCATTGGGCCGCCGCACCCTCTTCAGTTACGACGCGGGTGGCCGGCGCAAGTCAGCGCTCGACGCGCTGGGCCGCACCACCACCTACGGCTACACCGCCGCCAACCAGCCCGCCAGCATCACCTACAGCGACGGCCACACCGCGGGCGTGTCGTTCCAGTACGACCCTGACGGTCGCCGCATCGGCATGACCGACGGCAGCGGCACGTCGTCCTACGGCTACGACTCGCTGGGCCGGCTGGTCTCGCAGCTCGACGGCTTCGGCCAGACCATCGGCTACGCCTACGACCTGGACGGCAACCTGACCACGCTGCTCTACCCGTCGGCGGTGGTCACCGCGAACGGCGTCAGCGTCGGCGTCAGCGCCGGCAGCAGTGACGGCCACCCCGCGGTGGCCCGCACCTACGACGCGCTCGGCCACATGAGCTCGGTGACCGACTGGCTGCAGCACACCACCAGCTTCCGCTACGACCCCGACGGCAACCAGGTCGGCGCCAGCTACGCCAACGGCACCGTCGAGACGCGCAGCTACGACAACGCCGACCGCCTCAGCTCGATCGGCGACAGCGGACCGGCCGGTCAGTTCGTCGCGCTGCCCTACAGCCGCGACGCCGCGGGCGACATCACCGCGGCCAACCCGGTGGGCCCGGCCAGCGCCGTGTCCGCCTCGTACACCTACGACGGAGTCGACCACCTCTCGGCCTCGGGCGTGCCCAACCCGGTGACCCAGGCGCTGCCCGACGCCTACCAGTACGACGCCGCGGATCACCTGACCACGCTCACCACGCCGGCCACGACCACCACCCGTCAGTACGATGCGGCCGACGAGCTCACCAGCAGCGCGCTCGCCGCCGCGCAGACGACCTCGACCTACGACCTCGACGGCAACCGAGTGAGCACGGTGGCCCCCGCCGGCGTCACGACCACCTACGGCTACGACCAGGCGGGACGCCTGACCAGCTACGCCGGCCCGGCGCAGAACGCGGTCAACGGACAGAGCGGTCAGAACATCGTGCTCTCGTACGCCTACAACGGCGACGGGCTGCGCACCAGCAAGACGACCAGCGGCTTCCAGTACGACGAGGCCGAGGGCCTGCCGCTGATCCTCGTCGACGGCACCACCGCCTACGTCACCGGTCCCGGCGGCCTGCCGCTGGAGCAGATCACCGCGGCGAGCACCGTCCTCTACTACCACCACGACGCCCAGGGCAGCACGCGGGCGATGACCGACCAGTCGGCTCGGCCCGTGCTCACCTACACGTACAACGACTGGGGACGGGGCACGCCGTCGACGACCGCGGTGGTCAACCCCTTCCAGTACGACGGCCAGTACACCGACGTGGAGACCGGCGTGCAGTACCTCCGCGCCCGCTACTACGACCCCTCGACCGGACAGTTCCTGAGCCGCGACCCGCTGGCGGCGCTGACGGGCTCGGCGTACGGATTCAGCGGCGACAACCCGATCAACGGGTCCGATCCCAGCGGGCTGTGCTTCGGCCCCGACTGGCTGTGCAACGCGGCCAGCGCGGTGGTCAACGGGGCCGGCACGGCCATCGGAGCCGTGGGCAACGTGCTCGACACCGCCGGCAGCGCCATCGCGTCCGCGGGCAGCGCCGTCGGCAGCGCGGCGACGACGGTGTTCCACGACGCGCTCGACGTCGCGGCCACCGCTCCGTATGCTGTGTACTACGCGTCATACCAGGCTGCACGTGGCATCAACTGGGTCGGCTCCAAGCTGGGCGTGCCCGGCAGCGTCATCTCCCACATCGTCGCCCTTCCCTTCACGATTCCCGAGGCCACCGGGCTGGCTCTCGACGCAGGGATCGACTGGATCAAGGGCCACACCGTCAACAACGAGTCGGTCTGCGACGAGGGCATCCGCGGCGGCATCCTGCCGCGCTTCATCCTCGGCGGCGGACCGAAGGTGTACCTGCCCGGCATCCACGCCGACGGCAGCACCGACTTCCAATGGTGATGCGGTGATCGGACTCCAGGCTCCCACTCGCGAGGAGCGGCGCGTCTCGCGCCGCCTCCTCGCTGTGGGCGTGGTCGTCCTCGCGCTCGCACTGGGTGTGCTGGTCCGCTTCGTCCTCTACACGCCGACGCTGACCCTGCATGTCGTCAACGACACCTCCGCCGTCGTCAGGGTGGCCGTCTGTGGGTCCGATCCCCAGGTGGCGCAGCCGGGCCAGACGGTCACCGTCGACCCCAACCGCAACGACGCCAGGGCCGCCTGCGCCATCTACGCGGGCAGCGGCGACCAGGCGGTCGGCTGCCTGTCCATCCCGACAACCCGGCTGTCCGACGGCGACACCGTGAAGGTGAGCGCGATGGTTCGCGGAGTGCCGGCCGACCGCTGCGGCGACTAGCCACACGCGCAACCGCGGCGGCCGCCGCAAGGCCGACGGCGTTCCACCGAGATTGGTGGATGTACAACCCGGCTGCCCGGGCCTAGACTGCCCAGGCCAGCCGCGGCGCGGCCTGGCAAGGGGCTGAGATCAAGGAGGACACCAGCATGTTCGCGCGTCTCACCCGTACGCAGGGGCAGCCGGATCGCATCGAGGAGAACCTCGCGATCTTCACCAGCAGCGCCCTGCCTCGCATCAAGTCGCTGCCTGGCTATGCCGGCTCGACGCTGGCGGTGGACCGGCAGACCGGCGAGGGTCAGGTGGTCACCTTCTGGGAGAGCGCGGAGGCGTTGCGGCAGAGCGCCGACGCCGCGGCGGGCATCCGCAACGAGACGGTGCAGGCGAGCACCGGCAAGGTCGTCTCCGTCGACGAGTACGAGATCGCCCTGATGGAGCGGGCGCAGGCACCGGGCCTGCCCTCCTTCCTGCGCGTCGTGCGCGGCCAGGCCGACCCCGCCAAGCTCGACGCCATGGTCCAGACCGTGCGCGACAAGGCGCTGCCGGTCGCGCGCACCCAGAAGGGCTTCCGCGCCCTGGTGGTCAGCGTCGATCGCCAGACCGGGCGGTTCGTGGTCACCGGGGTGTGGGACAGCGCCGAGGACCGCGAGGCCAGCGACTCCGCCCTCGGCAGCGTGCGCGCCGGGATCTTCGCCGACTACAGCGCCGGCCAGCCGGAGATCTCGCGCTACGAGGTGCTCGCCGTGGAGTTCGTCGGAGTCGGCGCAGCCAGCAACTGAGCCCGCGGCAGGGGTGAGAGACGGGTGCGGGCCGGCAGCCGGCCCGCACCCGGAGCCCGATCGGGGCCCGGGGCCCCCGAGGAGACCAAAGGGAGGAGCATCCATGCGCGTCCGACGTCCGCTGCGTGTCGCCGTCGCGGCAGTGGCTGTGGCCGGCGTCGCGGCGGGCGCGGGAGGCGGCGGCCAGGCCGCATCGATCGCCGTGCATCCGCTCTTCGTCGGGCTCCCGGAGGCGCAGGCGCGCATCAGCCCGCTGGCCACCTCGACGTGCCTCAGCGCCCTCGGCATCCACTGCTACTCCCCGGGCCAGTTCGAGAAGGCATACGGCCTCGACGCGCTGCACGCACACGGCATCGACGGACGCGGCACCACCATCGCCATCGTCGACTCGTTCGGCTCGCCGACCATCGCCGGCGACCTGCACGCCTTCGATCAGGCCTTCGGCAACCCCGCGGATCCCGGCATCCCCGCCGACCCCGAGATCCTCCACGACCCCAAGCTGACCATCATCCAACCGGCCGGGCCGGTGCCACCTTTCAGCACCGCCGCGTTCGGCGGCGACATGGTGCTGTGGGCCGAGGAGACCACGCTCGACGTCGAATGGGCCCACGTCTTCGCGCCGCGCGCCGACCTCCTGCTGGTGGAGACGCCGACCGACGAGACCGAGGGGGTGCAGGGCTTCCCCGAGATGGTCGCCGCGGAGAACTTCGTCATCGACCACCGCATGGCAAACGTCATCTCGCAGAGCTTCGGCGCCACGGAGGCGACCTTCCCCAGCGCGCAGTCGATCCTCGGGTTGCGCAGCGCCTTCGAGAACGCGCGCCGGCACCACGTCACCGTGCTGGCCGCCTCAGGCGACGAGGGCGCCACCAACCTGTTCGCCAACCTGAGCTGCTGCTACCACCACCGGGTCAACTCCTGGCCGTCGAGCGACCCGCTGGTCACCAGCGTGGGCGGCACCCAGCTCACCCTCGACGACGCCGGCAACCGGCTCGCGCCCGACAGGGTGTGGAACGATCCGTTCGGCGCCGGCGGCGGCGGGACCAGCGCGGTGTTCGCGCGGCCCGGGTTCCAGGCGCGCGTGCAGCGGATCACCGGCGCCGCGCGCGGCACGCCCGACGTCAGCCTGAGCGCCGCGGTCGACGGTGGGGTGTGGGTCTACTTCACCTTCGTCCGGCCCACCTCGCCGTTCCACATCTTCGGCGGGACCAGCGCGGCGACGCCCGAGTTCAGCGGCATCGTCAGCATGGCCGCGCAGGTCAAGGGCCACGGGCTGGGGCAGATCAACACCACGCTCTACCACCTGCGCCGTGGCGACGATGGCCTGGTTGATGTCACCATCGGCAACAACTCTTTCGCCGGCGTGACCGGGTTCACCGCGGTGCCCGGATACGACCTGGCCAGCGGACAGGGCACGCTGAGCGCGCCCGCCTTCGTCATGGGCCTCGCCCGCGCCGGGGACGACGGCTCCGGCGGCTGAGCTCAGCCGGCCTGGGCCGGCGCCGCCTCCGTGCGCGCCGGTGCGACGAGGTGGCGCCGCGCCAGGTCGCGCAGCCGTGCGGTGACGACGTCGTGCGCCTCCAGCGGCGCCTGGTGGCCGACCTCGGGGATCTCCACCACGGCGTCGACCTGCGGCAGCGACTCGGCGAGCCGGCGCGCGTGCCAGGGCGGAGTCAGCTTGTCGCGCTCGCCGACCATGACCACCGTGGGCACGTCGAGGCAGGGCACCGACGTGGACAGGTCGAGGGTCGAGAAGAAGCGGCCGAAGCCGGCGCGCGACGGCGCGGGACAGGCGAGCAGCATCCGCTCGGTGAACGCCACCGCGGACGGCCGCGCCGAGGGCGACAGCGCGACGTAGCGGATGGCGCGGTGGGTGAGCGGCGTCGAGCTGCGCGGCAGGGGCAGCGACGACGACGCCAGCCGAGGCGCCAGGGCGTCGTAGAGGCGCGAGCTGCGGCGCGGGCGCAGCACCAGCAGGTGCTCGAGGAAGTCGCCCATGCCCGTGCTGATCAGGGCGGCGGCGCCGAGCCGTGCGCGCACATCCTCGGGGTGCCGGCCGGCCCAGGCGCTGATGGTCATGCCGCCCATGGAGTGCCCGGCGACCACGCAGCGCTGACCGGCAGGGACGGTCGCGTCGAGGATCGCCTGCAGGTCATCGGCCAGTGCCGCGTCGGTGTACCCGCCGCCGCGCGGCGCCTCGCTGCGCCCGTGGCCGCGCTGGTCGAACGCGACCACGCGGAACTCGTGGCTGAGGTCGCGCACCTGGTAGTGCCAGAACTCCAGCGCGCAGGTCCAACCGTGGACCAGCACGATGGTGGGCGCGTCGTCGGGCCCGAAGACCTCGGCGTGCAGCCGCGTCCCGTCGGCCGAGCGGGCGGTCACCACCCGCCCGTGCAGCTCGCGCTCCAGCTCGGCGGTCTCGGGGTCGGCGGCGACGCGGCGCGCGTCGACGCGGCGCTGCGTCTCCCAGGCGACAGCGCCTCCCACGGCCACCACTGCGGCGCGTGTCCATGCGGTTCGACGGGACATCGGGGTTGCGGACCTCCAGGCGACGGCCTCCCCTCTCCTCCGCATCATGGCGGAATCGCCGGCGCGCCGGCGTCGTGCCGGGCCCGCGGTCAGCCCGCCGCGTGCCAGCGCAAGGAATCACCGCCGGCGGGTGTCTTTGCATATCGGCCGCGTCTG
>Ga0070714_100004493_pt1 | contig 10512 bp, 7 predicted proteins | sample LARL83metaG_FD_65450 | JGI IMG/M metagenome (GOLD analysis project Ga0070714, IMG submission 65450) | Corn, switchgrass and miscanthus rhizosphere microbial communities from Kellogg Biological Station, Michigan, USA - LAR L8-3 metaG | ecosystem: Host-associated > Plants > Roots > Rhizosphere ... | reverse complement strand
GGTCGCTGGACGAACTGGCCGGCGTGATGCGGCGGCTGCCGCAGGTGCTGGTCAACGTGCGGGTCACGGACAAGGCCGCGGTCGCCGTGGCCGGCTCGGTCGCGGACGCCGTGGCCGAGGTGGAACGGCAGTTGGGCGCGGACGGCCGCGTGCTGCTGCGACCCTCCGGCACCGAGTCGCTCGTCCGGGTGATGGTCGAGGCGCCCACGCACGACATCGCGGAGGCGGCCGCCTCCCGTCTCGCCACGGTCGTCGCCGCCGTGCGCTGATTTCCGCCCGAATCGCATTCGCAACGAGCCGCGGCCTGACAGGATTCGTTGTGCCGGCCGGGGAACCGTGGCCAGCCAGGAACCGTCCATGTGAAGGTCCCGGTAAGCGGGGTTATCGTGCTAGCGGGTGGTCCGCGATTTGCAGGGAATGGGGGCAGGGTGACCGGCTATCAGACCAGCGATGAGATGTCCGGGGTCGCAGGCAAGGTCAGTGGCGAGGTCGGGCCCATCGGCGACGAGGCGGACGCCATCGGCAAGTCGCAGGTCGGCGCGTCCGACGGCGGCAAGGACTTCGGTGACAAGGCGACCGCGTACGCGACCGCGCTGCACGACAACGTGATCGCCAGCATCAAGGCGTACGGCACGGCGACCACGACGCTGAGCGACAAGCTCACCGACACCTACAACCAGTACGCGAACGCGGAGGGCCAGAACGCCGGCCGCATCTCGTCCTCGGGAGCGAACGCATGACGGACTACCCGCAGTGGTCGACGGTCAAGGCGGAACTGGACGACCCCAGCGTCTCCGCGGCGGACAAGACCCGGCTGCTCAACGACTACGCCGGCGCCGCCGCGTACGGCAACCCGTTCACCGCCGGTGGGATGTTCCCGGCCGGGAACGTGACGAACCCGGACTACGTCAACAACTTCAAAGAGATCATGCAGTACGCGCAGCAGTACAACGCGACGCCCGCGTTCGACTCGGCCGCGAAGCTCAACAATATCGACCCGTGGATGGCGGGCGGTCTCCAGACGCAGATACAGCAGAACGCCCAACAGCAGTTCCAGCAGCAGCAACAGCGGGTCCAGAACGACCAGGCCGTCGGCAAGGCCAACTCGGACCTGGCCAACGAGGCGAAGAAGACCGTGGCGCAGGGCGGTTCCGGTGCTGCCACGTCGGACGAGATCCTCGACCCGGGTTCGAAGGGACTGCTGTACTTCCAGCAGTTCATCCCGCCGTACCAGAAGTGGACCGGCGGCGGGCCGGACATGACCAACGACATCCAGAAGGTCTACGACAACCTGCGTGGCATCAACCTCGGCAAGTTCCGCGGTGACGCGACCCAGTTGTCGACGTCGAACGGCAAACTGGCCGACAGCACGATGAACCTGGCCACCGCGACGAACTCCCTCGGCGGTTTCTGGCAGGGGCCGGCCGCGCAGGCGGCGCAGCAGTACACGAACACGTTCATGCAGAACGGCAAGACCGTCACCGACGGCACGAACGCGGCCAGCCAGTTGATCACCGACCAGATGAAGGCGATCGAAACCGCTGTGCTGCAACGGTCCCAGTCGGTCTTGCAGATGTACGCCAGTGACATCGGCGGTTTCACGGCCGATGACATCGGCCACATCATCGACGCGGCGCAGCAGAGCGCCGACGACGGCGAACTGCGGTCGATGTCGAAGTGGCCGATGTTCAGCAACGTCGACTGGGGCGACACGAACTGCAACGGCGATCTGAGTTCGAACGTGAAGAACCTGGCCGCGATGGACGCGGCGAACTGGCTCAACGGCACGTTCAAGCCGAACTTCGACCAGAAGAAGTCCGCGTTCGACTCGATCACGAAGTCCACGCACGACACGGTCGGCCAGTCGTTCGACGCGATGAACCAGGGCATCGGCAAGATCAACCCCAACCCGTTCACCGACCTGAGCGCCGGCATCCAGGTCAAACCGGGATCCAGCAACGGTTCTGGCTCTGGCTCCGGCTCTGGTTCGGGAAGCGGCGGCGGCTCGGGTGGCAGCAGCGGCGGTGGTTCCGGTGGCGGTTCGGGCTCGGGCGGCGGTGGCGGTCCCACGACGCCCAGCGGCGCGCCCCCCACCACGACACCCAGCAGCAACGTCCCGCCCACCACACCCCCGACGACCACACCGCCCACGACCACACCCCCCACGACGACGCCACCGACGGTCCCGCCGACCACCGTGCCGAGCAGCACGCCGGAGACGGTGACCGTCCAGCACGGCAACAGCACGCTGACCATGACCTCGCCGAACAGCCAGGGCATGGTGCAGCTCACCACGAAGGACGGCAACGGCCAGCCCAAGACGTACGACATCGACTTCGGCAACGGCACGGGAACCGGAACCGGCGCGACCCCGCCCGGAACCACGCCCCCGCCCGGAACCACGCCCCCGACCGGCGGCACGACCGGCACCGACGGCGCCCAGCACATCAAGCCCGGCGCGAACGGCGTGGCCACCATCCACGACGGCAAGACCACGATCACGGCCCAGGAACAGCCCAACGGCGAGGTGAAGGTCACGGTCGACGACGGCACCGGCCAGCCGACCACCTACACCCTCGACCCGTCCCACCAGCAGACCACCGGCCAGGGTTACGCGATCCCGGCCGGCGGCGCCCCCACAACGGGTCCGGACAGCGCGATCCCAGCCGGCGGCGCCCCAGCCGGCGGCGCCCCCGCCAGCGGCTTCACCGACCCGTCGACAGCCGGCTCCGGCATCCCCCAACAGGCGACCACGAGCAGCGGCTTCACGGACCCATCCGCGACGAGTGGGTCCGCCACAGGCGGTGGCTTCACCGATCCCTCCGCGACCGGCGGGTCCGCGTCGGGCGGGTTCTCCGACCCGTCCACGCTGACCTCGCCCACCTCCGTCGGCGCCCAGGCGACCGACCTGTCCGCGGCCATGCCGGGCGGCGACCCGTCCGGTGTCGGCGGCAGCGTCGGCTCGGTCGGTGGTGACCCGTCCGGGTTCATGGGCGGATCCGGTCTGGCCGGCGTCGGCGCACACGCGCACCTCGCGGGATCGCCGTTGAGCGACGCGCTCGGCGGTGTCGCGTCCGGTGGCCACACCGCGGCCGACCAATTGCTCGGCCTTCCGCAGCACGACCCGGGCCACGCCGGCCTGGCCGGGACCGACGTGACGCCACTCGGCCAGCCGGGCGGTGCCGGCCTGGCGTCGGCCCCGCCGGGCGCGCTGGACGGCCAGTCGGGCCAGCCGTCCGGGATGGGCGGCATGCCGATGATGGGCGGTATGGGAGGCATGGGCGGCGGCCAGGGCGGTGACCAGGAACGGGGCGCCAGCCCGTGGCGCACCACGGGTCAGCTGTTCGACGATCCGGCGATCGACGACGTGGTCAGCCGGTTCAGCGGCACGCTGGACGACGGCCGGTGACGGGCATGTACGAGGACATCGTGGCCGCCGCGCGGAGCTCGTCCGAGGCGGCCGTGCGGGAGAGCCAGGAACGGGTCGACATGGCGGTGAGCCGCGCCGCCGCGGCCGACCGCGCGGCCACCGAGGCCACGAAGGCCATCGGCGAGCGCTGGGTGAACCGGATCAACGCGATGCGCCGCCGTGCCGCCGACCGGAACAAGCCGGCGGAACACCAGTTCGGCCCGGAGGACGACGCACACACCGGTTCGGACTCGACCGAGCCCGAGCTGACGTCCTTCACCGAGCCGTCGACCGTCGACGCACCGGAGGAACCCCCGGCACCACCGGTGGCCCCACGCGCTCCCGACCCGAGCTCGTCCTGGTTCGACTCGGCGCTCACGTTCGACGACGAGGACCGCCCGGCACCCCCGCCGCCGCAACCGCCGCGCCGCCAACCGCAACGCCGTGCACAACAACCGACGACCGACGAGGACGACGACTACTCGCCGCAGTCCTGGATGCAGGGCGGCTGAGGCGCGGTCAGCGACCGGACCGGACCACCGGGCGGCGTTCGAAGTCGATGGGGCAACGCCGCACGCTCTGATCCAGCAGGGCCCGGTACTTGGTCGCCCCGGCCAGGTGTACCAGGAAGAACGCCGTCACGATCGCGTTGACCGTGCGCCGGGTGGCGCGTTCGGGCTTGCCGTCCAACAACAACTGGCTCCAGTGCCGGTTGTCGGTGATGCCCAGGTGTGTCGCCTTGGCCACCGATCGCAGGGTCACCGGCCCGGCCCACGCCTGCGCGATGACCGCCGCGTGCGCGGCGGCCGGTGCGATCAGGTCACGGCCGCCGGCGATGTGCAGGCCCGGCATGGCGCAGTTCGCCGCGGCGTCCACTGCGGACGGTCGTACCTCGGCCGGCGCGATCGTCGCGACCGCGCGTACACGGGGGTCGTCGGCCGCCGCGAGCACCGCGGCACCGCCGCCGGTGGAATGGCCGGCGAGGCCGAGCTTGCCGGGGTCCACGCTGATCACGCCGTCCCCGAGCCGCACGCCGACGCACGTGTCCAGTGCCGTGCGCAGGTCGGCCGCGTACAGCCGGTGCGACGGCAGCGGGCCGCGCTGCGTGTCCGGTGACGCGGCCACGATGCCCCACGACGCCAGGTGCCGGAGGAGCCCTCGATACTGCGTGCTCGGCTGCAACCACCCGTGTCCGAACACGACGGCCGGCAATCCGAGGCCCGATTCGGGCGTATGAACCACACCGGGCAGGCCGACCAGGGCCAACTCCCCGCGCAGCACCCGGTGCGGCCCCGGCCCGCTCAGCTCCGCGAACAGATCCCGCGCCGTGCTGGACATGGGCCTTGACGCTAGTGCATGGCGTGTGACCGGGCTTGATCGAGGCCGGGCCGGTGCGAACGTCAGAATTGGTCTGAACCTTACCAGATCGACTCAGTAGCGCTGAGCTGCGGAAATTTCGATGCGACACACGTCCGTGCGACCTCAATGGTGTAGCTACGCTTGGCTGTGTGTGCGGAATCGTGGGTTACGTGGGCAATCGGCCGGCGCTGGACGTCGTCCTTGACGGACTGCGACGGCTCGAATACCGCGGGTACGACTCGGCCGGCGTCGCCGTCATCACGCCGGCGGGTCTGGCCGTCGAACGCAAGGCAGGGCGGCTGGGCAACCTGGAGGCGGAGCTGGACTCCGTCGGCCGCGACCGCTTCACCGGGACGGCCGGCATGGGCCACACCCGCTGGGCCACGCACGGCGCTCCGGTCGACCGGAACTCGCACCCGCACCGCGACACGACCGGCCGTCTCGCCGTCGTGCACAACGGCATCATCGAGAACTTCGCCCAGCTGCGCCGTGAACTCGAGGCCGACGGCGTCGAGCTGGCCAGCGACACCGATACCGAGACCGCGGCCCACCTGATCGGCCGCGCCTACCTAGACGGCCCCACGCGGGGCGACCTGCCGGCCAGTGTGCGCGCGGTGTGCCGGCGACTGGAGGGCGCGTTCACGCTCGTCGTGACGCACGCCGACGAACCCGACCAGGTCGTCGCGGCCCGCCGGTCCAGCCCGCTCGTGGTCGGCGTCGGCGAGGGGGAGCACTTCGTCGCGTCCGACGTGGCCGCGTTCATCGAGCACACCAGGGACGCCGTCGAACTCGGCCAGGACCAGCTCGTCGTGATCACCCGGTCGGGCTACGACGTGACCGACTTTCACGGCGAACCGGCCACGGCCAAGCCGTTCCGCGTCAACTGGGACCTGTCCGCCGCCGAGAAGGGCGGCCACGACTACTTCATGCTCAAGGAGATCGAGGAGCAGCCGGCGGCGCTGGCCGACACGCTGCGCGGCCACTTCACGTCCGGCCGCATCGTGCTCGACGAGCAGCGACTGTCCGATCAGGACCTGCGGGACGTGGACAAGGTTTTCGTGGTCGCGTGCGGCTCGGCGTACCACTCCGGCCTGGTCGCCAAGTACGCCATCGAGCACTGGGCCCGGCTGCCGGTCGAGGTCGAGCTCGCCAGCGAGTTCCGCTACCGCGACCCGGTGCTCGACCGCGACACGCTCGTCGTGGCCGTTTCCCAGTCCGGCGAGACGGCGGACACGTTGGAGGCCGTGCGGCACGCGCGACAGCAGAAAGCCCGCGTGCTCGCGGTGTGCAACACCAACGGCGCCCAGATCCCCCGCGAGTCCGACGCGGTGCTCTACACGCACGCCGGCCCGGAGATCGGCGTGGCGTCGACCAAGGCGTTCCTGGCGCAGATCGTCGCGAACTACCTGGTCGGCCTCGCGCTGGCACAGGCACGCGGCACGAAGTACCCGGACGAGGTCGGCCGCGAGTTCCACGAGTTGGAGGCGACACCGGTCGCGGTGGCGAACGTGCTGGGCACCATCGGCCAGGTCCGCGACCTGGGCCGCGAACTCGCGGATGCCAAGGCCGTGCTGTTCCTGGGCCGGCACGTCGGCTACCCGGTGGCGCTGGAAGGTGCGCTGAAGCTGAAGGAACTGGCGTACATGCACGCCGAGGGTTTCGCGGCCGGCGAGCTGAAACACGGGCCGATCGCGCTGATCGAGGACGGCTTGCCGGTCGTCGTGGTGATGCCGTCGCCGAAGGGCCGCGCCGTGCTGCACGGGAAGCTGCTGTCCAACATCAGCGAGATCCAGGCGCGCGGTGCCCGCACGATCGTGATCGCCGAGGAGGGCGACGAGACGGTCCGCCCGTTCGCCGACCATCTGATCGAGGTACCCGCGGTGCCGACACTGTTGCAGCCACTGGTGTCCACGGTTCCGTTGCAGGTGCTCGCCGCCGAGATCGCCAGGACGCGCGGCTATGACGTGGACAAGCCACGCAACCTGGCGAAGTCGGTGACGGTCGAGTAGAAGTACCGCATGCACGGCGCCTGGACCACCGACCACATCCGGACCGCCGAGAACCGGCTGTTGGCCAGAACACCGGACGGCGCACTGATGCGGAAGGCCGCCTTCGGTGTGGCGGTACACGCTGCCGAGATGCTCGCGCGTGGCCGCGGCCGAGTGGCCGGCACGCACGTGGCACTGCTCGTCGGCGCCGGAAACAACGGTGGCGACGCCCTCTGGGCCGGCGCCTTCCTGCGACGCCGAGGTGTGGCCGTTACCGCGGTGCTGTTGGCCCCAGACCGAGCGCATCCAGCCGGCCTGGCCGCCTTGCGACGGGCCGGCGGCCGAGTAACGACGGACGGCGACGCAGCGCTGGCGCATGCGGATCTCGTGATCGACGGCATCGTCGGCCTGTCCGCCAAAGGCCCCCTCCGCCCGCCCGCCGCCGAACTGGTGGCGAAGATCACATGCGCAGTGTTGGCTGTCGACCTGCCCAGCGGCGTCGACCCCGACACCGGCGAGGTCAGCGGCCCCGCCGTCAAGGCGGACCTGACGGTCACGTTCGGCGCCCGCAAGCCCGGCCACGTGCTGTCCGCCGGTGCTGTGTATTCGGGCCGCGTGGTCCTGGTCGACATCGGCCTGGGCCCCGAACTAGGTGAACCGGACGTGAGCCTGCTCACAGCCGCTGAGGTCGGTGCGGCGTGGCCGATCCCGGGACCGGAAGACGACAAGTACAGCCAGGGCGTGACAGGGATAGCGGCCGGCTCGGCCACCTACCCGGGCGCGGCGGTGCTGGCGACGGGATCCGCGGTAGCCGCCACATCCGGCATGGTCCGCTTCGCCGGCACAGCCGCCGACGCGGTCCGCGCCCGCTGGCCGGAAACGGTGGCGACAGGTTCGGTGGCAGACGCCGGCCGAGTGCAGTCATGGGTAGTCGGCCCCGGACTAGGCACCGGCAGCGCGGCAAAGGAGATCGTGCGAACGGTCCTGGCCGCCGAGGTCCCCATATGCGCCGACGCGGATGCGATCACGTTGCTGGCCAACCACCCCGACCTGTGGGACGCCCGCGAACCAGGCACCCCCGTAGTACTGACACCCCACGCCGGCGAATTCGCACGCCTGGCCGGCGAAGTAGGCCCGGACCGAGTGGCAGCGGCCAGGCGGGCGGCCAAACAAACCGACGCGGTAGTCCTGCTGAAGGGCCACACCACGGTCATTGCGGCACCCGACGGCCGAACATTGGTCAACCCGGCCCGCAACGCATGGCCGGCCACAGCCGGTTCCGGGGATGTGCTGTCCGGCTTGATAGGCGCGCTGCTGGCCGCGGGCCTGGAACCCCTACTGGCGGCCGGATGCGCGGCGTTCCTGCACGAGTTGGCCGCCGACCTGGCCGCCCGAGGCGCCCCCATCTCGGCATCCCGTTTGGTAGAAGCAATCCCCAACGCCATCCGAGCAGTCCGCATGGCCGCCGGTTTGGTAGCCGCCCCAAACTGAGCCACACCGCCCGCCAACGGATCCGCGCTGCCCAGAACGGACGAAACCGGTAAGATCAAGAGCACATCGACGGAACACGGCTCATGATCACTCGATCAGGTGATCATGCCAGGAACCGGGATCAAACCACCCGGTCCCGTTCGTTGAGCGAAGAAAACAGCCCGCGGCTCGCGATGCCGATAACGCGATACGCGACACCGACAACCCAACAGCCCACCCAGCCGACGACGCCCGACCAGAGCAGTAGCCGACGAGAACCAGAGAAGTGGCCCGAGGAGAGAAGCACCCGGGCACGGCAGCGGCCGGAGAGGCAGCACCCGCGCAGGCGGCGCGCGGCCGGGCTGGGCCTGGCCGGCACGGCCAGGTGAGGCGGCTGGCCAGAGCTCGGCCAGCGAGCAGGCAGCCAGCCGAGCGACGACGGCCAGACAGGCCGGCAGGCGCCCAGTCAGGCGAGCCAGCCGCTCGCGGTGCGGCGGCCGGCAGGTTGGGCCAGGTGGGCGGGCATGCGGCGGCGGGGCGGCAGCTTGGCCGGCTGGTGGGCACGCTGCGGCGGGCAGGAGGCTGGCCGGGCGGGTGAGCAGGCACCGGGGTACAGGTAGGCCGCACGGGCGTCTAGGGAGGCGTCCGGCCAGCCAGCCTGCGGCGCGGTGGCGGCGAGACAGGTTGGCCGCGAGGCAGACGCCACCAGCGCCGGAATCCGCCTTCCAGCGTCGTTTCTGGCGCGTCGGTGTTCACGCAGCAGGCAAACCGGGCGGCACCGGCGCCGCAGCAGGGGCTGGCCGCTGGTTGTGCGGGCGGGGCGCGACAGACAGGCCGGGCGCCGGCGAGGTAGCAGGGCCGCGGCGGGCCGGGCGGGGCGACCAGGCAGGCGGCGGCACGGGGCGCCGGGTTGCCGAGTGGGGAGGATCGGCGGCGGTCGAGGCTCCGAGTGGCGACCGCCGGATGTCCGAGTGGCTGAGGATGGGCGGCGGCTGGGGCGTCGAGTGGCGTGTGTCAGCATCGAGCCGTGGACACACCTGTTCGGGCCGAGGTCGTCGTCGACCTGGACGCGATCCGGCACAACGTGCGGCTGCTGGTCGACCGGGCCGCCGCCAACGGCGCCGCGACCATGGCCGCCGTGAAGGCCGATGGCTACGGCCACGGCGCGATTCCCGTGGCCAGGGCCGCCGTCGAGGCCGGCGCCACGTGGCTGGGCGCCTGCTCGCTCGCCGAGGCCATCGCCCTCCGCGACGCAGGCCTGACCGTCCCGATCCTGGCGTGGCTCGACCTCCTCGACACCGACCGCGCCCCCGGCGTCGCCGCCGACATCGACCTCGCTGCTTCGTCGGTCACCGAACTTCTGGCGCTCGTCGACGCCGTGAATCGGGCCGGACGCCCGGCCAGCGTGCATCTCAAGATCGACACCGGCATGACCCGGCATGGCTGCCCGCCGGCCGACTGGCCCGCCCTCGTCGCCGCCGCCGCGAAAGCCGAGCGGGACGGCGCGATCCGGGTCGTCGCCGTGTGGTCGCACCTGGCCAGCGCGGACGAGCCGGGCCACAAATCCGTCGACGAGCAGGTCGAACGGTTCCACACGGCCTACCACCAGGCCATCGGCGCCGGCCTCACGCCGATTCGTCATCTGGCCAACGCCGCCGCCACGCTGACCCGCCCCGACCTGCACTACGACCTCGTCCGTCCCGGAATCGCCTGCTACGGCCTGAATCCCGTGAACGTCGACGTCGACCTGCGGCCGGCGATGACGTTCCGGTCCGCCGTCGCGGCCACGAAACGCGTGCCAGCCGGCGAGTCCGTCGGCTACGGCGGCACCTGGACCGCCATGGCCGACACCACGCTCGCGCTCGTCCCGGTCGGCTACGCCGACGGTGTCCCACGCGCGCTGTCCGGCCGGTTCGACGTCTGGCTTGCCGGCCACCGGAGGCCTGCGGTCGGTCGGGTCAGCATGGACCAGATCGTCGTGGACTGCGGCAGCGACGACGTCCCGACCGGTGCCGAAGTCGTGCTGTTCGGCCCCGGCACGCGCGGCGAACCGACCGCCCGCGAGTGGGCGGACACGATCGACACGATCGACTACGAGATCGTCACCAACATGAGCCGACCGCGCGTAGCCCGCCGCTACGTCGGAGTCGGAGCAGGGGTCGGAGCAGGGGTCGGAGCCGAGGTCGGGGTCGACGCCCGGTGAAGCTGCCGATGCGCGCCATCGCCGTGGCGGGCGGTGTCGTCGGCGTGGCCACCGCCGGCCTGACCGTGGCCGGCGTGATCCAG
>Ga0070714_100004491_pt1 | contig 10512 bp, 9 predicted proteins | sample LARL83metaG_FD_65450 | JGI IMG/M metagenome (GOLD analysis project Ga0070714, IMG submission 65450) | Corn, switchgrass and miscanthus rhizosphere microbial communities from Kellogg Biological Station, Michigan, USA - LAR L8-3 metaG | ecosystem: Host-associated > Plants > Roots > Rhizosphere ... | reverse complement strand
TCGCCCATCGTCTCAAGCAGGCCGCGCAACACGACCAGGCGCTCTCCGGGATCGTAGAGCTCGCCGACGAGGCCAAGATTCGTATCGAGGAGGCGGCCAGGAGCCTCCGCGCGTACCGGGAACGGCTCGACCTCGATCCGGTCGAGCTCGCGCGCGTCGAAACACGACTCGCCGCGTTCCACGATCTCGCGCGCAAGCATCGCGTCCGCCCCGAGGCGCTGCCGGCGCTGGCGGATGAGACCGCGCGCCGCCTGGCCGAGCTCGTCGCGGACTCGGATGCCGGCGGACTGGCGCGCGCGGCGGACGAGGCCAGGCAATCGTTCGACGCGTTGGCGCGCGAGCTCTCGGCGCGGCGCAAGGCGGCGGCGTTGTCGCTGGGCAAGAAAGTCACGGCGATGATGAAGGAACTCGCGATGCCCGGCGGCCGTTGCGAGATCGCACTGACTGCGCTCGCCGAGCCGGCGAGCTTCGGCGCTGAAAGCGTCGAATTCCGTGTCGCAACCCATCCGAAACAGCCGCTCGGCGCGCTGGCGCGCGTGGCATCGGGTGGCGAGCTGTCCCGACTTGCGCTGGCGATCCAGGTGGTGCTGGCCGAAGTCGGCCGCGTTCCGACGCTGATCTTCGACGAGGTGGACGTCGGCATCGGCGGCGCGGTCGCGGTGACCGTCGGCCGGATGCTGCGCGAGCTCGGGCGAAGGCGGCAGGTGCTCTGTGTCACTCATCTGCCGCAGGTGGCCGCGTGCGCGGACGAGCATTACCGCGTCAGCAAGATCGGCAAGGGCGATGCCGTGGCCTCCGAGCTGGCGCGACTTTCCGCCGGCGCACGGGTCGAGGAGCTCGCGCGCATGCTGGGTGGTCACGAGATCACCGCCAAGACGCGGGCGCACGCCGGCGAGTTGCTGGCAGAGCAGCGCCGCGATGCGGCGCGGCGCGCGGGTCCGCGCTGACGCTGGGATCGATCGCTCAGGCCGCGAGCCTGGAGAGATCGAGGCGCGTCCGGCTACTTCCCAGCCGCAACAGCCTCTTCCCGCACCGCATCGCGCCCGAGGAAGGCGGCGATAGGCTGCAGGTCCTCGATCCGTTCGGAGACGGCTTTGATCGCCACCATGATCGGAACGCCGAGCAGCAAGCCCCACACGCCCCACAGCCAACCCCAGACGAGCAGGGCCACGAAGACCGTCACGGCGTTGAGGCTCCCCACCTTCTCGGTGAGCCACGGAACCAGCAGCAAGCCGATCGCGCCGACAGTGAGCAGCATGCTGCCGACCACGATAAACAAGGGTTGCAAGGTATCGAACTGGACATAGGCGACCACCGCGATGAGGGCGATAAAGGCGGTGGGCCCGACATAGGGGATCAGATGCAGCACGCCGCCCACGCAGCCCCAGGTCAATGCATTGTCGAGACCGATCCAGGCGAACACCAGCCATGCGATTACGCCGACCAGCGCGCTGGTCGCGATCTGCACCAGCAAGTAGCGCTGAATCTGACTGTCGATCTCGTCCAGTATCTGAACGGTGATTTTCTTTTTCGACAGCGTGTCACCGCTGATCCGCACCAGCGTCCTGCGAAACGTATCGCCGGCGATGAGCAGAAAGTACACCAGCGCCACCACGACCACCAGCTGGCCGACGCCGGCTGCGATGCCCACCGTCCCCATCAAGATGTAATCGCGAATCCTGAAGGCCGGCGCCTCGGGCGCCGGCTTGCTCGGCGTCGGCGCTGCCCCCGCCGTGTTGGCCGCTTTCTCGAGCTCGTTGGCGGCCTTCTGGATCTTGGCGACGGTACCCGGCTCCGCGCGGGAATTGCCGCGCAGCGCGACGGTCAGCTTCTGCGTGGCGCGCGGCACGAGATCGATGATATCGACCATCTCCGGCCGCAATGAGCTGAGCCCGAATCCCAGCCCCCCCAGGAGCAGCGCCAGCGTCAGCGCGGCGCCGATCGCCTTGTGCATTCCGGCGCGGCGCCTGAGCCAATTGACCACCGGCGTCAGCGCGTAGCTTAGGAGCACCGCGAAGGTGATCGGTATCAGCACGGCTTGCGCCCAATGCAGAAAGACGATCGATCCGATCAGCGCAAGCACCGCCAGCGATGTGCTGCGGACATCGATAGGCACGGCCACCACCAGCGGTCGTGCTTCCGCGGGTGGCGGTTCGTTGGCTTGTTCAGGAGGCTGCGGGCGGGCGGACATGGCGCTGTCGAAAGCTGATCGAGCACAGATAGTAGTCCCGGCGAAGGAAGTGTCAAAGAACCGCAAATGAAAACGGCCGCTGTCGCGGCCGTCGATCGGGCCTTCGAATCGACTAGAGGCGCGACCTGGCCCTGTCGGTGGTCGATACGGCGGCGAAGCTGCCGCGCACGCGATGCGTCGCGCGCTTGGCTTTCGTCGACGCATGCGAAGCGACCGGAAGGGCCAGCGCTTCGCCGGTTTCGAGCCAGTGCTTGACGCGTTGCGCATCGGCGATGCGCGAAAGCCGGCCGTACGAATCAAGCAAGACGATAACCACCGGACGATTGACGATATTGGCAAGCATCACCAGGCATTTGCCGGCTTCGCGAATGAACCCGGTCTTGCTCAGCATGATGTCCCATTGCCCGCCGCGCACCAGCGAATTGGTGTTGTTGAAGCCCAGCACGCGGCCGGTCGGCTGGATTTCGACGGTGTGACTGGCCGTCGTCGTGAACTCGCGGATCAACGGGTAGCCGGCAGCGGCCTGGACCATGCGCGCCAGATCGCGCGCCGTGGCGACGTTCTCGCTCGACAAGCCCGTCGGGTCGGTGAAACGGGTTTGCGCCATGCCCAGGCTCGCCGCTTTGCGGTTCATCGCCTCGACGAACGCCTGCGTTCCGCCGGGATAATTGCGCGCCAGGCAGGAAGCGGCGCGATTTTCCGAGGACATCAGCGCGAGCTGCAGCATTTCGCGCCGCGTCATCGTGCTGCCCAGCCGCAGCCGTGAGCTGCTCGCCTTCAGCAAGTCCAGATCGCCGATGTCGATCGTAAGTTCTTCGTCCATAGGCTGCTGCGCGTCGAGCACGACCATCGCGGTCATCAGCTTGGTGACCGAGGCGATCGCCGTCACCGCATCGGCGCCCTTGGCGTAGATCGGCTGCCCGGTCTGAGCGTCGAAAACCAGCGCGTTGGCCGAGGCGAGCTTGAGCTTGCTGGCATCGATCAGCAGCGTCGACCCGATAGGCTTCAGGTCCTCGGCCGCGCTCGCACCGGAGGCGATTAGCAAAAAACCAATAAAAACAATGGGTAATCGCAAGTTCATTACGATAGTTCTCAATAGGGACGCAAGTTTATAGCATAGCTTGAGCGTTATGCCAACGGCTTAACGCCGGGAGCCGCTCAAGCGACGACCTGGGCCGACGGGCTGCGCCGGTCGGGGCCCGCCTCCCCGTCATCGTCGCGGTGCTGCTGCTGGAGCGCCCACATTCGGGCGTACGAGCCGCCGGCGGCCAGCAATTCGGCATGAGTGCCGCGCTCGGTGATGCGTCCGCGCTCGAGCACCAGTATCTGATCGGCGCCGACGATCGTCGACAGCCGGTGCGCGACGGTCAGCGTCGTGCATCCGGCCGAAATCTGTTCGAGCTCCGCCTGGATCAGCTTTTCCGACTTGGAATCGAGCGCCGAGGTCGCCTCGTCGAAGATCAGGATGCGCGGATCTTTGAGGATCGCGCGTGCGATCGCCACACGCTGCTTTTCGCCGCCCGAAAGCTTGAGGCCCCGTTCGCCCACCGGGGTGCGATAGCCTTCCGGCAGCTTGGCGACGAAATCGTGGATCTGCGCGAGCTTGGCCGCGATAACGATCTGATCGTGCGTCGCGCCCGGGTTGCCATAGGCGATGTTGTATTCGATCGAATCGTTGAACAGCACGGTGTCCTGGGGAACGATGCCGATGGCCGCGCGCACGCTTGCCTGCTGCACCGCACGCAGGTCCTGGCCGTCGATCGTGATGCGGCCGCCGCTGACGTCGTAGAACCGGTACAAGAGTCGCGCCAGCGTGGATTTGCCCGAGCCGCTCGGCCCGACGACGGCGATCGTGCGGCCCGCGGGGATCACGAACGACACGTCGAACAGGATCTGCCGGTTCGGCTCGTAGTGGAAATCGACGTGCTCGAAGCGGACCTCGCCGCCGCCGGCGACGAGCGGCGGCGCGCCCGGCGCGTCGCTGATCTCGGCGTTGACCTCGATCAGATGGAACATGCGCTCCATGTCGGCGAGCGCCTGCTTGATCTCGCGGTAGATGACGCCCAGAAAGTTGAGCGGAATGTAGAGCTGGATCATGAAAGCGTTGACCAGCACCAGGTCGCCGATCGTCATCGTGTGCTCGACCACACCCAGCGTCGCGCGCCACATGATCAGCGTGACCGCGACCGCGATGATCGCGCTCTGCCCGATGTTGAGCAGCGACAGCGAGGTCTGGCTCCGGACGGCGGCTTCCTCCCACCGCTGCAGGCTTTCGTCGTAGCGCCGCGCCTCGAATTCCTCGTTGTTGAAATACTTGACCGTCTCGTAGTTGAGCAGGCTGTCGATCGCGCGGGTATTGGCCTTCGAATCGAGCTCGTTCATCTGCCGGCGGAAGCCGGTGCGCCATTCGGTGATCGTCACTGTATAGATGATGTAGACCGCCAGCGCCGCGAGCGTGATGCCGATGAACCAGACGTCGTAGCGCGCGACCAGGATGGCCGAGACCAGCGCGATCTCGATCAGCGTCGGCAGGATCGAGAAAAGCGTGTACCCGATCAACGTCGAAATGCCGCGGGTTCCCCGCTCGACGTCGCGAGTGAGGCCGCCGGTCTGCCGCGCGAGGTGGAAGCGCAACGACAGCGCGTGCAGATGGCGAAAGGTCTTCAGCGCGATCGTGCGCACCGCGCGCTGCGTGACCTTGGCGAACAGATATTCGCGCAGCTCCGTGAACGCCGTCGTAGAAAGCCGCAGCGCGCCATACGCGGCGAGCAGCCCCAGCGGCAGCGCCAGCGCCTGGCCGGTAACCGCGGTGAGCCGGTCGACGATCTCCTTCAGCACTAGCGGCACGCCGACGTTGGCGAGCTTGGCCGCGACCAGGCAGCCGAGCGCGAGCAGCACACGGCCCTTGTACGCGAGCAGATAGGGCAATAGCGTGCCGATCGTCTGCCAGTCGCTGCGAGCGCGCCGCGGCGATCGCTCGGTCGGAGGAAGAGGTAGGGAAGAGCTGCGTCGCATCAGGATGGCGCAATGGGGCGTCGGCCGCCGCGGCGCTTAACCGTGGCCGGCCGCGACATCGCGGCCGTTCGCCGTCGCCGCCATATTACTTCAACCGCCGATCGCACCGCGACCGCGTCTTCAATCCTTGGCGCTCTCGGTGAACCAGTCGTTGCCTCCGTACCCCACCAATCCCATCGCCATACGCACGATTCCGTACGCGATCCAGATCGCCGCCTTGTAGGGCCTCGACCGGCTCTGCCAATCGTCGGGGACGACGCGGCGAGCCCCGCTGCTGATCAGATCGCGGAGCTCGCCCTTCAGCTGGGCGTTGAAGCCGCGGTCGCGAACGATTACGTTGGCTTCGCGCGCCATCAGCAGGCTGTACGGATCGATGTTCGACGAGCCGACGGTCGCCCAGATATCGTCGGCGACGGCGACCTTGGCGTGCAGCATGCTGCGATGATATTCCTCGATCGCGATGCCGGCCTGCAGCAGTTGGCCGTACATCGCACGCGTGGCCAGATGCAGCAGCAGGTATTCGACCCGCCCCGGCAGCAGCAAGGTCACCGCGACGCCGCGCTGGGCGGCCGAGACCAGCGCGCGCCGAATGCGAATCCCGGGAAAGAAATACGAGTTGGCGATGATGATCTCCCGTTTCGCGGTGCGGATCGCAGCGAGATAGGCGCGCTCGATGTCGCGCCGATGGCGCAGATTGTCGCGAATGACGAATCGGGCCGTCTGCGAGCCGGCGCGCGGGGCGCGACGAGGCTCGGGAAACAGCGGCAGGTCCGAGGTGCCGGTCCTCACCAGCTGCACGATTCCCCATACGCGCTGCATCGTCTGCTCGATCTCGGGCAGCAGCGGACCTTCGACCATGACCGCGAAGTCGACTCGCGGCGGCGTTTGCCGGGGCGTGTTGTCGTCGTCGATGACGTTGATACCGCCGACGAAGGCGATCTCGCCGTCGACGACGCACAGCTTCCGGTGCAGGCGCCGCAGGCGATGCGTGCGGAATTGCCAGGGCGCGACCTCCGGCCTGTACTTCTGAAAGTCGACGCCGCCGTCGCGCATTTCGCGCTCCAGCGCGGCGGTCAGATAGAACTTGGCGCCCCAGCCATCGACCAGGGTGCGCACGTGAACGCCTCGTTGCGCGGCGCGGATCAGCGCGCCGGCGACCAGCCGACCCGTTGCGTCGTCGGCGAAGATATAAGTCTCGAACCAGACGGTCTCGCGGGCGCGGTCGATCGCGGCTATCAGCGCCGGAAAGTACTGATCACCATTGCTCAACAGGGTGATGCGGTTGCCCGGCAGGAAGCGATTCATCGCGCCGCGGGCTGTCGGTCAGCGCGATGCGGCGCTGGAACGCGAAAGCTCGAACGTTGCGGCGAGCGCCGCATGGTCGGATAGTCGGGCCAGCGGATACGCGTAGTGCACATCGGCGGCGATGACCCTGAGCCCGCGCGCGTAGATGCGGTCGAGCCGGAATACCGGCATCACCGATGGGAACGTGCGGGCCGGGCGCCCCCGGGCCGCCTCGAACACTTCGACGACGCCGAGCTCTTCCTGCAGCATCCGGTCGGCCTTGCGCCGCCAATCGTTGAAATCGCCGGCGATGATCAGGGCGGCGCCTGCCGGAACCGACTCGCGGATCCGCTCGCACAGCGCCCCTATCTGCCACAGGCGGCCGCGCTCGAACAGTCCCAAGTGGACGTTGATGCAATGCAGTGGCGGCAGCCCGCGTTGCACCTGCATCACGCAATGCAACATGCCGCGGCTCTCGAAGGCGTGCGCCGAAATGTCCTGATTGGCCTGTTCGACAATCGGAAAGCGCGAAAGCACCGCGTTGCCGTGATGGCCGTGACGCGTGATCGCATTGCGCCCGTAGGCGACTTCGCGCCAGACCTTGTCGGCGATGAATTCATGCTGCGGCTTCAACGGCCAGTCGCGATAACGGCCGGCGTGCCGGCGATGGACGCCCTGCACTTCCTGCAGGAACATGACATCGGCGTCCAAACCGTGCAGCTTGTCGCGCAACTCGTGGATGACGACTCGCCGTGTCAGGTGGGAAAATCCCTTGTGGATGTTGTAGGTAGCGACGGTAAAACGCATGGTCACGGTGGGGCCTGGAAGACCCTTATGGTAACGGCAATTCGCGGCGACCGTCGCCGCGGTCGTCTTCGGGCGCAGCGAACCCCACCGGCGGGCTCGACGCGGCGGCCATTGCTCGTCCGGCAATGGTGTAAGGTAGCCGCTGTCGGCGCGACCAATGCCATGGACGGTGCCAGTCCGTCGCTCGCAGTTGCCGGTCACCGAAAAAGGAGATCTCCATGAAGCAGCCATCGACGATTCAGGCCGCGATCGCGGGCCTGTTGGCGCTGGGTATCGCGACTGCCGTGTCGGCGCAGCCGGTCCCCGAACAAAAAGGCAAGGACAAGTGCTACGGCATCGCCAAGGCCGGCCAGAACGACTGTGCCGCCGGCAAGCACGCCTGCGCCGGACAGAGCACTGTCGACAACGATCCGGTCTCGTGGAAATACGTCGCCAGGGGAACCTGCGAAAAGATCGGCGGCAAGACAACCCCGCCGAAGTCCTGATCGACGCTTTCGCGCCCGCCGGGCGATCCGACGGCGGTGCGGCGCAATCTGATCTCACGTCCGACTCGTCCGTGCGCGCACTTCCTGCCGTCGCCGGCATCGGCTTGCGCGCGCCGCACGTCGCGGCGGTCCTCGCATCGCGGCCCCCGATCGGGTGGCTCGAAGTGCATAGCGAAAACTATTTTGTCGATGGCGGCCCAGCGCTGGCGGCACTCGAGGCGATCCGCGCCGATTATCCGCTGTCCTTGCACGGCGTCGGCCTGTCGCTGGGATCGGTCGACCCGCTGGACATCGAGCACCTCGCGCGCCTGAAGCAGCTGGCCGTCCGGATCGAGCCGGCGGCGATCTCCGAGCACTTGTGCTGGTCCCATGTCGACGGCCGCCATCTGAACGATCTGCTTCCGCTGCCGCTGACCGACGAGGCACTCGCGCTGGTGTGCGATCGTGTCGATGCCGTGCAAGCGGCGTTGCGCCGTCCGCTGCTGGTCGAGAACGTCTGTTCGTATCTGCGCTTCGCCGCAGACACGATCGCCGAATGGGACTTCGTCGCCGCCGTCGCGGAGAGAACCGGCTGCAAGCTGCTGCTCGACGTCAACAACGTCTACGTCAACGCGGTCAATCACGGTTTCGACCCGCAGGAATATCTCGCGGCCATCCCCGGCGACAGCGTTGCCGAGATCCACCTTGCCGGCCACGACGCCAGCGGGCCGTGCCTGGTCGACACCCACGGGGCGCGCGTCGCGCCGCCGGTCTGGACGCTGTACCGCGCTGCGATCGAGCGTTACGGGTCGAAGCCGACCTTGCTCGAATGGGACACCGACATTCCGGCCCTCGACGTGCTGCTCGACGAAGCAGCGCAAGCCGAGGCGATCCTGGAAGAACATCGCAATGCCGTCTCTGGCTGAAATTCAGCGCAGCATGGCTGCCGCGACGCTAGCCGGTGACGCCGGCGCGATCGCTGCACTCTGCATCGCCGGAACGGTCAACCCCGCGACGCGCTTGGACATCTACCGCAACAACGTGTTCGGCAATTACCGCAAGGCACTGGGGGCCACGTTTCCGGTCGTCAGGCGACTGGTCGGAGCGGCGTTCTTCAACGCCATGGTCGACGCCTATGTCCGCGCGCATCCGTCGACCCGCGGTGATATCAATCGCTACGGCGACGAGCTGCCGCGCTTCCTCGCCGATTACGCGCCGGCCCGAGGTCTCGCGTACCTGCCCGACGTCGCGCGGCTCGAATGGGCGATCGATCAGGCGGCCATCGCGGCCGACGCGCCGCGATTCGATCTCGTTGCGCTGGCCGCGCTGCCCGAGGATGCACATGCCGCGTTGCGATTCGTGTTGCATCCTTCGGCGCGGCTCGTCGAATCAGCCTATCCGATCCTGCGCATCTGGCAGGTCAATCAGCCGGCCTTCGAAGGTCCGGCCGGCGTCGATCTGGACGAGGGCAGCGACTCGTTGCTGGTCGCGCGCGGCGAGCGCGGGGTCGACATCGAGCGGCTCGCGCCCGGGGAAGCGGCCCTGCTCCGCGGCTTGGCCGCCGGCGAGCCTCTCGCCGGTGCCGCGCGCGTCGCGACCGCAGCCGAACCGTCATTCGACCTGGCGGCCGCGCTGCGCACCTACGTCGCCAACCATGTGCTGACCGGCTTCGTCGCACCGGAGGCATCGATCGAAAAAGGGCCGCGATGAGCGGGTCCACGTCGCCGACGTTTTTCCGCCGGTTGGCGGCGCTATATTGCGGCTTCGCCCGGCTGGTCGACAGGCTGCAGCCGCTGCTGGCGCTCGGCTTGCGGCTGTATGTCGCGCGCGTGTTCCTCCTGTCGGGGCTCACCAAGATCCGCGACTGGAGTGTGACGCTGGCGTTGTTCGAGAACGAGTATCACGTCCCCGCACTGTCGCCGCAGGTAGCGGCGCTGCTGGGCACGGCGACCGAACTCACGCTGCCCGTCCTGCTCGCGCTCGGATTGGGCACGCGCTTCGCCGCCGGCCTGCTGTTCGTTTTCAACATCGTCGCCGTCGTGTCCTACGCCGATCTCCCCGACATCGCCGTCAAGGATCACATCCTGTGGGGATTGATGCTGCTGGTGTTGTTCGTCCATGGCCCCGGCGCGCTTTCGGTTGATCGCCTGCTGTCCCGACGCATCGCCCAGGCGGCCTGACGGCCTGCGACAAGGTCGGACAGCGGGACTCGGTTGCGGGGCGCGGTGAGGGCGCTCGATCAGGAGACATCGATGGCACAGTCGTACGATGCGATCGTCATCGGCACCGGGCAGGCCGGTCCGCCCTTGGCCGTCCGTCTGGGCAAGGCCGGTCACAAGACCGCGATCGTCGAGCGCAAGCTGATCGGCGGCACCTGCGTCAATGTCGGCTGCATCCCGACCAAGACGCTGATCGCAAGTGCCCGCGCCGCCCATGTCGCGCGGCGCGCCGCCGAGTTCGGTGTCGTGCTCGACGGAGCGGTTCGGGTCGACATGGCGCGGATCAAGGCGCGCAAGGATGCGATCGTCGCGCAATCGAACGCCAACGTCGCCAAATGGATCCGCGAAGCGCCGAACGTCACGCTGATCGAAGGCCACGCGCGCTTCGAAGGTGCGCGCAGCGTGCGGGTCGGCGATCGCCTGCTCGAAGCGCCGAAGATCTTCATCAACGTCGGCGGCCGCGCCGCCGTGCGCGGCATCGAGGGGCTCGCCGGCGTACCTTACTTGACCAACAGCAGCATGATGGACGTCG
>Ga0070714_100004490_pt1 | contig 10513 bp, 12 predicted proteins | sample LARL83metaG_FD_65450 | JGI IMG/M metagenome (GOLD analysis project Ga0070714, IMG submission 65450) | Corn, switchgrass and miscanthus rhizosphere microbial communities from Kellogg Biological Station, Michigan, USA - LAR L8-3 metaG | ecosystem: Host-associated > Plants > Roots > Rhizosphere ... | reverse complement strand
TACCTGAAGGTGCTCGTGAAGCCGCTCGTCAACCTGATCTGGGCCGCCGGGTTCCTCTTCCTCTTCGGATCGCTCGTGGCGCTCTGGCCGGACGCGGTCGAACAGCGGCGGCTGGCCGAGCGCTATGCGGCCGCCCCGGCATGACGATCGCGCTCGCGATCGGCGCCGGTCTCGCGCTCGCCGCGGTGCTCTTCGTCGCGCGGCCCTTCCTGCGCGAGCCGAAGCCCGTGAGCGACGTGCTCGACGAGCCGAGCGAGCTCGAGCGGCGGCGGCTCGAGCTCGTCGAGGAGCGCGATCGCGCGCTCGCAGCGCTCAAAGAGCTCGAGTTCGACCACCGCACCGGCAAGGTCACGGACGAGGACTACCGGCTTCAGGTAGGCCCTCTGAGGCGGAGTGCGGCTGCCGCGTTACGTGCGCTCGAGCCGCGGGCAGAAGCGATCCATGAACGCATCCCAAGTGGCCGTTGACACATGCCCGAACTGCGGTAGCAACGTCCCCGCGAGCGCGCGTTTCTGTCCAGCCTGCGGCGTCCAGGTCGACGCCGGCTCGACCGTTCGCGCCGAGGTGCCGGTGAACGAGACCGGCCCCGTGCCGGTGTCGATGCAGCGGAGCGAGCCGCACTGGTTCGGCATCGCGCCGCCGCAGCTCCTGCTCGGGATCGGCCTGATCGCCTTCGTATTCGCGCTCGTCCTCTTTGCGACGGGCCACTGGCCGTACGGGCTCATCCTCCTCGGGCTCGCCGCGCTCCTGCTCGCCGCGTTTCTCGAAGCGGCGCGCAGGCGGCCGGAATCGAGCGTCATGCGTGCATCCGTCGATGCGCGGGAGCGCGCGCGGTCGTCGTGGGAATCCCTGCGGGCGCGCCAGGCCGCGCTCGCCGAGTCCCGGCGGATCCAGGGGAAGCTGATCCAGCTCGAGTCCGACCGCCGCGCGGCCCTCCAGCGCCTGGGCACCGCTGCGCACGCGGGCGATTCCACCGCCGAGGCGGCCGCACGGGCGCAGCTAACGGAGCTCGACGCGCAGGAGGCCGAGCTCAAGGCGCGCCTCGAGCTGGCGCACAAGGAGGGGCACGAGCGGATCAGGAAGGCTCGGTTGCCCGTCGAGCAGACCATTCTCGTGCCGCCGGAGTCGCCGGAAGGGGACTGAGCCGAAGGGACGGCCGGGCGGGCAGCGAAACTGTCCGGAATGGCCAAGCGCGCCCTGCTCCTGCTCGCGCTCGGTTGCGCATTCGCGGCTCCGGTCGCCCTCGCGGGCGGCGGGGGCGACACGCCGGCCGACCAGAAGGCGGCCGTCGACGCCAGGCTCGGGTCGCTCCACTCGAAGATCGCGGCGAACCAGGCGAAGGCGGCGCACCTGTCGTCACAGATCGGCAGCCTGACGTCGCAGATCCATACGCTCGAACGACAGGTCGGCAGCGTCTCCGCGCGGCTCTCCTCGCTCCAGGCCGACCTCGCGCTCCACCAACGGCGCCTCGACAAGCTGAACGCGCTCTACACCTTGCAGACCAACCGTTTCCGTCTCCTGCGGAAGGAGTACAAGCTCGCCGTGCGGCGGCTCGATCTCCGTCTCGTCGCGATCTACAAGCAGGGTCAGCCGACGACCGTCGACGTGCTGCTCGCCGCACGCAGCCTGTCGGAGGTGATCGACCAGCTCGACTACCTCGGCGTGATCGCCGGGCAGGACAAGCACGTCGCCGAGCAGGTGAAGACGGCGAAGCTCCAGGTCGCTGCGCAGCGCAAGCGTACGAAGAAGATCCGGCACGGCGTGCAGCAGGAGGCGACGGTCATCCACGCGCGCGTCGTGCAGCAGGCGATCCTGCGCGGTGAGCTCCTGTCCAGCCAGAGCCACCTCGCGAGCGCACGCTCGAGCAAGAGCCACGCACTCGTGATCACGCGCAAGCAGGTGCAGGACGAGATCCAGGAGTCGCAGGCGCTCGCGGCGGCGAGCGCGCAGCTTGCGGCGAGGCTTCGTGCCGACGGGCCGGGCACGACGAGCTCGGGCGGCGAGCCGGCGGCGCCGAGCGGGACCGGCTTCCAGTGGCCGGTCTCGGGGCCGATCACGAGCCCGTTCGGAGAGCGGTGGGGGACGCTCCACCCAGGCATCGACATCGGCGTTCCCACCGGCACGCCGATCCATGCGGCCGGCCCGGGCACCGTCGTCTGGTGCGGTTGGATGTCCGGCTACGGGAACCTCGTGATGATCGACCACCACAACGGGCTTGCGACGCTCTACGGGCACCAGTCGAGGATCGCCGCGAGTTGCGGGGAGCAGGTGACGACCGGTGAGGTGATCGGCTACGTCGGTTGCACGGGCTTCTGCACCGGCCCCCACCTCCACTTCGAGGTGCGCCTGAACGGGACGCCCGTCGACCCGCTCGGCTACCTGCCGTAACCGCCGGCGGCCCTGGGTCGTTTATCAGTTGCAACGCGGAAAACCAGTCGTCTCCCGACGACGCCGGCCGCCTCCCCCGAGGCGGCCGGCTGTTTTTCCTAGGAAATCCCCAGCGTCTGCGCGAGCAGGAAGAGGTTGAGGGCGATGATCACGCCGGCGACGACGGCGGCCGCCACGGTGGTCGCGCGGGCGTTCGCGAGGCCGCCCATCACGTCGCGCTTCGCCGTGAAGAGGACGAGCGGGACGAGCGCGAACGGGATCCCGAAGGAGAGGATCACCTGGCTCAGGATCAGCGTCCGCGACGGGTCGGCGCCGAGGCCGATCACGACGAACGCGGGCGCCATCGTCACGGCGCGGCGGACGACGATCGGGATCTGCCGCCGGATGAAGCCCTGCATCACGACCTGGCCCGCGAGCGTGCCGACGGCGGAGCTCGAGAGGCCGGAGGCGACGAGCGCGATCGCGAAGAGCGCGCTCGCGGCGCTGCCGAGCAGCGGCTCGAGCGTCTTGTGCGCGCCTTCCAGCGACTGCACGTGATGGTGGCCCGTCTTGAAGAACGTGCTTGCGGCCATCACGAGCATCGCGACGTTGATCAGGCCGGCGATCACCATCGCGATCGTCACGTCGATGCGCGTGAAGCGCATCAGGCGGCGCTTCTGCTCCTCGTTCTCCGTGCGGATGCGGTCTTGCATCAGCGCCGAGTGCAGCCAGATCACGTGCGGCATCACGGTGGCGCCGAGGATCCCGACGGCGAGCAGCACCGAGCCCTTGCCCTGGAACTCCGGCAGCACCGCATGGCGGCCGACCGCCGCCAGGTCCGGGTGCGCCTTGAAGAGCTCGACGACGTAGCAGGCGCCGATCACGAGCACCATCACGGCGATCACCGCCTCGAGCGGCCTGAAGCCGAATCGCTGCAGCCCGAGGATCGCGAAGGCGCACACCGCCGTGATGCACGCGGCGGGGAAGAGACCGATGTCGAAGAGCAGGTGCAGGCCGAGCGCGGCACCGAGGAACTCCGCGAGATCGGTGGCGATCGCGATCGCCTCCGCCTGCACCCAGAGCCCGATGACGACGCGCCGCGGGAAGCGGTCGCGGCAGACCTCGGCGAGGTTGCGGCCGGTCGCGATCCCGAGCTTCGCGGACAGCGTCTGGATCAGCATCGCCATCAGGTTCGAGGCGACGATCACCCACACGAGCGTGTAGCCGTACCGCGAGCCCCCCGCGATGTTCGTCGCGAAGTTGCCCGGGTCGACGTATGCGACCGCGGCGATGAACGCGGGGCCGATGAAGGGCAGGAGCCGGAACCGGGCCGTCCCGCGCAGAACGCGCTCGCCGTGGTCGACGGCGGCGGAACGGTCGACTCTCACTAAAGTTAGTCTAGCCTAAATCTCCCAGTCTGAGTAGATGCAGGTCGGGAAGATTGCGCCATCTCTCCTCGAGGTCGAAGCCGAAGCCGACGAAGAGCTCGTCCGGGACGACGAAGCCGACGTATTTGACCGGCAGGTCCTCGACGAGCCGCCGGTAGGGCCGGTCGAGCAGCGTCACCGCCGCGACCGAGCGCGGCCGGCGCAGCTCGAAGGTGCGGACGAGGTAGTTGAGGGTCAGGCCGGTGTCGATGACGTCCTCGACGAGGATCACGTCGCGGCCGCTGATGTCGGCGTCGAGGTCCTTGAGGACGCGGATCTGCTCGTGGCCGCCCATCTGCGCGCTGCCGTAGCCGGCGAGCTCGATGAAGTCGAGGGCGTGGGGGATCGGGAGCGCGCGCGACAGGTCGGTGATGAAGATCAGGCTCGCCTTCAGGAGGCCGACGAGCAGCGGCTCGCGATCGGCGTAGTCGCGAGCGATCTCGGCGCCGAGCTCCCGGACTCGCGCGCCCAGCTCGTCGGCCGAGAGGTAGACCTCGCCGACGCGCGGGTCAGCCGGGGGCATTACGTGACCAGATCGAGGCGGAAGTGCTGAGCGAGCCGTTCCAGGTCCCGTTTGTAGAAGAGCTTGATCTTGACGTCCGGGTACTGCTCGCGCAGCTTCCGCAGCTTGCGGTTCTTGCGCGTGACGAGCGACTGCTTCATCACCGTGAGCTCGATGTAGAGATCCTGGTCGGGCAGGTAGAAGTCCGGCGCGAACGCCTCGGTGACGCGGCCGTCCTCGTCCTGCTCGAGCACGAACGTCCGTGGCTCGTAGAGCCACGGGACTCCGTAGTAGTCGAGCACCTTCGCGCACTCCAACTCCGCCGGGCTGGCGAAGCGTGGCGGCTCGGTGCCCTGATATGCCTGGAAAACAGGGATATCGAGCCCCATCTACGAGCAAGGTACCTACGCCGTCGGACGTCGAAACGTGTAGAAAACCCGGGCCGATGGCCAGGATCAGCCTCATTCCCCAGAAACGCGAGTTCTTCGACCTCTACAACCAGGCTGCGGCGAACGCCGTCTCGATCTCGGAGCAGCTGATCAAGCTCCTCGACGAGTTCCCGAGCGGCGCCGACGACCACATGCGCGACATCAAGGAGCTCGAGCACGCGGGCGACCGCATCACGCACGACCTGATCGACCTGATCAACCGCACCTTCGTGACACCGTTCGACCGCGACGACATGTTCAGGCTCGCAAGCGTGCTCGACGACATCTGCGACGCGGTCGACGACACGGCGGAGAAGGTCGTCGGCTACGGCGTCCAGGAGGTACGCGGCCAGGCACGCGAGCAGGCCGTTGTTGTCAACCGCGCGGCGCGGAAGCTCGCCGAGGCGATCGGTCTTCTCGACGGCTTCAAGGACTCGAAGCGGCAGCTGATCGAGCTGCGCGAGCTCGAAGACGAGGGCGACCGGCTCGCCCGCGCCGCCGTCTCGGGCCTCTTCAGCGGCGGCGCCGACCCGATCACGCTGATCCGCTGGAAGGACATCCACGAGCAGCTCGAGGAAGCGGTCGACGCGTGCGAGAACGCGGCGGACGTGCTCGAAGCGATCCTCGTCAAGAACCGTTGAACACCTTCCTGCTGGTCGTCGTCGTCGCCGTCGCGCTCGGCTTCGACTTCACGAACGGCTTCCACGACACTGCGAACTACGTCGCGACGTGGGTCGGCACGCGCGCGCTCTCGCCGCGGCTCGCGGTGCTCGTCTCCGCGGCCGCCAACCTCGCGGGCGCCTTTGTCACGACCGCCGTTGCGAAGACCGTGGGGAAGGGGCTGATCGACACCGGGCTCGCCACGGAGAAGACGGTGCTCGCGGCGCTCTTCGGCGCGATCGCGTGGAACCTCGTCACGTGGTACTTCGGGCTGCCCTCCAGCTCGACGCACGCGCTGATCGGCGGCCTCGTCGGCGCCGCGCTCGTCCAGTCGGGCTCGAACGGCGTGCAGTGGCACGGCATCTGGGAGAAGGTCGTCATCCCCGGGCTCGCATCGCCCGCGATCGGCTTCGCCGGCGCGTTCCTGATCATCGTCCTCATCTATCGGTTCTTCTTCGGACTGCCGCCGGGGGTCGCGCACCGTGGGTTCCGGCTGGGCCAGCTCGCGTCGGGGACGTGGGTCGCGTTCACCCACGGCGCGAACGACGCGCAGAAGACGATGGGCGTGATCGCGCTCGCCCTCTACACAAACGGCAGCATCGGCCATTTCTACGTTCCGACGTGGGTGAAGATCTCCGCCGGGCTGACGATCGCCGCCGGCACGTACGCGGGCGGTTGGCGGATCATCCGCACGCTCGGCCAGCGCATCTACAAGATGCAGCCCGAGCACGGGTTCGCGGCGCAGCTCTCCGCCGGCTCGACGCTCTGGCTCGGCACGCACTACGGCTTCCCGATCTCGACGACGCACGTCGTCACGGGCTCGGTGCTCGGCGCGGGCGCGACGCGGCGGTTCTCGGCCGTGCGCTGGGGCCTTGCGGGCAACATCGTCATCGCGTGGCTGCTGACGCTGCCGGCCGCAGGCCTCGTCGCGGCCGCGTTCTACTACCCGGTTCGGTGGATCTTCTAGTCTGAGTAGATAGCCGAAGGTCGCCCGTTCACGATCGTCCAGCTGTCCGACCTGCACTGCGGGCAGCAGTTCTTCCTGCCGAACCTGCTCGAGCGCGCGATCGCCGAGACGAACGAGCTCGCGCCCGACGTCGTCGTCATCTCCGGCGATCTGACGTCGCACGGCTTCAAGGACGAGTACGTGCTCGCTCAGCGCTACGTCGAGAGCATCGACTGCGGGTCGATCATCATCATCCCCGGGAACCACGACTCGCGGAACGTCGGCTACGTCCACTTCGAAGAGCTGTTCGGCGACCGAAACTCGGTGCTGCGGCTCGGCAGCGTCACGATCGTCGCCGTCGACTCCACCGAGCCCGACCTCGACAACGGCCAGATCGGCCGCGGACGCTACCGCTGGATCGAGGAGCAGTTCGACGAGCCGGCGGACCTGCGCGTCTTCGTCGTCCACCACCATTTGCTGCCGGTTCCGGGCACCGGCCGCGAGCGGAACATCGTCAACGACGCGGGCGATGCGCTCGAGTGCCTCCAGCGGGCCGGCGTCGATCTCGTGCTCTCCGGCCACAAGCACGTGCCCTACGCCTGGCGGCTCGAGGATCTCTTCATCGTCAACGCCGGGACCGTTTCCTCCTCCCGCCTGAGAGGGAATGGAAGACCTTGCTACAACATCGTCGAGGTCTCCGGGACCCATGTGGACGTCTGGCGGAAATACCCGTTCCACAGCCAGGAACGGATCATTCAGTTCTCGACGGAGACGAAGACGTACGAGAAGTACACCGCTCGGATCGAAGGGGAGGTGACGTCGAACCGGTGAGGGCTGTGGGCATCGTCGACGGCGAGCACTATCCGGACGTCGTGCGCTCCGCGCTCGCTGAGCTGCCGTACGAGTTCGTCGGCGTCATCCTCGTCGGCGGCACCGAGAAGCTGCGCGGCGCGCCGGATTACGGCGTGCCGATCGTCGAGGAGCCGGGCGACGCGGAGATCGTCGTCGACCTCTCCGACGAGCCGGTGCTGACGCCCGAGCTGCGGCTGGCGCTCGCATCGCGCTTCCTCGCGCTCGGGCTCCCGTACGTCGGCGCCGACTTCCGTTTCGACCCGCCGACGTTCCATCCGTTCGAGCTGCCGTCGATCGCCGTCATCGGCACCGGCAAGCGCGTAGGGAAAACGGCCGTCGCGGGCCACGTCGCGCGGCTGCTCGCGCGCGAGCGAAGCGTCGTCGTCGTGGCGATGGGCCGGGGCGGACCGGCGGAGCCGGAGCTCGTGGCGACGCCGCCGACGCTCGACGACCTCCTGGCGCTCGCCCGCTCGGGTCGGCACGCCGCGTCGGATCATCTCGAGACGGCGGTGCTTGCGCGCGTGCCGACGATCGGCTGCCGGCGTGCGGGGGGCGGGATGGCCGGTGCGCCGTTCGCATCGAACGTGCTCGAGGGCGCTCGGCTCGCGGCAACGCTCTCGCCCGACGTCGTCGTCTTCGACGGTAGCGGCGCGGCGATCCCGCCGATCGCAACCTCCGCGCGGATCCTCGTCGCGCACGACCTGACCGGATTGAACGCGTACCGCGCGCTCGTCAGCGACCTCGTGCTGAAGCCCGGCGAGGACTTCTCGCTGCGCCTGCGCGCGACCGGGCCCCTCGAGGGCCGCGTTGCCGTCTTCACGGCGGGGCCGGCTGCGACCGAGCATCTGGCCGCCGACGTCGTGCACGTCTCGCACAACCTCGCGCGCCGAGATCTGCTCGCGGACGAGCTGGCGTGCGTCGACGCCGACACGTATCTCGTCGAGCTGAAGGCGGCGGCGATCGACGTCGTCGCGGAGCACGCGCTCGCGCGAGGCGCGCGAGTCGTGTTCGCGGACAACGAGGTCGTCGCGGCGGGGATCGACGAGAAGATCCTCGCGCTCGTGCCGCAGGTCGTGCGCGCATGAGCGAGCCGCGCCGGATCATGCCGCTGCCGCTGGGCGGCGAGCACGGGCTCCCGTACTCGCGCGGGTTGATGGCGCGCGCGTTGATCGCGGTGGGCGTCGCGCCAGATCGTGCGTACTCGCTCGCACGCCGGGTCGGCGACGACCTCGAGCTGCGTGGCTCCGACACCGTCGAGCTCGACCGGCTCGAAGCGATCGCGATCGAGACGCTCGGGGAGGTCGAGGGCCGCGAGGCGCTGCGACAATTGCGGCGCTACCAGCAGCTGCGCGAGCTCGACCTGCCGATCGTGATCCTCGTCGGCGGTGCGACCGGCACCGGCAAGTCGACGGTGGCGACGGAGATTGCCTACCGCCTCGGGATCACGCGCGTCACGTCGACGGACTTCGTGCGCCAGACGATGCGCGCCTTCTTCTCGCGCGAGTTCATGCCGTCGATCCACTACTCGAGCTTCGAAGCGGGGCTTGCGGTGCCGGACGCGGACGACCCGCTGATCGCCGGTTTCCTCGAGCAGTCCCGCCAGGTGCTCGTCGGCGTTCGCGCCTCGATCGAGCGCGCCTTGCAGGAGGGCTGGTCGATGGTGCTCGAGGGCGTGCATCTCGTTCCCGGGCTCTTGCCGGCGGAGCTCGAGAACGTCATCGTAAGCGCCTGCGTGCTGCGGATCTCCGACGAGACCGCGCACGCGCAGCACTTCTTCTCCCGGGAATCCGGCACCGACCGGCCGATGGCGAAGTACCTCGACCGCTTCGAGGAGATCCGGGGCCTACAGCGGTACATCGTCGAGCGCGCCGAACGCGTAGGGTTGCCCGTGATCGAAAACGAGAACGCCGATCGCGCGACCCGGGCCGTCGCGGAGCTCGTTCTCTCGGCGGCGGAGAGAGCACGGGAGCGAGTGTGACCCAGACCGCGCACGAGACCGCAGACCACCAGGTCCCCGACTCGCAGACGCCCTGCGGCTGCCAGTCGTATCTACGGGCGACGGAGCACGCGGCCCTCCGCTCGGCGCGCTGGCTCGGTCGCGCCGACCAGGAAGCGGCAGAAGAGTCCGCCGCGGACGGGATGCGCATGACGCTCGACCTCCTGCCGATCCAGGGCCGCATCGTCTTCGGCTCGGTCGGGGAGGAGGGCGGGCTCGTGCCGGGTGCCGTGCTCGGCACCGGCGGGCCGGAGGTCGATCTCGCGCTCGACCCGCTCGAGGGCCGCGGGGTCGTCGCGCGGGGCGGCAACGGCGCGATGTCGATGATCGCGGTCGGCGAGCCGGGCCGCCTCCTGACGCTGCCCGACATGTACATGCGCAAGCTCGCGGTCGGCCCTCTCGCGCGCGGGTCGATCGATCTGCTGCGGCCCGTGGCAGAGAACATCGAGGCGATCGCCGAGGTGTTCGGCCGGCGCGTCAACGACGTGACGACGATCGTCCTCGACCGCCCACGTCATCACGACCTGATCGAGGAGATCCGCGCCGCCGGTGCGCGCATCAAGCTGATCCAGGACGGCGACGTGACCGCGTCGATCTCCGCGGCGATCCGCGGCACGAACGACCACCTCTCGATCGGCATCGGCGGCACGCGGCAGGCGGTCCTGTCCGCAGCCGCATTGCGCTGTCTCGGCGGCGAGCTGCAAACGCAGTTCTGGCCGACATCGCGACGCGAGATCGACGAGCTGCGGGAGATCGGGATCGAGGACTACACGCGGCTCTTCACCATCGACGACCTCGCACCGGGCGAAGTGATCGTCGCTGCCACCGGCGTCTCGAACGGCGACCTCCTTCGCGGCGTGAGATTCCTCGCCGACAGCGCGCGCACGCACTCGCTGCTGATGTGCACGCGGTGCAACTGGGTGCGTTTCGTCGACGGGATTCACTTCTTCGCACGGGAACGGCGCGAAGAGGTGCGGTTGCTCGGCTTCTAACGCCGTAGTCGGTGTCTGCGAGCTGGGACGAGGTGCGCGCCCGGCGACTTGCTCGCTGCGGCCTCACCGATCGCGTCTCCGCGGATCAGCTCGTCGGGTTGGCGCGCGACCTCGGCGGTGTGCATGCCCAGGTGCAGGCTTCCGCGGAGCTGCAGCTCGCGGCGCGCGTCGACGGGCTCACCCAGGCGGACGTGCGGGACGCGCTCTGGCGCCGGCGGTTGCTGGTCAAGGCCTGGACGCTGCGTGGAACGCTTCATCTCCATCCCGCCGGCGAGCTGGCGCTCTGGTACGCCGCTCGGCGTGCAATCGCCGGCGCGAGCGACGAGCTGGAGGAGTGGCGGGA
>Ga0070714_100004489_pt1 | contig 10513 bp, 10 predicted proteins | sample LARL83metaG_FD_65450 | JGI IMG/M metagenome (GOLD analysis project Ga0070714, IMG submission 65450) | Corn, switchgrass and miscanthus rhizosphere microbial communities from Kellogg Biological Station, Michigan, USA - LAR L8-3 metaG | ecosystem: Host-associated > Plants > Roots > Rhizosphere ... | reverse complement strand
CGGCGGAGCTTTCTCGTCCGCGTCGCCGTCGTTGCCAGCGCGGTCGCGGTCGGCCCGCTTCGCTACCTGCTGCGGCCGCAGTCGGCCGAGGCCGTCATCAGCTGCCGCGACTGCGGCGGCGGGGCAGCCTGCTGTGACGGCTGGACGACCTTCTGCTGCACCCTGACCGGCCAGAACACCTGCCCCTCCTACACGTTCATCGGCGGCTGGTGGAAATGCACCGACTACCGCGGCGGCGGCCTCTGCGATGCCGAGGGCGTTCGCTATTACGTCGACTGCAACCGGAGCCCCGGCACCCACTGCCCGCACGGCTGCTCCTGCGGCAACGGCAAGTGCCATAACCGCTCCACCTGCTGCAACGTCTTTCGCTACGGCCAGTGCAACACGCACGTCCGCGGCGTGACCGAGGTCGTCTGCCGGGTGGTCACCTGCGCCAACCCGTGCCGGGTCTACCCCGGCCAGTGCTCCTGCTCGGAGTTCGTCGAGAACGCGACCTGCACCCACAACTCGCCCTGCCTGAGCTCGGCGCCCTCGTCGCCGCCGTACCAGGGCCTGAGCACCGGAGGCGGAAACCTGTGACCGCGATCGTGACCATCGAGACGGTGGCGCTGATCCTGCTGGCGCTGCTCGTCGTCGGCCTGCTGCGCAGCCATGCCGAGATCCTGCGCCGGCTCGACGCTGCAGAGGCGCCGCCGGTGGAACGCGAGTTCGCGCCGGGCATCGCCCGCCCCCGCCCCGAGGCGGTGCAGGCCGTCGACGTGGCCGGGCAGACGCCGACCGGCGACGCCGTCCAGGTGGCTGTCACCCGGCCCGGCAGCCCGACGCTGCTCGCCTTCCTGACCAGCGGCTGCGGTGTCTGCCAGGGCTTCTGGGAGACGATCGGCGCCGACCGCCGGGAACTGGCGGGCGTCGACCTGGTGGTCGTGACCAAGGGCGGCCACGAGGAGAGCCCCAGCCGAATCGCCGAGCTCGCCCGGCCAGGGACACGGGTCGTCATGTCGTCCGATGCCTGGTTGGACTACGCCGTGCCCGGCGCCCCCTACTTCGTCCATGTGGACGGTGCCGGGGACGTGGCCGGCGAGGGCGCCGCCCGCGAGTGGCGGCAGGTGGTGTCGCTCTTCCGGGACGCCCGCGGCGACGCGGCGCTGGCGGTTCACCGCTCCACCCGCGTGAACGACGAGCTGGCCGCCGCCGGCATCGGCCCCGAGCATCCGAGCCTGTACGGGAAGGAGTGAGCGCCACGGTGGACGCGATCGTCCTCCTGGGAGCGGTGCTGGCGCTGGTTGCCGGCCTCCGCTCGGCGTGGTCGCCATGAGGCGAGTCGATGCTCGGGAGCATCACTCCGCTCGGAGAGCGGAGCCGGGGGATGAGATGGCCGGTCACCGTCGCTGCGTTCGCGGTCGGTGCGACCGCGGCCGGTGCCCTGGTGGGCGGGCTGCTGGGGGCGCTGGGTGGCGTGCTCGACATCGCCGAGACGGCCGCGCTGGTGCTGCTGGCGGCGGCGTCCGCCGGCGGTCTGGCGCTCGACCTGCGGCGGGACGGCCGGCGCCTGCCCGGCCCGCGGCGGCAGGTCGACGAGCGCTGGCTGCACCGCTACCGGGGCTGGGTGTACGGCATCGGCTTCGGATTCCAGCTGGGCGCAGGGGTGTTGACGGTGGTCACCACCTCGGCGGTCTACCTGATGCTGCTGGCCGCCTTCCTGAGCGGCTCCTGGAGTTCCGGGGCCCTGCTCGGCGTCATCTTCGGCGCCGCCCGGGCGGTGTCGCTCCTGCCCGCGCGGAGGGTCCGCACCGCGGCTGCCGTGGTCGAGATCGACGGCCGCCTGCGCCGGCTGGAAGCGCCGGCGCGACGGCTGACCGTCGCTGCCCTGGCCTGCGTGCTCGCCGTCTCCCTGGCCCTGGCCGTCGTCTGAGCGGGGCGCGGCGATGAGGATCAGCGCGCACGGGATCCGGGCCGACCTCCCGGCCGGCTGGGACGGACGGATCAGCCGCCGCCCGGGCGGGCGGGCGGTGCTCCAGGCTGCCACCTTCCGCCTGCCGCTCGAGGACGGCGACTTCGCCACCGTCGCGACGTCCACGATGCCTGCCGACGGCGTGGTCGTCGTCATCCTCGAGTACGACCGGGAACTGGCAGGCTCTGGCCTGTTCGCCGCGCCCGGGCCTCCCGATGCCCTGGCTGCGGCCGACTTCAGTTCGGCCACCATGCTTCGCCGCATCCCCGGCCAGGCGGGCGTGCAGCGCTTCTTCTCGCACGACGGCCGCGCGTTCGGCCTCTATGCCGTGATCGGGTCGCGGGCGGACGCCGGGGCGCTGGCCGCCCGGGCGACCGCCCTTCTGCGCACCCTGCGGCTGTCCTAGGTGGTCACCCGGAACGGAAGCCAGGTCGATGTCGCGCCCAGCGAGCTGGAGTTCTTCGCGACCGAGAACTGGATGCGCTGCGGCACGCCGACCAGCGCCTTCGACGTGTAGAAGATCCGCAGCTTCAGCTTGCCGCCGGGGCCGGATGGAAACGACCCGCCCACCAGCTTGACCCAGGTGCCGTTGGTGCGCCGGCCCTGGACGACGAACTTGATGGTGCGTCCCGGCGTGAGCGGCGCCGGCCAGGCGACGAACTGCGGGCAGCCGGTGTGGGCAGCGGACTCGCAGCCGGTGGTGAAGTGATAGAGGCGGACTCCAGCGGCTGTCCGGTAGCCGCCGGCGGTCTGGCGGTGCATGACCGGGTGCACGTTCACCCGAACCCCCGCGGACGTGGTCGGCGCGTGGGTGGCGTCGCCGCTCCAGCGGACGGTGTAGACCGTGTCCAGCTTGGGCTCGACCGAGTAGCTGAGGTTCCCGCTGGCGCCGACCTTGCCGGTATGCACCAGCACCGTCGAGCTGGCGGTCGCACCCTTGCGGTAGATGGACACCGTCTTGTTGGTGCTGGCGGTCCCCAGATGCGCGGTCACCGTCACCGCCTTGCCGTTGGTGGTGATCGTCTTCGACGCCTTGATCGTCAGCGATCCGGCCGGCATGACCTGGAGGACCCGCACCACCGGTGCGCCGGTTCCGCTCTTCGTGACCGCATACAGCACCCGTCCGTCGGCGCTGAACGCCAGGCCGCGCGGGTAGGGCGTGATCGTCGTGCTGTTGAAGTCCCACGTCCTGGCGGCGGTCGTGTTCCCGGCGTGAAAGAGGAACACGTCCTTGTCGTAGGCCGACATCGACCCGGCGGCGAACTGGTCGCCCGAGGGCGAGACGGCGACCGAGTTCGGGTAGGGATCGGTCGGATACACGGTCGACGCCGACAGCGTCGGCAGCGAGAACGACTCGGTCTCGTACGGCGATCCCGAGGCTGTCAGCAGAGTCGACCCGTCCGGGGTAACCGCCATGTCGCCCAGGTTGCTAGCCCCGCCGGGGTCGGAAACGCTTGCCAGTTGGCTGAGGTTGTTCGGATCGGTGACGTCTTCGACGTCGATCGTGGTCGGGCTCAACCCAGCTTCCCCGACCACCAGCCAGTTCGGGTCGACCGGCGTGGTGGCGAAGATCGCCTGGTAGTACGAGAGTCCGCTGTCGATCTCGGTGTGCGAGGAGTCGAGCGACACGGACTCCAGGTCGCCCCACTGCTGATCGGTCGAGTTCGAGTACCAGAGCCGCCCGCCCGCCAGCGCCAGGTCGCAGGTGCCGCCGACGTGGGCGGTGAACGAGCCGACCTTGGTCAGCGTGTCCGTCGAGACCTCGTCGATCTCGTCGGAGCCGTCGCAGCGGGCGACGTAGAGCGTGCTCCCCGACAGGACCATCCCGCCGGCGCCCGACTCGCCGCTGATCGTCGTGTCCAGCGTCCCGTCCGGGTTGAGCACGGCGATGCTGGAGTCGGAGCTTGCGCCGGTGATGAAGACGTGCCCGGCGCCGACGAGCATCTTGTTGAACCCGGTCAGCGTGAGGGTCGTGGTGGCGGACGCGGGCGCGCCGATGAGGGCGGCGCCGGTGACGGCCAGCGCCACGAGGGGGAGGGGACGGAGACGCATGCGGTGAACCTGCCTTGGCTTCGAGGAAACGGCCGTCTCTCAGCATCGCCGTGGGCGGGCGTCCCCGACACGCCCGATCGGGGGATCCCGGAGGCGGGGTTCAGGAGAGCCAGGCGGGCAGCTCGCCGCCCTTGCTCGAGACCTCGGTCGGTGACTGGCCCTCGGGGCCGATCGTCCACATTCGATGGTGTCCGCCGGCATCGCTCACGTAGGCGATCCGGGAGCCGTCCGGCGCCCACGCCGGCTGGTAGTCGTTGGCGCCGTCGGTCGTCACCCGCGTCACCGCCAGCGTGTGCACGTCCACGACATAGATCTGGTACTTCCCGCTGGCGTTGCCGGCGAACGCGATGCTGCTGCCGTCGGGCGACCAGGCGGGCTGGACGGCATTCGATGAGGCGGGCGTCAGCGGGACGGGCTTGCCCGGGCCGTGCGCCGGCACCCGCATGATCTGGAAGCGGCCGTTGCGGTTCGAGTCGAAGGCGAGGTGGCTGCCGTCCGGCGACCAGGTGGGCAGGCCGTCGACCGCTGTGGCGGTGGTCAGGCGGCGTATGTGCCCGGCGTTCCACACGTAGATGTCGTAGTTGACGCCGTCCGAGCGGGTGCTCTCGAACGCGATCTCGCCCGTTGACGACCAGGCCGGGAAGGCGTCGATGGCGGGGCCCCTGGTCAGCCTTGCGCTGGCGCCGGTGGCGACCGACGCGATGTAGATGTCGTAGTTTCCGCTCCTTCGCCGGCTGTAGGCGATCTTGCGGCCGCGCGGCGAGACGGCCGGGCGGAAGTCGTTGCCGCCGGTGTCGCGGACGAGCACGGTGGCCTGGCCGCCGGGCGGCTGCGTGTAGATGCGGAAGCGGCCGGAGCGAGAGCTGTCGAAGACCAGCAGGTGCGACGGTGCCGCTCCGAGGGGTGTGGCGAGCGAGCCGAGCCCGGCCGCGGCGGCGGTCAGTCCGAGCGCGGCTGCGGCGAGACGGCGCATGAGGGGATTATCGCGCGCCCGGCGGCCCGCTCACGGGCGGTAGGGGGACGGCCGGTCGACGTGGATCCGGCGATCGCCATCCTCGATCCGGTAGTCGTTGATGCTGGCGTCGCGGCGGCGCATGTACCCCTCGTCGTCGAACTCCCAGTGCTCATTGCCGTGGCTTCGCCACCACTGGCCGGAGGGGTCGCGGCTCTCGTACTCGAAGCGCACCGAGATGCGGTTGCCCTGGTGGCACCAGAGCTCCTTGCGAAGCCGGTAGTCGAGCTCCTTCGACCACTTGCGGTGGAGGAAGTCGACGATCGCCGGCCGGCCCTCGAAGAACTCGTCGCGGTTGCGCCAGCGGGAGTCGATCGTATACGCGCCGGCGACCCGCTCCGGATCGCAGGTGTTCCAGGCATCCTCGGCCGCCTGCACCTTCTGGCGGGCGGTCTCCTCGGTGAACGGCGGCACGGGCGGGCGGGTCATCGGCTCCTCCTGGAGGGTCTCGGCCGGACACTACACAGAGCGCGATTCACAGCTCGGCCTCGATCTCGCGCCGTCGCCGGGCGACGAACTCCTCCAGCGCATCGGCGGTCGACTCGTCCAGCGGCGGCTGCTCGTAGCCGTCCAGAAGCTTGCGCCAGCGCACCTCCGCCCGCGCCGCCGTGTCCTTGCCGCCGCCCGACTGCCAGCGATCGTAGCTTTCGGTCGAGAACGCCAGCGGCCGGTAGAAGCAGTCGCGGAAGTGCTCCAGGGTGTGGGCGGTCCCGAAGAAGTGGCCCCCGTGCCCCGCCTCGGCGAACGACTCCAGCGTCAGGTCGGGCTCGCTGACCTCGAGCGGGGTGAATTCGCGCTCGAGGATGCGCAGCGCGTCGATGTCGGTGACGTACTTCTCGTAGCAGGCGACCAGCCCCGACTCCAGCCAGCCGGCCGCATGCAGGACCAGGTTCGCACCGGCCAGGAACGCCGGCAGCATCGTGTTCAGCGCCTCGAACGCCGCCTGCGCATCGACCAGCTGGGCGGACGTCAGACCGCCGCCGCCGGCCCGCCAGAGCAACCCGTGGCGGCGGGCGATCTGTCCGGAAGCGAGCAGGCCGAGAGCTGACTCGGGGCCGCCGAAGCCGGGCGAGCCGGACTGCATGTCGGAGTGCGAGACGAACGACCCCATGACCGCCGGGCAGCCGGGCCGAACGAGCTGCGAGAGGGCGATCCCGGCCAGCGACTCGGCGGTCTGCTGGGCGAGCGCGGCGGCGATCGAGACCGGCCCCATCGCGCCCATCAGGATGAACGGCGTCACGACGACGATCTGCCCCGCCTCGGCGAATGCGATCAGCGACTCGATCATCCGGGTGTCGAAGCGAAGCGGCGAGTTCGCGTTGATGACTCCAAACAGCGCCGGCTCCTCCTCGATCGCCCGCCGGCCGCCGTGCACCAGCTCGGCCATGGCGATCGAGTCGCGGGCGGCGATGGGATCGAACTGGGCGCCTCCGTACGGCTTGTCGGTCTCCCGGATGAGCGCCATCTGGAGGTCGAGGTGGCGCGTCTCGGGCTCCCGGTCGGCCGGCTCGCAGACCGGGTAGCCGGGCGTGTCCAGCTCGTCCAGCACGTGGGTCAGCCGGACGAAGCGGACGAAGTCGTCGTAGACAGCGTTGCGGCGGGTCGCCCCCTCGCGCACGAAGGGCGCGCTCTGCGAGGAGCAGAAGACCATGCGGTCGGCGGCAAAGCGAATCGTCCGCTCCGGGTTTCGGCCGCGGTGCACGAACTCGGCCGGCACCTGCGCCACCTGCTCGAGCATCCAGTCCGGGTCGAGGTGGACGACCTCGCCCTCCACCCGCTGACCCGCCGCGCGGAAGCGCTCCAGCGCCCCTTCGTGCAGGAACTCGATGCCGTGGTCGGCGACGATCCGCCGCCAGCCGGCCTCGATCACATCCAGCGATCCCGGCGAGAGGATTTCGAGCGGTTGTAGTCGGCGGTGAAACATCTGTGCTCGGCCGGAGACTACGGCGCATGACAACCCGGATGCGGACAATCGATGAGCTCGACCTGCTCGACTGGCGTCGGCGGGTGTTCGAGCTGTACCGCGCGATCGGCGCCTCGGAGGACCCGCACGCCTCCTGGCAGGTCTGGCGGGAGGAGCGCGACCGGCTCTTTTCGATCCATCCCCAGTCGCCGCTCGAGCCGGAGCGGCGGGCCGGGTTCGCCGGCCTGCGGTACTACGACTACGACCCGGCGCTGCGCGCCGTTGCCGCGGTGGCGCCGGTCGAGCCGGCGTCGCTGGAACTGGCGACATCGACCGGCGAGCCGTTTCGCTTCCGCCGTTTCGCCGAGGCACGCTTTGCGCTTACCGGCACCACCTGCACCCTGCCGCTCTACTGGCTCGAGGCGTACGGCGGCGGGATCTTCCTGCCCTTCGCCGACCGCACATCGGGGAGCGAAACCTACGCCTGCCGCTATCTCCTGGATACCGTCAAAGGCGCAGACCTGGGCGGTGGGCCGGACGGCCTCGTGCTCGACTTCAACTTCGCCTACAACCCCTCCTGCGCCTACAACCCGGCCTGGACCTGCCCGCTGGCGCCGGCAGGCAGCCGCCTCGACGTCGCCGTCGAGGCCGGCGAGCTCGTCCCCGGCTGGTGACCGCCGCGGGCTGTCTCCAGCGTCGAGGTGAGCCGACGGCGAGGGCCCCGGTTATGCTCGGCTGGTGAGCGATGTTCGGGCGGCCGTCATGCAGGGCCCGGGACGGGTCTCGGTCGAGCGCTTCCCCGAGCCTGACCCGGCGCCCGGCGCAGTCGTTCTGGCGATCGAGTACTCGGGCATCTGCGGCACCGACAAGCACACCTGGCGCGGCGAGAGCATCCAGTACGCCGGCACCGACCACGAGCGGGGCGCCGCCTACCCGCTGATCTGCGGCCACGAGAACGTTGGAGTCGTGCGGGCGATCGGGCCCGGCGAGCCGCTAGATGCGGACGGCCGCCCGATCGCGGTCGGCGACCGCGTCGTCCCGGCGCCGAACCTGACCTGCGGCCGCTGCCGGTTCTGCCTCGGCCACGGCTATCCCTACTACCTGTGCACCGGGCTTCAGGACTATGGCAACTCGCTCAGCTGCGCCGATCCACCGCACCTGTTCGGCGGCTGGGCGCAGCGGATGTACCTGCTGCCGGGGACGCGGCTGTTCCGGGTGCCGGACAGCCTCCCGTCCGAGATCGCGGCGCTGACCGAGCTGATGGCGGTGACCAACGGGCTCGACACTGCGCGGCTGCTGGCGCCCGCCGGCAGCGGCTTTCGCTTTGGCGACACGGTTGCCGTACTCGGCGCCGGGCCGCTCGGTCTCGTCCACCTGGCGAAGGCGGAGATGCTCGGCGCCGGCAGACTGATCGCGGTCGACCTGCTGCCGGGGCGGCTCGAGCAGGCGCGCGCGTTCGGCGCCGACCTGACCCTCGACGCCTCGGCGACCACCGCCGGCGAGCGGCGCCAGGCGGTGCTGGATGCCACCGCCGGGCTCGGCGCCGACGTCGTGGTCGACTGCTCCGGCGTGGCCGTCACGTTTCCCGAAGCCCTTGACCTGGCACGCCCGGGCGGGACGGTGATCGAGGCCGGGGCGTTCGTCGACCTCGGCCCGGTGGAGGTGAACCCGAACAGCCAGATCTGCGCCCGCGGCCTGACGGTGCTCGGCGTCGGCGGCGAGACGCTCGACCAGTACCCCTCCGCGCTGGCGATGCTCGAGCGCCACCTCAGCCGCTTCCCGTTCGCGCGCATGATCACCCACCGCGTGGGGCTGGATGAGGTCGGCGTCGCGCTGGAGCTGGCCCAGACCGGCGCCGCCGCCAAGGTGCTGGTGGCGCCCAACGGCTAGGCGTTCTGGTACCAGCCGTGGGCCGGGCGGGGGAGCGGCCCCACCCGCTCCCGCCAGGGCGTGGCCAGCTCCTCGGCGCGTGCCGCCAGGCGTTCCAGCAGCGGCCGGCAGGTCTCTGCGAGCGCCCGCTCCGACTCCGCGGCGTCGGCGACCAGGGCTGCGTCGAAGAGGGTGCGCCCGACGATGAACCCGGAGGCGCCGGCCCGGCAGGCATCCTCGATCTGCGCCTCCAGGACGGCCGCGTCGGCGCCGCCGCCCAGGAGCACCCATGGGATCGCCTGCCCGCACGCCGCGTCCAGGGCCCGGCAGGCGTCGGTGGAGCCCGGGTACTGGAGCTTCAGGATGTCCGGCTCCAGCCTCGCCAGCCTGGCCGCACCCTCCACCACCAGCTCGCCGAAGCGCTCGCCGCCGGCCCGCTGCTCGCCGGGCCGGGGGTAGACGATGGGCTCCACGATCAGCGCCAGCCCGGCGCCTCGGCAACCCGCCACGGCTTCCCGAACGACCTGCTCCTGGCGGGCCGCCTGGTCCTCGACGTCGACCCGGAAGGGCAGCAGGAGCTTCGCTCCGGCGGCGCCCAGCCGGCGCCCCTGAGCAGGTGACCAGCCCTCCAGGAGCCCTGTCACTGGCAGCCGGGCGACGTCCCCGTAACCCATCGCCTCCAGCGGGACGACCAGGCCGGTACGGCCCGGCAGGGCGCCCGCGGCCACCGCCTGGGCAGCCGCGTATTCGGCGTCCAGGAGGACCAGCGAGGCTGCCGGCGCCAGCGCCCGCGCGATGCGCAGCTTGAGCGCCGTGATGCCGTCGGCGTCTAGCTCCAGACCGCGCCGGGCCAGCGCCGCCTGCAGCGAGTCGCGATGGTCGACCGCCGCCCCGGCGACGATGCCGCGCGGCGACGAGAGCTGGTCGAGCGACCGCGCCCGCTGGGCAGAGTGCAGGTGGTCGGTCACCGGCCGGCCGCTCCCGCCTGGCGCGCGATATCGGCCAGCAGGCGGGCGTCCCGATGCGCCTGCTCGACGGTGTTTCGCACCGGCTCGCCGCGCACGGCGCTCGCCCAAAAGGCCTCCAGCTCGCGGATGAACGCCTCCTCGTAGCCCGCCTGGATGTGGGTTGTCTCCAGGCGCAGCCCGCTCGAGCGGCGAACGAGGAGCTCGGTCTGCTGGTGGTTCAGGTAGGGCGCCGGGAACACCAGCTCGATCACGGTGCCGTCGAAGTGCAGGGTGTAGCGCTCGCGGTACCAGGCGATGTCGGGCACCAGCACCTGGGCCAGGTGCCACAGCGCCTGCCCGTCAAGCAGCGACACGGTGCCGGCACCGCCCTCGCCGTTCGCCCACACCTGTCCGGCGACCACCTGCCCGTCGTCGATCCCCATCCGGTCGAGCATCCCGTGCACGGCGTTAACCGAGTGCACGACGCCGGACATCAGCGGGTCGCAGTAGCCGCGCAGGAGGTCGCCGTCGACCGCGGCGCCGAGCGCCTCCAGCGCCTGTGCCCGCTGCAGCGTCCGGCCCTCTTCGATGAGGGCCGCCGGGACGTCGTCGGCCCGGGCCAGCGGCCGGTGGTCGATGAACGGCCAGGCATCCGGGTCGCTGACGTCGACGGAGATGTAGCGCAGGCCGTGCCCGCCTTCGGGCAGGAGGTCGAGGGCCGCCTCGTAGTTCGGGTCGTAGCGCTTCATGTAGCCGACCTGCACCACCAGCCGGCGGGC
>Ga0070714_100004488_pt1 | contig 10514 bp, 9 predicted proteins | sample LARL83metaG_FD_65450 | JGI IMG/M metagenome (GOLD analysis project Ga0070714, IMG submission 65450) | Corn, switchgrass and miscanthus rhizosphere microbial communities from Kellogg Biological Station, Michigan, USA - LAR L8-3 metaG | ecosystem: Host-associated > Plants > Roots > Rhizosphere ... | reverse complement strand
GGCGGGCGTCCGGTCGCTCGAGCGGGCGATCGCCCGGGTGCTGCGGAAGGTGACCGCCAAGGAGGCACTTGAGGAAGGCACGCTGCCGGTCACGGTCGGCCCCGCCAACCTGAAGGACTTCCTCGGCCGTCCCCGGTTCACCCCGGAGACGAAGCTGACGTCGAGCGACCGCCGCACGGCGCTGCCCGGCGTGGCGACCGGCCTGGCGGTGACCGGCGCGGGCGGCGACGTGCTCTACATCGAGGCGTCGCTCGCGGACGAGGAGACTGGGGCGAGCGGGGTTACGCTCACCGGCCAGCTCGGCGACGTGATGAAGGAGTCCGCGCAGATCGCGCTCTCCTTCCTGCGCTCGCACGGGGCGGAGCTCGAACTGCCGGTCACCGGCATGAAGAGCCGCGGCGTCCACGTCCACGTGCCTGCGGGCGCGGTGCCGAAGGACGGGCCGTCGGCCGGCGTCACCATGACGACGGCGCTCGCGTCGCTGCTGTCGGGACGCCCGGTGCGCTCCGACGTGGCGATGACCGGCGAGGTCTCGCTGACCGGCCGGGTGCTGCCGATCGGCGGCGTGAAGCAGAAGCTGCTCGCCGCGCACCGCGCCGGGATCACCACCGTGCTGATCCCGCAGCGGAACGAGCCTGACCTGGACGACGTGCCCGCGGAGGTGCTCGCGAAGCTGGACGTCCACCCGGTGAGCGACGTGCGCGAGGTGCTCGCGCTCGCGCTCGAGCCGGCCGCGGCAGGCGCGGCGGCGGCGACCGTCGCCGCGTGACGCGGAAGGTCAGCTAGTCAGTGGTAACGGCGGTCGGCCCGCGTCAGGGTCGCCCGCCGTTGCTGCTTTAGGTGAGCCAGAACGAAGGCGTGCTTCGCCGGGAGCTTACGAATGGTCGGGGCAGAGCCCGAACAGCTCGACGGTGTGGTTGACGGCGGTGAACCCGGCTTCGGCAGCCACCCGCTCCGCCCACTGCTCCACCACGCGCCCCTCGACCTCTACGCTGCGGCCGCACTCACGGCAGGTCAGGTGGTGATGGTGCGCAGTGGAGTCGCACTGCCGGTAGAGGGACTCACCGGACGGGTCGCGGATGGTGTCGATCACGCCCTGCTCGCTGAGCACCTGCAGGTGACGGTAGACCGTGGTGAGGCCGACGGCCTCGCCCTGACGGCGCAGCTCGGCGTGAATCTCCTGCGCACTGCGGAAGCCGGGCAGGCTGGCAAGCGCGGCCGCCACGGCCGACGCCTGCTTCGTGCCCCGCACCCGGGTGCCGCGCGGATGATCCACAGTCACACTTCGCACGGTAGCCGGCCTTCCTGACGATGACCACGGACCCCGGCCCGGCGAGCGGGCATAGAATCCGCGATCAGGTTGCTTACTGATAATAGAAACGATTATCATTAACGTCAGCCAGGGCAAAAATCTGCCCGGGCGGTCGGCCTGGCCAGGCGGCCGGCCCAGTCAGCCGGCGAGGAGCGTGGAAATGCGCGCGGGCGCGGACAGCACGAAGGCAGGGAGGGGCACCGGCCGGCGGCCGGTGTGGATCTTGCTGCTCGCTGTCCTCGCGGCACTCGCCGCTACGGCCGTGGCGGCCTACTCAGGCCGCGCCGCGGCCGCGCCAAACCGCGGCAAGATCGTCGCGGTCGGCGCGGAAAGCCAGTACGCCGATGTGATCAGCCAGGTGGGCGGCAGGTACGTCGACGTGGGGGCGGTCATGTCCAACCCGAACACAGACCCGCACTCCTTCGAGGCGTCCATCGCTGTCGCGCGCGAGGTGGGCAACGCCCGGCTCGTCGTGCAGAACGGCCTTGGCTACGACGGGTTCATGAACACCATCGAGTCCGCGGTGCCCAACGGCGGGCGCACGGTGATCGACGTGCAGCGGCTGCTCGGCCTGCCGGACTCCACGTCCAACCCGCACCTGTGGTACGAGCAGGGCGCCATGCCCCGCGTGGCGGATGCGATCGCCGCCGCCCTGTCGGCTATCCAGCCGTCGCATGCGGCGTACTTCAGGGCCAGCGCGGCGGCGTTCACCGCCAGCCTTAAGCCACTTGACGCCGCGATCGCCAGCTTCCACGCGGCCTACCCTGGCGCCCGCGTCGCCGTCACCGAGCCGGTGGCGGACTACCTGCTGAGCGCGCTCGGCGCGGGCAACCTGACGCCGTGGACGTTCCAGGCCGACATCATGAACGGCGTCGACCCGTCGCCGCAGGACGTGGCGGCGCAGCGCGCGCTGTTCACCGGGCACAAGGTGACGGCGCTCCTCTATAACCAGCAGGTCACGGACGCGCTCACCGAGTCGTTCGTCAGCCTCGCGGAACAGAATCACATCCCGGTCCTTGGCGTCTACGAGACGATGCCCGCCGGATACGACTACCAGGCCTGGATGCTGACCGAGGTGCAGGACCTGCGCAAGGCGGTCGCGGACCATGTCTCCACAGAGCATTTGTGAGGGTCAGCATGCACGATGTAACAGAGAAGCCGGCGCGCGACGCGGTACGGCAGGCCGACCTGCTCCAGCTCGACGGCGTCGGCGTGCGGCTCGGCGGCCGTCAGGTGCTCAGCGACGTGACGTTCTCGCTCGGCAAGGGCGACTTCGCCGGGATCATCGGCCCGAACGGCGCGGGCAAGACCACGCTGCTTCGCGTCATCCTGGGCCTTATCGAGCCGTCGGGCGGCCGGGTGCTCCTCGACGGCGAGACGCTGCACCACAAGAACAAGGGCAGCATCGGCTACGTGCCGCAGAAGCTGGTCATCGACCCCGACATGCCGCTGCGCGCCCGCGACGTGGTGTCGCTCGGCCTCGACGGGCACCGGCTCGGCTTCGCGTTCCCGTCGCGGCAGCGCAGGGAACTTGTCGAGCGTGCCCTCTGCGACGTCGGCGCGGCCGGGTACGCCGACGCCCGGGTGGGCGAGTTGTCTGGCGGCGAGCAGCAGCGCGTTCTTATCGCGCACGCCCTGATCTCCAGGCCCAGGCTGCTGCTGCTCGACGAGCCGCTCGCCAACCTCGACCTGCGCAGCGAGCAGGAGATCGTCGCGGTGCTCGGCAAGCTGGCCCGCGAGCAGGAGATCTCCGTGCTGCTCTCCGCGCACGACATGAACCCGCTGCTCGGCGTCATGGACCGGATCGTGTACGTCGCCAACGGTCACGCGGCCGCCGGCCCGGCCGACGAGGTGGTCACCTCCGACGGCCTCACCCGGCTGTACGGCCACCGGGTGGACGTGATCCGGGTGCACGGCCGGGTACTCGTGGTAGCGGGCGAACCCTCTTCTTTTGACGTGAAGGGCTGAGAAATGGTCGTGACGGGGGCAAAAGAAGAGGGTTCGGAGGAGTAGGCCGGGATGCACTACCTCTTCGAGCCGGGCCTGCTGAGCAGCGGCCCGGTCAGGACGGCCCTGATCGTCGGCACGGTGGTGGCGATCACCTCGGGCGTCATCGGCGTGTTCACGGTGCTTCGCGGCCAGTCCTTCGCCGGCCACTCGCTCGCGGACGTGGCGACCACCGGGGGGGCCGGGGCGTTCCTCGTCGGCATCAACCAGTTCTGGGGGTTCCTCGCCGCCGGGATTGCCGCCGCGGCGCTGATGGAGGCCATCGGCGTGCAGCGGCGCAGGGGCCGGGACGTGGCCACCGGCGTGGTGCTCGGCGCGGCCCTTGGCGCCGCCGCCCTCTTCCTTTACCTGGGAACGCTGCACACGGCGACAACCGGCGCGTCATTCACGGTGCTGTTCGGTTCCATCTTCGTGGTCAGCCCGGACACGGTGCCCGCGCTTGCCGCCTCCGGCGTCATCGCGCTGCTCGTGACCGCGGTGCTGTCCCGCACGCTGCTGCTCACCTCCGTTTCGCCCGACCTGGCGCGAGCCCGCGGCGTCAACGTCCGGCTCGTCGGCATCGCCTACCTCGGGGCGCTGGCCGTGTCGGTATCGCTCGCGGCCGTCGCGATCGGCGCGGTGCTGTCCACCGCGCTGCTCATCGGCCCGTCCGCGACCGCGCTGCGGGTGACCAAGAGCCCGGCCCGGGCCATGGCCGTCTCCGCGCTGACCGGACTCGCCGTCACGTGGCTCGGCATCGTGCTCGCCTACGACTCGTACTACTGGCCGCCGCGCGGTCACGGCTGGCCGGTGTCGTTCTTCGTGGTCGTCCTTGTCCTCGCTGCCTACCTGCTCAGCTACGCGCGGCCAAGGAGGCGGCTGGCGCCGCGCTCGCCGCACGAGGAAGAGGGGTGCGAGCCCGTGTCCGCCCTCGTCGCCCCGGAGGTCTGACGTGTTCACCGGCCTGATGCTGAACACCTGGGTCGCCGCGTCGGTCGTCGCGGTGATCGCGGGGATGACCGGCTTCTTCGCGGTGCTGCGCGGCTCCACGTTCGCCGCGCACGCCATACCGAACGGCGCGTTCGCCGGCGCCGCGGGCGCCAGCCTGCTCGGCATCAACGTCATCTGGGGCCTGGCGGTCTTCGCGGTCGGCGGCGCGCTCGGCATCGGCGCGCTCGGCACTGAGGGCCGCGGGCGCAAGGCGAGACATGACGTGGTGACGGCGCTCACCCTCGTGGTGATGCTCGGCCTCGGTGCCCTGTTCGTCAGCGTGAGCAGCCAGTACGCGGAGAAGACCTACTCGCTGCTGTTCGGCGAGGTATTCGGCGTCAGCCGGGGTGAGGTGCTGCCGATCCTCGGCCTCGGAGTCGCGGCCGGCCTGGCGATCGGCGTCGCCTTCCGCCCGCTCATGCTTACCGGCGCCGTGCCCGAGGTCGCCGAGGCACGCGGCGTCTCGACCCGGCGGGCCGAACTGTACTTCCTCATCGTGATGGCCCTGGCCACTTCGATGACCGTGCCCGTCGTCGGCGCGCTGCTGATGTTCAGCCTGATGATCGGCCCCGCCGCCGCGGCCCGCTCGGTCACCGCCCGGCCGGGCACCGCGCTTGCCCTCTCGGTGCTCATCGCCCTGGCCACCGTCTGGCTGTCGATCGCGCTGTCCTACGAGACGAACTGGCCGCTCGGCTTTTTCGTCGGCACCATCGGTGCTTTCTTCTACCTGACCGGGCTCGGTGCCCGGACCTTCGGCGGCGACCGCATCCGTTCCGCGTGACCGGCGGCGGGCGCGCCCTGTCCTTCAGGTAAGGGTCAGCCATTCTGGAGCCCGGCATGAACCGAGAGGTCGGGGAGGATGTCAAAATTGAGGCATGGCAAATCGGCTTAAGAGCGCGACTAGCCCATACCTCCTGCAGCACGCCGACAACCCGGTCGACTGGTGGCCATGGTCGGACGAGGCGTTCGCCGAGGCGCGGCGCCGGGACGTGCCGGTGCTGCTCTCGGTCGGGTACGCGGCCTGCCACTGGTGCCATGTAATGGCACACGAGTCATTCGAGGACCAGGCGACCGCCAAGGTCGTGAATGACAGCGTTATCGCCATCAAGGTTGACCGGGAAGAACGGCCCGACATCGACGCGGTCTACATGACCGCCACCCAGGCGATGACCGGCCAGGGCGGCTGGCCGATGACCGTGTTCATGACGCCGGACGGCGACCCGTTCCTGTGCGGGACCTATTTTCCGCGTGACCGGTTCGTGCAGGTAGTGACCGCGGTCTCGGGCGCGTGGAAGCAGGGCAAGGACAGGATCCTGAGCGAGTCCGAGCGGATCAGGAAGACGCTGGCGGACAACGCCTCGGCCATTTCCGCGCTTGGCGCCGGCGGCGAGTTCGACCTGGAATACGTGACGGCCACCGCGATGGAAGGCCTGGCGGCGACCTTCGACCGGACGCACGGCGGCTTCGGCGGCGCGCCCAAGTTCCCGCCTTCGATGGCCCTTGAGTACCTGCTCCGCTTCGACGAGCGGACCGACGGCGAGCCGCCCGCCCTGGAGATGGCCGAGCAGACCTGCGAGTCGATGGCCCGCGGCGGCATGTACGACCAGCTCGGCGGCGGCTTCGCCAGGTACAGCGTGGACGCGACCTGGACGGTCCCGCACTTCGAGAAGATGCTCTACGACAACGCGCTGCTCGCGGGCGTCTACACGCACCTGTGGCGCAGGACAGGATCCTTGCTCGCCCGCCGGGTAGCCGAGGAGACCTGCGATTTCATGATCCGGGAGCTGCGCACGCCCGAGGGCGGCTTCGCCGCGTCGCTCGACGCGGACAGCGACGGCCACGAGGGGACGTTCTACGTCTGGACACGGCAACAGCTGCGCGACGTCCTCGGCGAGGATGACGGCAAGTTCGCGGCCAGCGCGTTCGGCGTCACCGAATCCGGGACATTCGAGCACGGTGCCTCCGTGCTGCAGCGCCGCACCCAGCCGAAGGACCAGGAGCGGTTCGACCGCATCCGCGGGGTGCTGCTGACGGCACGGGAGGAGCGCACCCGCCCGGCCCGCGACGATAAGGTGGTGGCCGCGTGGAACGGCATGGCGATCGGCGCGCTCGCCGAGGCCGGGGTGCTGTTCAACCGTCCTGACCTGCTGGCCGCCGCGACCGAGGCGGCCGAGCTGCTCTCCTCCGTTCACCTCCGCCAGCCCGCGAAGGCCACCCCGGTCGTCGGCGCGGCGCGCCTGCTGCGCACGTCGCGGGACGGCGTCCCCGGGCCGAGCGCCGGGCTCCTTGAGGACTATGCCTGCGTGGCGGCCGGCCTGATCCGGTTGTCCGGGATGACCGGCGAGGCCAGCTGGGCCGGCGTGGCGGGCGGGCTGCTCGACACGGTGCTCACCGCGTTCGCCGACGGCAGCGGCGGCTTCTACGACACCGCCGATGACGGTGAGCGGCTGATCTTCCGCCCGGCCGACCCCACGGACAACGCCACGCCGTCCGGCACTTTCGCGGCGGCCGATGCGCTGCTCAGCTACGGCGCGCTGACCGGCGCCGAGCGGTACCGGGCGGCGGCGACCGCCGCGCTCGCGGTGCTGCCGCCGATCGCGGGAAGGTACCCGCGGGCCGGCGGGATGGGCCTGGCGGTGGTCGAGGCGCTCTTGTCCGGGCCCGCCGAGATCGCCATCGTCGGCCCGGAGGACGACCCGCGCACCGGCGACCTGCTCCGCGCCGCGCTGCACGCGGCGCCTCCCGGCGGGGTCTTCGCCCGCGGCACCGGCTCAGACGGGGGCTCAGCCGAGACGGTGATCCCGCTGCTGGCCGACCGTCCGCTGGTCTCCGGCGCTCCCGCGGCCTACGTGTGCCGCGGGTTCACCTGCCAGGCGCCGGTCACCACCCCCGCCCGGCTGCGCGACACGCTCCGCCGTGCCTGATCTTCGCGCAACCGGGTACCAATGGGCAGGTAACGGCGAAGGCGGGGGAAGTTCAGCGAGCGGGGGGCTGGCGTGACTGGACTTATTGCCATTTCTTGTGATCTCGTGGCCTCGTGCGCCTGACCGGAAGGGGCCGGCGGCGAGCGCGGGCGATGAGCGATGACGGCCGCCGGCGGGTACTGCCGGCGGGCCTCAGCGTGCTCGCGGTACTTGGCATCGTGGCCGGCGTCCTCGTCGCGGTGCTGAGCGGCTCGCCGCGCGACTCCGCCGTAGAGTCCGGCTCCCCCCAGTTCGGGCTGCCCGCCGTGCAACCGTCTACCGGGGATGCCGCCGTCATCGCCGGCGTGCCGCTGACAGTCGGGGCCGGCGTCCAGTTGCAGTCCGGCTCGCCGGTGCCTGCGGTCCAGCCGCCGGCCGCCCGGCGGGCGGCGGTGGCGCCGCTGCGCCGCACCGTCCAGGCGGACCTGCTCGTGGTCGCGCCGTTCTCGTTGCCGGACGGGCTGCTCGCCGCGGTGCGCAAGCTGCCCGGCCTGGTGCAGGCCGAGCGCATCGAGGCGTTCCGTATTCCGGTCAACGGCAGTGGCACCGCGGTGCTCGGTGTCGACCCGTCGCAGTTCCGTTCGTTCGCCGCGCGGCCTACCGGGGCGGCCAGCGGCCTATGGAGGGGGGTGGCCGAGGGCGGTATCGCCGTCTCCTACACGATGGGCGAGCTCGGCAAGATCCCCCTCGGCGGCTCGGTGGTCGCGTCCGGGCGGACGCAGCGGCGCCTCCCCGTCGTGGCCTTCGGCACGCTGGGCATCGGCGGGGTGAACGCGGTGGTGTCGGACGCGACCGCCCAGGCGCTCGGCGCGCCGGCCGGCAACGCGATCGTGGTCAGCGTGCAGACGAACGACCTCACTGCTGACGCAGCCGCCATCGGCCGCCTGCTGCCCAGGGGCGCCGCCGTGGACCAGCTCGTCACCCTGGTCAGCCAGGGCACGGCCGGCGCGGGTCCCGCCACGTCGGCCGCGGCCCCGTCCTCCGCGCTCGGCGCCGTCCTCCGCGCCGCGATGAGCCGCCGCGGGCTGCCGTACGTCTACGGCGCGGCCGGCCCGGCGTCATTCGACTGCTCGGGCCTGGTGGAATGGTCGTTCGCCCAGGCGGGCATCACGATGCCGCGCGTTGCCGCGGACCAGGCGCTTGCCGGCCCCGCCGTTCCCGTGAGTCAGCTGCAGCCAGGCGACCTGCTCTTTTACCACACCGACCCGACCGCGCCCGGCTATATCTCGCACGTCGCGATTTACCTGGGCAGCGGCTGGATGATCCAGGCGCCGCAGCCGGGCGAGAACGTGGAGGCGGTCCCGGCCGACTTCGGCGCGGAGTTCGCCGGCGCGATCCGGGTCAGCCCGGCCCAGGCCGCCGCCGTCGCTGCCCGGGTGGCGTGACCGCAGCCCGCGGAGTCCTTGATGTCCCTGGTGTCCGTTTAGGCGTATGCGGCTCATGACAGGCCTGCGGCGACCAGCGCCGTCGGCGGGCGAGGGCGGTTGACCCGGCAAGATTGCAGTGTAATCATGATTACATGAGTACCGAGATCCGGTCCTGGTTCGCGGGTCGGCTGCCCGATGAGTGGTTCTCCGGGCCGCCGGAGGTCACCGTGGACCGTGAAGAGATCACCGTCATCGGGACGCTCTCCGAACCTGAGTCGGAGGACGTCGGCGCGGCCGCGGAGGGGCGCATCAAGCGGTTCCGCGAGGACACCCGCGCGCGCAGGATCGAGATAGCGAGCGAGGCCGAGCGGAAGTTCGGCCGGAAGGTCTCCTGGGGCACGCGCTGCGGCACGGTGACCGAGATGTTCACCACGCTGTCGGTCCCGGTCATGACCAGGCTGCGCCAGTCCGAGCGGCGGGTGCTCGACACGCTCGTCGACGCCGGAGTCGCCCGCTCGCGGTCCGACGCCCTCGCCTGGTGCGTCCGGCTGACCGGTGAGCACGTGGACGCCTGGCTGGCCGAACTGCGCGACGCGCTGCGCCGGGTCGAGGAGGTGCGCGAGCAGGGGCCGCAAAGCCGGTAGGTAAAGCCGGCAGCGAACGCCAGCCTAATAGCCGCATATCTCACAAACCTCCTGGGTAAAGCGTCATGTCATCCGCCCACGGTCGGATACGGTGGGACCGAGCCTTTTCCATTCCGTCTTTCGCCCTGAAGACCGCACGGCCAGCGCCGCACGGATGGAATGGTTCGTGACAGGCTCTGGCGCTCGGCGAGGAAGGTCGGTTCATGGGATACCGCGACCTGGGCTACCGGCTGTACGAGCGGCGCCTGGAGGCCTACCTGGCTGCTAAGGGCGTTCCCCGGCATGTCGGAGTGATGTGCGACGGTAACCGGCGCTGGGCCAGGTCCGAGGGGCACAGCGACGTCAGCAAGGGGCACCGCAAGGGCGCCGACAAGATCTTCGAGCTGCTCAGCTGGTGCCGGGAAACCGGCGTCGAGGTGGTGACCCTCTGGCTGCTGTCCACCGACAACCTCAGCCGTCATGAGGACGAGCTCCGCCCGCTGCTCGCGATCATCGAGGACACGGTCCACGGCCTGGTCGAGGAGGGCTGGCACGTGAACCCGGTCGGCGCGCTCGACCTGCTCCCCGACCACACCGCGCGGGCGCTCAAGCACGCCGCCGACGCGACCGCCGGCAACCCCGGCCTGGTCGTCAACGTGGCCGTCGGCTACGGCGGGCGGCGCGAGATCGCGGACGCGGTGCGCAGCCTCCTCATGGAGCACGCGAGCAAGGGCACCACGATCGAGCAGCTCGCTGAGATCCTGGACGTTGAGCACATCGCCGAGCACCTGTACACGGCCGGCCAGCCCGACCCGGACCTGGTGATCAGGACCAGCGGCGAGCAGCGGCTCGGCGGGTTCCTGCTGTGGCAATCAACACACTCGGAGTTCTACTTCTGCGACGCCTACTGGCCGGCCTTCCGCAAGGTGGACTTTCTGCGCGCGCTGCGCTCGTACTCCGAGCGCAACCGCAGGTTCGGCTCCTAGCTCCTCAAGTTCGCCTAGCTTCCGCAGCTAGAGCCGGAGTCTCCCCGAAGTTTTAGGTCCGCGCGGGCGGGCCTGATACGATCGCGGTTTTTGCGATCAGGCCTGCCCGCGCGGACATCGGGGGGTACGGGGGGTCGTCCCCCCGTGGGACAGCTGGGTCGCGCGCGAAAAATAAGGGCTTTAAGAATGCCCTGATCACGGGTACTTTCAGAGATGGCGGGCACCTCCCCAGGGTGCCCCCGCGGGAGGCCCCCTGACCTCGCTACGTGCGACGAGAGGGCCGGCGC
>Ga0070714_100004486_pt1 | contig 10514 bp, 9 predicted proteins | sample LARL83metaG_FD_65450 | JGI IMG/M metagenome (GOLD analysis project Ga0070714, IMG submission 65450) | Corn, switchgrass and miscanthus rhizosphere microbial communities from Kellogg Biological Station, Michigan, USA - LAR L8-3 metaG | ecosystem: Host-associated > Plants > Roots > Rhizosphere ... | reverse complement strand
AGGTCACGTTCCATGCCCTTGGTGACTCGATCAGCCGACCGGTCAAGCTCAAGGCCGGGATCGACTTTGTCGTCGCGCCCCGGCGTTACGTGCTGGACGCGATCGTCGCGAATGCTGCGGAACGGGCCGGTGCCGACGTGCGCCCCGGCGTCACCGTGACCGGCGTGCGGCGGGACGGACGCGGCCGTGCGGTGGGGGTGTACGGGCGTGATCGCGTCGGCGCTCCGATCGATATCGGCGCCCGGTACGTCATCGGCGCGGACGGCCTGCAATCGCGGGTCGCCCGCTCGGTCGGCGCCGCGATCAGCGAGGTCCGCCAGGGTGACGGCGCGACCCAGTACGCGTACTACGCAGGCATTCCGTGGACCGGCAACGAGTTCTTCGTCGGCGCGCGGTCGCTCGCCGGGGTGTTCCCGACTCACGACGGGCAGGCATGCATCTGGATATGCAATCCCTCTGCCGACGCGAAGGCGGTCCGCCGCAGGACCGCGTCGCGCGCGGAGGCTTTCGGTGAGCTGCTCGAGCGTTCCGCCCCGCAGCTAGCCGAGCGGCTGCGGCGCGCTCGCCGCACCTCCCCGGTGTCGGGCATGCTCCGGATGCCTAACCAGCTGCGCCAGGCGTTCGGCCCGGGCTGGGCGCTGGTCGGGGACGCCGGCTATCACCGTGACGCGGTCACTGGCTACGGCATCAGCGACGCGTTCCGTGACGCTGAGTTCCTGGCCGTCGCGCTTGACCAGGCCCTCGGTTCCGGCGTCGAGGAGACCGCGGCTCTGACGCTCTATCAGCAGCAGCGCGACCAGGCGCTCAGGGAGATCTTCGAGATCACCTGCCGCCTCGCGGCCTATCCGGCGGTGCCGGCGTTCATCGAACTGCAAAAGCAGCTGAGCGCCGCCATCGACAAGCAAGCGGCGGCGCTGGCCGCCCGGCCGGTCCCAGGCGAGCGCCTGCTCGCCACTGCCTGACCGGACACTGCCGGGCCGGAATACGGACGAAGGAGGTCGCCGGCTGGATTCCCCGAACTGATCACGTCTCAGCACAACTTCCATCCGTCAACTCAGATCAAAATCCAAGGAGAAATACCGAAATGACCACCACCGACATGACCGTCACCGAATTCGACGGCCCGATGCGCAACGGCGTGGACACTGCCACCCTGTTCGCCACCCTCGACGCGGTCAAGCAGGCCCCCGAGGCAGCCAAATTCCAGTTCCGCGCCCACAACGAGTGGGTCAGCGGCACGCACAACCGCACCACCATCGCCGATTACTTCGGTGTCGGGGAGGAACGCTCGCACGAGCATACGTTCGTCTTCGACGCCGACCATCCTGCCGTCCTCGTGGGCCGGGATCACGGACCGACCCCGGTCGAGTTCGTGCTGCACGCCCTGGCCGCATGCCTGACCGCCGGCCTGGCCAACATCGCCGCCAGCCGGCGGATCAGGCTCACCGAAGTTCGCGCGACCGTTACCGGGGACATCGACCTCAACGGCATTCTCGGGCTCAATCCCGATGTGCGTAACGGTTACGAGCGAATCACCGTGCGGTTCACGGTCAAGGGTGACGCCCCGGCCGAGAAGCTGCGCGAGCTCGTGGAACAGTCGCGAGCCCGCTCAGCGGTCTACGACATCATCACCAACCGGGTGCCCGTCACCATCGAGGTGGACACCCTCTGACGCCCAGACCAGGTGTCGCGACTCCCGCAGGCCGGGATGGCCGTGCTTGCCGGCCCCTAGCCTGCGGGATGTCGATTTCGACGTACGGGCCCCGCCTGCCGCGCCATCGCGAGCGGCCGGCGCCGAGGCGGGAGGAACGACATGCGTTATCCGCTGGTCCAGCGCGGCCTCATCGCACTGGTGCAGGTGCTGGTCATGGGGGTGTGGTTCTCCGCTTCCGCGGTTGTTCCCGCCCTGGCCAGGCAGTGGCACATGAGCGCCGGGTCGGCCGCCTGGCTGACCACGCCGGTGCAGGCCGGGTTCGTGGCCGGGGCCATCGGATCGGCCGTGCTTGGCCTGGCCGACCGGATGCGGCCGCATTTGCTCGTCGCGGGCTGCGCCGCCGGCGCGGCCGGGTGCACCTTGGTCATGGCGTTGTTCGCGGACGGTCCGTTCGCCGCCGTGCCGCTGCGGTTCGCGACCGGAGCCTTCCTGGCCGGCGTCTACCCGGTGGGCATCAAGCTCATGGCCTCCTGGTCCCGCCCGGCCGGCCGGGCGCTGGCCATGGGGGTGCTCATCGGAGCCCTGACTCTGGGGTCTGCGCTGCCGCACCTGATCGGCGGCCTGTGGCGGCTGGACTGGCGCGCGGTCCTGGCGGCGTCCGCGGCCATCGCGTTCGCCGGGGCGATCATGGCTGGCGCGCTGATCAGGCCGGGCCCGCAGGTCCCCCTGGCCGGCCGCGCCGGGCGCCCCCGCTCTGCCCTGGCGATGTTCGCCGACCGCGGTCCCCGCCTGGTCAGTCTCGCCTATTTCGGGCACATGTGGGAGCTGTACGCGCTATGGACGTGGCTGCCGGCCTTCCTCGCCGCAAGCAGTACCGCCCCCGCCGGCCTGCCGGCCGCAGCCGTCTCCGGCATCGACGCCTTCCTCGTGATCGGCGTCGCCGGGCTGGCCGGCTGCCTGATCGGCGGCTGGGCTGCGGACCGCGCGGGCCGCGCCGCCACTGCCGCCGCGGCGCTGGCCATAAGCGGCGCCTGCTGCCTGCTCTCACCGCTGTCCTTCACCGCCAGCCGCCCCTTGCTGCTTGCCTTCGCGGCGGTCTGGGGGGCCGCCGTCATCGCCGACTCCGGCGTGTACTCCACGCTGCTGAGCGAGCTGGCCGACCTCCGCTACCTCGGCACCGCGCTGACCGCCCAGACAGCGATCGGATTCCTGCTGACCATCGTCACCATCGAGCTGATTCCCCTGCTCGCCGCCGCCGTCGGCTGGCGCTACGCCCTCCTGGCTCTGGCGGCCGGGCCGCTGACCGCGCTGGCCGCCCTGACCAGCCTGAACCGCAAGATGAGGCCTAACGAGCCCGCCATCACCATCACCGGAAGGACATCACCATGAATTCCTGCTGGCCTAGCGGGCCACCCGCGATCGGCCAGACCGCCGAGCTGTCCCGGGCGGTCGCCCCTGACGACATCGAGCGGTTCACCCAGATCAGCGGGGACCGCAACCCCCTGCACTACGACCCCGCGGCCGCGATGGCCTCGCGCTTCGGCGAGATCATCGTCCAGGGCGGGATCACCAGCGCCATCCTCAACGCGGTAGTCGCCGAGTCGCTGCCCGGCCCGGGCACCGTTTTCCTGAACGTGAACTGGGACTTCAAGGCACCCGTCCGCCCGGGCGACGTCATCACCGGCCGGGTGGAGATCCTGGAAGCCAGGATCGACAAACCGATCACCAAGCTCCGCACCACCGTGATCCGCGGCGACGGCACCGTCGCCCTGGACGGCACCGCCGTCTGCTACACCACGGCGATCCCCGCCGGACACCTCGATGACCGTCGCTAGCCTCCGGGGGACGGCGATTTGGGCTTCGTCCAGTTACGGTGCACCATGGCACATGTGGAGGTCGGATTCGGCGATTGCGAGCTGAGCGTCGAGCGTATCGAACTGCGCCGGGCCGGCCAGATCGTCGATATGGAGCCCCAGGTCTTCGATGTGCTGGCCTATCTGCTGCGCCATCGCGAGCGGATGGTGCCGAAGACCGAGCTCCTCGACCAGATCTGGGGTAACAGGTTCGTCTCCGAGTCGGCGCTGTCCAGCCGGGTCAAGTCCGCGCGCCGCGCCGTGGGCGACACCGGCAGAGATCAGCGGATCATCAAGACAATCTACGGCCGCGGTTACCGGTTCGTGGCCGATGTAAGCGAGAAAGCCCAGTTCGCCGACCCGCCGAACGACAGCGCCGCAGCTGACGACCCCGCCCGGGGTACCACGACACCGGCCCACCAGGTACTCCGGGCTATCGGCGGCATCCGCGCGGGCACCGGGGCTGCCATTCAGGTCAGCGGCAGTCCCGGATCGGGAAAGACGCAGCTGCTCCGTCAGGCGGCAGGAGCCGCCCGACGCCAGGCACTGGCCGTCGGGCTGTCTGCTCCGGTGCCGGGAAACCGCGGCCCGTACACGTGCATCGCCGAGGCTCTCAGCGAGATGGCCCAACAGCACCCCGGACTGCTTGACGCGATCCCGGCCGGGTGCCGGGCCGAGCTCGAGCGAGCCTTCGAAGGACAGCCGCCCACGACGCGCCAGCGGTGGCTGGTGGCGGTGCGCGAGTTCCTCGTCACCGCGGCGGAGCATTCGGGTGCGGTGCTACTGATCGACGATCTCCATCTCGCGCCTCCCGAGGCCCTGACACTCATTGACGATGCGGCCCGGCTGACCCGCAGGCACCGACTGGACGTCATCATCGCTCAGCGGCCAGAAGCCCGGGCCCGGCCCGGCTTCGAGGTCGTCGAGCTGGCCGATGGTGATCGGCCGCCGGCCGGCCAGCACGCGGCCGTCGAGCTGTCCGCCGGACTGGCCGAGGTCCTCCGGCGGGCCGCACAGATCGGAGATCGTTTCGATCGGCTCGAGTTCACTGCGGCCACCGGGCGCGACCCGCAGGCCGCTGGCCAGCTCCTGGACCAGGCGCTTGACTGCGAAGCGATCTGCGCCGAATCTGGCGGGTATCGCTTTGCGGATCCGGCTGTCGCCGCCCGGCTGGCGGCGCGGGTCACCCCGGCCCTGCAGTCAGCGGTAAGGACCGAGATCGCGGCCCGCCTCGCGGATCTTGGCGGGACCCCGGCGCGGGTCGCCGACCTTCTCCTGGCCGCGGGCGAGCCGGCCATGGCCGTACCGTACGTGCTGGAGGCGGCGCAGATCGCGGCCGCATCCGGGCTCCACGCACAGGTGCTGCGCTGGACCGTGGCGGTGCGTGACCACGTCGATGGGCAGGCGGAGGCTGCGCTGCTGTCGGTGCGGGCCGATGCGCTGGCGGCGGTCGGCGACCACGCCGCGGTACCGGCCTACCGCAAGGCGCTGGCCGCTGCGGACCTCGATCAGGCGCCCAGCCTGCGGGTGCGGCTGGCCCGCGCCGCGCTGCTCAGCGGGGATCTCGGCTCGGCTGAAGAGGCACTCGCCGGGCTCGAACCGAGCGGTGGGCCCGACGACGGCGCCATCCTCCTGGCCAGGGGGATGCTCGCCTACTTCGCCGGCGATCTCGACGGCGCTGACGAGGCGGTCCAGGCGGCTCGCACGATGGCCCTGGCGCCCGGAGCGCCGAACCGCCTGCTCGATGCCATCACGCTGCAGGGCATGATCGCCCACAACCGCGGCGAGTGGTTCGACCGGCTCCGTCGTGAGCTCCGGGCCACGAGCGAGAATCCGCAGCTTGCCGCGGCGGTGTTCGACTCGCACCTGTGCGTGGCCGAGTACCTGCTCTACGGGCCGACACCTTATGAGGAGGTACGTGCCCTGACGCGCCAGTTGCGTGAGCAGGCCGAGCGGGCAGGCGCACGGCGCGGGGTGGCGTTCGCGGTGACGGTGGCCGGTGAGGCGGCCCTGCTCGCCGGGGACCTCGACACTGCCCGCGCTGATCTGGTCGAGGCGCTTGCCCTGCATGTCGAGATGGCAGCCGACACCGGCTCGGCGCACGCGCTGCAGCGGCTGGCCGAGGTCGAACTGGCCGCCGGTGACCGCCCGGCGGCCGAGCGGCTGCTGCGGCGTGCGCTTCCGCTCGCTCGCTGGTCGCCGCTGGCCCGCCATCTCCTGCAGCGCATCTACGGAACACTGATCGCCGCAGCACCGGACAAAGATGCCGCGCTGGCGGTCGTCGATGAGGCCGCCGGGACGCTGGACGAGCCGTTTGCCTGCATGTTCTGCCAGGTCATGATCGCGGTGCCCGCGTCGATCGCCTGCGTGGAGGGCGGACGGCTCGATGAGGCTCGTGCCTGGCTCGCCCAGGCCGAGAGGTCGGCGGCGGCCTGGCAAGGCACGGCATGGCAGGGCGCGGTCGCCGAGGCCGGGGCCCACCTGGCGCGGGCCGGGGGAGACGACGCGGCCGCTAGCCGTCTCCTAGCCGGGGCGGCGGAGCTGTTCGCGATCGCCGGGCAACCGCTCGACGCCCAGCGCTGCCTTGATGCCGCGGACAGCTGACGGCGCGCGACCTCGGGACTGGCTACCGGGTGCTGGTCGCCTCATCGCCGTCCGTGTGTGTCGGGCGAGCACCGGCGGCGGAGCACCCACACAGTGGCCAGCGTGAGGACCATGGTGAACCCGGCCAGTATCAGCCAGCGGTAAGCGACCGTTCCGGAGAAGGTGTCACCGTAGGCGCGCATGGTCGGCAGCGTGCGGGTGAGCTGGTCGAGCCCCAGCCCGCGGCCCAGTGCCTCGAACGAGTAGCGGTTGGCCAGGCCCAGGCTGAGCAAGCGGCCGGGAGTTGCCATGCCGGCGTCCGGAACAACCGCGCCGGCGAAGAGCACCTGCGGGAAGCAGAGCATCGGCAGGGCCAGCGCGGCCTGCGCGGTATTGGAGACCGCCGCCGAGGCCAGCAGGCCGAGAGCCAGCGCCGATACCGCTTCGGCCACGAGCGTGACCAGCAGCGACGCGTACACGGCCCAGCCAGCGGCGGGAAGCCGGTTGAGCGCGCGCAGCACGCCGAGGAGAACGGCGGCCACCACGGTCAGCAGCGGGACCAGGACAGCGATCTTGGCGGCGACATAGGCGCCGGCGCTCAGCCCGGAGCGGTATTCGCGCCTGAAGACCGCCTGCTCCCCGACGATCTGGAGCAGCCCGTAGGTGAGGCCGAAGAAGAACCCGGCAAAAGCCACCCAGAACACGATCTGGGCGGGGCTGACGTCGGCCGCACCGTGCCGCTCAAATGCACTCGGCTTGAACAGCATGCCCATCATCACCGTCACCAGCACAGGGGAGCCGAGCAAGATGGCAAGGGTCAGCCGGTTACGGACCAGCACATCGGCATTGCGCCGGGTGAGCAGCCACCACTGGCGCAGGACACCGGGCGAAGGCCGGCCGGCGGGACGCCTCGTCTGGACCGGGGGCTCACCCGGCGGGCGGTACGCCCCGAACCGCTGCGCCCACGCGCGTGGCGTCCCCTCACTGGCGAGCAGGCGGTAGACGTCGGCGAGGTCATCGACGCCGAAATACCGCCGCGCCTGCGCAGGCGGGCCGGCGAAGGCCAGGTAACCATTCCGGGTCAGGAAGACGACTTGGTCACACCGATCGATGGTCGCCGGCTCGTGGGTGGTGAGGATAACCGTGACCCCTCGCCCGGCGAGCCGGCGCAGCAGCCGCACGACCTCCGCCGATGTTGACGGGTCCAGGCCCGAGGTGGGTTCATCCAGGAAGAAGGTGCGCGGCTGGGTGAGCAGCTCGACCGCGATGCTGGCCCGCTTGCGCTGACCGCCCGACAGCATCCGGACCGCAACATCACCCCGGTCGGCCAGGTCCAGGTCGCGCATCGTTTCGTCAACCACGTGGCCGGCTTGCTCAGCCGATGTGCCCGCAGGCAGGCGCAGTCGTGCCGCGTACTGGAGCGTACGCCGCAGCGGCATCTCGACATGGATGATGTCGTCTTGGGGGACATAGCCGATACCCGAGCCGGGCGTGGCACCGGCATCCACCCGGACGCCGTCATGCATGACCTGGCCACCCGATGGCGCCCGCACCCCCGCAAGGATCTCGAGCAGGGTGGTCTTCCCTGCTCCGCTGCCGCCCACCAGAGCAACCAACTCACCCGGCTGGATGGACAAGGACACCTCATGAAGGATCTGGCGCCTGCCAGCGTGCTGGCCTACGCCGACCGCGTCGATGCGGCCCCTGGCAGCTGTTACGGTCTCTGCGGACGCGGCCGGGCTGGACGCGGTCGCGGTGTCCGCAGGGTCGGAAATGAGCTCCATCATGAAGTCCTCCGTGAGTTCTGGCCGGCTCGTTCACCGATCACAGTCATCATCGGGATTTCGGGGCCACGACTCTTGGAGGAAGTGTGGAGCGATCGTGGAGACGGCAGATTAGACGCAGGCCGCTGCTCGAGAGCTTGCAGATGATCAGGCACGCGGTCTTGATCCTGTCCCGCTCGAAAACAGGATGGTGCTGGTGGCCTGCAGGTCTTCTGTGGTCAGGCGGCGCGCGCGTATTCGTTGATCAGGTCGCCCAGGCCAGGTGCAGGTCCCGGTGGCTGGCGTTGCCGTCCTGATCCACGCGAACCCTGCTGAAACGGGCGAATGCCGGATTCGCGGCCGCCATGCGTGCGTATGCCGCGACGACGTCGGGCTCAGCGGTCATAGTCTGGACGTCTGCCAGCCTGATCTTTCCCTTGAACCTGAAGGCCACAGGCTCGCCTGCCCGAAGGTTCCGGGCCCTGCCGGAACTGGTGCCGATGAGGAGGTCGTCACCTTGGGCCAGGTAGGAGACGGGCACTGTGTACCTGCGTCCTGACTTTCGTCCCGCTACGTACAGCGTTACCAGCCGCCTACCGGTGACCCGGCTTAGGCCCGGGGTGCGCAGCAGGCCGCGTACCGCGAGATTGACCAGTCCCTGCGCGCGCATGGCCGGTGCGACTGAGGTGCCCGGCTTGTCAGTCATCGCTGTGGGTCGCCACCGCCCGGACGGGAGGCAGCGCGGGGGGCTGGGCCGGGTCGCCGGTCGGGACCATGCGCCTTACTGCCTCTGGCATCGCGCCGACCGTGAACGCGCGGACAGCTGGCCCGGCGGACACGGTGACGAACGACGCCACGGGCGGAACCTCGGCCGGGAGCGGAATGGAATACTCCCCTGGATCGAAGCGGGAGTCGATCACGCGCATCGAGGTGCTCGCCGGCTCGGGCGGCGTGAATGAGGTGGCCCACCAGGCCTCGACGACCACCTGGGCCGGTTCGTGCAGGGTGAGCTGCACCGTTCTGTTCGCCGTGTCATAAGCCACGCCGTTGCCATCTCCGGCCGCCGACGTGACGCCCTCAACCTGGGCGGCGATCAGGCCGGCGATTCCGGCGAGTCCCTGGACGAAGACGACGTGGCCGTTGACCTTGGAGATCTCTTCTGTGAGGTACTGCTTGGCGTCAGACGGAACCATGCCGCCGAAGACGACGACATCGATGTTCGCGGTGTCGTACTCCGTCAGCACCTGGTCGAGCTGGTTGGTTGCGTCTGCGTGGAAGCCCTTGCCCCGCAGGATGCCGGCGGCGTCGAGGATCACGCCCGGGCTTCTGCCGATGACCAGGATCCGTTCGGGCCCGCTGGTGGCTGGTTCGTCCATGAGCCGGTCTCCTAGATAGAGTTAATGTTGGTATGGCCAACATAGCAAACGTTGGTCATGCCAACAAACTGTTACTGTCTGCCTATGCCGATGGATCACCCGCCAAGCCGTACTCCCGCCCGCGTCAAGGATCGTCCGACCTGGCTCATAAGCCGGACCTTCGCCCGCTCGTCGGGTCTGCTCGCCGCCGGGTTCGAGTCACACGGCCGCGGCCTTCGCAGTTACCACTACCGCCTCCTGGCTGCGCTCGACGAGTGGGGCCCCGCGAGCCAGGCTGACCTGGGCCGCGGGACCGGGATCGATCGCAGTGACGTCACGGCGGCGCTATCCGAGCTCGAGTCACGCCGACTCGTCGAGCGGTCCGTCGACCCCGCGCACAGGCGCCGTAACATCGTCACCATCACCCCGGCCGGAGTCGACCAGCTCCTCGAACTCGACAGCGTCATCGACAGTATCCAGGAGCAAGTCCTGAAACCTCTGACAAAGGCGCAGCGGCGTCAGTTCACCGCCTTGATGGTGAAGCTCCTCGCGGCCGACGACCAGTCGCCGAAGCGATGACCCTGGCGGCCGCGGCACCCCAACCTCGATTCCCGGGAGTTGGCTGAACCGACGCCCGTGCATCTTGCACTTCGCTGACCTGGGTAAATGCCTTGACCTCAATGAGTCTGCCTGAATGGACGCCAGCCAAGATCTCGAAGCGAATCCGGACAGCGCTGCCGGTCCGGCGACCATGACCTGGGGATTCCTTGCGGCGCCTCTGCGGTTCATCATGCTGAGCCGCTAGCATCAACCTGCGGCGTAGGGGGATCTGCGGACGTTTGCCCAGGTCATATCCGCTCGCGCTGAGTCTCAGGACGCAACCTCAACTGGATTACCGCACTGGGAATCGAGGCTAACCCCCACGGGGCCGGCAAAGTCGTTTGATGACTTGCGTCTCATAGGGGGAGGAATAGCAGGGCCCGGGTCAGGTCGCGGGTGGCTGTTGACACGTCATGGCACTATGGTCCTGCCGAGCCGCGGGTTCGCCAGGACCGACGACCCTGTATTTCAGAGGGAGGAGGTCCTGGAGCCAGTGACAAAGTAAGTGACAACGGCTCCAGGCAATGGCAGACGCAGCGCGACGTACCCAGACACCGGTATCCCTCTGAACTGCGGTAATCAGACCTAACGCGACGTCATAGGACGAACCTGGCATGCATGGTAAGGAGAAGGTCTACGGTTCGATTCCGTAACGTGGTTCCAGCTCAGCAACGTTTTTCGAATATCTGATTTCAAGATCAAGTGA
>Ga0070714_100004485_pt1 | contig 10516 bp, 12 predicted proteins | sample LARL83metaG_FD_65450 | JGI IMG/M metagenome (GOLD analysis project Ga0070714, IMG submission 65450) | Corn, switchgrass and miscanthus rhizosphere microbial communities from Kellogg Biological Station, Michigan, USA - LAR L8-3 metaG | ecosystem: Host-associated > Plants > Roots > Rhizosphere ... | reverse complement strand
AGGGGTGGGGCACAGGGACGATCGACGCAGTGGGGATCTCAGTGGGGATCCTGGTGGGGCCAGACCCGGGGGGGACGTGGCTCCAGCAGGAAAAGTCACACGCAGGGGTACACCCAGGTCGACCTGGCCGTGGGCGGCAGCAACGTTCATCCTCCCAAGACCCGAACGTCGCCGCCGCCCCGGTCATGTCGGACTAGACCGGGGGACACCCCGGTCTCGGCTTGCGTCGTACGCCCGCGCGGCCGGCGTCGCCGCCCCTATGCTCTGGCGGTATGGCCAGCACCGTGCTCGTCGTCGAGGACGACGAAGGCATCGCGTTCCCGCTGGTGCACACCCTCGACCGTGAGGGGTACGACGTGGTGCGGGCCGACGCGGGCGTGCCGGCGGTCGACCGGGTCTGCGAGGGCGACATCGACCTGGTGATCCTCGATCTCGGCCTGCCCGACATCGACGGTCTCGAGGTGTGCCGGCGCATCCGCGCCAAGGGAGTCGAGTGCGCAATCATGATCCTGACCGCGCGCGGCGGCGAGCTGGACCGCGTGGTGGGTCTCGACGTCGGCGCCGACGACTACATGGCCAAGCCGTTCGGGGTGGCCGAGCTGCTGGCCCGCACCCGCGCGCTGCTGCGCCGCAGCACCTCCCGCGGCCCGGCCGCTGCCACGCCCGCCCAGGACCCGGGTCTGGCCGTCGACGTCAGCGCCCGGCGGGTGCTGGTGAACGGCGCCGAGGTGTCGCTGACCTCCAAGGAGTTCGACGTGCTGGCCCTGCTCGTCCGGGACCGCGGCGCGGTGGTGACCCGGGAGCAGCTGATGGACGAGGTGTGGGACAGCAACTGGTTCGGCTCCACCAAGACGCTGGACGTCACCGTCGGCCGGCTGCGACAGAAGCTCGCGGACAGCGGCTGCTCCTCCCAGGTGGTGACGGTGCGCGGCGTGGGCTTCCGGCTCGACGACGGCGCACCGCAGTGAGCGCTCCGGGCCCCGGCTCGGGCCCCGGCCCGGTCGCCGTCCGGATCGTCGACGACCTGGTGCGCGCGGGCCTGCTCCGGGAGCCGGACCGGCCGGCGGCCGTGAACGTCGTGTCCGCCGACCTGCGGGGCCTGCCGACGGCGGTCGGACCGGCCGACACGTCGCTGCGTCGGCGGCTGGCGGAGATCGGCGGCTACGCCGGGGCGGCGCTGGTGGTGGCCGCGGTAGCGCTGCTGCTCGCCCGCCAGTGGTCGGCGCTGGCCACCGGCGCTCGGGTCGGGATCCTGGCGGCGATCGCCGCGGTGCTGGCCGGCGGCGCGGTCGTGCTGCTGGCCCGGCTGCCGGGGCCGCGTGCCGAGGTCGGCCACTCGGCGGCGGGTCGGCTCGCCGGGGTGCTGCTCGGCGCCGCCGCGGTGGCCGCCGCGTCGGCGGCCGGGGTCGGGACCGGCTCCGGGCCTGCCGCTGGGGCCGCGGCGGGGGTGGCGGTGGGCGCCACCCTGCTCGTCACCGGGCTGCTCGGCTACCTGGCAGTGCCGGGCACGGTCGGCCAGCTGGTCACCGCGGTTGGCGCGGTGCTGCTGGTGCCGTTCGTGCTCGACCTGGTCGGAGACGTGCACGGGGTGACGGCCGGGCTGCTGCTCCTCGGCATCGGGGTGGTGTGGCTGGGGCTGGCCGAGCAGGGCCGGTGGGTCCCGCTCGTGTCCGCGCAGGCGATCGGCTGTGTGATTGCCTTCGCCGGGGCGCAGGTCCCGGTCGTGGCGTCGGGGCATCCCTGGGTCGGCTACGTCGCGACCGCGGCGCTGGCTGCGGCGGCGTTCACCACGTACGTCGTACGCCAGGGCGGCCTGGCCTACCTGGTGCTCGGGGTGCTGGCCACCACCGCCGCCGTCCCGGAGGCGGTCATGGACTGGACCGGGGGCTCGCTGGGAGCCGCCGGCGCCCTGCTGGTCGCCGGGCTGGCGCTGCTCGGTGCGTCGCTGGCCGGGCTGCGGCTGCGCCGCGAGGTGACCGGTCCCTGACCCGCTCGCCGACCGGTCAGGCGGTCGGCGCCACGCCGGGGTCGACGTGGGCACCCGACACGGTGCTCGTCGGCCCCGAGGGGCGTGAGGACAGCGACCGGAGCCGGCGCGAGGCCGCGACGGCCGACACCACGGCTGCGATGGCGCAGGCGACCAGGGAACCGGCCAGACCGGGCTTGTTGGTCATCAGGTAGAGGAACGCCAGGATCTGCGACGCACCGAAGAAGGAGACGTAGAGGGCGGTGGGGTTGCGGCGCAGCCGGTCCAGCTCGGCGGGCACCGGGCCGTCCGGGGTCTGGCCGGCGGCCGCCAGGAGCCGCTTGGCGTGGCCGGCCTCGAACACCGGGCCGAGAGCGGACATCACCGCGAAGATCACCAGCGCCACGATGACCCAGCCGCTGGTCCAGGAGATGCCGCCGTCGTCCCCTCCCCGGGCGACCATGTAGAGGCCGCCGGCGAGGATCAGCAGCATGGCGGGGCCGATCACCACGTCGATCTTTCGGGTGACGGCGGTGACCGCGCGGAGCTCCTGCACCGTGGACGCGGTCTGGGCGCGCAGCGTCGCCACCAGCGCGGTGGTCACCGCGGCGATCAGCAGTGCGACTCCAAGCAGGTGGACGAACAAGGCCAGGTCGTACATAGCGGCAACCTCCGAGTCGAGTGGCGAAAGCGTAGACCCGACGGTGGCGGTTCGGACGGTAAAACTTCGATCACTCCAGGCCGTCCCGGAAGCCCTCGCGCCACGAGGGGTAGCGCAGCCGCCAGCCGAGCTCGCGCTTGGCCTTGGCGTTGGAGAACCCGCGGCCCTCGGTCATCATCGTCACCGCCACGTCGCCGGCCAGCAGCCGTGCCAGCCACCGGGGGACCCGCATCGGCGGCTTGGCGCCGGCGCACGCGGCCAGGTGGGGCAGCCAGTCGCTGGCCGGGGCGGGGTCGTCGTCGACGATGTTGAACACGCCCTGCACCCGCTGCTCGACGGCCAGCACGGTCGCGCTCGCGGCGTCGTCGACGTGCACCCACGAGCAGTGCCCGGCGCCGTCGCCGATGACCGGGTACTGCCGCCGGCGCACGAGCTCGACCTGGTCGTCGGTGGCACCGGGCCCGTACAGCCCGCCGTACCGGAGCACCGCGCCGCCGGAGCTGAGGACCGCCTCCTCGAGGTGCGCGACAGCCTCCATGACCGGTGCCGCTGTCGTGCCGGTGAGCGGGTCGAGCGGGTCCTCCTCGGTCTTCACCCAGCCACCGGTGCGGATGCCGTTCCAGCTGGCGTAGCCCTGCGCGACGACATGGGGCACGCCGGTGGCCCGGGCGGCGGCGAGCAGGTGGTCGGTGCCCTCGGAGCGCAGCCGAGTGGTGGTGGCGAACCACCGGTCGAAGTGCCGCATGTCCGGCTTCCCGGAGATCGCGGTCATCTCGTGCACGACCACGTCCGGCTTGGCGCCGTCCACGGCCTCGGCGACCGAGGTGGCGTCCAGCCCGTCCATCACCACGCCCTCCGCGCCCAGCTGCTGCAGCCGGTGCAGCTTGGCCGGGCTCGTCGTTGTCGCCGTTACCTGGTGCCCTCGAGCCACCAGCTGCGGCACCAGCCGCCGGCCGATCACCCCGGTTCCACCCGCCACGAACACCCGCATGACCCTCACCCTCCAGCTTCCGAAGACGTTGTCTGCCACCTTTGACGCAGCAGCGCAGCGATCCGTGACATGACTCGGCGGGATCTGAGGTAGGGGCGGGCGGTGAGGATAGGGAGAACGCCGGATGTGGGGAGCCGGTCTTACCGGAAGTCTCGAGGGTGCAGGCAGAAGCCCGACCCGAAGGACACGATCATGTACCCCACCGAGCACCCCACCGCCGAGATGGTCCTGGCGTACTACCGGATCCAGGACGACATCGCGCGTGCCGAGGCCTACCGAGCCGCCAGGCAGGCCCGGACGACCCGCCGCGGTCGCGGGCGCGGGTGGGCGACCCGCCCCGCCGGGCGCCCTCGAGTGCGGCTGTTCGGCGCGCTGCGCGCAACATCGGCGCGGTCCTGAGCGGTCAGCCCCGCCGGATCGACGCCCGCCAGGCGTGCACGCTTCCAGGGTCCAGGGTGACCTCGAGACGTGCCGGTTCGATCGCCTCGACCCGCCAGCCCTCGCCGAAGCTCGCCCGGATCTCCTCCTGGCGGATCCGGCGCGGACCCCAGTCACCGGGCTCCTGGTCGCTGAAGCACAGCAGGTAGTAGGCGCCCCCCGCCACCAGCGACGCGTGCAGGGCGTCCACGAACCGGGCGCGGGCGGCGTCGTCGAAGACGTGGAACAGTCCGCAGTCGAGGACGGTGTCGAAGCGCTCACCCAGGCCGGCCAGGTCCAGCGCGTCCCAGACCAGGAACCGCGCCTGGAGCGCGCGCTCACCGGCCTTGCGCTGCGCGGTCGCGATGGCGGTGCCGGCCGTGTCGACCCCGGTCGCCTCCAGCCCGAGGGCCGCAGCCATCAGGGCGTGCTCGCCGGTGCCGCAGCCTACGTCGAGCACTCGGCCGACCACCCGGCCCTGATCGGCCAGCTCCCGGAACGCCGGCTGTGGCCGGTCGATGTCCCACGGCGGCCGCCCGGCGACGTACGCCGCCTCGAAGCTCTGGGCGCTCTCCGGCGCTGACCCGGTCGGACGCTCGCTCTCCGTCATCGCCCCTCCAGACACCGTCGCCCTGCTCTCACTATGCAGCACTCCGTCGTGGGCGGCGCCGATGAACGCCTTCAGGCCGGGCACCTCGGTGGATTGTCACCGGCTGGCCTCTATTATCCGAGGGTGTCTGGGCTCGATTCGATCACCCACCTGCTGGACGTGGTGGAGGCGGCCGCTCCGGTCGACGCGGTACGTGCGCTGACCCGAGAGGTCGGCACACGCTTGCAGGCCTCGGCGGTGTCCTTCCTGGTCGTCGACACCTCGGGCCGCGCGTTGGTGCGACTGGTGCACGTCCCGCTGGGGTCGTGGGAGGGGCAACCCGACGTTTCGGCCCAGGACGTGCACCGCCGGCAGGGCCAGGAGTCGGCCCGGAGACTGCCCTTCGACGGCGGAGCCAGGGAGCGGGTGGTGCGCCGGCAGCGGCCCGAGGTGCTGCCGCCGGAGGGTGGCGCCGGGACCGGTGACTGGACGGTGCTCGCGCCGGTCACCGAGCGCGGCGAGGCGATCGGTCTGCTGGAGGTGCTGCTCCCTGAGGAGCCGGACAAGGACGACGTGGCCGAGATCGGGTCGCTGGCGCACCTGCTGGCGTTCGTGCTGATCGCCAACCACCGGCACACCGATCTGTTCGAGTGGGGGCACCGCAGCCGGCCGCTGAGCCTGTCCGCGGAGATCCAGCAGCGGCTGCTGCCGGGCCCGCGCACCTGCGAGGCCGGCGCCTTCACGCTCTCGGGTTGGCTGGAGCCCGCCGCGGACATCGCCGGGGACACCTTCGACTACAGCCTCGAACGCGACGTCCTGCACCTGTCGATGACCGACGCGATGGGTCACGGGGTGGCTGCGGCGCTGACCGCCACCTTGTGCGTGAGCGCGCTGCGGGGGTCCCGGCGCCGGGGTGCCTGGCCGGCCGAGCAAGCCGGCATCGCCAACGCGGCGGTCGCCCAGCACACCGCCGGAGGTGACCTCGACAACTTCGTGACCGGCCTGCTCGGGCGGCTCGAGCTGGACACCGGCATGCTGCACCTGGTCAACGCCGGCCACGTTCCGCCGTACCTGGCCCGCGACGGCGAGGTGACCCGCCTCGCGCTGCCGGCCAACCTGCCCTTGGGGCTCTTCGCGGACACCGACTACGAATCCGTCGAGGTGCAGCTGCACCCCGGGGACCGGGTGGTGTTCGTGACCGACGGGATGCTGGAACGCAACGCCGCGAACATCGACCTGCCCACCGCGATCCGGGCCTCGGCGGGGTTGCACCCGCGGGAGGCGGCGAATGCCCTGGCCGACAGTGTCCTGGAGGCCACCGGGCACGCGCTGACCGACGACGCGACCGTGCTGTGCCTGGACTGGTACGGCGGCCATGGCCAGGAGCGCAGCGCCGTCGCCGGCGCCGACGTGATGCGGGCGACCGGGTGGACCATCCGCTGACCGATCAGCGCCCGCGGAACGCGACGACCCCCTGCAGGGTCGGCACGAAGACCGAGTTGCCGGACACGATCTGGGACGGGAAGTGCGGCAGGGGGCCGGCCGGCAGCCGGCGCAGCACCTTGCCGTCCGCGAGGCGCAGCACCACCAGGTCGCCGCTGTTGGCGTCGGCGGCGTAAACCCGCTTGCCCGCCACCACGGGTGAGGAGTACACCCCGTGGGCGGTCCAGCCCCAGCGCATCGAGGACGGGCCCACGTGCACCGCACGGATCTCGTTCTCCTTGCGGCAGGGCAGCAGCACGGTACGCCGTACCACCGCCGCGCCGCCGTAGGCCTGACAGCCGTTCAGCGTCCGCACCGCCGCACCGACGCCGCCGAGCCCCGGCCGGAGCAGGTACACCACGCCGCGCTTGCCGGCGATCACCAGCCGGTGCACCGAGCCGACCACGGCCGGCGCCATCGAGCCGAGGTCGAGGTCGTTGGCGTTGTCGCTGCGCCAGGTCCGGGGCGCGAAGATCGCCACCGGGCGCAGCCGCACCGGGGTCAGCTCGGTGACCGAGTCGCTGTGGTCCCAGCGTCCGCTCAGCTCCGCGCCGTTGCCGCTGGCCACGTAGACGTTGCCGTTCTCGCCGAGCACCGGACCGGGAGTCGCCCACATCCCGGCCTTGCGGGCGGTGGGGACCGCGTAGCTGAAGGTGCGGCCGCGGCCGTTGGTGGCCACCGAGGTGACGTAGCCGACGTAGTTGTCGCAGTCCCCGAACAGCCCGCCGAACGCGGTGAGCACCCGGCCGTGCGCGACCAGCAACGCGGACCGCTGCTGCTCGGCCTTCAGGTTGCGGCTGGGCTGGGTGTCCAGGCCGCGGTGCCAGCGCCGGGCACCGGTGCTCGGGTCCAGCGCCCACAGGGTGTGGTGCCCGCCGACGGTCTCGGCGGCCACGAACACCGAGCCGGTGCTGGCGTCGTACGCGGGAGTGCCGGTGACCCCGAGCGGGTCGATGTTCCCGCACGGCAGGCCGGACAGCGGCTGCGGGGCGCCCAGGTTCACGTGCCAGCGCACCGCGCCCGTGCCCGGCTGCAGGCCGTAGACGTCGTTGGTCTCGGTGGCCACCACCAGGGTCCGCTTCACCAGCAGCGGCTCGCCGTACACCGCCCCGTGCAGGTTGGAACTCCACGCCCGCTGCAACCGGCCCTGCGGAGCCCGGAGCACGTGCCCGTTGCGGTGGCCGCCCTTGTGGTACGTCGGCCAGCTCGCCGGCCCCGCCGGAGCGTGCCGGGCGGCGGGGGCTGCGCGCTGTGCGGTCGGCGGCCCGGACGCCGCGCCGCTGCACGCGGTCACGAACCCGAGGATCAGCATGGTCGGCAGCAGACGATGCATCTTCCGATGATGCGCCCGTCCTCGCGTGCTGGGAAGATGCGCCGGAGTTGGTTAGCCTGCGGGAACCGGCAGCCTTCCGGAGGTGCGGCTATGGACGTGGAGATCCGCTACAGCCCCTCGTTCGCGCTGGGAGTGATCACCCTGCCACCCGGCGGGGAGGTAAAGGCCGAGGCGGGCGCGATGACCAGCATGTCCGGCGGGGTGGAGATCGAGACCAAGGCGCAGGGCGGCATGTTGGCCGGCCTGAAGCGGTCCGTGCTGGGCGGCGAAAGCTTCTTCATCAACACATTTCGGGCTCCCACGGGGGGCGAGCTCACGGTCGCGCCGACGCTTCCCGGCGACATCGTGCACCTGCCGGCGGGCAACTCGGCGGCGATGATGGTGCAGTCCGGCTCCTGGCTCGCCTCGGATCCAGCTGTCAAGGTGGACACCAAGTGGGGCGGGGGCCGGACGTTCTTCTCCGGGGAGGGGCTGTTCCTGCTGCGCTGCACGGGCTCGGGAGACATGATCGTCTCCAGCTACGGCGCGATCGAGCGGCGGACCCTCGGCCCGGGCGAGGTGCTGAAGATCGACACCGGCCACATCGTGGCCTTCGAAGAGAGCCTCGGCTACGCGGTGAACAAGGTCGGCGGCTGGAAGTCCACGCTGCTCTCCGGGGAGGGCCTCGTCGCCACGTTCACCGGCCCTGGGGACCTGTGGCTCCAGACCCGCAGCCCCGCCGACTTCATCGGCTGGCTGGTCCCGCAGCTGCCGACTCAGCGGGAGTAGTACGCCGGCTGGGTGCCCGCCGAGCACAGCGGAAGGTCGCCTGGGGTCGACTCGCTGCGGACAGCCACCGTGCAGCGCCGCTCGAGAGGGCTGGTGTTTCGTTAGTGGTCCTCGCCCCAGTTGGCGATCAGTACGGCCACCGGCGGAAGCACCGCGGCCACTACAGACATGGCGACAGCCGCTGTCGTCGACCACAGCCGGACCACGTTCCAAGCCAGCACAATCAGTGTCAGACAGGTGCCCATTAGGGCGAAGTACAACTTTCGGCGACGACGCAGACGCGTGCTCTGCGCCTCACCGACGTCGCTGACGGAATAGCGCCGGCGGTCTCGTCTCATCACTCCTACCGTCGCATGCACGCCTCTACGAGATCTAGGTGCGCATGGCACTTCGACGGCGCACCAGACGGCGCACCAGCCCGTGCTGCCACCACTGCTGGCTGCACGGGGCCGAACGGCATGGGCGAACGTCGCGCCATTGGCGGCGGAGTGACGCCCGTGGCGCAGCGCGGGATCATGCGGCTGGCTCGGGCGAGCGTCGCCGAGACCCGGGGACGCGCAGCCATGCACTATCGTTGATCCTGTTGAAGGGATGGCCTCGCAGGCCGTCCTGGCCGCGCACGTAGTCGCGGCTTGCGTCTCTTTCTTCTGATTTTCGGTTCGCTGGACATCAGCACAGGTGGATGTCTTCAGCGGCTTGAGGGCACAGTGTCCTCGGCACCGAACAAAGGAACAGGTTATGGCTCAGGGAACCGTCAAGTGGTTCAACGCCGAAAAGGGTTTCGGCTTCATCGCGCAGGACGGCGGCGGCGAGGACGTGTTCGTGCACTTCTCCGCCATCCAGTCCAGCGGCTACAAGTCGCTCGACGAGAATCAGAAGGTCGAGTTCGACATGACCCAGGGCCCCAAGGGCCCGCAGGCTGAGAACGTCCGCATCTCCTGACTTCACGACGAAGGGCCCCGGCCGTTTTGCGGCCGGGGCCCTTCGGGCGTGGCTTCGGGATGCGGCGTCGCATTCGTCGGACGCCCGTACCCGATCTGCCGACCCCTGCCTGCTCGCTGGTGTAGACGGTCCTTGCCGGCAGCTGACGCGCACGCTGGCGCACGACTCGCGTGACGTCGAGTCGCCACCGTGACTACCGAGGCGTGTTGTACGCAGACCGGTGACGTCACGCCGAGGGTGGGCTCGCGGCCGACCGCCCGCGACGCCCGCGGATCGCAGCGTTCGCGGCCACGCCCACCCGATTTGCCCTGAAGTGCTGCGTCTACCCACATCCCGGCGCGCCGGATCGCGGCGGAGTGACGCGCCCCCGGGCGGGCGCGACTTCCCTCAACGCGGCTATGAGCGTGCGTATGGTGACTCTGCCGCGATCAGCGTCGCCCTCGTCCAAAGGTGACAGGGCAGATGAATCACCGGCGATGTTCTTGCCGGTGCCGCGGCGGCCCTGCAACATGTAGTTCTCCGACCGGCCGGAGGCACTCATTGGGCAAGCTGATCTACGCAGCCAACACCTCATTCGACGGCTACCTCGAGGACGAGACCGGCTCCTTCGACTGGTCGGCGCCTGACGCCGAAGTGCACGCGTTCTGGAACGAGCACGAGCGGCACATCGGCACGTCGCTCTACGGCCGCCGCATGTACGAGACCATGCGCGTCTGGGAGAGCGACGACTGGTTGACCACCGCACCGGCCGTGGTCCGCGAATACGGGGAGATCTGGCGCGACGCCAACAAGATTGTCTACTCCACAACGCTCGAAGCGGTGTCAACGGCGCGGACGAGAATTGAGAGGCAGTTCGATCCTGACGTGGTACGACGGCTCAAGGAGACGTCCAGCTCGAACCTGAGCATTGGCGGCGCGACCATCGCGGCTGAGGCGTTCCGACATGGGCTGGTCGACGAGTGCGTGCTGCTGCTGTGCCCGGTGCTCGTGGGCGGCGGCAAGCCGGCGCTGCCCCGAGGCGTTCGTCTCGACCTCGAACTGCTGGACCATCGGCGGTTCGGCAATGGTGTGATCTATGTGCGCCACGCGGTACGGAGCGCCACCTGATACCTGTGGCGGCTCCTCCCACGTGGCCAGCAGAACGACTTCGTTGCCGCTCATCGCCAGACTCCGCAAACATGGCCGCCCGGTAGGCGGCGGTATGACGCGCTCTCGCCAGGTGATCAGTCGGTGAGTATCTGGGTGCCGATCACGGTTATGAGCGCGAGGCGCTCGGCGTCCTCGGTGTCGGGGCGGGCTGTGTAGACCATGATCCGTAGGCCGCTGCCCGCGACGGTCAGGATGTCGCAGTCCAGCGTCACGAGTCC
>Ga0070714_100004483_pt1 | contig 10520 bp, 10 predicted proteins | sample LARL83metaG_FD_65450 | JGI IMG/M metagenome (GOLD analysis project Ga0070714, IMG submission 65450) | Corn, switchgrass and miscanthus rhizosphere microbial communities from Kellogg Biological Station, Michigan, USA - LAR L8-3 metaG | ecosystem: Host-associated > Plants > Roots > Rhizosphere ... | reverse complement strand
CCTTAGCAAGAGGGATTCAAATGGAAAGCACATCTCATTTAATCAAGCGGCAGACAAGTTCACCTCGATGACCTTAACTCCGTCGTTGTGTGAAGAGGCGCTTGAGGAATATCCTCGGTTGGTGGCAATTCCCCACGAATCATGCGCGCTGCATTCCCCACCAATCCCAGGTAAAAATCGCTCGGCAAGCCTTCAAAAGTCAGAAACTGAGAAGCGCCAATCGGAGGATCATCAGTGCATTTAAAAATCGCCGTGCCCTCGTTCACTTCGTCAAACATCGCCTGGTAAACCATGGTCGCGCCGGCCCTTTTTGCCTGGATGTATTGCGACCAGAGGAATTTTCCTTTGAGACGGGGAATTTGATCAAAAGGAGCCGACGACTGCATGTTATGCCAGCTGAACCCGGGAAATACGACCGGCAAAAATTCTTTTCCGTGTCCCCTGCACCAGGCGATGTCGGGTTGCATTGTGTGCCGGGCGTATTCTTCCGCTTGCTCTGGATTTGTGTAACGGCCAACGGTCCACGGACTGACGATGTCCGCCTTCAAAATCAATTTATGCAGGGTTTCATCGCTCACACAATCGTGGTCCAGCGTCCTCCAGTACGTCGGCACTCCTAATAAAACGGTGCAACCTCCGAAATGAGGGTCGTCCTTCAAAAACCGGACCAATTCCAATCCTTCCTGGGGAGTGTAGTTGCGGTGATCGTTAAAACCGAATCCCCACACGGCAACCACCGGTTTTCCATTGTGATGGAGATAGGCGGGATCCTTCGTGATCTGCATTCGATCAACCAGCAACTTCCAATCATCCATTACGCGTTGCATCTGGCCTCCCTCCATTCCGGATAAATCATACATCACCGCGTAAGTTCGCCCGTAAAGGTTGGCGCCTTTGCGACAATGATCCAGCACGACATTCACATTCCGCAATCCGTCCGGGTGGGACACGCTCACCATGAAACGTTGGACGAACGCTCCGTCAATGCCGTAATCCCGCATCCACCGAAAATGGCGCAATACCGTCTTCTCATTGAAGGCGCTGAAAACTTCCGCTTTTTTTCCATCGGCAAGTACAAAAGACGTGGCATAGCGTTCATCGGAATCGAGTTCGCTTACGTCCGGCCATAACTCGATCTCGCAACTCCCGGGCGCAAACCCCTCGCGGCCTCGCCAATGCGTCCAGCCCGCATGCGCTCCGTCTCCTTCCGCCGTGAACCAGCCCTGATAGCCGCACATCACCTTGCCATGCAAAGTGGAAGTATCCATGGAGACATGACTGGGCCCATTGTATGGCTCCATAGTCTGCTCAATGACCGATCGCCATTCCGCATTCTCAATCTCGTTCCGGAACCGGTTCGTGGAAATGCCGGTGGCGGACGATATTAAGGCCGAAGATTTTTCGCCGCTGCACCCGATTTGCAAGCCGCACAACAGCCCGAAAATCAGCATCGCGAAACCGACTATTTTCCTGTGTCTTGAAATCCGCATATTCCCAATCACATTCGCGCTTGATACTCGGGTGAACTCCACCTTCCGCACCATCCTCTAAAGTGAGGATGGATCTGTGGTCATCGGGTGGAAGTTCAACTCCCTCCGCGCGGAGCCGTCCGGAGGTATCGCCAAGCATGTTCGATGTTCGGCTTTCGATGTTCGATGCGCTTTGTTGCCAAGCTGCGGCGAGTGCAGTGTGCCGCGACTCGTAGCGCAGGCTGATAGCCTGCTGTTTCGCCGACTGGCAGTCGGCGCGGCGCTCGCCACCGCCAGCCGGAGAAGAATCTACAAAGCAGATTTGATACTTTGCCCGGAAACAAATTGGCTCGGCGAAATCTTAAATCGCCGCCGAAAACAAGTGGCAAAATACTGGCTTGAGTTGAACCCGTTCGCGAACGCGACATCCGTCACCGATTGACCGGGGCTCTCCCGCAATTGCCGCGCCGCGTGGTCCAGCCGGCATTGGTTCAAATATTCCATGGGGCCGACATTGACGAGTTCGTGGGCGTATTTTGAAAAGGCGGTGATGCCCATTCCGCACTGTTTTGCCATCTGGCCCAGCGACCACAACTCCCGGCTGCTGACCGGATTCTCAGCCAGATCCTTCAAAAATAATTCCACCGTCCGCCGCCGCGAAGTAAGCTCGGGATTCTCGTCCAATTGCTGGGCCGTCAGCGCGTCCAGGATGGCCACGAAAAGCTGATTGAGCCGGGTGATCATGCGGGAAACTGAATGAGGTTGGTTCCAGCCGAGGATGCACTGGGCAATTTTTTGAAAAGCCTGCGCGATGTCGGGCGTCGATTTCCAAACCGGCGTTTCGTTGTGTCGCAATTTGCGGGTCAGTTCGGCCATATCCTCACCCGTGAGCACCAGCCAGTCCGGCCATTGCCATTCCTGGTTTGGCCGGCGCACTCCCACGTCCACAATCAACCAATGCAGCCGGCCGGGCCCGATGTTCGGGTCACCCAGCTTGTGCAATTGCCAGGGCCGCGTGATGGTCAGACTCCCGGGCGCCAAGTCAAACCGCCGCTTGTCCACAGTGAAAGTCATTCTGCCGGTTTCGAGAAAAACAATTTCCACGCCTTCGTTCCGGTGTTCATTGAGCCCCCAATCCTGGGGGCCGGCGCCGTCCCAAAAACCGATGCTGTTCAAACCAGGCAGAATGTTGGAAGAAAACTTTGCCCCGGGATAATGCCCTTTGGTCAGCGCGTGAAGTTTGATCTTTCCCTGCTGCACCGCGCGCACCTGGGGTTCGCACGTGTCGATCTCGTAAGGCTCACGGCGAGCCTGATAAATGGCATTCAGGCGGGGTTGTTCCATCGCTGTTCAATATCTTTCGGCGAAAGGATTTGCAAGACGGTTTGGCGCGGCGTTTGGCATCGTTTATCAAATAAATATAGTTCGATGAACTTGAGATTCAACTTCTGCCTGGCTGCGCTCTTGCTGACTGTTCCGGGCGTCCTGGCCGCGCCGGAAACCAGTTTGCGCCAGCAATCGTTGCAACAATGGCAATCCAACCGCTTCGGCATGTTCATCCATTGGGGGCCGGTCAGCCTGACGGGCCAGGAAATCAGTTGGTCGCGGGCAAATTCAAACACGAACTGCCCCAACCACGGTGATATCCCCGCCGATGTTTACGACAACCTTTACAAACAATTCAATCCCACCAATTTTAACGCCTCATCATGGGTCGAAATCGCCAAATCCGCCGGGATGAAATATCTGGTGCTCACCGCCAAACACGGCGACGGCTTCCTCCTGTGGCCCTCCAAAATCGATGATTACAACATCAGCGCGACGCCGTTTCACCGCGACGTCTGCGGAGAGCTGGCTGCCGCGGCACACAGCCAGGGCCTGGAGCTTGGCTGGTATTATTCCCCAATGGACTGGCGCGACCCCGATTGCCGCTCGGCCAACAACGATCGTTTCAATTTAAAATGCCAAAGGGAATTGCGGGAATTGCTTTCCAATTACGGCAGGATTGACGTCGTGTGGTTCGACACCGACGGTCGCCCGGCCCACTGGGACCCGGCGCACACCTACGCGCTGGCCCGGCAACTACAGCCCGCCCTGCTGATCAACAACCGCCTCGAGATGGGCTCGTTCGACGAATGGGCGGCGCAGGGCAAGTTGCGGCCGAACGAAGATTTTTATACGCCTGAGCAGCGGATTGGCGCTTACGACGACCGGACCCCGTGGGAAACGTGCATGACACTCGGCACACAATGGGCTTGGAAGCCCGGGGATAAACTCAAAACTCCCGCGGAAGTCGTGGGCATCCTGGCTCGCACGATTGGCGGCGGCGGCAATTTGCTTTTGGATGTCGGCCCCATGCCGGACGGGCGCATCGAGCCGCGGCAGGCCGAGATTTTGAAACAGGTTGGCGCCTGGGTGGAGCGAAATGCCGAAAGCGTGTATGGAACGCGCGGCGGTCCGTGGAAACCGACAAAAGCGGTCGCGAGCACCCGCCGGGGCAACATCATCTACGTGCACATTCTGCGCTGGAGGGACGACGCCATCGAATTGCCCGGTATCCCGCGCAACATCCAATCCGCCTCGCTGGCCGGCGGCGCCAAAGTTGACGTCGTGAAGAAGGACGGGAAAATTTCAATTTCCGTTCCCCGCGATGAGCGGGATGCGATGGATACGGTCGTGAAACTTCAGCTCGACGGCCCGGCAACAAATTTGGTGGCGATTGATGCCGGGAAAAACATCAAGGCAACCGCGTCGAATGTTTTTCAAAATCGGCAGTCCGACTACGGCCCTCAGTTCGCGTTTGACGAGGACGACCAGTCGCGCTGGGCCACCGATGACGGCATCAAACAGGCCTGGATCACCGCCACCCTGCCCGCTCCGCAGACAATCGAGGGTGTGAGCATCTCGGAAGCTTTTGCCGGGCGGGTGCGGAAGTTCGAGTTCCAATATCGCGCCGGTGATAACTGGAAAAACATTTTCAGCGGCACAACCATTGGAGAGCAATTTGAAAAACATTTCAGTCCAGTCACCGCGCGCGAGTTTCGCTTGAATATCATGGACGCCACCGCCGGGCCCACCATCAATGAGATCGAGTTGCTCAACCAATAAATTGCGATCATGAGTCCGATTGATTGGATCATCATCGTCGTTTACCTCCTTGCCATCGTCGGACTGGGCGTGGTGGCTGGATCGTTGCGGCGAAAAAACGAGAAAGGTGGCGAAGGCGGCCATTACTTTCTCGCGGGCAACACGCTGGGCTGGCCGGTCATCGGGCTCGCCATGTTCGCCGCGAATATTTCAACGGTCCATCTCGTGAGCCTGGCCGAGGCGGCCTATAAATACGGTTTGGTTTTCGGAAACTTTGAGTGGATGGCGGGATTCACGCTCATTTTGCTGTCGCTCTTCTTTGCGCCGTTATATCTGCGCTCTCGCGTCACCACGCTGCCGGATTTTTTGGAACGGCGATTCAACCGAAGCTGCCGCGATGTCTTGTCCGTGGTGTCTTTGTTCTCAGCGATTGTGATTCACATGGGCGTGGCGCTGTACACGGCTGCCTGGGTGCTGCGCGGCATTCTTGGGCTGGGGGCAGGAGCGACTATCCTGGGCGTGGATGCCTTGCTGCTGTTCATCGCCGCACTGGGGTTGCTGACGGGAATCTACACAATGTTCGGCGGATTGCTGGCCGTGGTGTGGACCGAGAGCGTTCAAACCGTGCTGCTGCTCGTGGGCGCGATTGTAATCACGGTGGCCGGTTACGTGAAAATTGGCGGATGGGCCGAACTTTCCCACACGCTCGCCACGCACCCCCACCCTCTCGCCGGCATTCCCGAAAGCAAAATCACGTGGAGCACCGCCAATTTCCTGAATCTCGCGCGCGGCAAAAACGATCCTTCCGGCCTGCCGTGGTATTCGATTCTCCTGGGTTATCCCGTGCTGGGCATCTGGTATTGGTGTTGCGACCAAACCATCGTTCAGCGCGTCCTGGCGGCGAAGAATGAAAAACATGCGCGGCTGGGCCCGCTTTTTTGCGCCTTTCTGAAAATCTGGCCGGTGTTCTTCTTTGTGTTGCCGGGAGTCATCTGCGTGGCGCTGGTCCAAAACAATGCCTTTAATGGCGCCGCACCCCACGCTTCGACGGATACTTACACTTTTCTCATCACGCATTTGCTGCCGGTGGGACTCAAGGGCTTGGTGGCGGCGGCCATGCTCGCGGCGGCGATGCAAACCTGTTCCGCGGCGCTTAATTCCACGGCCACGCTGGTGGCTTATGATTTGTTCCAGCGGCGACGGCCCAACCTGAGCGACCACCAACTCGTCCGCATCGGCAAATTCACCACGGTGGCCGGAACGGTTCTCGCCATCGTCGCTTCCCCATTGTTCGGCCATTACACCACGATCTTTGAAGGCATCAACAAACTGATTTCATATGTCGCGCCGCCGATTACCACCGTTTTTCTGATTGGCGTCTTCTGGAAACGCGCTTCCGGAAAGTCAGCGTTAATCACCCTCCTCGCGGGAATGCTGCTCGGCCTCGCGGCCTTTCTGCTCGACTGGAACAATATTTATCGCGGCGATTTCATGTTGATCGCTTTCCTGCTGCTGGTTGCCTGCATGTTGATCATGGTCGTCACCAGTTTTTTGTTTCCCGAACCATTCAAAGCGGAAGCTCAATCGTTGGTGTGGCTGGATTGGCGGGAACCGTTGCGCCAACCGACCGCCGGCCGCGGCTTGGCCGATTACCGCGTGGCCGCCGCCCTCATCATCGCGATTTTTTGCGTGCTCTATTTTATTTTCCGATAATGGCATGAACCTCAAACATCTCCCCTCATTTTTATATTGCGTGGTTGCGCTCGGCTTTTGGACGGGCTGTGCGGCGCAACATCCGCCGCAGCGTTACGCCTGGGTGACCGGCTTGAAACCGGAAAAGGCCGACTACTATCATCAGCTTCACGCGGCGCCGTGGCCGGGCGTGTTGAAGCGGATCAAAGCCAGTCACATCCGGAATTTTTCGATTCACGAGCGGGAAATCAACGGACAGCTTTATCTCTTCGCCTACCTGGAATACACGGGCACGAATTTCGACCAGGACATGAAGGACATGGCGGGGGACCCGGAGACGCAACGGTGGTGGCGCGAAACCGACCCGTGCCAGGCGCCGCTGCCGGACGCCGCGGCCGCCGGAAAAATCTGGTCGGACACAAAGGAGGTTTTTTTCCTGCCATGAGTGCGCCCTTGCTCAAAGACAAAGTGATTTTCCTGACCGGCGGTTCCTGCGGCATCGGTCACGACTGCGCCAAGGCTTACGCCGCCGAAGGGGCGAAGGTGGCGATCGTCGCCCGCGACCAAAAAGGGGTTGAAGCCGTCGCTGCGGAATTGGGGCCGGAACACCTCGGAATTGTTTGCGACGTCACACGCGATGCCGAGGTGGAGGAATCCGTGAAAAAAACCTTGGCGCGCTTCGGGCGCATCGATGCCGTTCACAATAACGCCGGGATTTCTTCGCCGTGCAAAACCCTTCACGAGACCACCGATTTGGAATGGAACGAATTGTTTGAAGTGAATTTGAAGGGCGTGTTGCACACCACCCGCCATGCTTTTTCGGCGCTCACGGCGAGCAAGGGTTGCATTCTCAATACGTCGAGCCTGGTCGGAACCATTGGCCAGGAACTTCACGCCGCCTACACCGCGACCAAAGGCGGCCTGAATGCGCTGACCAAATCGATGGCGCTCGATTACGCAAAATACGGGATTCGCGTGAACGCCATTTGCCCCGCGGGCGTGTGGACGCCAATGTTGCGCCAGTGGTGCGCCGAACAACCCGACCCGACGTCCACCGTGCGTTACCTCGATGAAATTCACCCGCTGGGCTATTGCCCGGAGAGCACGGTGATCGCCGACGCCTGCGTGTTCCTGCTTTCTGAAAAGGCTCGCTTCATTACCGGCCACATCATGAACGTCAGCGGCGGCGCTGAACTCGGCTACCGACGTTGATTTCATCCCATGATTCAAAGCATCTCGATTCGCGACGCGCGTTATCCGCTCGGCGGCGGCCATGGCAGTGACGCCATTCATCGCGACCCGATCTACTCGTATGCCGTGACGGAATTGCACGACGATCACGGGCGCACCGGCGTGGGCTTGGCGTTCACGCTCGGCGAAGGCAACCAGTTGGTTTGCGAAGCGGCGCGATTTTACGCGCAACGCCTCGTCGGCCGGCCCATCGAAGAAATCATGGCGCTATTCGGCGCGCTTCAACGGTCGCTCGCCGACGAGCAGCAGTTCCGCTGGCTTGGGCCGCACAAAGGCGTGGCGCAACTCGCACTGGCCTCCGTCACGAATGCCTGCTGGGATTTGTGGGCCAAAACACGCGGGGTGCCGCTTTGGAAATTGCTTCTCGATCTTTCCCCTGAGCAAATCATTGCAACGCTGGATCTCTCCTATCTTGAGGATGAACTTACCGCCGAGTCAGCGTTAAACATGGTTCATCAGCAGGCGCCGACACGCTCCGCACGCGAAAATGTTTTGAAAACCGGCTATCCCGGCTACGACACCTCCGTCGGATGGTTCAATTACGACGACGAGCAGGTACGCGAAAATTGCCGGCGCGCCCTGGCCAACGGTTTCACGGCCATGAAACTCAAGGTTGGCTCGCGCGACCCGGAACGCGATCTGCGCCGCGCCGCCATCGTGCGTGAAGTCGCGGGAAATACCGCGCGCGTGATGGTGGACGCCAACCAGCAGTGGACGCTGCCGCAGGCATTGGACATTTGCCGGCGGTTGCAGGACATCAACCCCTTTTGGATCGAAGAACCCACCCACCCGGACGATGTCCTTGGGCACAAGACCCTGGCCGATGCCATCGCCCCCACCAGGCTGGCGCTCGGCGAGCACGTCCCCAATCGCATCGTCTTCAAAAATTATTTGCAGCTAAAATGCGCCGGCTTCATCCAGGTGGACGCTGTGCGTGTGGCGGGAGTCAGCGAGTTTATCGCGGTGAGCCTTCTGTGCCGGAAATTTGGCGTGCCCGTGGTTCCGCACGTGGGCGACATGGGGCAATTGCACCAACATCTGGTGCTGTTCAATCACATCGCGCTCGGTCACGAAATCGTTTTTCTGGAACACATTCCGCACCTGCAAAAACATTTTGTGCATCCCTGCAATGTCTCCGGGGGCGTTTATCAAACACCTCGCGAACCCGGCGCGAGTTGTGATTTAAAATCCGAATGACTCGCGACGCGCCAGCCTTTGTCGATACCCATGTGCATCTTTGGGACACCAAACGGCTCCATTATCCGTGGCTGGCGGATTTGCCATCCTTGAATCGGCCCATGTTGCCCGTAGATTTTTCTGCCGCCGCTTCCGCCGTCACTCCGTCAAAATTTATTTTCGTCGAGTGCGCCTGTGATCCGAATCAACGCGCCGCCGAGGTGGAATGGATTTCCGGCGTCGCCAAAAGCGAACCTCGTTTGAAAGGCATCGTCGCCCACGCCCCCCTGGAACTTGGAAAAGCAGTCCGAAAAGATTTGGAACGGCTGGCCCGGAATCCGCTGGTTAAAGGCATTCGGCGCAACCTGCAAGGCGAAAGCCATGATTTCCTCAATCAGGCTGGGTTTATCGAGGGAATAAACTTGCTGGCGGAGTTCGGTTTCACTTTTGATTTGTGCGTTCGCGGCTCGCAATTGGGCGCGGTCTCCGAATTGGTTCGCCGCACGCCAAATGTGACCTTTGTGCTGGACCATTTCGGCAAACCCGATGTTCGCGGCGGAGGTTTCGCATCATGGTCGCGCGCTCTGCGCCCGCTCGCGGATTGTCACAACGTCGTGTGCAAAATCTCCGGCCTGGCCACCGAAGCGAATTGCGCGCATTGGCGCGCTGCCGAGCTTCAACCCTTTTTCGCCTACGCTTTCGCCTGTTTTGGACCGGACCGTGTGATGTTCGGCAGCGACTGGCCCGTGGCCACGCTCGCAACCACTTACGATCGCTGGGTTGAGACTGTGCTCCAATTGGCTCCCTGCGCCAATCAGCGCGAGTTGACGCAACTTTTTCGAACCAACGCTGAAAGGATTTACCATGTTTGACCTCAAAAACAAAACCGCTTTCGTCACGGGCGCCGCGTCCGGCATCGGCGCGGCCATCGCGGAAACTTTTGCCGGAGCCGGCGCCACGGTGTTCGTGGCGGACCGCGACGAAGCCAATGGCCATCAGATGGCGAGCCGGATCGGCGGATCATTTTGTAAGTTGGATGTGGCGAGCGAAGAGGAATGCGCGCTCGCTGCGCAGGCCGCCGGATCGGTCGATATCCTCGTGAATGTCGCGGGCATAGGCCACGTCGGTTCGTTAACGAACACGTCCGCGGTGGATTTGGACCGTTTATATGCGGTAAACGTCCGCGGAATTTTCAACTGCTGCAAAGCGTTTATTCCGGCGATGCTCGCCCGTAAATCCGGCAGCGTGATTAACCTGGCCTCGATCGCGGGTGTCGTTGCGGTGCGCGACCGTCTCGCCTATACCACGACCAAGTTTGCCGTCGTCGGAATGACCAAGGCGCTCGCGTTGGATCATTCTCACACCGGCGTCCGCTTCAATTGCATTTGCCCGGGACGCGTGGAAACGCCCTTCGTGCTCGCGCGATTGAAGGAATATCCCGACCCGCAGGCGGCTTATCGCGACATGGCTTCGACGCAATTGAACGGTCGAATGGCGAAGCCGGAGGAAATCGCGGCGGCGGCGCTCTATCTCGCCTGCGACGAAAGCGCGATGGTCACCGGCAGTTCCCTGATGATCGATGGCGGCTGGAGCGCTGGAAAATAATCATGAAAATCATTCGTTATCGGGACGCCAATGGCAAGACCGGCTACGCGGCCCAACAAGAGGGCGCAGCCTTCCGGCTTGAAGGAAACATTTATGCGAACCCGCGTGTCACCGAAGAAAAAGTGAACGTGAAGAAGCTGCTCGCGCCGATCGAACCATCCGCCATCATTTGTATCGGGTTGAATTACCGGAGACACGCAGAGGAGACCGGCGCGAAATTTCCGGAGTTTCCGGTCGTTT
>Ga0070714_100004482_pt1 | contig 10520 bp, 9 predicted proteins | sample LARL83metaG_FD_65450 | JGI IMG/M metagenome (GOLD analysis project Ga0070714, IMG submission 65450) | Corn, switchgrass and miscanthus rhizosphere microbial communities from Kellogg Biological Station, Michigan, USA - LAR L8-3 metaG | ecosystem: Host-associated > Plants > Roots > Rhizosphere ... | reverse complement strand
GGGAATCGACAGGCACCCCTCCGGGCCTTCCTGGTAGCCGTCGCCGAGCACGGTCCACGTCGGGTTGACCAGGTGACCCTCGACGCCGTCGCAGTGGAAGGTGAAGACCCGCAGGCCCACCCCGATCTGCGGGGCGGCCAGTCCGGCGCCGCCCTGGTCGGCCAGGCTGTCCGTGAGGTCCTTGACCAGGACCCGCAGCTCCTTGTCGAAATCGACGACCTCGGCGGCGCGGGTGCGCAGCACCGGATCACCGAAAAGTCGGATGGGCTGGACGGTCATGGTCTCCCTCAACTGGCGGCAACCCCGGTCGGTCCGTCCAGTCTAGGTGACGCGCATGGTCGCGATCAGTGCTCGGTGCCGTCGGTGCCCACGACCGCGATCGAGACGGCGGCCACGGCGAAATGCCCGGCGAACCGCGCCGCGGTCGCGAGGCGGGCGAGCACGGTCCGCGCCGGGTGCCGGCGTTCGGTGCGTTGGCGTGGCACGGCCACGGGAACGGTCGTCGCGGTCAACATGGCGGTAATCCCCCTTCGGATGCGTTACCACCACGGTCCGCCGTTCGGGCGTACGCCGGCATCGGCCTCGGGTCGCCGTTTCCCTCATCCGCCGGTCGTACGCCGACCCTTACGGGATCAGACCAGCTCCAAGGGGTCCAGGTGGACGCGGACCGGGTCGGGATCCTTGTGGGCCGTGCGGACCGCGACCGCCTCGAACAGGGCCGACGCCAGCGCCCGGCCGCGCTCCCGCGGAGCCCGAACCAGTGCCCGTTCGCGCTCCTGCGGCTCTCCCGGCCCGGTGTGTTCCAGCGGGACCGGTCCGAGCACGTCGGCATCGCGCGGGAGCCGTAGGGAGAGCAGGAAATCGGCCAGCGCGGCCGGCGAACCGTCCACGGAGGCCATCCGCACGGCCGGCGGGAAGCCGAGCTCCGCGCGCGCTGCCAGTTCCTGGCCGGCATGCCACACCGGATCCCAGCGGACCAACGCCTGTACCGGGGCCAGCGTCGACTCGGCCATGACCACGACCCGCCCGTCCGCCCGCACCAGCGCGGCCGCCGCCATCCACCGGCGCAGGGCCTCCTCGGTGGCCCGCAGGTCCGCCCGGGACAGCATGGCCCAGCCGTCGAGCAGCAGCGCGGCCCCGTAACCACCGGCCACGATCGGCTCGGCCCCCGGCGTACATACGACGAGCGCGGGTCCGGGCGGCACGTCGGCCAACACCTCGGCACCACCGGACGTCCGGACCGTCACACCGGCGAAGGCCCGGCCCAACTCCTCCGCCGTGCGACGCGCGCCGACCACGGACGCCCGCAGCCGCGTGTCGCCGCACGCGGCACACCGGAACGCGGCCTCACTGACGCCGCACCAGCGGCACGCGGGCGGTTTCGTCGGGTCGGACGGGAGGAACAGCGGGCCGGCGCAGTGGCGGCAGCGGGCCGGGGTGCGGCAGCGCTGGCAGGCCAGGGCCGGCACGTAACCGCGTCGCGGGACCTGCACGAGCACGGGTGTGCCGGCGGTGAGCGCGGCGCGGGCGGCGTCGAACGTCATCGACGGCAACCGGGCGGCGCGGGCGGCCGGATCGCGGGCGAGCTGGCTGTCGTGTTCCCCGATCGCGGTGACCCGGGGAGCTGTTTTCCGGACGGTGTCCCGATCGGCCACGATCTGATGCGCCCAGCCGGAGTCGACGAGCAGTTGCGCCTCGGCCGTACGCGCGAACCCGGCCACGAGCAACGCCGAGCCGGTGAGGTGCGAGCGCTGCACGAGCACGTCCCGCACATGCGGATAGGGCGAGCGGGGCTCGGCGTGCAGGTCGTCACCGTCGTCCCAGACGACGAGCAGCCCAGGATCGGCGACCGGCGCGAACATCGCGGCCCGCGTACCCACGACTACCCGAACGGCCCCGCGCCGCACGGCCAGCCACCGCCGATAGCGCTCGGCCGGCCCGAGATCGGCCGCCAGCGACACGACGGTGTCCTCCCCCATCAGCGCGACACAGGCGGCGTGTACCCGGGCCGAGTCCCGATGGTCCGGCACGACGAGAATCGCGCCGCGCCCCGCGCTCGCGGCGCAGGCGGCGGCCTCGGCCAGTCGTGCAGGCCAGTCCGCCATCGGCACCGGATGCCACACGGCGCGCGCGGGCTTGCCCTGCCGAACCGCGTCGAGAAACGCGGACCCGTGCCGATACCGCCCCCAGGCGGCGGTGTCCGGCACGGCCGGTGTCGGTGCCGGCTCGACGGGCGCCTTCTGCTCGGCCTGCGCGTGGCGAGGCGGAACGGCCAGCCGGAGGACATCGATCAGCATGCCGCCGTAGCGATCGGCAACGGCCCGCGCGAGCCGAGCGGTGTCCGGGGACAGCACGGGTTCCGCCGACACGACGCGATCGAGAAAGGCCAACTTACCCCGGTGATCGGACTCGTCGACCCGCTCCAATAGGAAGCCGTCGACAAGTTGCCCGGCGAACCGCACCCGCACCCGGCAACCGGACACGGCCGTGTCCGCGAACCGCTCGGGCACGAGGTAGTCGAAGGGCCGGTCGAGATGGGCGAGCGGCACATCGACACACACCCGAGCCACCGGCAACACCCCAGCCGGCACCTGCACCCCCCGCCGCGCACCGCGTCGAGTTGTGTTACCGCTGGCCATGCCCGGTGTCTACCAGATAGACACAATCGGGCGAACGGTAGACTCAGGTCCGGACGAAAGATCAGGAGGGCAGGTCATGGCAGCGCCCGTCCACCATGAGACGCCGATCGAGCAGATCCTTGGCTTGCACGACAAACTCAAGGTGCCGGAAGGTCACAAAGCAGAGGTCATCGAGGGAACCATCATCGTGTCGCCATCACCTTCCGGCCGTCACAGCGTGATCTACGCCATGCTGCAACGACAGCTCGACCAGATGATGCCCGCCCACTTCGTTGTGACCAACACAGTCACATTGGAGATGACCGCCACGGGCGAGCGCTACATGCCGGACATTCTGGTGATGGGCCGGGACGTTCTGGACTCCGACGACTGGCTGTTCCCGGCCGACCGGGCCGAACTGGTCGTGGAGATCGTTTCGCCGCACAACGCCCGACACGACCGGGGCACCAAGGTGCGCGGCTATGCGGCATCTGGCGTGCCGATCTACTTGCTCGTAGACCCGATCGAACAGGCAGTCACGTTGTTCTATGAGCCAGCCGGTGACGCCTACCGACAGGTGCACCGGGTGCCGTTCGGCTCCAGCATCGCACTGCCCGACCCCTATCACGGAAAGATCGAGACCGGGTCCTTCGCCTGACCTACGCACCGCCGGGCAGCGCACGTGATGAACGTGCGCTGCCCGGCGGTGTCAGCTTGGACGAACGATCAGGCCCCCGCGGCCGACCGCAGGGCTTCCGCGCGTTCCGTGCGCTCCCACGGCAGGTCCACATCGGTCCGACCGAAGTGGCCGTACGCGGCGGTCGGGGCGTAGATAGGCCGCAGCAGGTCCAGGTCGCGAATGATCGCGGCCGGGCGCAGGTCGAAGACCTCGTTGATGGCCTGCTGGATCTTGGTCGGGTCCACCGTCTCGGTGCCGAACGTCTCGACGAACAGGCCGACCGGCGCCGCCTTGCCGATGGCATACGCGACCTGGACCTCGATACGGCTGGCCAGGCCCGCGGCGACCGCGTTCTTGGCGACCCAGCGCATGGCGTAGGCGGCCGAGCGGTCCACCTTCGACGGGTCCTTGCCCGAGAAGGCGCCACCACCGTGCCGCGCCATGCCGCCATAGGTATCGACGATGATCTTGCGGCCGGTCAGGCCCGCGTCGCCCATGGGGCCACCGATGACGAACCGGCCGGTCGGGTTGACCAGCAGGCGCACGTTGGACGTGTCGAGCTTCAGGTCGGCCAGCTCGGGCAGCACGACGTGTTCCTTCACGTCCACGCCGAGCATCTTCTCCAGGTCGATGCCGTCGGCGTGCTGCGTGGACACGACGACCGTGTCCAGGCGGACCGGCTGGTCGCCGGCGTACTCGATGGTCACCTGGGTCTTGCCGTCGGGCCGCAGGTAGGGCAGGACGCCGTCCTTGCGCACCCGGGTCAGGCGGCGGGCCAGGCGATGGGCGAGCGCGATCGGCAGCGGCATCAGCTCGGGAGTGTCCGAGTTGGCGTAGCCGAACATCAGGCCCTGGTCACCGGCACCCTGACGGGCGATCTCGTCCTCGGCCGACTCCACGCGCGTCTCGTACGCGGTGTCCACGCCCTGGGCGATGTCGGGCGACTGGGAGCCCAGCGCCACGTTCACGCCGCACGAGTGCCCGTCGAAGCCCTTGGCGGACGAGTCGTAACCGATGTCGAGAATGCGCTCCCGCACGATGGTCGGGATGTCGGCGTACGCCTCCGTCGTGACCTCACCGGCCACGTGCACCTGACCGGTGGTGATCAACGTCTCCACGGCCACTCGGCTGCGCGGGTCCTTGCCCAGCAGCGAGTCGAGAATCGAGTCACTGATCGCATCGCAGATCTTGTCTGGATGCCCCTCCGTCACCGACTCCGACGTGAACAACCTGCGATTTGACTCGGACACTTTGCTCCCCACGCTCGGCTGACTGGCGCTACCGGCCAGGCTACTGCTGTGATCCCAGCAGCCTAGTCACGGTCGAATCAGCGCCCGGACGTTGTTCCACACTGTGGCCGCGAGCTGGCTCTTGGACCCCAGTGGCAGCGGCGTCTCTGTCCCGCTCGCGGCGAGGAGCCAACCGGAGTTGTCCTCCACCTCGAAGGCACGGCCGTCGCCAACCGCGTTTACCACGATCAAGTCAGCGCCCTTACGTTTCAACTTGACTCGTGCGTGGTCGAGAACGTCCGCACGGGAATCACCCGTCTCGGCGGCGAATCCCACGATCACCTGACCCGGGCGCCGGGCGGCGACCAACTCCTTGAGGATGTCCGCGTTGCGCGTGAGCGAAACCGGATCCGGGTCGTGATCGGTCTTCTTGATCTTGTGATCGGCCTGGACGGCCGGCCGGAAGTCGGCCACGGCCGCGGCCATCACGACGACGTCCGCGTCGGCGGCCGCCTTGTGGACCGCGTCCCGCATCTGGGCCGCGGTGCTCACCCGGACCAGGGTGACCCCGGCCGGGTCGGACAGGGCCAGCGTGTGGGCGGCCACGAGCGTCACGTCGGCACCGCGGGCCGCCGCGACCCGGGCCAGGGCGTAGCCCTGCTTGCCGGACGAGCGGTTGCCCAGGTACCGGACGGGGTCCAGGGGCTCACGGGTGCCACCGGCGGACACGACCACCCGCACACCGTCCAGATCCCGGGGCAGCGCGTCCGGGGCGGCCAGCAGCAGGCGGGCGACGTCCACGATCTCGGCCGGGTCGGCCAGCCGGCCCTTGCCGGTGTCCGCGCCGGTCAGGCGCCCGGCGGCCGGTTCGGTCACCACGGCGCCCCTGGCCCGCAGCAGCGCCACGTTGTCCCTGGTCGCGGGGTGTTCCCACATCTCGGTGTGCATCGCGGGGAAGAACGCGACGGGGCAGCGCGCGGTGAGCAGCGTGGCCGTCAGCAGGTCGTCCGCGACGCCGTGCGCGGCCCTGGCCAGCACGTCGGCCGTGGCCGGCACGACGAGCACCAGGTCGGCCTCTTTACCGAGCCGGACGTGCGGCACCTCCGGCACGTCGACGAACACGTCGGCGTGCACCGGTTGGCCGGACAGCGCCTCGAAGGTGGCCGCGCCGACGAACCGGAGCGCGGCCTCGGTCGGCACCACCCGGACGTCGTGTCCGGTCTCGATCAGCCCGCGCAGCACCTCGCACGCCTTGTACGCGGCGATGCCACCGCCGACGCCGAGGATCACCCGAGGCCGTTGCTTCTCCGCCACGAGTGGTGCCGGGTCGGCGGTCGGGGTCACTCGCCCTCGGTGTGCTCGAGCAGTCCGGCGTGGATCTCGCGCATCGCGATCGAGAGCGGCTTCTCACGGGGGCCCGGCTCGACCAGCGGGCCGACGTACTCCAGCAGGCCCTCGCCCAGCTGGGCGTAGTAGTCGTTGATCTGCCGTGCCCGCTTGGCGGCGTAGATCACCAGCGCGTACTTCGAGCTGACCTGGGACAACAGGTCGTCGATCGGCGGGTTGGTGATGCCTTCCGGCTGTTCGAACTGAGCGCCCATCACGGTGGGACTGGTCACGCAACGCTCCTGCGGTTGGTCGGGTGGCCCTCAATCACGCCATGCGGAACACGCAACACGTCAGTGTTTGGCGGGAGGTGCCGTCATCAAGGTTAGCAAGTCCGCCGCGGCGCGTTGCACGTCGTCGTTGACCACCTCGACGTCGAACTCGCCGGCGGCGGCCAACTCCTCCTTGGCGGTGGCCAAGCGGCGCGCGACCACGTCGGGTGACTCGGTGCCACGACCGACGAGGCGCTCGACCAGCACGTCCCAACTGGGAGGCTGGATGAACACGAGCAACGCCTCCGGCAGCGCCACGCGGACCGCGCGCGCGCCGTGCAGGTCGAGCTCGAGCAGCGCGGGCAGGCCCGTGGCCAGCCGGCGCTCGATCGGGCCGCGCGGGGTGCCGGACCGATGGGTACCGCCGTGGATGTCGGCCCATTCCAGCAGCTCGCCCGCGGCGACCATCCGGTCGAACTCGGTGTCGCTGACGAAGTGGTAGTCCAGGCCGTCGACCTCACCGGGCCGCTGCTCGCGGGTGGTGGCCGACACGCTGAACCACAGTTCCGGGTACATCTCGCGCAGCGCGTGCACGAGACTGCTCTTCCCGACGCCAGAGGGGCCGGCCAGGACTACCAGCCGACCCCTCTGTGCAGATGACCGACTCACTCGCCGCCGAATTCGGTGAGCAGAGCCTTGCGCTGCCGATCACCCAAGCCGCGCAACCGCCGGCTCGCCGCGATCTCCAGACGCTCCATGATCTGCGCCGCACGCACCTTGCCGACACCCGGCAGGGACTCCAGCAACGCGGAGACCTTCATCTTGCCCAGGACCTCGTCGTTGTCGGCGGCGATCAGAACATCCTTCAGATTCGTGCCGCCGCGCTTGAGGCGCTCCTTGAGCTCGGCCCGAGCGCGACGGGCGGCAGCCGCTTTCTCCAGCGCTGCGGCCCGCTGCTCCTCGGTCAGCTGGGGAAGGGCCACGATCTCCTCCGTGGGGTGGGGTTAATTGTGGATCGGTGCCGCGACCGTACCGACTCTCTGGGAACGAAAACAACGTGGGTCGGGGATTTCGACGTGGTTTTTCCGATCTGCTTCGAACCACCCGGTCGGGCGGCCCGACTGCGGTGATGGTCGCGGCGAGTGGAAGTCCTACCAAGGACTACCAACGCTTGATTACCACCACCCTGGATTCCGCGCGACCCCCTCTGTGATATAGCCCGATATATTTTTTGCACAAGACCACAGAACGTAACCGGCCTAGAATGCGTTTCCCCTGGTCAGGGCGTTGTGACTAGTTTTACGACTACGTCCCGTGCACGTAGCGCGGCATCCCGTAGCAACCGCTGGTCAGGGCCGTGCCGCAGCACGTCCCGGGACGACGACGGCAGGACCCTGGCCAGTTCTGGCCCGAAGGTGGCACGGAGACCGGCCGTCGTGCCGCCCTGGGCGCCGTACCCGGGGGCGAGAATCGGTCCGTTGAGATTCTCAAATCGGAGTTCCAGCTCACCCAGTGTGGCGCCGATCACCACCCCGATGCTGCCCATCGGCGTAGCGCCCCGATTGCACTCACTCGCGCCGTCGACCACGGACTGCGCCACCGACCGGCCGTCCGCGACCGCCTGTTGGACCGCGGCGCCCTCCGGATTGGACGTCATCGCGAGCACGAACACGCCCCGGCCGGTGCTCGCCGCCAGCTCGAGCGCGGGCTCCAGCGAGCCGAAGCCGAGGTACGGCGACAGCGTCACGGCGTCCGCGGCCAGCGGGGCGCCATCGGCGAGGTAGGCGGCAGCGTACGCGGCCATGGTCGAGCCGATGTCGCCCCGCTTCACGTCCAGCAGCACGAGCGCACCCGCGTCCCGCGACTCGGTGATCACCCGTTCGAGGACCGCGATGCCGGCCGAGCCGTACGCCTCGAAGAACGCCGACTGCGGCTTGAGCACCGCGACGTCGCTCGCCAGTGCCGCGACCGCGGTCAGCGCGAACCGCTCCAGGCCGGACGGATCGGTCGGCAGGCCCCAGTCGGTGAGTAGTCTCGGATGTGGATCGATGCCGACGCAGAATGGCCCGCGCGCCGCGATCGAGTCACTCAGTCGCTCGCCAAATGACATACCCACACCCATAAACTGTCACCTATCTGTCCGCAAATTGGCGTGCAATGACTGAAGCGAACGGACTCCCACATCGCCGCGGATCAACGCCTCGATCCCGTGCACGGCCGCCGCGGCCCCCTGGATGGTCGTGACGCACGGGATGTCCCGTACCACCGCGGCCGTCCGGATCTCGTAACCGTCCACACGGGGACCGTGGTTTCCGTACGGGGTGTTGATCACGATGTCCACCTCGCCGGCCAGGATCGTGTCCACGATGGTGTCGTTGCCCTCGAAGTGCTTGCGTACCACCGTGCACGGGATGCCGTTGCGCCGCAGCACCTCGGCCGTGCCGACCGTGGCGAGCACCTCGAAGCCGAGATCGGCCAGCCGCTTCACCGGGAACACCATCGCCCGTTTGTCCCGGTTCGCCACGGACACGAACACCCGGCCACCGGTGGGCAGCGAGCCGTAGGAGGCCGTCTGGGACTTCGCGAACGCCGTGCCGAACGAGCGGTCGATGCCCATCACCTCGCCGGTGGACTTCATCTCCGGCCCGAGCAGCGAGTCCACGCCGTGGCCCTCCGGCGTGCGGAACCGGTGGAAGGGCAGCACGGCCTCCTTGACCGCGACCGGCCAGTCCGGCGGCATGTCGGTGCCGTCGGCCCGGGCCGGCAGCATGCCCTCGGCCCGCAGATCCGCCACCGTGGCGCCGAGCATGATCCGGGCGGCCGCCTTGGCCAGCGGGATCGCCGTCGCCTTGGACACGAACGGCACGGTCCGGGACGCGCGCGGATTGGCCTCCAGCACGTACAGCACGTCGTCCTTGAGCGCGTACTGGACGTTGAGCAGGCCACGCACGCCGATGCCGCGCGCGATCGCTTCGGTCGACACGCGGACCGCTTCCAGGTCGGTACGGCCCAGCGTGATCGGCGGCAGCGTGCAGGAGGAGTCGCCGGAGTGCACGCCGGCCTCCTCGATGTGCTCCATCACGCCGCCCAGGAACAGGTCCTGCCCGTCGAACAGCGCGTCCACGTCGATCTCGATCGCGTCGTCCAGGAACCGGTCCACCAGCACCGGATGCTCCGGCGACACCTCGGTGGCGCGGGCGATGTAGTCGGCCAGCGTCGTGTCGTCGTACACGATCTCCATGCCGCGCCCGCCGAGCACGTACGAGGGCCGCACGAGCACCGGATAGCCGATCGAGTCCGCGATCCGCTTCGCACCGGCGAAGGACGTCGCCGTGCCGTACGCGGGCGCCGGCAGGCCGGCCGTGGTCAGCACCTCGCCGAACGCGCCCCGGTCCTCGGCCAGGTGGATCGCCTCCGGTGGCGTCCCGACCACCGGCACCCCGGCGTCGGCCAGCCGTCGCGCCAGGGCGAGCGGCGTCTGGCCGCCCAGCTGCACGATGACCCCGACGACTTTCCCGGACGTCTGTTCGGCGTGCACGACTTCCAGCACGTCCTCGAAGGTCAGCGGCTCGAAGTACAGGCGGTCGGCCGTGTCGTAATCGGTGGACACCGTCTCCGGGTTGCAGTTGACCATCACGGTCTCGTAGCCGGCGGCGCGCAGGCTCATCGCCGCGTGCACGCACGAGTAGTCGAACTCGATGCCTTGCCCGATCCGGTTCGGACCGGACCCGAGGATCAGCACCTTCGGCCGCTCCGGCTGCGGCGCGACCTCGGTCTCGGCGTCCGGATCGGACTCGTAGGCCGAATAGTGGTACGGCGTGCGCGCCGCGAACTCGGCGGCGCACGTGTCCACCGTCTTGAACACCGGCCGGACGCCGAGGCGGTGCCGCAGCGTGCGGACGCCGTCCTCGCCGGCCAGCTCCGGCCGCAGCGCCGCCACCTGACGGTCGGACAAACCGGCCCGTTTGGCCTGCCGCAGCAGGCCCTCGTCCAGCACCGGCGCGTCCTGGAGTTCGCCCCGCAGCTCGACCAGGGCCGCGATCTCGTCCACGAACCACGGGTCGATGCCCGATGCCCGGGACACCTCGGCGACCGTGGCGCCCAGCCGCAGCGCGCGGTCCACTGTGTACAGCCGGCCGTCGTGCGGCACGCGCAATGCCTGGAGTGTGTCCTCCAGCGTCGCATCGGCCGGGTCGGGTGTCGTCCAGAAACCCGCGGCCTTCGTCTCCATCGACCGCAGCGCCTTGCCCATCGCCTCACCGAAACTGCGGCCCAGCGCCATGGCCTCGCCGACGCTCTTCATCGTGGTGGTCAGTGTGGGGTCGGCGCCGGGGAACTTCTCGAACGCGAAACGTGGCACCTTGACCACGACGTAGTCCAGCGTCGGCTCGAAGCA
>Ga0070714_100004481_pt1 | contig 10520 bp, 7 predicted proteins | sample LARL83metaG_FD_65450 | JGI IMG/M metagenome (GOLD analysis project Ga0070714, IMG submission 65450) | Corn, switchgrass and miscanthus rhizosphere microbial communities from Kellogg Biological Station, Michigan, USA - LAR L8-3 metaG | ecosystem: Host-associated > Plants > Roots > Rhizosphere ... | reverse complement strand
GGCGGTGCGGTTGTGGCCGGCCAGGCGGGCGATCTCCTCGATGGGGACGCCGTCGGCGGACATCAGGGATACGAAGGTGTGGCGCAGGTCTCGCGCCGGGCCCGCAAGCCTGGCAAAGATCGCCCGCGGCCAGCGGGGAATCGAATCGGTCCACTGGGTGCGCGACACCGCATACCGGGAAGACTCCAGCACCGGCTACCGCGGCAGCGGACCGCAAGCCATGGCCACCTGCAGAAACATCGCGATCAGCCTGCTCTACCTCGCTGGCGTCACTGCTATCAACCGCACTGTCCAGGCCATCGGACGCGACCGGACCCGCATGCTCAGCTACCTGCCGCTATAAGACCCGACCGCAAACGACTATGCCGATCCCGTGGCCCGCAACCTGCAGCCCCGCCAATTTCACGCGAATGCGACCATCCCACGATGAGACTGGCTACCGGGGGCTTCTTCATTGCGGGCGGTGACGCGCCGCGGCTTCACCAGATCGTGACGAACCCATCACTACCAGGGCGAAAAGGGCTCACTGTGGGTTCCTGTCTTCCGGGTATTCGGATAGTAAATTTCGCGCAATTCTGCACGGAATTAAACACCGCACGTTTGCCATGAAGGATGCGGTTTTCTTCCTGAATGTCGGCTATCGCCCGATCCTGAGCGCGCAGGGAAAGCGAAATTCCGGTTGCGGAATGCGGCGCCTGTTATGGTAAGGTTTGTCGTCAGCATGAGCCTTATCTATCTTGTCCTCTGACCTGCGGCGCGTAAGCGCTGATGCACCTTCCGGCGGCCAGGGAAACCCCTCGCCAGGGCTGCCGAAGTCCCCATCGAGCATGTCTGACATGCGATAGCAGGTTGGAATTGGTTCTATAATACTTTCCTGCCAATTAAGGGCATTCGTTGTCGGTTACTGGGCGTATGCCGCATTCCTCCGGTTTGTGCGGCCAGAGACTGGTGAGCTGCTTACGGGAGAATCGTACATAATGTCGGAATTAACGCCTATTTACCAGCAGGGTGCGGCTATCCAGCTAATAGAGGAATTCATGCGCCGCGACGACCTCGGGAAGCGGATGCGAAACCAGCGCACCCCCGTCCTGCTGTTCACCGGGCCGCGGGGTATAGGGAAGACCCAGCTGCTGAAGCAGATGACCGAGGCGCTGCAGGACATCCCGTTCGCCTACATCGACTGTGCCGGCCGAGGCGAGAACTCACTGGATATCCTGGTCCCGCTCGCTTTTTCCCTCAGTCGGCACAGCGCGCACTACGGCAAGCTGCGATTCCCCCGGCTCATCACCGGCACGCTCGTGGTCGGCGCCAAGGAGCTGGACCTCAATTCGAACGACCGGGACGCGGCCTGCGAACAGGTTGCGGACCTGCTCAGCAAGGCACAGAAAACTTCGGCGGTCCTCGATGACGTGGTGGGCGTGCTGATAGACGTCGGAGGGCCGCTCGTCATGGGGGCGGCCGGGGTGGACTGGGGCCCCGCCGAGCAGAACACGGGAGGCGTAGCCAAGAAGTACACCGCTGAGTACGTGAGTAAATTCCTGGGGTCGACCAGCCGTGGCCGGCGGCTGTTGCTGGGAGATGGCCAGGAATGGTACGGCCGCCAGCGCCGGGCCGCCCTGGAGCAGCTCGTCGACCTGCGGCTAGCCGCGGACCGGGCCCGCACGGAGGCGGCCGAGGGCGACGACGACGCCCGGCAGGTGACCCGGCGGCTGTGGGCGGCATTCCTCGCGGACCTGCGGGAGGACTTCGGGGCGCGGAAACGAGCCGGGCGGCAGACGCATAACTGCATCGCGCTGCTGGACAACGCCGATGACAAGTCAGGCCGTTCCTTCCTGCTCGAGCTGATGAACGCGCGGGCGCAGGACGGCGAGGAGGAACCTGACCCGCTGACGGTGGTCGCCACCAGCCGGGGTGACCTGACCGCCCGGGTGGCCGAGGGCAGCCTGACCGCGCTCGCGGACGCGAGCTACAGCCATTACCAGCGGCGCCCCGACACCGACCATGACCAGAACTGGTACGCGATACAGCTGCCCCCGCTGAGCTGGACGGAAACCGAGAACATCGTCAACGCGCTGCGGCTGTCCCAAACGGCTGGCCCAGCCCGGCTGGTCACTGCGGTGCACGCCTTCACCGATGGTCACCGGGGCGCGACGCACACCCTGCTCACCGCCGTCGGCAAGCGCCGGAAGGACCCCGAGGACCTGCTGGCCAGCCTGAGCGCCGTTGACCAGCGCAAGCTGGACGGCGACCGGACCGCCGAGGAGGCCATGCTCGAGGACCTGCTCGGCCCCCTGTCCGATCCGGCGGCGGCGGCCCTGGCGGCAGACCTAGCGACGTGCTCAGCGGCCCGGACCCGGGACGCGGCGATGCGGCTGAGCACGAACAGCCAGCTGATGCAGCAGCCCGTCAGCGCGAGGCTGCTCACAGACTTCGTCGAATTCTGGTCCAGCTCGCCGGGCCGCCCCGCCCAGCTCCAGCAACCGCTGCGCAGGCTGCTGCTGCGTAAGCTCGCGAGGCGCGACGCGACCGCGGACGCGGACTGGACCACGGTCCATGCCTGGCTGTGCGGTGACAACGCCGGGGACTTCGTGGGGGAGCTCTACCACACCCTCGCGCTCGCCGACGAAGACCACCTAGACCCCGTGGCGACCGTGGCCGACCGGCTGCTGAAGGAAGAAATCGATCCCGCGGCCGGCTGGCTGAACCGGATCGCCCTGCTCACCGCGGCCCCCAATCGGCTCCTCTACCTGACCGACCCCGCCAAGCAGGTGACCCAGCTCACGCAGTGGGCCGGGCGGGACCGGGACCGGGCCTCGGCTGGCCGCCTTGTCGTCTGCTCCTGGCTCGGCGCCGATCCACTGCGGGCGCAGCACTGGCGCTGGCTGCTTAACCAGATGGCAGGCGACCTGGAGGCGCTCGCTCCCCGGGCCCAGCACAACGGCCCAACGGCGCTGAGGGATGCGGCGCGGCGCGACCGCGACACGGCCGACGGGAGCTGGCCCGAGGTGGAGAGGTTCTGGACGGCCAGGGCGGCGCTGGTGACCGAGACAAGCGAGGGAGCGAACTCATGACCAAGATCGAGCCGGGGATATCCGGCCCCGCGAAAGAGCGCAAGCGCAAGCGGGACAGGCGGGCCGCAGCCGGGGCGGTCGTCCTGCTCGCCGCCGCGGGCACTGCTGCCTTCCTTTACCTCTCGCGTTCTACCCCGCCCGCCGCCCCGTGCCCCGCGTGCGTCAGCTGGGGACAGAACTTCCACCCGGCCACCCCCGCCATAGCGGCGGTCGAGTCAAAGATCGCGACGGAGAACGGCATCGTGGCGAAGAGCCGGAAGCCCTTCGTCACCATCGCCTTGCTGATCCCGCTGACCTACAACACAAGCAGCGACGTGACGCCCGACCGGATGGCCGACCAGTTGCGCGCCGCCTACCTCGCTCAGCTGGCCATGAACGGCAGCCGGGGCGAGGTCGCGGTGCGGCTGCTGCTGGCCGACGAGGGGACAAGCGCGGAGGAAACCGCCATCCCGGCGGCCACGCAGCTCATCTACATGGAGTCGTCCATCCACCTGGTCGCGGTCGCGGGCATGGGGGTCAGCATGGCCAACACCCAGACAGTGGCCCACATGCTGGGCCACGGCCACCACCTGGCGATGTTCGGCGCCGTCGCGACAGGGGACGACCTCAACGCTGGCAAGTACGAGGGCTATGATCAGGTCGTTCCGAATACCAAGGCACAGGTGGGCCAGCTGGGCAAGACGCTGACCGCGGCGACCCACGGCGTCCTCGTGTACAGCCAGCAGGCCACCGACGTCTACACCGCCAACCTGAAGGCCGACATGATGAGCACCTTCAGGCCGATCCTGAGCCCGCTGGCCCAAGGGTTTACCCCGGGGGTGGACACGGACCCGGACTTCCAGCAGATAGCGGACGAGACCTGCTACACGTCCCACCCGCCCTACCTGTTCTTCGCCGGGCGCGCCGTCATCCTCAAGTCGCTCATCCAGCAGTTCCAACTGGACAGCAACTGCGCGAACAAGAAGATCGTCATCGTGACCGGCGCAGACGGGGACGGGCTGCCGCTAGGCGACACGCTCCCGTCGCCGAGTGGCGTCAGCGTCAGCGTCATCTACACGAACGACTTCGACGTGCACTCGCTGACCGCCGCGTTCACCAAGGCCTACGAGGGCTCCTTCCGCTCGTCCGACCCGGGGCTTAAGGGACTCACCGACACCTGGACCATCGGCACGTACAACGCGATGGAGGCCGCGTGGATCGCCATCGAGGACGCCTTCAAGGCCACCACCCCGGACGCCCCGGGAAAGGCGAACGTACTGCAGGAGTCCACGACGCTTAACGGCGAGTCCTCGCCGGACGGGGCGACCGGGCGGTTTTCGCTGACTGCGAGCGGGCAGCTGTACCAGCCGGTCGTACCAGTTTACGAGGACAGCGACGGGAACCGGCTCATCCTGCCGGGGTAGGTTGATTTGGCAGGCCAGGGCCAACGATTAACGGCGGACGAGGCCGGTGTAGGTGCGGAATGGGCGGAGCAGCGGGCCAGCGGCCGTGACCAAGAACAGCACGCAGACTGCGATGTTTCACCACGTAACGCCGTGATGAGTGTTAGTGCAAATAAACAGCAGAAGGCTGCCACGCAGGTAAGGCAAATTGACGTTGCCGCAATAGCATAAAGGCAATGTATAAGTATGCAAGCGCGCAAGGACCTTATTTCGGCATTATGCCGGTGATCAAAGACCAGATCACTGCTCTTCGGCGGCACATAGTGCCCGATCATGTAAGTGATCGAGGCGCTGCGCACCTCGATCCTGGTGTCTCACGATCACCTACATATCAGCCATGTGCGAGCATCGCAGTCGGCTGCTCCTTGCTACAGATCGACCGGATCTGCGCTCCTCGTTCGATGGACGCCGTAGAGCCTGCAGTCGCGCATTAGGCGGCTCCGCGCGCGTTCTCCATGACTACCCCATCACTCAGCGTGACGCCGGGACGGGGGCGCGGTCGTTTCGGGCAGCGACGTCCTCCCACGTCCCGGCGAACTGAACTGCAGCCGACGCCCTGCCGTGACGTTCCCGGGAACTGGCCGCCTGACGGGAGCTAGGCCGTCCGAGAGCTCGTGCCCACTTCCGGGGACCGGACCGGATTCCGGCCAGGGACATCGACGGCATCGCGGCATCCCCGGCGTTCGCCTCCTGCGCCGTGACCCGCCATCAGCTTCATCGCCAAGGGGCATTAGCCTGTGCGTCACGCACGACGGACGCAGTACCGGCGCTTCCGCGGTCAGGGAAGACCCTGTCGGCGGCAGATTCGCGCGTTCTCGGCGCAGGGTGGCGATGCATAGTTATGCAGGCCGGCATGACCCCTGCGGGTGCCGAAAATCTCATCCACCCAGGTAGGAGGCACTATTCGGGTTCGTTGGCCGCCGCGCGGCGGTGCAGGCGATGAGCGCCTCCAGCCGGGCGTTTACCCGGGACCGGGCAGGCCGCGGATGATCAGGCTCGACGCCCCTCCCGTTCGGTCCAAAGATCTTTTCAGGCCGAACGGGGCGGCGTCACCCGCAGCCGTCTACGGCGCCGCTCCCGTGCGGCGGGGTCCGCGACCAGCGGGTGCAAAACGGCGCCGCCGATGGCGGCGGCCAGCATCGCCGCCCGGATGCGGGCCGCGGGCCGATGGCCGTGGCCAGCTTCCCGGGAGACCGCCTGATTACCAGGCGGCAGCTCCCAGGCCTGCGATCCCGGGCAACGGCGTGAACCTCTGGCCGTTGATCACGCCGACGCGGACTCCGGCGGGGGTCAGGATCCCCCCGATCAGGATCTTCCCCGTCGAGTTGACCCAGTACAAGGAGATATCGCCGGACGCCTGGCCCTGGAACTTGTGTACGCCGAGGACGGCTGTCGGCTTCCCGGTGGCGGTTGAGTACCGGATGAATCCCGTCGTCGTCTCGCGGCCACCCATGTTCGTCGTGTAACCGCAGACGATCGCGGACGCATCTGATGAGATGATCCCGTCCGTTACGCACTGGGAGATGTTGTCTTTTGACGGGGAGGGGGGGCCTGACTGGCTCCCGCCCGGCGCCGTGAAGCTGGCCTCGATGACGGCGAGCCGGCTGTTCGTGATCAGGTTGTCTCCGCCGGCCGTAGTGTCGAGCAGGCGCACGCCGATGGAGGACCGGTTCCCCCAGTCGAACGCGAGCGTCCTGGAGTCCGCCGCCCACGAGATGGTCTGGGAACCGTCCACGCCGGAACCGGTGAAACCGTCCGGGTCGACCGGGTCGTCAGAACCGTGCGTGGACCAGGTGCGGAACGCGCCGGTGGCCAGCGTGTAGACCCTGATCTCCAGCAGTCCCGGATGGACGAAACTGCCCGAGTCCACTTCGACGGCGAGCTTGCTGCCGTCTGGGGACAACGCGAGACCCGTCACCGCGGTGCCCTTCGGCAGCGCCGGGATCGCGAGCCGGGTGAAGGACTCTTTGACGCCGGACGCGCTCAGCCGCAGCAGGTAGAACTCCGGCTGCCCCAGCCACCGCGGCGTGGTCCCCATTACCTGGCGCTGCGCGTCAAGGACGAACGTCCGGTCGTCGGCGGCCCCGGTAACGCCGACGAATGGTATGCGCGTCGTGACCCTAGCGAGCGTAGCCCCGGTCGCGGTGGCTCGCACCACCGCCAGCGACGGGTTTACGACTGCCACGTAATACGGCGGGACACCGGCGAAAGCGCCGGCCGAGCCGCCCTGCTGGGGTGCAGCGGGACTGCTTGATCGGCTGTTCCCCGACCTGGCAAGCCAGGAACCGGCGGCCACACTGCCCGCCACGACGATGACGACCGCCGCCGCGGCGGCCACCGGGGCGATCCAGGCAGCCCGGCGCCGCGCCCTCGGCGCGTGGGCCGGGACCGCCGACAGGTCAAGCGGGCCGACGTCGCGGACCAGGGCTGCCCTGGCACGCGTAGCGGCGCGGACCTGGTCTTCAACGCTCACGACTCCTCCTTGAGCATGCGGGCGAGGGCCGCGATCCCACGGGAGGTGGCGGACTTGACGGTGCCACGGCTCACACCCATCACCTGGGCGGCCTGGTCCTCGGTCATGTCCTGGTAGTAGCGCAGCACGACGGCCTCACGCTGGCGGCCAGGAAGCCGCCGGAGGGCGGCGAGCACCTCGCGGTGGGCCTCGCCGAGCATCGCAGTGGCCTCAGCAGACTCGGCCTGTCCGGGATCATCACGGGAGACGCGGTCACGGCGGTACTTGACCCGGTGGACCATGCGGCATCCGTTGACCACACTGACGCGGACATAGCTGAGAGCCTTTTCCTGGTCCTGGAGCGCGGCCCAGCGGCGGTACAGGCCCAGGAAGGCTTCCTGCACCACATCCTCGGCCGTTAGCTGGTCTCCGACCATGAGCACCGCGAGCTTGACCAAGCCAAGCGCGTGCTCCCGGTAGAGCGCCGTGACCTGTTCTCGGGCCTCCGCGGCCTGGCGTGCCTCCATAATTGGGCTCACAACTCTACAGATGCTCCAGGTGCCAGAAGGTTGCCCGGCCGCGAGGACTGGGGCCGGATAGGCTACGGGACTGGCTCGAGGCCTGTGTTCATACCGTTGAGGCCGCCACCTGGGACGGCATTGCCAGCCAGCTCCGCCTCCTGGGCGGATGAGAGTTCGAGAGCTACCATCCCTGATCGCGGCAGAAGAGTATGCCAAGAACGGAGCTAGCCTAGCCTGGCCGATTTGGAGGTTGTCGTTTCAAAACCTCGAACCGAAAGAACTTAATCTCTGATGCGTTCCAGCAGTGCGATCTCAGCATTCCTCACCGCGTCCCTATAGGCTGCGACTTTTTCTTTGAGATCTTCGATGACTTGTTGCTCAACGGACATTGCGGTAGCGAAACTTGACAATCTTTCTGCTAGATAAGGATCGATATCCAGAAGGCTGATCTTATGACGCGCCTCGGTTATAGCGACAAGCAGTTGTCCAGGCTTAGAATCCGCCGCACGAATGTAGCGATCGTATTCATGTTCCAGCTTTCGCATCCATGTCAGATCGTACCATTGCGGCATCCCTGCAGTCGTATCCGTCGATGCATTGCGACGGATACGATCCCACTCGTCTGGTAGCTGAGTACGAACCTCCGCCGTATCTTGTCGCAACTCCCTTGCCTTTACTGCATCGGTCCTTATCCTGGGGATCTGGGCTGCGATTTCTGCTATCGCCTTTCTGTCACTCAGTTTTAGATATTTACCTTGCCTTTGCCTTCGCAGGTCAAGCCATCGCATCTCCTCGCCCAGATCCCTCAGATGGAAGTCGTAAAGCGACGGCAAAAGTCCAGACACGATGCGAGCGATGTAGTTAAGGTTGCTGCGGAAGCCGGTTACTACGGCTTCCCGCCGCTGGCGAGCAGCTCCGAGTCCATCGATCAGGCGTGCCGCAACCCAAACGAAAAATAGATCGGTGACAACGTTGGGCCATAGAGCGGACCAAGAAGATTGTGTGCTACGCGTCCCGGAGTTCACGAGATAGAACCAAAGAGCAACGATGCCCGCCAGCAAAAAAAGGTCGACCCATCGTGGCCGCAACTCCCTAAGCATGCCAGCATAGTACCTATTCTCAGCGCTAGAGTCCAACTAAGGCCGAGGAGTCTCCGACGATTATCTTAGTATAGTTAAGGACAGCGATCTGCACCTCTTGGCATCTGGACCTCGATAGTTAGTCCTGCGATCAAAACGAAATAGAGTATCGGCGCAAGTGGACAGGCAGCACGCCGACCTGATGAAGCTGAAGTTCTTCGATGATTAAATGCAAGGTTAAAATTTTACTACTTTCATGAGTAACGTCCTCAATTCGGCATGTGCGGTAAACCAGCCGACACGCCGACCGATGCCGGGAACGCACACAAGACCAGAGACGTGCGGCGGAAATCCGGTCCGTGCGGTGCAGGGACGGCATGGCCGGCGAACGTGGCAGCGGTGTAGGGCGGCTGCTGTCCTGTTGAGGCTTGGCGGTCTGTTGCATGTGGTAGCGCTAAGTGCGGATGGTGCGCCACAGGAGGAGAGCCACGCCATGACCGCACCACGACCGCGTTCCCGTCGGCAGCCTAAGCAGCTGGAAGCCGGGATGTTCCAGGCTGAGATCAGCTCGTTCGCCCTGCGCCTGGCCGCCGAGGGCAAGGCTGCCAAGACGATCCGGACCTATACCGAGGCAGTGCGGTGGTTCGCCGCCACGGGCCTGCCCCAGCTGCCCAGGCGGGCCGGCCGGGGCAGCTGGGAGCAGGTCACCAGTCGCGACATCCAGCAGTGGATGGCATGGCTGCTAGGCCGCTACAGCACCGCCTACGCCAGCAACCAGTACCGGGCCCTGCAGCAGTTCTTTAAATGGCTCGCCGCCGAGGACGAACTCCCCGACCCGATGGCCGGGCTGGCGCCGCCACGGGTTGCCGACAAGCTGATCCCGGTCTTCGCTCCCGGGGAGCTGACCCGGCTGTAGCGGGCGTGCGCGGGCCGCAGCTTCGCTCAGCGCCGCGATACCGCGATCGTCGCGGTGCTCACCGCGACCGGCATCCGGCTATCCGAGCTGGTCGGCCTGCGGTGCGGTGACGTCGACCTGCAGCAGCGGGAGATCATCGTCCGCGGCAAGGGCGGCAAGGACCGGATCGTCAAGATCGGCCACCAGGCCGCCCGCAGCCTGGACCGGTACCTGCGCGCCCGCTCGCGGCACGCCCAGACCTGGCGGGCCCCAGCTGTGGCTGGGAATCAACAACCGGGAGCCGCTGACCGCCGCCGGGATCTACCAGATGATCACCCGCCGCGGCCGCCAGGCCGGCGTGGACGCCTTCCCGCACCGGTTCCGGCACCACTTCAGCCACACCTGGCTAGACCGCGGCGGACCCGAGGGAGACCTGATGGAACTCAACGGCTGGACCTCACCCCAGATGCTCCGCCGCTACGGCGCCAGCGCCCGCAGCGCCCGCGCCCGCCGCACCTACGACCGCATCATGACCGACACATAAGACCGCCGTCTTGGCCGCTGCCCGGCCGCCCCCCGGGATGCGCCAACGGTCCAGAAGGCACCCAGCTAGTAGGGATGATCCCGGCCAGGAAACTTTTGAGTCATGCCGAGTAGGGAACCCGGCCAGCCTCGGCTGCCAGCCACTCGGGCCGAGCCGCGAATCTGCCTCTCCGAGCCAGAGCCTGAAGTTCCTGAACGACCGGCTGGATGAGTCGCCGAAGGCCCCGGCCAGCCCCACAGAAATCCCACAAGTCCGCGTTCCGGGCCACCCCCACAAGGTCCCCACGGACACGGCGGCACATAGCGGCATACCGCGGCACCAGTGCTAAAATAGAGGCGAAAACATCCCTTGAACAGGCTAAACGCAGGTGATGTAGGCGGCCAGCAAGGCTGGTAATGGTGGTCAGGGGCAGGGTCGAACTGCCGACCTTCCGCTTTTCAGGCGGACGCTCGTACCAACTGAGCTACCTGACCTGGCTGGGACCCCAGTGAAGCCTCACCGGGGATCCCTGCGGTC
>Ga0070714_100004480_pt1 | contig 10523 bp, 7 predicted proteins | sample LARL83metaG_FD_65450 | JGI IMG/M metagenome (GOLD analysis project Ga0070714, IMG submission 65450) | Corn, switchgrass and miscanthus rhizosphere microbial communities from Kellogg Biological Station, Michigan, USA - LAR L8-3 metaG | ecosystem: Host-associated > Plants > Roots > Rhizosphere ... | reverse complement strand
CGCTGAACCCGGTCTGCCCGGCGGGTGACACCTGCCCGCCTGAGTTCAACGGTTACTCCGGGGACATCGAGGTCGACGCCGACATCGAGACCCAGCTGGCCATATCGCCCGACGTCAGCCGGATCATCGTGTACAACGCGCCCAACGACTTCACCGGGCAGACCTCGCTCGACGAATACAGCCGGATCGCTCACGACGACCAGGCGGACGCGGTCAGCTCCAGCTGGGGCGAATGCGAGAACGAGGTGGGCCCGGCCTATGCCCAGGCCGAGAACGTGCTCTTCGAGCAGATGGCGCTGCAGGGCCAGAGCATGTTCGGGGCGTCGGGCGACTCCGGTGCGTTCGACTGCCTCCCCGCTGACGGCACCGACATCGTCAATGTCGACGACCCACCCGCTCAGCCGTGGGTGACCAGCGTGGGCGGCACGTCGCTGGAGAGCGACAACCCCGGCACCAACCCGCATCCGGCCTACCCGGCGGGTGTCGAGACCGTCTGGAACCCCGGCAACCTGTGCAACACCAGCGCCAACGAAGGCGGCGAGCCCGGACTCTTCTGGTGCGATACCACGGGCGCCAGCGGGGGCGGATCCAGCCAGTTCTGGGGACGGCCGTTCTACCAGCGGGGCCCGGGGATCATCAACCGGTTCACCACCTACGGCAACGGCACCACACATTGCTCGCTGGCGGCCAAGGGCACGCCGTGCCGCCAGATGCCCGACATCTCGGCCAATGCCGACCAGTTCACGCCGTACGCGGAGTTCTGCACCGGCAACGCGAGCACGCCGCAGAGCACCTGCGCGACGTTCAGCGACAGCCAGCCGGTGCCGGGCTGGTTCGGGATCGGCGGGACCAGCCTGTCGTCGCCGCTGTGGTCCGGGATCGCGGCCGACCGCGACAGCTTCCGGGGCCACCGCAGCGGCAGCTTCAACCCGCTGGTGTACCTGCTGTACAACGTCGCCCCGGGCCGGTACTTCCACGACATCACCGGGATCGGCCCGAAGCAGCAGGCCGCGACCAACAACGGCCTGTTCCCGACCACACCGCGATATGACGAGGCCACCGGGATCGGCTCGCCCAAGATGGCGGCGCTGATCACGCGGTCCCTCTAACCGACAGCCAGGCGCGGGGACGGGATCCTCCCGTCCCCGCGCCGTGCTGTTGGCCCGGGCGACGCGGTCAGTTGAACATCGACCGGTGCCGGTGCACCGCCTGGAGTATCCCCATCGCGACCATGTCGGCGAACATGGCCGACCCGCCGTAGGACACGAACGGGAGCGGCAGCCCGGTCACCGGCATGATGCCCACCGCCATGCCGATGTTGATGAACGCCTGGACCGCGAACCAGATCACGATCCCGGACGCCACCAGCATCCCGAACTGGTCGTCGGCCCGGGCCGCGATCCGCAGCGCCCGCAGCAGCAGCACGGCCAGCAGCGCGATGATCCCGGCCGCGCCGATGAACCCGAGCTCCTCCCCGGCGACCGCGAAGATAAAGTCGGTGTGCTGCTCGGGCACGAAGTTGCCGGAGATCAGCTGGCCGTGGAACAGCCCCTGGCCGAACACACCGCCGGAGCCGACCGCGATCTTGGCCTGCGCGGCGTTGTAGCCGCTCCCCTGCGGGTCGGCGGTGGGGTTGAGGAACGAGGTGAGCCTGCTCAGCTGGTAGGCGTGCAGCAGGTGCAGGTTCAGCACCACGAGCACGGTCAGCGCGCCGCCCACGGCCATGCCCACCAGCCACCGCAGCCGGATCCCGGACAGCGCGACCAGCCCGATCAGCACCATCATCATGATGATCGCCACGCCGAGATCGGGCTCGAGCACCACCAGCGCGATCGGCACCGCGGCGATCCCGATCGCGAGCCCCACCGAGCGGATCCGGGGCCGGTTCTCGGTCTGGCGTACGTGGCTGAGCAGCATCGCCGTGGTCAGGATGATGGCGATCTTGCCGAACTCGGACGGCTCGATCTGGAACCCGCCCGGCACCGCGATCCAGGACTTGGAGCCGTTGACCCGGGCGCCCAGCGGGCTGAGCACGGCGATCAGACCCAGCAGGGACACGCCGTAGAGCACCGGCGCGTACATCCGGAGCTGCCGGTAGTCGAGCAGGCTCACCGCGGTCATGAGCACCAGCCCGATGGCGATGTTCAGCAGCTGCTTCATCAGGTAGGTGCGCGGGTCCGCACCCGACGCGATCAGCGCGGGCTGCGTCGCGGACCAGACCAGCAGCGTGCCGAGCAGGCTCAGCGACAGCACGGTCGCCAGCAGCACCCAGTCGAGATGCCGCAGCCTGGAATCCCGGGCGGTCGCGCGCCGCAGCAGCGACCTCGGCAGCGACGCCGTGCCTGAGGTTGACCGCTGGCCGGCCCAGCCGCGAGCGGCACTCATCCCTGCTTCCCTCCTGATCGCTGCTGTCCTCCCGATCCCTTCTTGCCCCCCGTGGCCACCACCGACTTGACGATCTGGCCCGCCTGGTTGATGTGCGGCGGCGCGGGCAGCTTGCCGCCCGGCAGCGCCGCCTTCTTGCCGTTGAGGCCGTAGATGCCCTCCCAGATCTGCCGTACCGCCGGCGCGGAGACGTCGGCGCCGAACCCGGAGTCAGGGATCATCATGACCACCACGTACTTGGGGTGATTGCACGGCGCGAACGAGGCGAACACCGACGTGGCCAGCTTGCCGTAGGCCTGGGCGGTACCGGTCTTGCCCGCCACGCACACCTTGTTCAGCGGGAAGCCGCCGAACGCGCCCGCCGCGGTGCCCGAGGTTACGACGCCCGCCAGCGCGTTCCTGATGTAGGCCAGCGTGGACTTGCTCGCCGGCAGGTGGCCGGCCACCGGCGGGTTGATCTTCTGCGCCACCTTGCCGTCCGGGCTCAGCAGCTCCTCACCGATCCGCGGGCTGTACAGCGTGCCGCCGTTGGCCAGCGCGGCGTAGGCCCGGGCCAGCTGCAGCGGGGTGACGGTCACGTAGCCCTGGCCGATGGAGGCGATCACCGACTGGCCCGGCGTCCAGATGTTTCCCGACTTGCAGTCGTCGTACTCGATCCGCTGGATGTAGGTGCCGTTCTGCTTGCCGTACTTGCACCAGTTCTGCCCGGCGTGCGCGTTGTCCTTCCAGAAGTAGTACAGCCACTCCCTGGTCGGCACGGTGCCGATGCTCTCCTCCGGCAGGTCGATGCCGGTGTTCTTGCCGAACCCCCAGCCCAGCTCCATCTTCTGCATCTGCTGGATTGGGGCGTTCGGGCTGGTCACGTAGTCGGCCGCGCGGTGGTCCCGCAGCCAGATGTTGTAGGCCAGCTGGTAGAACACCGTGTCGCAGGACTGCACGAGCGCCTGGTTCATGCTCATCAGGCCCTCGTTCGGGTTGCCGTCGTTGGAGTACGAGCGGCCGTCGATCGTCACCGAAGCCGGGCAGGCGTACTGCCCGTTCAGCGAGTAGCCGGCCGCGACCGCGGCGGCGGTCGAGGTCACCTTCCAGGTCGAGCCCGGGGCGTACTGGCCCTGGGTCGCGCGGTTCAGGATCGGCTCGGAGTTACCGCTCCCGAACAGCGCCTTGAACTCCCGCTCGGAGATCCCGCCGGTCCAGATGCTCGGGTTGTAGGTCGGGTAGCTGGCCATCGCCACGATCCGGCCGGTGGTGGTCATCACCACGGCCGCGCCGGTCTTGGCGGCGGTGTTGCCCTCGGCCTGGGTCTTGTGGATCGCGTTCGCGAGCGCGTTCTGCGTGACCTGCTGCACCTGCGCGTTGATGCTGGTCACCAGGTCGTCGCCGGCCTTCGCGTCGGTCTGCCTGACCGTGCCGGTGACCTGGCCCGCGGCGTTGACCGCCACCACCTTGTCGCCGATGGTGCCGCGCAGCTGCTGGTCGTACTGGCCCTCGAGGCCGGCCTGGCCCACCAGGTCCACGCCGGAGAACCCGGTCTCCGGCAGGCCGCGCTTCTTCATCTCCTCCGAGGTGATCGGCTGCAGGTACCCGAGCACCTGGGACATGGCGGTGGACACCGGCTGGACGTACTGGGTGACCGGCTGAACCTGCGCGGTCACCCCAGGGAACTCACGCTGGCTCTCCAGGACCTGCAGGGCCACCTGGTCGGGCACGTTCTGCGCCACCGGGATCGGCTGGTACGGCGACCCCTGCCAGCAGGGCTGGCGCACCTTGGCCGTGCAGATCCGCACCTCGTCGCGGAGCAGCTGGTACTTCACGCCGAGCAGCTTCGCCAGCCTGCGCAGCTCGGCCGTGCCGCCGTCCTTCTGCTGAGCCAGCGTGGCCATGTCCACCGAGACCACGAGCGCGCTGCGGTTGTCCACGATCGGGCTGCCGGTGTCGTCCAGGATCTCCCCGCGCACCGAAGGCACGATCACGTGCTCGGTCTGCTCCTGCTTGGCCTGGCTGGCGTAGGCGGTGCCGGACATCACCTGCACGAACCAGACCCGCGCGCCGAGCGCGATCAGCAACGAGGCCACCACCACGTGCAGCACCGCGAGACGGCGCCGCGACGCCGGGATCATCTCAGCCCTCCTGTCCGCCTGCTGCCTATCCGCCACACCGTGGACCGGCTGCCCGCCCGGCCCCGGGTCAGGCCGCCCAGGAGCGATCTTCGGCCCGACCCGAACGTGGACCGCTTCCTGCCCCCGAGCACGGACCGCCGGCCGAGCACCGAGCGTCCGCCGACCAGAGAGCCAGAACGGAATTTCGGCGCCGCCTGCCGCGATCCCACGGTGAATCTGCGCCGACTCGCCAGCCCCGCCACGGTACCGTCGCCGCGCCGGGATGAGCCGAGCCGCAGGCTGACGGGCCGCGCCAGGCCGCGGCGCGCGCCGAGGCCGATGGTGCCGCCGCCCCGGCGCCCGCCCGCGCCGGACCCGCCGAGCACACTGCCGCCCAGCACACCGTCGTGGCGCCGGGCCGAACCGAGCCGCAGCGGCACCCGCCGGGACGACAGCGCCGCCCGCCGGGACGGCAGCGCCGCCCGCTGGATAGCCCCGGCGCTGGACGAGCCGCCGCGCATCCTCGGGTCAGGCCGGAACTTGCCGCCGGCCGAGGCCGCGCCGGCCCGGGTCAGGCCGCCCGGCCGGCCCGCGTCGGGGCGGCGGCTGCGGAACGCAGAACCCGGTGGCCCCGACTTGCCGCGGGCGCGCAGTGCCGCGCCCGCCGGGCCGGCCCCGGCCACCGAACTGGGCCCGCGGCCGATGCTGCCGTCCTTGCGGCGCCCGGCCCCGATCCGCAGGTTCGCCGGCGACGGCGGCAGCGTGCGGGGTGGCCTGGCCACCGCGGAGCCCGGCGACCCGGAACCCGGCCGCAGCTTGGGCGGGCGGCCCGGGCGGAGCGGCCGGGCCGGGGCCGGCCGATGTGACGCCAGCATCCCGGGGCGCGGCCCGCCACCGACCCACCCGTCGCCGGGCCGGGCGGCGGCCTCCCGCAGCCGCGGGGCGCGCGCGGTGCCCTTGCGGCCCCCGCCCCGCGGGCTCCGCGCACCCTGCGGGCCCGCCAGCCAGCCGGCGCCGCCGAGCAGCCCGGCGCCGCCCAGCACGGTCCCCCCGATGCCCAGGGCGCCCAGCCCGGCCCCGCCGGGCAGCGAACCACGGGGCAGCGAGCCGCCGGCCTGGGCCCGCGAGAGCAGCGCGGCGCCGTCGGCGGGCTGGTCCGAGGCGGCGCGGTACCGGCCGAGGCTGTCGGCCCAGCGCACCACCCGCACCACGCCGAAGAGCACGAACGGGACCAGGACGATGTCGTAGAGGACGGCCGCGGGCAGCACCTGCCGCACCGCCGGCCAGGTCACCTGCGGGTCGCTGAGCATCAGGCCGAGCAGCGCCACCAGGGCCTCGCCCGCCGCCGCGGCCACCATCGCGAGCCCGACGGTCAGCAGCGCGGAGCGGTCCACCACGCCGCGCAGCCGCCCGCACAAGTACCCGACCAGGCAGAACGCGAGCGCGTACTCGCCGATCAGGTAGCTGCCCGGCGGGGCCAGGTCGAGACCGAGCCCGGCGCAGAACCCGGTCACCGCCCCGGCCGACGGGCCGCCGCACAGGCCCAGCGTGACCACGAGCAGCAGCACCAGGTCGGGCGTGCCCGCGCCAGGCAGCGGGAGCCGGTTGACCACGGTCAGCTGGAAGACCAGGGCCGCGGCCAGCAAGACCGCCGAGAGGATCGCGCGCTTCACCTCAGCCGCCTGCGGCCTGGTTCGGCCCGGCGGTCAGGCTGGCGGACGGGGTGGGAGTCGGCGTGGCCGATGCGTTCGGGCCCGGGCTGCGCTTGGGGGTGGGCCGCGGCTTCGGCATCGGCGGCAGGACCGAGAACCTGGGGTCGTGGGCCGGCGGCGCGATCACGATGCCGACCACGCCCAGGGCGGTGAAGTTGACGTAGGGGCGGACCAGGGCCAAAGCGGTCAGCGAGCCCTTCCGGTTCTCGACCTTGCTGATCACCCCGACCGGGACGCCAGGCACGTACGGCCGGTCGTGCACCGAGGCCGACGTCACCAGCTGCTGGCCCGGGCTGAGCGCGGCGTTCTCGTCGAGCACCTGGAGCTTCAGCAGCCCGGACCCGGACCGGCTGATGCCCGGCCCCGTCACCCAGCCGATCTGGCCGCTGCTCGCCAGCGTCACCCCGACCACCGAGGTGGCGTCGGTGGCCAGCAGCACCGTGCAGGTCTGCGCGTTCACCTCGGTGACGGTCCCGACCAGGCCCTGGCCGTCGAGCACCGTCTCCTGCGGCCTGACCCCGTCCTGGCTGCCGGCGTCGAGCGTGACCGTCTGCCCGAAGCCTTGCCCGATCGCGATCACCGTGGCGGCGACGATCCGGTACCCGCCCCGGCCGGACAGCTGCAGCAGCCGGCTGAGCTGGCGGTACTCGGCCTTGCTCAGCTGCTCCTGGCTGAGCTGGGCGCGCAGGCGGAGGACCTGCTTCTGCAGCGAGGCCACCTGCGGGCTGGGCCCGTTCGCCCCCGAGCCCCGGTCGAAGAACCCGACCACCGGCGAGGTGACCACGCTGACCCCGCGCTCCACGCCGCCGAACACCGAGCCCCCGGCCTGCCGCAGGCTGTGCAGCGGGCCTGAGGACCCGTCGCGGTAGTCGACGGTGATCAGGGCCAGCGCCGCCACCAGCAGCACGGCGAGGATCACCCGGGTTCTGCGGGTGTCGTGCACTCCGATCACCTCGTCCGCGCCGCCGTGCGGCTGCTGGTCAGGCGGTCAGCGTGGCCGCACGGCCCTGCTGTCCAGCCGGCTACTAAACGCGCTGTGCTGGTCCTGCGCCGCCCCGCGGCAGCGGGGGGCTATCGCCTGGATTCGGGCACCAGGACCTGGCGCAGGGTGTCAAAGTCCTCGACACACTTGCCGGTGCCCAGGGCCACCGAGTCGAGCGGGTTGTCGGCCATGTGGATCGGCATTCCGGTCTCTTCCCTCAGCCGCTCGTCCAGCCCGCGGAGCAGCGCCCCGCCGCCGGTCAGGGCGATGCCGCGGTCCATGACGTCACCGGCCAGCTCGGGCGGGCACTTGTCCAGCGTGGTCTTCACCGCGTCGATGATCACGGCCAGCGGCTCCTCGATGGCCCGCCTGATCTCCTCCGCGGAGATCACGATCGTCTTCGGCAGCCCGCTGACCAGATCGCGGCCCCTGATCTCGGCGTTGGGCTCGTCCGCGGCGGGGAACGCCGAGCCGAGCGCCATCTTGATCTCCTCAGCGGTGCGCTCGCCCAGCATGAGCGAGTACTCCTTCTTCCCGAACGTAATAATCGCCTGGTCGAGTTCATCGCCGCCGACGCGGATCGACTGGGAAGTGACGATCCCGCCGAGGGAGATCACCGCCACCTCGGTGGTGCCGCCGCCGATGTCGACGACCATGTTGCCGGTCGGCTCGTTGACCGGGAGGCCGGCACCGATGGCCGCGGCCATCGGCTCCTCGATGATGTAGACGCGCCGCGCGCCGGCCTGGTGGCCCGCCTCCTTGACCGCGCTCTGCTCCACGCCGGTGATGCCGCTCGGCACCGCGACGACGATCCTCGGTTTGGCCAGGTGGCTGCGCTTGTGCACCTTCTGGATGAAATACCGGAGCATTCGCTCGGTGACGTCGAAGTCCGCGATCACCCCGTCCTTGAGTGGCCGGACCGCCACGATGTTGCCGGGCGTCCTGCCGATCATGCGTTTGGCCTCGACCCCGACCGCCACAATCTGGCCGGTGTTGGTGTTCAGCGCCACCACAGACGGCTCGTTGAGCACGATCCCGCGACCCCGCACGTAGACCAGGGTGTTCGCCGTGCCAAGGTCGACCGCCATATCGCGGCCCAGGAACGCCAGCGCGTTGCTCATGTGGAACAAGAACCTTCCGAAAAGGGTCCTACCGGATTCTCTGTATTACTTCTCAAGGTCCGCTGATCATGACGTCGCGCGCGGCCCTGTTTCCTTCATCAACCAGGGCGGGGCTGCCTAAACGTGCAACGCATGATTCCTGCGGATGGTGCCCGCAAGTCCCCGTCACGCGCTCAGGTAACGGCTCGGTCCTGACCTGCTGCGACCGCTCGCTAGCCCGCTGTTACGGACGACGAGAACGCTGATCCTGTTACCGGAAGACTACAGGCCCGCGCCGCCGCCGGAGCGGGTGGCACGCCGGTTTGCGCTAATGCCGCGCGCGGGCGGGCAATGCCGCAAAGCTGCTGCTAGGAGGCCACATCCACGCGGTGCCCGAGCCAGATGCCAATAACCCACAATCCCGCGAAAATGGCGCCAAGAAAGTACATGACCGGGACTATGACGCCCGTCGCAATCACCAGCGCCTGCAGCACGCTGCCGCCCGCCACCGTCACCCGCAGCCAGCGCCGGGCCGCCACAGCGAGCACGACCGCGATCACGGCCAGCGCCACGCCCGCGACCGCCGCGTCGCGCGGCGGCGCGTGCTCCACGGCCAGGGCCACCGGGATGGCCAGCCAGATCACGACCGTTTCCATGATCAGCACCGTGGCACAGAGTCTTTTCATCGGGGTCTTTTCATCGGGGCCGCTTCACCGGGGCCGCCTCACCCGGGCCCCTGGGTCAGCAGCAGCCGGGCGTCGCCCGCGGTGATCACCGACCCGGTGATGAGCACCAGGGCCGTGCCGGGCGGCCCGCCGCTGGCCGCCCCCCGGGCGTCGGCCTCATCGGCCAGCGCGACCCCGATCTCGATGGCGTCGTCCAGCCGCGGCACGGCCCGGACCCGGTCCGGGCCGAACACCGCGCTGGCCATCTCGGCCAGCTTGTCCGGGTCCGCGGACCGGGACGACGAGTTCGACGTCACCACGAGCTCGGACACCAGGGGCTCGAGCTCATCCATGATCGCGGGCACGTCCTTGTCCTCGCTGACCGCGAGGATCGCGACCAGCTCGGTGAACGCGAACGCCTCCCCCAGCCCGGCGACGGTAGCCGCCATTCCGGCCGGGTTGTGCGCGGCGTCCACGATCACCACCGGGCTGCGCCGGACCACCTCGAGCCGGCCCGGCGAGGACATGGTGGCGAACGCGGACCGCACCAGCTCGGCATCGAGCGCCGCGGGCTCATCCCCGCCGGCGTCCTCGCCCGCGGGCGTGGCCCCGGCGAACGCCTCGACCGCGGCCAGGGCGCAGGCGGCGTTGGAGGCCTGATGGGCGCCGAACAGCGGCAGGAACAGGTCGTCGTAGCGGCCGAGCAGGCCCTGGATACCCAGCAGCTGGCCGCCCACGGCCAGCTCACGGTTGGTCACGCCGAACTCCAGGCCCTCCCTGGCCACGGTCGCGCCCACCTCGACCGCCCGCCGCAGCAGGATCTCCGTGGCGTCGGCCGGCTGCTGGGCCAGCACCGCGACCGCGCCGGGCTTGATGATGCCCGCTTTCTCCCCGGCGATGGCGGCCACGCTGTTGCCCAGGTAACGCTCGTGGTCCAGCGAGATCGGGGTCACCACGGCCACGGCGCCGTCAGCGATGTTCGTGCAGTCCCAGGTCCCGCCGACGCCGACCTCGATCACCGCGACGTCGACCGGTGCGTCGGCAAAGACGGAGAACGCCATCGCGGTGAGCACCTCGAAGAACGACAGCGCGGCGGGCTGGCTCTCGTCGACCAGGGACAGGTACGGCAGCACCTCGTCGTAGGCGTCGGCGAAGCGCTCGGCGCTGAGCGGCTCGCCGTCCACGCTGATCCGCTCCCGGATCGAGGACAGGTGCGGGCTGGTGAACAGCCCGGTGCGCAGCCCGCGTGCGCGCAGCAGGGTTTCGATCATCCGGGCGGTCGAGGTCTTGCCGTTGGTCCCGGTGATGTGGATGACGGGGTAGGTCCGCTGCGGGTCGCCCAGCAGCGCGGTAAGGGCCCTGATCCGGTCCAGCGAAGGCTCGATGGAATGCTCGGGCCGCCGGGACAGGATCTCCCGCTCGGCCTGCTGCAGCCGGGCCTGCGGGTCCGTCACGGCTTGTCCAGGCTGGTGAGGGTCACCTACGCAGAATACTGTGCTTGCCCAGGGGGGCCCTGCCCCCCTGGAACCCCCCTCATGCCATCCGCTCGGGCCGGCAAGCCGGCCGTCGCGGCTGGCACT
>Ga0070714_100004477_pt1 | contig 10527 bp, 9 predicted proteins | sample LARL83metaG_FD_65450 | JGI IMG/M metagenome (GOLD analysis project Ga0070714, IMG submission 65450) | Corn, switchgrass and miscanthus rhizosphere microbial communities from Kellogg Biological Station, Michigan, USA - LAR L8-3 metaG | ecosystem: Host-associated > Plants > Roots > Rhizosphere ... | reverse complement strand
AGGCGGGACTTGCGCTTTATCAATCGCGCGCTCAGTAAACGGCGCGGATTTAATTCTGATCCGTGGGGTCGATGCCCGAGCAAGTAACCACTTGGGACGAACCGCATCGCCTCGCCTTCGACGTGATCGAAACACCTCCTCCGATGCACGAGTGGACGTTGTATTCCAACATTCACCCCCTGTCATCTCGACGGCTACTTCACCATCCTCCGCGGCCAATTCGAGATCGTCCCCCTGCCCAATTCGAGAACGAAAATCATCGGCACCAGGTGGTACCAAACCCAAGTCACCCCCACCGCCTACTGGGGAATGTGGTGCGATTACATCGTCCACGCCGTCCATCGCCGGGTGTTCCAACACATCGCGACTCTCGCATCGGCGTCCGCGCATCACTAAATATCCATCCCCCGTACATCTTGCCGAATAATTCGGCCGCGAAGTTGAGAAATCGTGCGCACTACCGCCTCGCGAAGCCGCGAGCGGCGGAATTTTGCAAGGGATGCGTCCTCTGTTACTTTCCTCACATGCAAAAAACCTTCCTCGCGCTAGTCGCAATTTCTCTACTTGCCGGCTGCGCCCCGCACACCACCCACGAAGTCTCCTATGGGAGCATGGAGAATCTCGCGATGGTCTCCAGCGCCAAATCGCGCTCGGTTTCCCCCGAAAATTTCACCGGTGAAAAAGGCAAAGCCGGCATGGCGACACAAGGCACCGGGGCAAACGCCGCCCGAGAACTCGGTCAAGGTTGGAAAATTTCACCCTCCGTCCGCATGAAATCCGGCACGACTTTCACGCTCGCCAACATCACCGGACCGGGATTCATCGAACATATCTGGATGACGCCCACCGGCAACTGGAAGAAATCCATTCTCCGCGTTTACTGGGACAACGAAACCGTCCCCGCCATCGAATGCCCTGCGGGTGATTTCTTCGCCTGTGGTCTTCAAGAATACTCGCCCGTGAATTCCCTCGCCGTCTGCGTCAATCCGCGCAGTGGACTGAATTGCTATTGGAAAATGCCCTTCCGCAAGTCCGCCCGCATCACGATGGAAAATACTGATGCCAAGGACATGACGCTGTATTACCAGATCGATTACGCCCTGGCGGATGTCGCGAGTAATGCCGGATATCTCCACGCGAAATACCATCGCGAAGACCCGCTCAAGGAAGAAGGCATTTACACGATCCTCGACGGCATCAAAGGTCGCGGCCAATACGTCGGCACTTACATGGTTTATGAATCCCACACCGACGGCTGGTGGGGTGAAGGCGAAATCAAATTCTTCATCGACGGCGACCAGAAATTCCCCACCATCGCCGGCACAGGCACCGAGGACTACTTCTGCGGCTCATACGATTTCGTCGTCAACAACCACTTCACAACATTCTCCTCCCCCTACACCGGCCTGTCCCAGGTGATCCCGCCGGACCTGAAGGAAAAAGCCAACCAGAAATTCAGCCTCTATCGCTGGCATATCGCCGATCCGATTCGCTTCGAAAAGGACCTGAAGGTGACGATTCAGGATCTCGGCTGGCAGCAGAAAGGCCTTTATCGCAAGCTCAGCGATACCATTTCAACAGTAGCGTATTGGTATCAGATCCCATGAATAAATAGAGGAATTCACTCCAGTTTCAGTATTGCGTCCACTGGCATACCCCTTGCGTCCGCCATTTAACAGCAAGGAGTTCGTCATGAGGAAAATGACATCAAAGACCCACGGAATGATCGATTTTGCCACCAGCGGGATGATGATGCTTTTGCCCCGGTTGCTGGGGCAGTCGAAGTCCTCCCGGCGCGTGCTCGATTCGATGGCGATCATCATTTTGGGACAGAGCTTGTGTACGAATTATGAATATGGGCTCGCTAAGTTTATTCCGTTCAAGATGCACCTGATGCTCGATGCCGTCGGTGGGGCGGGGTTGATCGGGTGTGCGGTGTTCAACCATCAGCTTGATACAGATGAGAGTGCGGTGGTCGCGGGTTTTGGCGCGATGGTAGTTATGGCAGCAGCCACAACCAAGCCGTTCTCCGAGATCGAGCTGACACAGCGGATCCCGCTGGGCGAGGTCAGAGGCGCGGATCGGCTGAGGGAAAAACTTGAGGTTGTGTCGGGGATGATCTAAACCGGAATGCAGAAGAAGATTGGAACGCAGATTACGCAGATTTCGCAGATTGATTCAGATTTTTTAATCTGCGAAATCTGCGTAATCTGCGGTTATTCCTCTTCTCTTCGTAAGCCGGGATATGGTCGCGGATGCAAGCCAGCAGAGGGCGAACAGCGCGACGAGGATGATGCCGATTGCGCCGAAGTGGTCTTGTACAAACGAGAGGGCGTTCCAGAATTGGCCTTGGTGGTGGAGGTGCTCGTTGAAAAGCCAGAGGAGTTGTGATGCGCCGATGCCGATGGCCACCAGGACGGAGACGGCGGTGATGATGAGGTTGTAATAGACTCGGCGAAGCGGATCGACGGCGGCCCAGGAATAAGCGCCGAGCATGAGGATGCCATCGGCGGTGTCGATGAGACACATTCCGGCCGTGAAAAGCAGGGGAAAAATGAGGATTATTCCGATTGGCAGATCTGAAGCGGCGGTGGTGGCGGAGAGGCCGAGCAGGGCGACTTCGGTGGCGGTGTCGAAGCCGAGGCCGAAGACGAAACCGACGAGATACATTTTCCAACTCTGATCGACAAGGCGAATGGCGGGGCGGAGTAAGCGCGCGAGGAAGCCGGTGGGTGAGGCATGCGGATTGAATTCATTGGATCTTAAAGAATTGCGCTGGCAGATGCACTTGATGATGCTGACGAGAATAAACAGATTGATCGCGGCGATCAGGAGGAGGAAAGCGGACGAGAGGGAGGTGCCGATGATTTCACCGAGGTGGCGAAATTGGGGGGAGTGGGAATGGATGACGGGAGCGGCGAGCGCGGTTAAGGCGGAGAGAAGCACGACGATGGTTGAGTGACCGAGCGAGAAGAAGAAGCCGACCAGCAGAGGCCGCTGGCCGTCTTGGATTAACTTGCGCGTGGCGTTGTCGATGGCGGCGATGTGATCGGCATCCCACGCGTGCCGAAGACCGAAGACGTAGGCGAGCATCGCGGTGCAGAGGAGGAGGGGATGATTTCGCAGGACCAGGAGTGCGATCAGCCAGATCAGCAGATTCGCGCCGAGCAGAAGCGAGAGGATCACGCCGGACCGGTGTTTGAGTCTGCTGACATAAAGATTTCCGAGCATGTCCACTGATGTTGGAGAGTGCATCGCAGTCGCGACGGAGCAAAAGGCTCGCCGTGCCGATGCAAAGTTTTGAAGTTCTCCGATGGCAGGGCGGTCAGTAGTTTCGGAACAGGCGCATGGAACGCAGAGAAATCGCCATCCGCGGCATCGTGCAAGGCGTGGGGTTCAGGCCCTTTGTTTATGGGCTGGCGTCGCGATTGAAATTGAACGGGTTCGTCAGGAATAGTACGGGCGGTGTGCATATTGAAGTCGAAGGGGAACGCGGGGAGCTGGATCGATTCCTGGATGAGATAAGGAAATCGCCGCCGCCGCTCTCGCGGATTGAGGAGCTGCATTGGCGGACGCGCGCGATGTGCGGCGAGGCGTCGTTTCGGATCGAAAAGAGCGAGGCTGAGGTTGGGGCGCCGGTGATGATTTCACCGGATGTGGCGACGTGTGATGAGTGTCTCGCGGAGATGTTCGATCCGGGGGATCGGCGGTATCGGTATCCGTTTCTGAATTGCACGAATTGTGGGCCACGGTTGACGATTATTAGTGCGGCACCTTACGACCGGCAGCGCACGACGATGGCGGGGTTTGAGATGTGCGCGGAATGCCGGCGGGAATATGAGGATCCGACAAATCGGAGATTTCATGCGCAACCGACGGCGTGTGCGGTTTGCGGGCCGAAGTTGATGTTGTTCGATGCAAACGGAAAGGAAATGCCGAACGATCCGATCGCAAAGTGCGCGGAGGCGATTGGCGCGGGAAAGATTGTCGCGATCAAAGGGCTGGGCGGATATCACCTGGCGTGCGATGCGCGGAATGAAGAGGCGGTGCGGGAACTGCGGCGGAGGAAGCATCGGGATGAGAAGCCGTTCGCAGTGATGGTGCGGGATGTGGAGGCGGCTCGATTTATTTGCGAAGTGTCTCAAGCAGAGGAGGAGTTGCTGCGGTCGGCGGCACGGCCGATTGTTTTGCTGAGGAGAAGCGAAGAATCAGCGGCTGGCGCCGCAGCGTATGAAGGGCTGCCCGACAATGTGGCGCCTCGAAATCCCAATGTTGGCGTGATGCTCCCGTATACGCCTGTGCATCACCTGCTTTTCTCAGCACTCAGCACCGAGCACTCCGCACTGATCATGACGAGCGGGAATCGCGCGGATGAGCCAATTGCGACGGGGGAACCGGAAGTGTTCGAGCGGTTGCGCGGGATTGCGGATTTGTTTTTGACGAATAATCGGGGGATTCATGTGCGCTGTGATGATTCGGTCGTGCGCGTGGTTGATGGGAGGCAGTCACTTATTCGGCGTTCGCGCGGGTATGCGCCGCGGCCGATTCGGTTGCGGGTGGAGTGTGCGCAGCCGATCCTCGCGGTGGGCGGGCAATTGAAAAATACATTTGCACTGGCGCGCGGGCGACACGCGATTGTGAGTCATCATATTGGTGATCTCGATCATTATCTGGCGCGGGCGGCGTTTGAGCGGGATATCGCGCTGTACGAGAAGTTATTTGAGATCGCGCCTGCGGTCATCGCGCACGATCTGCATCCGGATTATGGGTCGACGCGGTATGCGCAAAAGCGCGCGCGCGAAACCGGCGCGCAGCTTATCGCGGTTCAGCATCATCATGCGCACATGGCGAGTTGCATGGCAGAGCATGGGCTCCACGAGCGGGTGATTGGCGTGAGTTTGGACGGGACGGGATATGGCACGGATGGGGCGATCTGGGGCGGGGAATTTCTCGTGGGGGATCTTGTGGATTTTCGGCGGGTGGCGCACTTGCGGTATGTGCCGATGCCGGGGGGCGAGAGTGCAATCAAGCAGCCGTGGCGGATGGCGATTTCGTATTTGCGGGATGCGGGATTGGACGATGCGACGCGACATCCCGCCGCCGCGACGATTGGGCAGATGCTCGCGAAAAACGTGAACTGTCCGCCAACATCGAGCATGGGACGACTATTTGATGCGGTGGCGGCGCTCATCGGAGTTCGGCAGGAAGTGAGCTTTGAAGGTCAGGCGGCGGTGGAACTGGAGGCGCTGGCGGCGCGCGGGGAAACTACGGAGTCGTACGAGTTCCAAATCATTTCCGGCGAGCCTCTCGAAATTAGCGCAGCGACAATGATTCGCGCGATTGTCGAGGATCTTCAGAGGAATATTCCAATCGCGGAGATCGCGAGAAAATTTCAAAACTCCGTTGCGCGACTCATCGGCAAAGTGTGCAAGCAGTTGCGCGAGACGTTCGGAATTGAGACTGTAGTTCTGAGCGGTGGGGTTTGCATGAATACGCTTCTCATGCAGCGGAGCATTGCAATTCTGTCGCGGGAGGGATTCCGGACGTTCGCGCAGGAACTTGTTCCTGCGAACGATGGAGGCCTTAGCCTGGGACAGATCGCGGTGGCCGCGGCACGGATGGAAAGATCGGCAATGTGAAGGAGTTCAGATGTGTTTGGGAATTCCTGGGAAGGTGATCAAGACATGGCAGGAGCATGAAGTGCTCATGGGAAAAGTGGATTTTGGCGGCGTGAGTAAGAGCGTCTGCCTGGATCACGTGCGCGACGTGAAGCTCGGGCAATATGTCTTGGTGCATGTCGGATTTGCGCTTTCCAAGATCGACGAAGACGAAGCCCAGCGCGTCTTCGATTTCCTCGAGAAGATGAATCAACTCGATGAATTGCAAGCGGGGAATGGAGAAAAAGTCGGCGGTCAGCAGTCGGCAGTCGGCAGTGAGGAGGGGCCTTCGTGAAATATCTGGACGAATATCGCGATGCGGAGACGGCTCGTAAATTGGCCGAGGCGATTGGGCGCACGGTCACCAAGCCTTGGGTGATCATGGAAGTGTGTGGCGGGCAAACACACACGATCGTGAAGTACGGCGTGGATCGCGTGATTCCGGAATGTGTCGAGCTGGTGCATGGGCCTGGATGCCCGGTGTGTGTGACGTCATTGGAGATGATCGACCGGGCGCATGCGATTGCTTCGCGATCGGGGGTGATTTTCTGTTCATTCGGGGACATGCTGCGCGTGCCGGGCTCGCGGGGGGATTTGTTGCAACTGAAATCGCAGGGGAGCGATATCCGGATTGTTTATTCGCCGCTGGACGCGGTGAACCTGGCAGCGGCGAATCCGGATCGGAAGGTGGTGTTTTTCGCGATTGGATTTGAAACAACCGCGCCGCCGAATGCGATGGCGGTCTGGCTGGCGCACAAGCGCAAGCTGAAGAACTTCAGTGTGCTGGTGTCGCATGTTCTCGTGCCGCCTTCGATCACGTCGATCTTGCAATCGCCGGGCAATCGCGTGCAGGGATTTCTGGGGCCGGGGCATGTTTGCACGGTGATGGGATTTGACGAGTACGAGCCGATCGCGCGGAATTACAAGGTCCCGATCGTCATCACGGGATTTGAACCCGTGGACATGCTGGATGGCATTTTGATGACGGTTCGGCAATTGGAGGCGGGGTTGGCGAAAGTCGAAAACCAATATGCCCGCGCGGTTCGCCGCGAGGGAAATGTGCAATCGAAGCAACTGATCGAGGAGGTGTTTGAGATCTGCGACCGCAAATGGCGGGGCGTGGGGATCATTCCCAAGAGCGGCTACAAGCTGCGCTGGGAATTTCGCGATCACGATGCGGAGAGGTTGTTTGAGGTTGAGGGAATCGAGACGAAAGAATCGACGCAGTGCATCAGCGGGCAGGTGCTGCGGGGAATTAAAAAACCACATGATTGTCCGGCGTTCGGGAAGACATGCACGCCACAAACACCGCTTGGCGCGACGATGGTTTCTTCGGAAGGGGCGTGCGCGGCGTATTACGCGTACGGGCGGCATATTGAACTAACAGTGAAATCGAAGAAGCGCGAACCCGTGGGAGCTGGGCAATGAGCATTATCGAAAACGAAACGAGATCGTCGATCGAATTCGCGCCGGGCGAACTCGCGGGGAAAATCCTGCGGCAGGCGCGCGAAATCTGCGAAGTGAAAAAGGATTTCTTCGAAGCCAATGCGGAGAAGATCGCCGAATGCTGCCGGGCGATGGCCAAGGCATTCGACAATGGCGCGAAGCTTTGGGTTTTTGGCAATGGTGGCAGCTGCTGTGACGCGCTGCACATGGCGGTTGAATGCACGCATCCGATTATCGAACGCCGGCCGGCATTGCCGTCGATCGCGCTCACAACCGATATCGCCACGTTGACTGCGATTGGGAATGACCAGGACTTTTCGCTGGCGTATTCCCAGCAGTTGCGCGTGCTTGGTCGAGCGGGCGACATGGCCATGGGCATGTCCACCAGCGGCAAGAGCGCGAATGTGAATCGCGGTCTGCAAACGGCAAGAGAGATGGGGATGCTCACCGTGGGATATGCGGGAAGGGACGGCGGGCGCATGCCGCCGAATTGTGATTACTGCTTCGTCGTGCCGAGCTTCAGCATTCCCCGAATTCAGGAAACGCAGGAAACATTGCTTCATATCATGTGGGATTTGATCCACGTGATCCGTGGAGAAGAGGATGTGCTTTAAAGGTGGCGTGGGCTTCTAGCCCACGCTTAAAAATTTTATTTGCGTGGGCAGGATGCCCACGCCACTAAGAATATGAGCGCAACAGTTCCCACCATCGATCCAACGGTTTTTACGACCTGTCCGATTCCGCAGAATCAGTACGATCGCATTCTTCTGGGCCACGGGTCGGGCGGGACGCTCAGCAATGATCTCATCCGCAAGGTGTTTCTCCCTGGCTACGGCAATTCGACATTGTCCGCGCTGGAGGATCAGGCGACGCTCGCGCTGAATGGCGGGCGCATCGCCTTCACGACCGATTCTTTTGTCGTCAAGCCAATTTTTTTCCCCGGCGGAGACATCGGAAAACTCGCGGTGCATGGGACGGTGAACGATCTGGCCGTCGGTGGCGCGACACCGCTGTTTCTCTCGGCCGCTTTCATTCTCGAAGAAGGTTTCCCACTTGCGGATCTCAGGCGTGTTGTCGCTTCGATGCGCGAGGCGTGCGACGAAGCGGGCGTTCAACTCGTGACCGGTGACACGAAAGTCGTCGATCGCGGCAAGGGCGATCAGATTTTTATTTCAACCTCCGGCATTGGTGTCGTCGCGCCGAACATCGATCTATCCATTCGCAACGCCCGGCCCGGTGACAAGATTATTCTCTCCGGCACGATCGGCGATCATGGCATCGCCATCATGTCGGTGCGCGAGGGGATCGAATTCGAAACGGTGCTGGAAAGCGACAGCGCGTCACTTGCGAGTCTGACGCGAATGATGCTCACGATCTGCCCGGGAATTCGCTGCATGCGCGATCCCACGCGCGGCGGATTGTCGAGCACACTCAACGAGCTCGCGGACGCATCGAACGTCGGCGTCCGGCTGAATCAATCGGAAATTCCCATGCGAGCCGAGGTAAAGGCGGCATGCGAAATGCTCGGACTTGATCCGTTATATGTCGCCAACGAAGGGAAACTTATCGCCGTCGTTCCCGCCGCTGATACGGCGCGCGTGCTCGCGGAAATGCACAAGCATCCACTGGGGAAAAATGCCGCCGTCATCGGCGAAGTTGTCGAGGACCACGCTGGAATGGTCGTTCTGCAATCTTTAGTTGGTGGAGAAAGAGTCGTCACGATGATCGCAGGGGAACAGTTACCGCGAATTTGTTAGACACAGGAGGCATCAACATGCCGCAACCAATCGGTCCGTCAAATGGCAACGGAGGCAACGGCGCGCCGCACGGCAGCAGTCGTTGGAAAGAATCGCCCGTCAAAGAGGTGCACATCCTTTGGTCACCCGATGGGATGAGTTGTGATGGTGATACGATTTCGGTCACCGCTGCGCAGTTGCCCAGCATCGAGGACGTGATCCTCGGCGCGATTCCGGGCTTGCCCAAGGTTCATCTGCATAACCGCGTTCTGCATCCAAGTCAGGGCGGCGATGAATATATGAAGCCCTGGTTTGATGCGCGCGATGACAAGCTCGATGCGCCGTTCATTCTCGTGATCGAAGGCTCGATTCCGAATGAAGACATCAAAGACGAGGGATATTGGGCGGCAATGGGGAACGACCCCGATACGGGTCAGCCGATTACGCTCAGTCAATGGATTGATTGGCTCGCGCCAAAAGCATTCGCAGTCGTCGCGGCCGGAACATGCGCGACGTATGGCGGGATTCATGCGATGCAGGGCAACCCGACTGGCTCGATGGGACTGGCGGATTATCTCGGTTGGACTTTTCTGACCAAGACGGGCCTGCCGATTGTGAATGTACCGGGTTGTCCGGTGCAGCCGGATAATTTTATGGAGACGCTGCTGTATCTGCTTTACTACGCCGCGGGATTAGCCCCGGTGATTCCGCTGGACGATCAACTTCGCCCGACGTGGTTGTTTGGCAAGACAGTCCACGAAGGCTGCGATCGCGCGGGCTATTACGAGCAGGCGGACTTCGCCCATGAATATGGCTCGCCGAAATGTCTCGTGAAAATCGGCTGCTGGGGGCCGGTCGTGAATTGCAATGTCACCAAGCGCGGCTGGATGGACGGCATCGGTGGTTGCCCGAATGTCGGCGGGATCTGCATCGCGTGCACAATGCCCGGATTCCCCGACAAGTTCATGCCGTTCATGGATGAACCGTCCGGTGGCACGGTGTCTTCAACCACGGTCGCAGTGTATGGCCGGGTCATCCGCAATCTACGACGCATCACGAATCACTCGGTCAATCAAGAACCCAAGTGGCGGCATCGCGGCGAGAAACTGACCACCGGATATCACCCGACAACTTATCGCTGAATTGAAGGAGCGAATCATGAGCACCGCTGTTCTTCCCAATACCCAAGTCGACACGGCCAATCCCAATCTCGTCGAGATGAACTGGGATCCGATTACGCGGATCGTCGGCTCGCTGGGCATTTACACCAAGATTGATTTTGAGAAAAAACGCATCGCGGAATGTTACTCGACCAGCTCTATTTTCCGCGGGTATAGTGTCTTCATGAAAGGCAAAGATCCGCGCGATACGCCTTTCATCACCAGCCGAATTTGCGGGATTTGCGGCGATAATCACGCCACCTGCGCGGTTTACACCGCCAACATGGCTTTCGGTATCAAGACCCCGCCGATGGGCGAGTGGATCATCAATCTCGGCGAAGCCGCCGAGTACATGTTCGATCACAACATCTTCCAGGACAACCTGGTTGGTGTGGATTTCTGCGAGCAGATGGTGAAGGAAACGAATCCCGGCGTCCTCGCGCAAGCCGAAAAAACTGAATCACCGAACGGGCATATTCACGGCTACAAAACCATCGCCGACATCATGCGTGCGCTCAACCCGTTCAC
>Ga0070714_100004476_pt1 | contig 10529 bp, 14 predicted proteins | sample LARL83metaG_FD_65450 | JGI IMG/M metagenome (GOLD analysis project Ga0070714, IMG submission 65450) | Corn, switchgrass and miscanthus rhizosphere microbial communities from Kellogg Biological Station, Michigan, USA - LAR L8-3 metaG | ecosystem: Host-associated > Plants > Roots > Rhizosphere ... | reverse complement strand
CGAGCGCAGGTCCATCACGAACAGGTTGGAATTGCCGCCCTGCTGCAGGCTCATGATCACCAAGTCGCCGTTGGGAGAGAACCGCGGCGAAAAACTCATCCCGGGGAAGTTGCCGACGACCTCGCGTTGGCGCGTCTTCGTATTGTAGAGATAAACCTTGGGATCGCCCTGCCCGTAGGACATGTAGGTGATCACCTGATCGTTGGTGCTAAACCGCGGCGTTAGCACGAGATCGTCGCCGCGCGTGATGTAGCCGACGTTGGCGCCGTCCTGATCCATGATGGCAAGACGCTTGACGCGGCGGTCCTTCGGGCCGGTTTCGTCGATGAACACGACGCGCGTGTCGAAATAACCCTTCTCGCCGGTTAGACGTTCATAGACGCTGTCGGCAATGATGTGAGCGACGCGGCGCCACATGTCCGGCGTGGTGAAATATTGCTGTCCCGTGAGCTGCTGGCCCGCGAACACGTCCCACAGGCGGAATTCGCCCTTGAGCCGCCCGTCGGGCTGGCGCGTCAGCCGGCCGGTGAGGAGGGCTTGCGCGTTGATGGCGCGCCAGTCCTCGAACCGAGGCACGGCGTCGGTGTTGACGATCCGCTCGATGTAGGCGGCCGGGTCGATCGGCGCGAACAAGCCGGACCGTTTGAGATCGCCGGCAATGATCTGCGTGACGCTCCGCGCCGCTTCGGTATCGCCGGCGGTGCCGCCGACGAAATCCGGTATCGCGATCGGCATCGGCTGCACGTCGCCCGAGGTGATTTCCACTCTCACCGCGGCGTGAGTTATTGGCCACCCGATGCCCAAGGCTCCGGCACCTGCGCCGAGCGCCAGCAGGCGACGGCGCGTGATCACGGGACGGGAATCTCGTAGTTCGTTGTCGCGCATCTTTTTGATCTCAGGTCGTAATGATCAGCCGCCGTACAAATCATCGAGGCGGAAGCCCAGATCGATGTCCTTCCACACCTCGTACTTGGCGACGGGCAGGCTGTAGGGCTGGCAGCGTTCCACCGCGCGCAACGCGCTCTCGGCGAACACCTGGAAATAAGGACTCGTGCCGCGCTCGAGCAGCGACGGTGGGGCCGCCAGAGATCCGTCGATCCGGAGCTTCACGTTCATTTCCACGCGCAGGTTTTGCGCGTCGGCGGCGCCGGCCGGCGGGTTCCAGCAACGCCTGATCTGCGCGCGCAACGCGTCGATCTCGCTTTGCGACAGCGTCGGCGCCGACCCCTTGGGAGACCCGAGCGTGGGGGTGTGATTGATGAACTCACCAAGCGAGGTCTGGCGCTGCGGGTCACGCTTGTCGAGCAGCGCGGCGATCCGCACGGCGTCGAACTTGGGCTGCGGCTTCGGCGGGTCCGGCCGATGGGGCGGCGTCGGCACCCTCGCCTCTTCCTTCTTCGGCTCCGGCTTTGTCTGTTCTTTTTTCAAAGCTTCCGCGATCGGATCGGGCTTGGGGGGCGGCTGTTTGCGTTCCGCTTCGCGCTTCGGCTCGGGCTTGGCCTCCGGAGGCGGCGCTTCCTTCTCGGCCGTTTTGACGACTTCCGGCTTGTCCACGACCTTGGGCGCGGAATTGTCCGTGAGCTTGGTCTCGCCGACCTTGTCGACCACCGGCTTGGGCGCGGGCGCCTTCGGGGCGCTGCGATTGCCCGCCACCATGCGCGAAAAATCGCTCGCCGAGATGATGTCGACCGGCACCGAGTCGCTGGGCTTGTCAAACGCCTTGGGCGCGAACGTGATGAGGCTCCACAGTAGCACCATCGCGTGCACCACGGCCGATATGGTCAGGCCCTTCCTCATCGCGCGAGCGGTCAGCTCCCCTGCTCCACCTCGGTGACGAGCGCGACGCGCCGGAAACCGGCGGCCGAGAGGCGTCCCATGACCCGCATCACCGTGCCGTAATCGACCTTGCGGTCGCCGCGCACGTAGATGCGCTCGTCGAGCCCGCCACGCGCCTGCGTGATCGCCTGCAGCTTCGCGACCAGTTCATCCACCTTGATTTCGGAGTTCTGCAGGAACACCTCGCCGTCCACCTTGACCGAGACGGTCAGCGGTTCCTTGTCCTGATCGAGCGATTTCGCCTGGGTCTGCGGCAGATCAATCGGCACGCCAACCGTGAGCAGCGGCGCCGACACCATGAAGATGATGAGCAGCACCAGCATCACGTCCACCATGGGCGTGACGTTGATCTCGCTCATGACCGGACGGCGCCGGTGGCGGCGTTTGCCGACCTGCGCCGTCGGGACCATCCCCGCCATGGCTTCCCCTTACCCCCGCTCGTCGATCTGGCGCGACAAAATCGCCGCGAACTCGTCGGCAAAGCCTTCGAGCCGCTGCGACTGCTTATTCACCTCGGAGACGAACTTGTTATAGAAAATCGTCGCCGGGATGGCGGCAACAAGGCCGATTGCGGTCGCAAACAGCGCCTCGGCAATACCCGGCGCGACCACCGCGAGCGACGTGTTTTTCGAGGCGGCGATCGACTGGAAGCTCGTCATGATGCCCCAGACCGTGCCGAACAGGCCGACGAAGGGGCCGGCCGAGCCGACCGTCGCCAGCACCAGGAGCCGCCGCTCCAGCCGCTCGATCTCGCGCGCGATGGTCACGTCCATGACCTTTTCGATGCGCATCTGCAGGCCGGCGAACGAGCGCACATGGCCCTCGAAGCTGCGCTTCCATTCCCGCATGGCGGCGACGAACAGCGCCGCCATGGAGTGGCTCGGGCGCGACGACACGTTTCGGTAAAGCTCTTCGAGGGATTGGCCGGACCAGAACGTCTTCTCGAACCGGTCCATGGAATGGCGGGTGCGGGTGTAGAGGAACCATTTCTCGATCACGATCGCCCAGACCCAGATCGAGCAGGTGAGCAGGCCCAGCATCACGCCCTTCACGACGATGTGGGCGGACCAAAACAGCCCGAACACCGACATGTCGGATGCGGCAGGCAGCGCCGTCTGGGCGACGTCAGCGGGATTCATAACAATGTCCCCTCGGCCGTCCTGCCCCCAGGACGCCGGTGCCGGCACGCAATGGCCGGGCCGGAGCGGCATGTCGGGCGGCACCCCCCGGGCACGCCGCCGACCAGTCCACAAGTCACAAGAATTCGTGCCGCCTGCCACCCTCGACGTACGAATGTGTCGCCAAATTTGGCCAAACTAGGGCACCCGGCCGCGTGTTCCCGCCCTAACCACACCGCGCGGCGGTTAAGATCGCGTTAGCGCTAAAGCCGCCTTACCGTGGTGCCGCCGCCGCGTGGTCGGCCCGCATGGCGAGCCGCAGCGGCTTGGGGATGGGCCGGGCGCGGCCGGCCGACACGAAGGCTACCCGCACCTGGGCATCGATGAGCGCTTCGCCGTCGCGGGTGACCTGCTGGTGCAAGATGACCGAGGCGCCCTTGACCTCCTGGGGCAAGGTGACAACTTCGAGCACGTCGTCCATGCGGGCGGGCTTGAGAAACTCGATTGTCATCGAGCGCACCACGAAGGCGAAGCTCGGCGCCTCCCGTTCCGCTGCTTCGAACAGGGCGCGGTGGTCCGCCCCGATCAGCCGCAGGTAGTTGGTGCGCCCGCGCTCCATGAAGCGCAGATAGCTCGCGTGATAGACGATGCCGGAAAAATCCGTGTCTTCGAAATAGACGCGCACCGCCATCACGTGGCGGCCCTCGCGGATCTCGCCATCGAGATGGGCGCTCGTCATACGATCGACCGATCGAGCGCCACCAAGCTGATGATATTCCCGGTCAACGCCATGGCACATTCTGCTGCATCGCGGTTTCCCAATGCTGGCCATCGAAATATTTCGGCTTGAGCGCGGCGAGGTCGATGTCGTCGAGGCAGCGCGCATTGACGTCGATCTTGTCTGGATCGGAACGCGGCACGTAGAACGGATGGATACCGCATACCTTGCAGAAGGTATGCTTGGCGACGCCGGTGTTGAACGTGTAGGTCGTAAGATCGTCCTTGCCGCTGATGAGCTCGAACTGCTCGGGCGGCACGATCAGATGCAGAATGCCTTTCTTGGTGCAGACCGAACAGTTGCAGATCGTCACGTTGTCGAGGTTGGCAGTGACGCGGAAGCGCACCCGGCCGCAGTGGCATCCGCCTTCATACGTTTTTGAAATCATCCCGCGTGCGCCATCGGAGGCGAAGGCTGCGGGACCTCCATCTTCCATTCCTTGGCAGCTGCAATCCAACTGGCGATGGCCTCCTGCACGTTCTTCAACGCTTCCTCAGGCGTTTCGCCATCGGACATGCAGCCGGGCAGGTCCGGCACGGTCGCAAGGTAACCGCCGCCGTCACTTTCCGCTAAGGGCTCGATGTGAAACGCGTACGCGAGAGTCATCTGTTGCCTCCAAGCAGCAATATAGCGCATCAGTACGACAATGTAGATGGCCGATCACTCGTTCTCTTCCGACGCAAACAATCCGAACTGTGCCGGGTCGCGCGCGGGCTCGGCAAGGCCGAGGTGGCGGAACGCGTGCGAGGTCAGCAGGCGGCCACGTGGGGTGCGCTGGAGGAAGCCGCGCTGGATCAGGAACGGCTCGATGATGTCCTCGATGGCGTCGCGCGGCTCGGACAGCGCGGCGGCGAGGGTTTCGACCCCTACCGGCCCGCCGCCGTAGTTCATCGCGATCGTATCGAGATAACGCCGATCCATGGCGTCGAGCCCGGCGGCGTCGACTTCGAGCGCGAGGAGCGCGCGGTCGGCACCCGTGCGGTCGATCGAGCGGGCGCCCGCCACATGGGCGAAGTCGCGCACCCGGCGCAACAGCCGCCCGGCGATGCGCGGCGTTCCGCGTGCGCGCCGCGCGATCTCGTTCGCGCCGTCCGCGGTGGTCTCGATGCCGAGCACGCGCGCGCCGCGATTGACGATCAGCTCAAGCTCGGCCTCGGTGTAGAAGTTGAGCCGGATCGGAATGCCGAAACGGTCGCGCAGCGGCGTCGTGAGCAGGCCGGCGCGAGTGGTGGCGCCGACCAGCGTGAACCGCGCGAGATCAATCTTGACCGAGCGCGCCGCCGGCCCTTCGCCGATGATCAGATCAAGTTGGAAATCTTCCATGGCGGGATAAAGGATTTCCTCGACCGCCGGATTGAGCCGGTGAATCTCGTCGATGAAGAGGACGTCGCGGTCCTCGAGATTTGTCAGCAGCGCCGCGAGGTCGCCGGCTTTCGCGATGACCGGGCCGGAGGTGGCGCGGAAGTTGACGCCCAATTCGCGCGCGAGGATTTGCGCGAGCGTGGTCTTGCCGAGGCCGGGCGGCCCGACGAACAACACGTGATCGAGCGCTTCGCGTCGCGCCCGCGCCGCCGCGATGAAGACTTCGAGATTCGAGCGCGCCTGCTGCTGGCCGATGAACTCGGAAAAGAATTGCGGGCGCAGCGGCGCTTCTGCCACGTCTTCGTCGCTGCGCTCGGCAGTCACGAGGCGACGCGCGGTCGTCATCGCGCAAGCTCCTTCAATCCGCGGCGGATGAGGTCGGCGGCGTCAGCGCCGTCGCCTGCGGCGCGATTGGCGGCAGCAACCGCAGCAGCGGCCTGCGGCTGACCGTAGCCGAGGTTGACAAGCGCCGAGATGGCGTCGAGCACGGGCTGCGGCGCGCGCCTTTCCTCGACCTCGCCGGTGAGCCGCACGATTGCCGGGTCGACCGACGTGTAGGCGGGTGCCTTGTCCTTGAGTTCGGTGACGATGCGCTCGGCCACCTTGGGGCCGACACCGGGCGATCGCGTAATCGCCGCCTTGTCGCGCATCGCGACCGCGTTGGCGAGGTCCGCGGGCTTGAGCGTCCCAAGCACCGAGAGCGCGACCTTGGTGCCGACTCCCTGCACGGTCTGCAACAGGCGAAACCATTCGCGTTCGACGTCGCTGAGGAAGCCGAACAGGCGAATCTGATCTTCGCGCACGTGGGTCTCGATCGAGAGCACCACCGGCTCGCCGATGCCAGGCAGCGTCTGCAATGTGCGCGCTGAGCAATGAACCACGTAACCGACGCCGCCGACGTCGACGATGACGGAGTCTTCGCCGTAGCCGTCGATAACGCCTTTGAGCTTGCCGATCATTGAGCCGCGATCCTTGCGAGCGCGCTTTGCCGATGGTGCGCGTGAGTGACCGCGACCGCCAACGCATCGGCCGCGTCTTCGCTATCCGGCGTCGCCTTCGGCAGAAGCACGCCGACCATCATGCGGATTTGCGCCTTCTCGCCGTGACCCGCGCCGACGATCGTTTTCTTGACCAGGTTCGGCGCGTATTCGGCGACCGGTACCCCGGCCTTGGCGGGAACCAGCAGCGCGACGCCGCGCGCTTGGCCGAGCTTCAGGGTGGCCGAGGCGTCGCGGTTCACGAACGTCGCTTCGGCCGCCGCTTCGTCCGGCCGGAAATCGGCAACCACGCGCGCGAGCCCGTCATGGATCGTGACCAGCCGCGCGGAGAGAGCCGCCTTCTCGTCGGTCGCGACCGACCCGCAGGCGACAAAGCTCAGCCGGTTGCCGTCGACGTCGACGACTCCCCAGCCGGTGCGGCGGAGCCCCGGGTCGATCCCCAAAATGCGAATCGCTTGGCGCGTCACGAATCGGTGATAACCCCGGCGCGGCTTGCCGCCTAGAACGCAATGGGCCTCAATGGGAGGCCCTTCTGCCTTTCCCACCGTCCGCTGCGATCTTGAGCGATCTCCTCGACCCAACGCTCTTTGCCGCCATCGTCACCGACCGCCGGTTTGCGGTGGCCGCGGCGATTTCGCTCGTCTCGGGCGCGGCCCGAGGTTTTTCCGGCTTCGGTTCGGCGATGATCTACATCCCGCTGGTGGCGGCGGTTTACGAGCCCCGGGTCGCCGCCGCCACCATGGTGCTGATCGACTTTGTCTGCGCCTTTCCGCTCGCCGTCCGCGCGGTGCCGCATTGCAACTGGCGCGAGGTCGTCCCGATCTCGATCGCCGCGGCGGTGGCGGTGCCGATCGGCACGTGGGTGCTGCTCGTGGCCGACCCGGTGATGCTGCGCTGGATCATCGCCGGCGTGGTGATCGTCCTGCTCGCCGTCGTGGCGTCGGGGTGGCGCTATCACGGGCGGCCGCGTCTGCCCGCGACGATCGGCGTCGGCCTCTTGTCCGGGCTCGGCAGCGGCGCCGTGCAGATCGCCGGCCCGCCGGTGATCATCTACTGGCTCGGCGGCGCCGGACAGGCTGCGTTCGTCCGCGCCAACCTGATGGTCTACTTCACATTCATCGACGTGATCGGGTGCGTCGCGTATTTCCGGCAGGGACTGTTCACGCGCGAGGTGATCGCGCTCTCGCTCCTGCTCGGGCTGCCCTTCATCCTCGCCATGGTGGCCGGCGTCCGCTGGTTCGGCATGGCCTCGGAGCGATCCTTCCGGCGCGTCGCCTATGCGATCATCGCTGTGTCGGCCGTGATCAGCCTGCCGGTATTCGATCGATTGCTGCGATAAATAAAAATAACGACCGTCACGCACTCATCTTGGCGACCAGCGCGTCGGAGACCTCGAAGTTGGCGTAGACGTGCTGCACGTCGTCGTGGTCCTCGAGCGACTCGATGAGCCGCAGCAGCTTCTCGCCCTCGAGGTCCTGCAACGGCAGCGTGGTCTGCGGTTTCCATACCAGCGCGGCCTTGCGCGGCTCGCCGAACTTCGCCTCGAGTGCCTTGGCGACGTCGCGCAGCCGATCCTGCGTCACGTAGATCTCGTGACCGCCTTCGCTCGACGTGACGTCGTCGGCACCGGCGTCGAGCGCCGCCTCGAACATGCTCTCGGCGTCGGCGACCTCGGGCGCGAACTCGACCAAGCCTACGTGATCGAACATGAAGGAAACGGCGCCGGTCTCGGCGAGGTTGCCGCCGTTTTTCGAGAACACAGCACGCACGTCCGAGGCGGTGCGATTGCGGTTGTCGGTCAACGCCTCGACGATGACGGCAACGCCGCCCGGCCCATAGCCCTCGTAACGCACCTCGTCGTAATTTTCTCCGTCGCCGCCCTGCGCCTTCTTGATCGCGCGCTCGATGTTGTCCTTGGGCATGTTCTCCGCCCGCGCCGCCAGGATTGCCGCGCGCAGGCGCGGGTTCATGTCCGGGTCGGCCAAGCCGAGCTTGGCCGCGACCGTGATTTCGCGCGCGAGCTTGCCGAATAGCTTGGAGCGCACCGCGTCCTGGCGCCCCTTGCGATGCATGATGTTCTTGAACTGGGAATGGCCGGCCATGACGTCGTCTCCGCGGCTCAGTCACGCATCAAATAACGCGCTAAGCGCGCGTGAGGTGAACCGCCCAATGATCCTGTGATGAGCGCGTTATAGGCTGCTGCGGCGGTAAAATCCACAGCCCGCGTACGTGTTCATTCCCAGAATTGCGGGCGCGCGTCTTCCAGCCTGCCGCCGCACCGCACCGCCGCAACCCGCGCCGCGAGTCCGGTGGAATCATTTGTCTCGACCGCGATGGCGCAAAGGGTTGCCGGTCCCATCGCGGGCTCGAACTTGCCGGACGGGATGCGGCGCACGAACCGTCCCAGCGGTTCCTCTTTGGCCATCCCGATGACCGAATCGTAATCGCCGGTCATGCCCACGTCGGAGACAAAAGCCGTACCACCGGACAGGATACGGTGGTCCGCCGTGGGCACATGAGTATGCGTGCCGACCACGAGCGTCGCGCGGCCGTCGGCGAAGAAGCCCATGGCCTGTTTCTCGCTGGTGGCCTCGGCATGCATGTCGATGATGATCGCATCGGCGCCGCTGCCGAGCGGGCATGCCTGCAGCTCGCGGTCAACCGTCGCGAACGGATCGTCGAGCGGGTCCATGAACACGCGCCCCATGGCGTTGACGATGAGCACGCGCGCGCCGTTCCGCGCCGTGATCACGGTCGTCCCGCGCCCGGGCGTGCCGGGCGGATAATTGGCCGGCCGGATCAGGCGCGGCGCGCGCTCGATGAACACGAGTGCCTCGCGCTGGTCCCACGCGTGGTTGCCGAGCGTGATGGCGTCGGCACCTGCGTCGATCAGATCCTGATAGATCGCCTCGGTGATGCCGAAGCCGCCGGCGGCGTTCTCGCCGTTGACCACAACGAAGTCGAGCTTCCAGTCGGCGATCAGCCGCGGCAACCGCTCCATGACGATGGCGCGTCCGCTGCGGCCGACCACGTCTCCGACGAATAGCAGCCGCATTAGATCAAGCCTTGCGACAGTCGATGACCTCGCGCTCGGTTAGCACGAGATCGAGCCGCTCGTCGCGGGCGGTCGCTGGAACGGCGGCGATTTCCTGGGCCGCATAAGCGAGGCCCACTGCGACGATCGGCTTGCGCGCGCGCAAGCCGGCGAGCGTGAGATCGTAGTAGCCGGCGCCGTAGCCGATGCGGTAACCGGCGCGATCGAACGCCGCGAGCGGCGCCAGCACGATGTCCGGCTCGACCTCCGCGGCGTCGGCGCGCGGCTCGCGAATGCCCCATTGGCCCTTGCCGAGCGGTTCGCCGAAAGTCCACGCACGAAGCACCAGCGGGCGGCCGCGGCCGACCACCACCGGCAACGCGAGCCGCGCGCCACGATCGGCAAGCCGGCGCATCAGCGGCAGCGGATTAATCTCGCTGCCGATCGAAGCGAATCCGGATACGAGCACGCCCGGACGGATGTCGAGCGGGAATTCGCGGCGTGCGATCGTTTCGGCCGCAGCCTGGCGCAGGTCGGCCGGCAGGGCGTCCCGGCGTGCCAGCGCTTCCCGCCGGAGTCCGGCTTTGGCAGCGAGGAGGGTTGCCTCAGACATCCGATCGGGTTCGACCATTCAAACCGGCAATCCCGACCGGTCAGAAGTGCGGAGCCGCGCTGGCCGTCGGAGCGCTCGATCCCGGGTACCTACAGCGTAGGTGGGCGCCATATGTCCGGGCCCACGAGCCCGGCCAGGGACAGCTCCCTTGAGGATCGATAAGGCCCCGGGGATTGAAACTCCGTCGCACCCCGCAGCCCCGCGGGACCAATCTAATGCCCGCGCCGCCCGGGCGCCACCGCCGCCGCCAATCGTTGGATCATCGGCCGCGCGTCAGCCGATCGCGACGTTTTCGCCCAGCCCGCGGTTGAGCCCCCTGATGACGCGCTCGATCCGTTCCGCCGCGGAATTGAGCGCCGCGGCGACCGCCGCCTGGGTCGCCTGCGCCCGCTCGGTGCCGACCGCGCGCGCGTCCTGCAGCGAGGCCATTTCCTCCTCGAGACGGCGCAGGCGCTTGCCCGCCTCGACCAGTTCGTCGGCGACCGTGAGCGCCGCCATCATTGTCAGCCGCATGTCCCCGATCTCGCCGAACTGCGCCCGCAGCTGGCCGATGCGCCGGTCGAGGTCGCCGGAGAGCCAGATCAAATGGTTCTCCTGACCATCCTCGCAGGCCATGCGGTATTGCCGTCCGTTGATGGTGACGCTCACATGAGCCATGACGCGCTCCCGGGCGGCCGTCGTGCGTTGTCAACGTTCGTGCGCGTCGAGCACGGTGCGGATCGTGTCGATGGCGACATCGAGCCGGCGCGCGACTTCGCGGTTCGCCGTTTCGAGACGATTGCAGCGCGCC
>Ga0070714_100004474_pt1 | contig 10531 bp, 7 predicted proteins | sample LARL83metaG_FD_65450 | JGI IMG/M metagenome (GOLD analysis project Ga0070714, IMG submission 65450) | Corn, switchgrass and miscanthus rhizosphere microbial communities from Kellogg Biological Station, Michigan, USA - LAR L8-3 metaG | ecosystem: Host-associated > Plants > Roots > Rhizosphere ... | reverse complement strand
CGAGCGTCAGCTAGACGGGTCGCGAACGGACATCGTGAGCCGGGCGGCGTCTGCTCGTGCGCGCCGCCGCCCCGACCCGTTTACAGGCGGCGGTGGACGGATGCACCGGACGCCTGTATAAGGGTCCGACCAGCAGGGTCACGAGGGCAGCCGGTGAACCGACGTCCGGGTGTACGAAGGTGCCTGCTTCGCCTGCTCGTCGCCATGTCGGCCGGCGGAGCCGCGCTGCTCTTCGTCGCGCCGCCCCTGCACGCCGACGCGGAGGTCAGCGGGCCGGGCTGCAGCGCCCACATCACCAACAGCAGCGGCGTGCCCGTCGACGTCCGCGGCGTCGACAGCGGCGACTCCGACACCGCCATCCCGGTCACCCTCGACCAGACCGTCACCGTCGACATCAGCGGCGACACCGGCGCGCCGGCCACGGTGCACGTCGACTACGGGCTCACCGACCGCGTCGCCGTCGGCCGGGACGCGTCGGGCACCAGCTACTCGGCGCGCGTCGGCGACTACGCCAGTGTCGCCGGGCTCTACCGGATCAACGCGCGCACCGGTCCCAACGGCACCTGCACCGCGGCGGCGCTGGTCGACGTGGCCGGCAATCCCCTGAGCACCCCCGTCGGCGACGCGGCGCTGGCGGCGTCGGTGGTGGGCCTGGGCGGCATGGTCCTGGGCAGCGCCGTCGCCGCGAGCGGCGAATCGGGCACTCCCGACCCCGGCGCCGGCGGCGGTGACGACGTGCCGCCGTACGACCCCTCCACCGGCCTCGGCTGGACGTCGGAGCAACTGGCGCACATCGGTGAGCTGCAGCAGAAGGACCCCGCCGACGCGGTGATGTGGATCCACGCCAGCCCGGCGGAGCGCAGCAGCATCGACGCGGCCAACTCGGTGTTCTCCAAGCCGCTAATGCTGGGCATGGTCGGCTGCCTGCTGCCGGCGCTGCTGGCCGTGGCCGCCCTGCCGGCGCTGCTCCTGCTGCGTGCCGCCACGGCGCTGGCGCCCAGCGGCGGTGCGGCGGCAGCGATGCCCGTGCCCGTGGCGCCGCTGCGGCTGCCACGGCGCACCTGGCGGCCGCTGGTCTCGGTGTCGGGCGTCGGCGGCGGGCTGGTCGGGGCGCTCGGGGTGGTGGTGCTGCTGCAGGAGTACGGCAGGCTGTTTCCCACCACCGCCGTCCTGGTGCGGGCGCTCCTCGCCGGCCTCGCCGCCGGCGTCGCGCTGCCTTCGCTGGCCCGAGTCGCCAGGGTGCGTCGCGCCAACCGGCGCATCGCCCTCATCGAGGCCCGCGCCAACGCCGCCCGCGAGCGGCGCGGCGTCACCGGGAGCGCGCCGGCGGCCGCCTACGCGCCGACCCATGTCGTGCCCGACGGCGGGCTGGATGCCTGGGACGCGCCCGACCCCGCGCGGGTGCCGGTCGACCGGCTCGACGCCGGGCTCGACGTCCAGGTCGTCGCGCGCTCCGGCGGCTGGGCGCGCGTGCTGTGTTCGAACGGCTGGTCGGCGTGGGTCGACAGCCGCGCCCTGCAGGAGCTCAAGCGATGACCACGCCCCCGACTGGCCCACCGCAAGGCCCGCCCCAGGGACCGCCGCAAGGCCCACCGCAGGGCCCGCCGCCCGCCGCCCCCGGCGGCCCGCCCCCAGGACCGCCCCGCGCCGCCACCCCGTCGGGCCCGCCGCCGGGACCGCCGCGCACTCCGGCGCCGGCTCCCGCCGCCGCGCCCGGCCCGCAGCCGTGGTTCAGCACCCCCGGCGGCCGCGCGGCGGTGGCCGGCATCGTGCTCGCGGTCATCGCCGTCGTCGTCGTGGTCATCGTGGTCGCGGGCGGCGGCAGCAAGAAGCAGACCTCGTCCGGCGGCGAGATCTTCCTGCAGCCGGCGGCGAGCACCGGCGACAACCCGTTCACCGCCTCGGTGGTCAGCCAGACGCCGCCCGCCTCGGTGCCCACCCTGGCCACCACGCCCTCGCCCAGCGCCGCGGCGTCACCGTCGGCCTCGCCGTCGCCGTCGGCCACCGCGCAGGCGCAGACGCTGACCAGCTACTCCGGCGCGACGCCCGGCCTGTACGGCGGCACCCGCCAGGTGAGCAGTTGCAACAAGGAGCAGCTCGTCGCCTTCCTCCAGGCCAACCCCGACAAGGCGCGCGCCTGGGCCGGCGTCGAGGGCATCGCCGTCTCCGACATCCCCGCCTACGTCGCCGGCCTGACGCCGGTGCTGCTTCGCGCCGACACGCGCGTCACCAACCACGGCTTCGAGAACGGCGCGGCGACCACCTACCAGGCGGTGCTGCAGGCGGGCACCGCGGTGCTGGTGGACCGCTTCGGCGTGCCCCGCGCCCGCTGCTACTGCGGCAACCCGCTCACCGAGCCGGTGCCGCTCAGCCAGACGCCGACTTACACGGGTCCGAGCTGGCCCGCCTTCCAGCCGACCACCATCGTGGTCATCGCCCCGGCGCCGCAGCCGCAGACGCAGATCATCATCGTCGACGTCAGCAACGGCACGGCCTTCGCGCGCCCGGTCGGCGGCACCGGTGCGACCGACACCGACGCGCCGCTGGTCGCCACCACGCCCACGCCGTCGGCGACGCCGACGCCGCAGGTGGCCAGCGCGGCGTGCACCGTCGACAACACGACGTGGCACATCGACCAGGGCTTCTACAAGCCGACCGTCGAGTTCCACCAGCAGGGCACGCAGATCACCGGCACCATGACCATGCCCGAGGGCCAGTGGGAGAACGCGGGCTGGACCGGTCCGAGCAACCCGCTGCAGGGCACCATCACCGGCGATCGCATCGACTTCCTGGTCACCGCGGTGAAGGCCGACGGCACCGTCAGCAAGGGCAGCTACCAGGGCACCCTGGAGGGCGGCACGGTGACCGACGGCACGGCCAAGGACCTCAACGCACCGGATCGCGGGTCGATCTCCTGGACGGCGAGTGGTGGACCCGCCGTCTGCGCCACGCCGACGCCATGAGCACAGAGATCTGGACTCCGAGCCATCGCATCCCGCCGAGCGGTGCGGCCTGCTGGGCGTCGCCGGACGGCAGCGTCGCGCCGCTGCCGCAGCGCCTCGACGCGGGGCTGGACGTGCGTGTCGCCGAGCGCCGCGGCGACTGGGCGCACGTCGAGTGCTCCAACGGCTGGACGACGTGGGTCGACGCCCGCACCCTGGAGGCGCTCGCTCCACCGGAGCCGCCGCCACCGCCGGCACCGCCCGCGGCCACCGCATTCCAGGCGACGCACCGCGTGCCCGCCGGCGGCCTCGCAGCGTACACCGAGCACGACGTCGCGCAGCCGGCCGTGGCCACGCTCGACGAAGCTCTGCCCGTGCAGGTGACCGAGCGCTGGGGCGACTGGGCGCAGGTCGCCTGCAGCAACGGCTGGACGGCGTGGGTGGACGGACGGACCCTGCAGCCGGCCGGCACGGAGACGGCGCTGCAGCCGGCCGGCAGCGCCGCGACGATTGCACCGCGGCGCAATCCCATTGCGGCGGCGCTGGTGCTGCTCTGCACCGTGCCGCGGAGCGTCGCCGGTCCCGCGGCGGTCGGTGCCCTCGCCGGGCTCGGCGTCGTCCTCGTCGCCATCGGCAGCTTCCTGCCGCTGCTGAGCCTGGAGGGCCTGCCCACCGTCACGGCGTGGGACACGCCCGCCGCCTTCCTTGTTTCTGACAACCCTGACCCGAGCGGCTTCCGGCTGGGCATCGTGCTGGCCATCGCCGCCGCGCTGGTGCTGGTCCCGCTGCTCACCAGCCGCGCCCTGCCGCCGCTGCTGCTGCTCGCCTTCGCCGCTCCGGCGACCAACCTGGGGATCCACGTCCTGCTGATCAAGGCGCGCACCCCCGGCTACCCCAACCTCGGGCCGGGCACGCTGATGATCACCGCGGGCGGCTTCCTCGTCGTCGCCCAGGCGGGGCGATGGGCGTGGCGCGAGCGGGCGAGGGCGTTCCGGTGATGCGGCCGGTGCGGCGCCGCCGCAGGATGCACGAGTGGGGGCAGGGCTTCTGGGAGTGGGCGGCGGTCGGCGCGGTGATGATCGCCGTCACCAGCGTGGCCACCACGCTGGTCGGCGGGTACCTCGCCGCCACCTACGACCAGCATCACTCCCGCACGCCGCTCGGCGTCGCGTCGACGGCGACGCCCACCCCCGAACCCCCCAGCGTCGTCTTCGTCGACCCCTCGCCGGTGGGACTGAACGAGGCGTGCATCCTCAAGGCCGCGGCCCTCAAGGGGTTGACCTGGGACGGCGGTGAGCTGGGCTGGAGCGCCGCCTCCAACCCGCGGCCGCCGACCGGCGATGCCAACTACAGCGGCAAGCTGCGCGCCTGGCGCGCGACCATGACCGGCCTGCTCGCCGCGGCGCAGGCCTCGGCCGACTGGCAGGCGTGCACCAAGCCCCAGCTCACCCCGCCGCCCGACCGCACCCAGGAGCCCACCGAGACACTCGTCGTCGACGGCACATACACCGTCGACCCCACCGGCGTGCAGGCCATCGGCGGCTGCGGCAGCGACGTCCCGACCTCGCTTGTCGTGTCGGGCGGGGGCAGCAACGCGACGGTGTACCTCGGGTCGCGCAGCTACGCCCTCCACGGCACCTTCGACACGTCGAGCAACGCGATCCAGTCCTCGGCCACCGAGGCCAACGGTCCGACGCGCACTCTGCGCGGCAGCTTCTCCAGCAATGCCGGGGTGACCCGCTTCACCGGCAACTACGACATCGAAGACCAGACGGCGGGCTGCGGCTACCAGTTCACCGCGGAGAGGCACTGACCCGGGAGCTCCTCGCGACGCCGAAGACCGATCGAGGCGGCTGGTTTTGCCAGGTTTCCACCGATCGGCGCCGTCGCACGATCTGGACTTTTCCACCCTGGCGCGCTACGGTTTCGCCTCCAGGGGCCGCATGGGCAGAGCCAGCAATCGGCAGTGAGGTGGCACAGGATGACAGGGAAACTCCTCTCACGCCCGCGGATCGCCGCGGCAGGAGTGGCGTTGGCGTCGATCGTCGGCGGCGCCTTGGGAACCGGACCGGTGCAGGCCGCCGGGGGCGGGATTCACGGGACCACCCGGACGATCCACGCCTCCAGCACCACGTCGGGCGGGTCGCACACCGGCTCCACGTCCTCGTCGGACGTCGGGGTGCAGTTGCCCGAGATCGGCCCCGGCGGTGACGGCGGCATCCAGACCGACCGCAGCCACAGCGCTCCGGGCGCGATCCCGGTGGGCGCCGTGGCCCAGCCCAAGCCGCTGACCAACAGCAACCCCGGGTTGCTCGCCGGCTTCGACGGGCTCAACCACAACAAGGAGCGCTTCAACAACGACTCCGGCGGCACCTCCTTCAGCCTGGAGCCGCCGGACCAGGGCCTCTGCGTCGGCACCGACCAGAACGGCAACACCGCCATCATGGAAGTCGTCAACGACGTGATGCAGGTGTACAACACCGCAGGGACGCCGTTGCTGCCGCAGGCCAAGGCGCTCAACGGCTTCTACAGCTACCCGCCGGCGATCATCCGCGGCGCCAATCCCACGTTCGGCCCGTTCGTCACCGACCCGAGCTGCATCTACGATGCGGCGAGCGGACGCTGGATCGTCGACGTGCTCACCATCGACACCTTCCCGCATCCTGACTCGCTGGGCCGTCAGGACTTCACCGGGACCAACCACCTCGACATCGCCGTCAGCAACTCGTCCGACCCGACGGCCGGTCCGAGCGGCTGGACCATCTACCGCATCCCGGTGCAGGACGACGGCAGCGACGGCACGCCGAACCACGGCTGCACCGCCAACACCGACACGACGCTGATCCCGCCGAGCAACCCCAGCGCCTGCCTCGGCGACTACCCGCACATCGGCATGGACGCCAACGGCGTCTACCTCACCACCAACGAGTACTCGCTGTTCGGCGTCAACTTCATCGGCGCGCAGGTCTACGCGATCCCCAAGTCGCAGCTCACCTCGGGCTCGCCGACCATCTCGGTGACCCAGTACAACACCCAGGGGATGGACACCTTCGGCTTCGCCCTCAACGGCTTCACCCTCTGGCCGTCGACGTCGCCGGGCGGCGCCAGCGACCCGTCCGCGGGCGGCACCGAGTACTTCCTCAGCTCCAACGCCGCGGCCGAGGCGCACGACACCGGTGACGGTTCCGCGCCGCCGCAGGCGTCGCAGCAGCTCCTGGTGTGGGCTCTCACCGGCACCAGCACGCTGGGCAGCGGCACGCCGACGTTGAGCAACGCGATGCTCAGCGTGGGCACCTACGCCCCGCCGCCGCAGTCGGCGCAGAAGAACGGCTCGGCGCCGCTGAAGGACTGCCTCAACCAGAACCGGTGCGCCCCCGCGTTGCTGGGCTCGACCGATCCCTTCGCCGAGTCCGAGGGCAACCTCGACAGCAACGACTCGCGCATGCAGCAGGTGACCTGGCTCAACGGCCACCTCTGGGGCGCCCTCGACACCTCGCTGAACGTCAGCTCCTCGAAGCAGGCGGGCATCGAGTGGTTCAACGCCAACGCCTCGACCGCCACCGGCTCGCTGGTGACCTCGCTGGCCAACTCGGGCTACCTCGCCCTGGGCAACGAGAACCTCGACTACCCGGCGATCGGCCTGACCAGCGGTGGCACCGGGGTCATGGCCTTCACCCTGGTCGGCCCCGACTTCTACCCGAGCGCGGGCTACGCCACGGTGAGCAGCGGCGGCGTGGGCGCCATCCACGTCGCGGCCGCGGGCGCCGGTCCGCAGGACGGCTTCAGTGAGTACAAGGCCTTCGGGCCGGTGACTCCCGGCGTGCCGCGTCCCCGCTGGGGCGACTACGGCGCGGCCGTGCCGTGGGGCAGCAACATCTGGATCGCCTCCGAGTACATCGGCCAGACCTGCTCCTTCGCGGACTTCCTGAAGACCAACTTCCGCTGCGGCAACACCCGCACCGCCCTGGGCAACTGGGACACGCGGATCAGCGAGGTCTCGGCCTCCTAGCCCAACCCGGATTCAGCCAAGGCCGGTCGCTCCACCGCGGAGCGGCCGGCCTTTCGCAGGTCAGGCGAACAGGTCCGCCGCGGTGACCAGGTGGACGCCCTCGCGCTCGGCGCGGGTGCGCACCGCGGTGCGGAAGCCGTCGCGCGCGAAGAGCACGAGGCGCGCCTGGGCCGCCCTGGCGCCCAGATGGACGCGCTGCTCGATGAGGTCGTCGAGCATCGACTCACCGATGGGGCCGCGGTGCCACTTGCACGACCCGAGCACCGTGTAGCGCTGTTTGCTGGCCACGGCGACGTCGATCTCCGCCTGCGGCGTGTTGCTCCACCAGCGTCCCACGGCGCGGAAGTCGCGCATCTCGGCAATGCTCGCGTAGCGAGCCAGCCACTCGCGGCAGCAGTCTTCGAAGACGTGGCCGACGTAGCTGTCGAATGAGCCCATCAGCTCGTCGAGCACCTCGTCGACGCGTCCCCATTCGAGGCGGCTGCGGTTGGGGAAGACGTGGCGGAACCAGAAGCGGAAGAAGGGGTCGCGCACCTGCCACCACGGCCGGATGCGCCGTTCCGGGCGCAGCACGACGGGCTGCTGCAGCTCGACGTAGTGCAACTCCTCGAGACGCTGCAGCACCTTGAGCACGTTCGACGTGTCGTGTCCGAGCTGCTGGGCGATCTCGTTGAGCTGCGTGTGTCCCGCGGCGACGGCGCTGAGCACGCCGAGGTAGCGGCCGGGGTCGCGCACGCTGTCCTCGGTGCGCAGCAACTGCATGGGCTCGTCGTAGAGGGGGCCGCCCTTGGTGAGGATCTCGCGGACGATGCCGCGCGTGTCGCGATGTCGGGCCCAGACCTGGTACTGCGGCGTGCCGCCGAGCACCGCGTAGCGTTCGACGAGATGCGCCGGGGACGTGCCCGGCCGGGCGAACCCCGCCGCGTCGCGATAGCCCAAGGGGCCGAGCAGGGGGCGGAGCGTGGCCCGTCCCGCCAGCGGCGCGTGCGAGGGCAGCAGGCCTTCCATGAAGCTGATGGCGCTGCCGCAGAGGACGAGGACGACCGGCGTCCGCCGCCGGTCCCACTCGTCCCAATGGCGCTGCACGATCGAGGGCAGCGCGGGCTGGGAGGCGCACAGGTTCTGGAACTCGTCGAGGATGAGCACCAGAGGCGGATCGGCCATCCTGCCGACCACCTCAAGGGCCGCGTCCCAGGTGGGCAGGTCGGCGACGATCCCGGCCAGCTCGGGGAGCTGCCGCGACAGCTCGCGGGCCAGGGCGTCGAGCTGCTGGCGCTCGGGCTGCTCGTCCGCCTGCATGATGACCACGCGCTCACCGGCGAATGCGGCGCGAAGCAGGTGGCTCTTGCCCACCCGGCGGCGTCCCCGGATGACCACCAGCGCCGGCGGCGACGCGGCGGCGCGGCGCAGCGCCGCCAGCTCCTCCCGGCGGTCGATCAGGGTGGTGGCGTCGATCATGGTAATACGTTACCATGTAACACGCTACCACGACATCGGCGTGGTGGCGACGAACTCCACCCCCCACCGCAGGGTGGAAGGGTGGTATCCAAGCTGTCACGTGCCGCGCGGCCCCGGGCGCGCCGGTGTAGCGTCGCCACCCGATGCGCCTCATCATCGCGGACGACGACGCGTCGCTCCGCAAGCAGCTCCGCCGCTACTTCGAGGGCCGCGGGCACCAGGTCCGGGTCGCCCGCGACGGCATCGAGGCCTGGCACCTGCTCCGCGAGGAGGAGCCCGACGCCGTGCTCACCGACGTCTACATGCCGGACATGAACGGCGTCGAGCTGGTCCGCACCATCCGGCGCAACCCGGGGACGCGGCACATCCCGGTGGTCCTCTTCAGCGCCAAGGCGCCCGGCATCAACGGCAACCAGCCGCTCGACGGCATCGACTTCGTCGACGAGGTGCTGCCCAAGCCCCTCGACCTCGACCTGGTCGAGGCGCGCATCCAGTCGGTGGTGCGCCGGGTCGCCGAGGGGCGCCGCGACCACCACCAGGTGGGCGGGCAGGTGGTGGTGCTGACCAGCGCCAAGGGCGGCGCCGGGGTGAGCAGCATCGCCGCCAACGTGGCCCTGGCCATCGCCCAGTCCAAGTCGCCGAGCGTCGTCGCCGTCGACCTCGACCTGGAGTACGGCGACCTGCCCATGCTCGTCGACGTGCCGCCGCGGTCCGGGGTGGACGAGCTCATCGAGGCCATCGACCACGAGGGCATGACCGTTGCCCCCGAGGACCACGTCGCCCGCCATCCCACCGGCCTGCGCGTCGTCGGCGCGCCGCGCCGTCCCGTCGACGCCCTGCGCGTCGGCGAGCACGGCGTGCGCACCATGCTCAACGTGCTCCGGGCGATGCACGACACCGTGCTCATCGACGTCCCGCCCGGCTTCTCCGACCCCGCCCTCACCGCCCTGGCGGTGGCCGACCGCGTGGTCATCGTGGTCACCCCCGAGGTGACCGCGCTGCGCCGCACCCTGACCCTGTTCGAGGTGCTCCGCGACCTCGACGTCGCCGAGGATCGCCAGCTCCTCGTCCTCAACAGCACCGTGGGCACCGAGGACCTCACCCGCGAGCGCGTCGAGGGCTTCCTGCACCGCCGCATCCCGGTGGCCGTCCCCCACGCGCTGGGCCTGTTCCACCGGGCCACCACCAGCGGCCGCCCCGCCGTCCTCGACGAGCCCAACCACCCCGTCTCCCAGCAGCTCACCCGCCTTTCCCGCCTGATCCTGGAGACGGCCTGAGGCCGCTCGGGTCCCGCGGCGGTCGCTCGCTCATGGCGGCCGGTACACTGTGCGCCCGTGGGCGATCTGCGCTACGCCGATGCCGGCGTGGACATCGACGAGGGCAACCGAGCCGTCAGCCTGATCAAGAAGGCGGTCGGGTCGACGCACACCCCCGGCGTGCTGGGGGGCATCGGCGCCTTCAGCGGCCTCTTCGCCTTCGACACCGCGCGCTACCGCCAGCCGGTGCTGGTGAGCAGCGCCGACGGGGTCGGCACCAAGATCAAGGTGGCCATCGCCGTCGACCGGCACCGCGGCGTCGGCGTCGACCTGGTCAACCACTGCGTCAACGACATCCTCTGCTGCGGCGCCGAGCCGCTCTTCTTCCTCGACTACTTCGCCACCGGCAAGCTGCGTCCGGAGCAGATGGCCGAGGTGGTCGAGGGTATGGCCCACGCCTGCCGCGAGGCGCAGTGCGCGCTGGTCGGCGGCGAGACCGCGGAGATGCCCGGGCTCTACGCGCTCGGCGACTACGACCTCGCCGGCTTCATCGTCGGCGCCGTCGAGCGCGAGCAGATCATCGACGGCACGCGCGTGCGCGTCGGTGACACCGTGCTGGGACTGCCCTCCAACGGGCTGCACACCAACGGGTATTCGCTGGTGCGGCACATCGTGTCGGAGCAGGAGCTGAAGTACGACGCGGTGCTGCCCGGCACGACCGCGCCGCTGGCCGACCTGCTGCTCGAACCGCACCGCTCCTACCTCGCCGCCGTGCGCGCGCTGCGCGAGGCCTGCGACGTGCGCGCCCTGGCCCACATCACCGGCGGCGGCCTCAAGGAGAACACGCCGCGCGCGCTGCCCCAGGG
>Ga0070714_100004472_pt1 | contig 10534 bp, 9 predicted proteins | sample LARL83metaG_FD_65450 | JGI IMG/M metagenome (GOLD analysis project Ga0070714, IMG submission 65450) | Corn, switchgrass and miscanthus rhizosphere microbial communities from Kellogg Biological Station, Michigan, USA - LAR L8-3 metaG | ecosystem: Host-associated > Plants > Roots > Rhizosphere ... | reverse complement strand
CAAGCTCCTCACCCTCACAGACGACCCCCGCATCGCGCTCGAGACGGTGCTCGACGGGTTCCGCGCGAGCAGCGGCGCTCCGAGCCCGCACGCGCCGGAAAAGGCCGACGCCCAGTAGCGTTTCGCGCGTGGAGCTCCGCGATCTGCCCTCGGTGGACGAGCTTGCGCGCGAGGCCGGCGACCCGCTTGCGGTCGATGCGGCGCGGGCCGTGATCGACCGGGCGCGGGAGGAGATCCAGACGGGCGCGGATCCGGGCGATCTCGCGGCCCGCCTGCGTGAGGAGCTCGCCGATGCGCGCCGGCCACGGCTGCGTCGGGTGCTCAACGCGACCGGGGTGGTCGTCCACACGAACCTCGGGCGCGCGCCGCTTGCCGAGGAGGCTGTCACGCGAGTGGCCGAGGCTGCGCGCGGCTACTCGAACCTCGAGTACGACCTGGCCGAAGGTGCCCGCGGCTCGCGGCAGGATCACGTCGCGTCTGTCCTGCGCCGCCTGACCGGGGCCGAGGCGGCGCTCATCGTCAACAACAACGCCGCCGCGGTGCTGCTTGCGCTCGCGGCGCTCGCGGAGGGTCGCGAGGTCGTCGTCTCGCGCGGCGAGCTGATCGAGATCGGCGACGGTTTCCGCATCCCCGACGTGCTTGCGCGATCCGGTGCGCGCCTGGTCGAGGTCGGGACGACGAACCGGACTCGCGCCGTCGACTACGAGCGCGCGATCGGCCCGCAGACGGCCGTCTTGCTGCGCGTCCACCAGTCGAACTTCCGCATGGTCGGCTTCGAGGAGCGGCCGCGGCTCGAGGAGGTCGCCGGGGTGGCGCGCGCACACGGGCTCCCGCTCGTCGACGACCTCGGCTCCGGCGCGATCGCTCCGGTCGAGGCCGAGCCGACGGCGCGCGAGTCGCTCGCGGCCGGCGCCGATCTCGTCTGCTTCTCGGGCGACAAGCTGCTCGGAGGGCCGCAGGCCGGGATCGTGCTCGGCCGCGCGGAGCTCGTCGAGCGCCTGCGCCGGCATCCACTCCAACGGGCTCTGCGCATCGACAAGCTCTCGCTTGCGGCGCTCGAGGGGACGCTTCTCCTGCAGCTCGAGGCGCCGGAAAAGATCCCCGTCCTGCGCACGCTCGCGCAGAAGTCGGACGAAGTGCGCGAGCGCGCGGAACGGCTCGCGACCGCGACGGGCGGCGAGGTCGAGGAGACGGTCGCCCGCGTCGGCGGCGGAGCGCTGCCGCTCGCCGAGCTGCCGAGCTTCGCGTGCGCCCTCGAGGAGTCGCTCGCCGAGCCGCTGCGCGCCGGCGAGCCGCCCGTCGTCGGCGTCGTCCGCGACGGCCGCCTCCTGCTCGACTGCCTGACGCTCACGGACGCCGAAGCGGAGGAGGCCGCGGCCGCAGTCGAGCGCGCCCGCGCATGACTGACCTCTGGGACTTTCTCCGCGGGGCGCTGATGACCAAAGCGCTCGCGGCCGTCGTGGACGCGGGCGTTCCGGAGGCGCTCGCCGACGGGCCGCGGGCCGTGTCGGAGCTCGACGGCGACGCGGACACGCTCCACAGGCTGCTGCGCGCGCTCGCGAGCGACGGCGTGTTCCACGAGACCAAGCCGGGAGTGTTCGAGCACACCGAGAGCTCGCGCCTCCTGCTCGCTCCCGGGTGGAGCGAGTTCGCGCATCTCTTCGGCGGCGTCTTCTTCGAGGCGACGACGGATCTCGATGCGACGACGTCAGAGTCGCCGTTCGAGGCCAGGTTCGGAACCGGCTTCTGGGAGTGGCTGGCGGAGCACCCGTCCGAGCGAACAGCTTTCGACGCCGCGATGGCGGGAGACCGCGACGGGCCGGCCAAACGACTCGCGGCGCTCGAGTGGCGCGACGGCGAGGTAGTCGTCGACGTCGGCGGCGGCAACGGCTCTCTTCTGATCGAGCTGACCGAACGGCGCCCCGAGCTGCGCGGCGTCGTCCTCGACCTCCCGGAGACGGTGCGCGACGAGGCGGCGTTCGGCGACCGCATCGAGTTCGTGGCCGGCAGCTTCTTCGAATCGGTGCCCGAGGGCGACGGGTACGTGCTGTCCGGGATCCTCCACGACTGGCCCGACGAGGACGCGGCGCGGATCCTGCGCACGATGCGCGCGGCCGCACCCGCGCACGCGCGTCTGCTGATCAACGAGTCCGTGATCCGGCCCGGCAACGATGCCGACGGCGCGAAGTGGCTCGACCTGCTGATGCTCGTACTCGCGGGCGGCCGCGAGCGGGACGAAGGGCAGTGGCGGGCGCTGCTCGAATCGGCGGGCTGGAGCCTCGCGCAGTTCCACGAGAGCGGCCTGATCGAGGCGCGCCCGTGCTAGTGCCCCGTGCCCATGAAGAGCGCGGTGAAGGCGAGCAGGAGAAGAACCGCGGCGCTCTCGACCGGCGCGGTGCGCCGCCAGAACTGCGTCGCGATGCCGGCAGCGAGCGCGAGCACGAGAAGGCCGAAGACCCAGACGGGCGAGAAGACTCCTCCGTCGCCGTAGGCCCGAAAGTACGGGGCGTAATACGGATCGCCGGTGTAGAAGCGGGCTACCACGAAGAGCGCAGCGGCCGGCGCGAACAGACCGGGCAAGCGGACGTCGAAGAAGACCAACACTGCTCCGGCGACCATGGCGACGACTGCAGCCAGGAGAATCCAGCCTTCGCCCTGCGGACTGATCGAGTGCCGGAGCGCAAGCGCAAGCTCGTACGCTGCGGTGGCCACCAGTGTCCCGAGCACGACCCAACCGAGCCAGCGGATCATGACTTCTATATATAGCAACTTTGCTATGGGGAGACAATGCCACTGACCGTCGGCACCGCCGGGCACATCGACCACGGCAAGACCGCGCTCGTCGAGGCGCTGACCGGCAAGAACACCGACCGGCTGCCCGAGGAGCACGAGCGCGGGATCTCGATCGACCTCGGCTACGCGCCGCTCGAGCTGCCGGACGGTACGAGCCTCTCCGTCGTCGACGTGCCAGGCCACGAGCGCTTCGTCCGCACGATGGTCGCGGGGGCGAGCGGCATCGACCTCTTCCTGCTCGTGATCGACGCCGGCGAGGGAGCGCGGCAGCAGACGCACGAGCACCTGGCGATCCTGCGGCTGCTCGGCATCGAGCACGGCGTGGTCGCGCTGACGAAAGCCGATGCCGTCGACGAGGAGACTGTCGAGCTCGCGCACGCCGAGGCGGAGGAGCTCGTCCCCGGCGCTCCCGTCGTGACGACGAGCGCGCGCACCGGCGCCGGGCTCGACGAGCTGCGCGCCGCGCTGGCGGAGGTCGCGGCCGGAGTGGCGCGCCACGAGGCCGCCGGGCCGGCCCGGCTCCACGTCGACCGCTCCTTCACGTTGCGCGGGATCGGGACGGTCGCGACCGGGACCCTGTGGTCGGGCACGGTCGGTGACGGCGACGAGCTGCGCCTCGAGCCGCGCGGCCAGAGCGTCCGGGTGCGCAGCGTGCAGGTGCACGACCGGCCGGTCGAGCGCGCGGAGGCAGGGCAGCGCGTCGCCGTCTCGCTGCCCGGCGTCGAGCGGCAGGAGCTGCGACGCGGAGACGTCCTCGTCTCGCCGGGATCGGCCGGGCCGAGCTTCCGGCTCGACGTCGCGCTCGAGCCGCTGGGAGAGATCCCTGCTCGCGTCACGCTCCACCACGGCACAGCGGAGACGACGGCCCGCGTCGCACGTGCCGGCGACCGCTTCGCCCAGCTGCGCCTGTCGCGGCCCGTCGTCGCGGCGCGCGGCGACCGTGTCGTGCTGCGCGCCGACACCACCGTCGGCGGTGGTGTGGTGCTCGACCCGTCGCCGCCGCGCCACGCCGATCTCGCGCGATTCGAGGCGCTCGAGCGGGGTGAGACCCTCGTCCACGCGCCGGTTCGCGTGGACGGTGAGTGGCAGTGGTCTCAGGAATGGCTCGACGAGCTTCGCGCCGACCTGGAGCGCGCCGTCGACGCCTCGGATCCGCTCGATCCAGGCGTCCCTGTTCCCACCGCGGAGTGGTCGAGAGCCGTCGTGCCGCATCTCGGGCTCGAGCTGCGCGGCGCGAAGCTCTACCGGCCGGGTGCCGCGGCCGATCTCGGAGAGCGCGAGGCCGAGGCGGCGGCAATCGAAGCCGAGCTCGGGGTCGAGCCGGTTCGCGTCGACGACGCGCAGCTCGCCCGCTTCCTCGAGGAGCAGGGCCGTCTCGTGCGGGTCGGCGACGGCTTCGCGATCTCACCCGCGGCCTACGAGCAGGCACGCGCGGTCCTCGTCGACGGCATCACGCTCGCCGAGCTCCGCGACGCGCTCGGCGTCGGCCGGAAGACGGCGCAGCTCTACCTCGAGCGCTTCGACGCCGACGGCGTCACGAGGCGTGTCGGCGACGCGCGAGTCCTCCGCCGGCGTTAGGCGTCCCAGGCGACCGGCAGCTCGACGAGGCTGCGGAACAGCGGCACGGGCCGCCAGCGCAGTTCGTCCGGCGAGATCGCGAGACGCAGGCCGGGCAGACGGCGGAAGAGCGTCCCGAGCGCGATCTCGGTCTCGAGCCGAGCGAGCGGCGCACCGAGGCAGAAGTGGCTGCCGCGGCCGAACCCGAGATGCCGGCTGTCGCGCTGCGAGGCCAGGTCGAGCGCGTCGGGCTCCTCGAACCGCTCGGGATCGCGGTCGGCCGAGCCGAGGATGACGATGACCGACTCGCCGCGGCGGATCGTCTGCCCGCGCAGCTCGACGTCCTCCGCCGCCCAGCGGTTCAGCGTCCGCTCGACCGGGCCGTCGTACCGGATCAGCTCTTCGACCGCGCGCGGCAGCAGCGACGAGTCGCTCTCGAGCGCGGCCCGCTGCTCGGGATGCGTGAGGAGCGCCAGCGTCGCGTTCCCGATCAGGCTCACCGTCGTCTCGTGCCCCGCGACGATCAGGAGCGCGACCATGCTCGACAGCTCCTGCTCCGAGAGCGTGTCGCCGCCGTCCTCGACGGCGACGAGGGCACTGGCGAGGTCTGCAGCAGGCTCACGGCGCCGCTCTTCGAACAGCGCGTGCAGGTACTGCACGAACTCCACCATCTGGATGCCGAACTTCTCCAGCTCGGCAGCATCGACCGCCGGCCGCACGAACGCGTCCGACCACTCGCGAAACTGGTCGCGGTCGGCCGGCGGAACGCCGATCAGCTCGGCGATCACCGTGATCGGCAGCGGGAAGGCGAAGGTCGACACCAGCTGCATCTCGCCGTCGGCGACGACAGGGTCGAGCAGCTCGTCAGCGATCTCCTGGATCCGCGGCCGCAGCTGCTCGATCATCCGCGGCGTGAACGCCTTGGAGACGAGCTTGCGCAGGCGGCGGTGGTCGCCGCCGTCGCGGTTGAGCATGTGGCTGTCGACGAACGCGATCACGTCGGGGAGGCTCGCGGTCCATTCCGCGAGCAGCTCCGGCGACAGTGCCAGCCGCGGGTCGCGGACGAAACGCTCGTCGTCGAGCAGCACCGCCTCCGCGTCCTCGTAGCGCGTCACCCACCAGATCGGCGTCTCGCCGTCGAGGCCGGGCTGGCGAAAAACCGGGTCGTGCTCCCGCATCTGCGCGAACGTGCTGTACGCGTCGGCGAAGAAGTCCTGGCTGTAGAGGTCGTACTTGGCGCCCTCGGTCACCACGCGGCCGATGCTACCCGTCTAATCTCTCCCCGACGATGGACGCAGCCGCGGTACGCGACCTGATCGAGCGCTACAACGCCGCCTGGAACGCGCAGGACATCGACGCGATCGACGAGCTGCACGATCGGGACATCGTCTTCCACAACCACACCGCCGACGAGAGGGCCGAGGGCGCCGCGGTGGTGCGAGAGCACATCGCGCAGATCTTCCGCAACAACCCGACGCTGCGGTTCACGACGCGCTCGCTCAACGCCGGCGAGGACTTCGCCGTCTGCGAGTGGACGGCATCGACCGGCTCGAAGGAGTGGGACGGCGTCGACGTCTTCCCGCTCAGGAACGGGAAGATCGCCCGGAAGGACGTGTACTCGTCATCGCACCGTCCGCGCGAACTGTGAGCTGAAGGACGTCCGGCCGGCTGTAGTGGCCGACCGGGTCGAACCGCTGCCGCTCGGCGAGCAGCCTCGTCGGGTCGAGGTCGGCGTAGAGGATCGCCTCCTTGTCGTACAGCGGCCCGGCGAGGTACGAGCCGTCGGGAGCGAGGATCGCACTTCCGCCCCGGCCGATCGTCCCCAGGCCCTCGATCTCGGCCGCGAGCGCGAAGTCGTCGGGGTACGCGGATTCGAGCTGAAAGTGCGCCGGCGCGACGACGTAGGCGCGGCTCTCGCGCGCGATGTGCACGAGCGTCTGCTGCCAGGCGGGGCCGTCGTCGGCGGTCGAGGCGACGTAGATCTCGACACCCGACTCGTAGAGCGCGACCCGCGCGAGCGGCATGTAGTTCTCCCAGCAGATCAGGCCGCCGATCCGGCCGAAGCCGGTCTCGACCGCCTCGAGACCGCGTCCGTCGCCCTGGCCCCAGACGAGCCGCTCGTGGTTCGTGGGCACGAGCTTGCGGTGGTGGAGGGCGAGCTCGCCCTCCGGCGAGTGGTAGAGGAGCGAGTTGTAGATCGTCCCCGGCCGCTCGGGCTCGACCTCGTTGACGCCCGTCACGATCCAGATGCCGAGCTCCTGCGCCGCTGCCCCGATTCGCCGCTCGGCCGGTGAGCCGACGGCGACCGACTCCTGCGCGAGGCGCGCGAACGTCTCCTTGGCGCCTGCGGCCTCCCAGCCGGCGAACGCCTTGGCCCAGGCCGACGACGGGTAGACCGGGACGAACGTCTCGGGGAAGACGACGAGCTCGGCGCCCTCCCGCGCGGCCTCGGCGGCGACGGTCTCGAGCTTGTCGAGCGTCGCCTCGCGGTCGAGCACGACGGGCTGAACCTGCACGCACGCGACCTTGACCGGGCGCTCCATTCCCGGAGCCTACTCCGGCGCGCCGTGCCCACCGCCGCCGGGTGTCTCGACCCGGACGACGTCACCGGCGTGCAGCTGGCGCGTCAGCTTCGGCGGCTGCTCCTCGCCGTTGACGAGCGTTCGGCCGCGAGCGCCATCCTCCCCGCCGGCGCGGCCCGGAGGTGCGTTGCGGCGCCGCTCGGCGAGCACCGAGAGCCTGCAGTCCTCGAGGATGCGCAGCTCGCGCACGACGCCCTCGCCGCCTTGGTGGACGCCTCCCCCGCCCGAGCCGCGGCGCAGCTCCCAGCGCTCGACCCGGAGCGGATACTCGAGCTCGATCGCCTCGGCGGGTGTCGCGAGCGTGTTCGACATGGCGACGTGGACGCCGCTCGGGCCCTCGGCGTCCGGGCAGGCGCCCTGGCCGCCGCCCACGGTCTCGTAGTACGTGAAGCGGTCATTGCCGAGGGCGAGGTTGTTCATCGTCCCCTGGCCGGCGGCGGGCACGGGGACCAGTCGACCGAGCGCCGCGAAGACGACGTCGACGATGCGCGAGGAGGTCTCGGTGTTGCCCGCGACGACGGCGGCGGGAGAGCGCGCGTTGACGAGGGTGCCCTCGGGCGCGGTGACGGTGACCGGCGCGAAGGCGCCTCCCGAGGCCGGCAGGTCAGGCTCGGTGAGGCAGCGGACGACGAAGTAGCAGGCCGACTTCGTCACCGCGAGAGGGCAGTTGAGGTTGCCGTCGTATTGCGGCGCCGTCCCCGTGAAGTCGATCCGGATCGCGTCGCCCACGATCTCGACCGTCGCATGGATCAGCAGGTCGCCGTCGACTGCCTCGACGATGTCCTCGGCCTCGCCACGTCCGTCCGGCAGAGCGGTGAGCGCCGCTCGCACCATCCGCTCGGAATACGCGTAGAGCTCGTCCATCGCCGCGACGACGCGGTCACGGCTGCGCCGCGCGCAGAGCTCCTCGAGCCGGAGCTCGGCCAGACGGTGCGCGGCGAGCTGGGCGCGGAGGTCGCCGCGCCGCTCCTCCGGCTGCCGCGTCGCCTCGACGAAGCGTTCGAGCACGTCGTCGGTCAGGAGCTGCGGCGGCAGGATCACGCCTTCCTCCTCCAGCGTGTGCGAGAACGCCGGCAGGCTCGCGGGCTCGATCCCGCCGACGTCCGCGTGGTGGGCGCGCGACACGGCAAAGCCGAGGGCGGTGCGGGAGACGAGCGTCACGTCGGGCAGGTGCGTGCCCCCGGTGTACGGGTCGTTGAGGATCGCGACCTCGCCAGGCTCGAGCCCGAGCCGCAGCACCGCGGCGACCGCGTCGGGCATCGCGCCGAGATGGACGGGGATGTGCTCGGCCTGCGCGATCATCCGCCCGCGCTCGTCGAACAGCGCGGTCGAGCAGTCGCGGCGCTCCTTGATGTTCGCGGAGAACGAGGAGCGGATCAGCACGGCGCCCATCTCCTCCGCGATCGACCGCAAGGAGGCGCCGATCACTTGGAGCTCGATTGGTGCGATCCCGTCACTCACGCGTCACGATCCAGCTGGAACCATCCCTAACCCCCTCCCACCCGGGGGCAATCCAGAGAGTCGACCCGTCCAACTCGACCAGGGCCGGGCCGCTCGCGCGCTCAGGTTCGCCGCCCGGCAGTTCCACGTCCGGGCCGGGGACGACCTCGGCTGTTCGGACGGCGACGAGCTCGATCTCTCGTCCGTGGTCGGCGTAGCCGTACCGCTCCTCATGCGCGCGGTGAAAGCGCTCGGCGAGCTCGCCGCCGAGCGGAACGGTCAACTCGAAGGACTGACCCCGGTAGCGGAGGTCGGCCTCGCCGTCCCGCGGCAGGTCGGCCACCTCCCCGAGCGGCCGGACGTGAGAGACGACATGGTCGCGACGCTCGTCTCCGGCCGCGAGACCCAGCGCCGAGAGAACGCCCGCCGCCGCCGGAACGAGCACCGCCTCCATTCCCAGCTCCTCCGCGAGCGCGCACGCGTGGAGCGGCCCGGCGCCGCCGTACGCGACGAGCACGAACTCGCGCGGGTCATGTCCCCGTTCGACCGAGACGACGCGCAGCGCCCTCAGCATCTCGGCGTTCACGACCTCGACGACCGCACCCGGATCGATCCCGGCGAGCGCAGCCTTGGCCGCGGAACGATCGAGGACGAGCCCACCCGGCAGCTGATGCGGCAGCCGCCCGAGCAGGAGGTTCGCGTCCGTCACGGTCGGACCGCCGCCCCGTCCGTAACACGCCGGCCCCGGATTCGCGCCGGCCGACTCCGGCCCGACCCGCACCGCGCCGCCCGCGTCCCGCCGCACGAGCGAGCCGCCGCCGGCGCCGACCGTGTGCACGTCGACCGTCGGCAGCCTGACCGGCAGGCCGCCCACCTCGCGCTCCGGCACCCGAACGGCGCGGCCTCCCGGGAGGAGGCAGACATCCGTCGACGTTCCGCCCATGTCGAACGCGATCGCGTTCTCGAAGCCCGCACGGCGCGCGACGAGCCCCGCCCCCACCACGCCGCCGGCCGGGCCCGAGACGAGCAGTCGCGCCGGATGCGCCGCAGCCTCCTCGGCCGGGAGCACGCCGCCGGAGGAGAGCATCACGACCGGCTCCGGCAGCCCCGCCTCAGCGGCGGCGCCGGCGAGCGCGCGCAGGTACCGGGTCGCGATCGGCGCGAGGTACGCGTCTGCGGCGGTCGTCGAGGCGCGCTCGTACTCCCGGAACTCGGGCGCGACCTCGTGCGACGCGACGACGTGAACGCCGGGATGGCGCCGCCGCAGCTCCGCCGCGACGGCCCTCTCGTGCGCGGGGTCTCGGAAGGCAAAGAGGAGGCACACCGCAACCGCCTCGGCGTCGCCGACGTCGGGGAGCGAGCCGAGATCGAGCGGGTCGAGCTCCCCGTCCGGGCCGAGCCGGCCGTGGACGCCGTAGCAGCGCTCGAGCGGCACGAGCGGTTCGGGGTGCTCGGCGCAGAGGCGGTAGAGGTGGGCTCGCGTCTGGCGACGCAGGTGCAGGAGATGCTCGAAGCCGGCGTTGCCGACATACGCGATGCGGGCGCCGCGCCGCTCGAGCAGCGCGTTCGTCGCGACCGTCGTGCCGTGTGCGAACCGCGTCAGCCCGGCACCGGCGCCGACCGCACGCGCCGCAGCCAGCACCGATTCCTCCTGCCTCGCCGCGGTCGGCACCTTGGCCGTCCGGATCCGTCCGTCCTCGACGAGCACGGCGTCGGTGAAGGTGCCGCCGACGTCGACGCCCAGGATCGCCACGTCCGTACTCTGCACCGGCATGCGCGTCCGCGCCTTCCTCTTCGACTTCGACGGCCTGATCCTCGACACCGAGTTCGCCGCGCGGGCCGGCTGGGAGCGCCTCTACCGCGAGCACGGCCACGAGCTGCCGACCGACCTGTGGGCGACGCTCGTCGGCACCACCCACGCGCCGTGGGACCCGATGGCGCACCTCGAGGAGCTCGTCGGTGAGCCGCTCGAGCGGGACGCGCTGAACGAGCGGCGCTTCGCGCACGAGATCGCGCTGATCGAGGCCGAGGAGCTGCGCCCGGGTATCGCGGAGTACCTCGCGGCAGCCAGGCAGCACGCTTTGAAGCGGGCGATCGTCTCCAGCTCGACGCGCCACTGGGTCGACATGCACCTCGAGCGGCTCGAGGAGGCGACCGGCTGG
>Ga0070714_100004470_pt1 | contig 10536 bp, 10 predicted proteins | sample LARL83metaG_FD_65450 | JGI IMG/M metagenome (GOLD analysis project Ga0070714, IMG submission 65450) | Corn, switchgrass and miscanthus rhizosphere microbial communities from Kellogg Biological Station, Michigan, USA - LAR L8-3 metaG | ecosystem: Host-associated > Plants > Roots > Rhizosphere ... | reverse complement strand
GCCTCGCCGTAGCCGTCGGAGCCGCGCGGGTTGAGCGCCAGGACGCACCAGCCGGCGGCGACGAACTCCTGGTGGTGGAACTCGAAGCTGCCCAGGGCCGGCGTCCAGGCGTTGTGAGGGCCGCCGTGCACGTTGAGCAGCAGCGGCTTCGGGTTGCCCGGCTCGGCGCCCCAGACGTAGCCCTCCAGATCCAGGCCGTCCGGCGCCTGGAAGCGGCGGATCTCCGGCCGGGCGATCTCCGCATCGCGCAGCAGGTCGGCATTGAGATCGGTGATGCGCGCCGCACGCTTGCCGGCCAGGTCGAGGGCGAAGACGTCGGCGGGGGTGGCGGGGTCGCTGACGATCACCGCGGCGCCCGACGGAGAGACGCTGAGGCCGCCGACCACCGTCTCGACGCCGCCCAGCACGAGCTCCGGCGCTCCAGCGCCGTCCAGCCGCTGCTGGAACACGTGCGTGCAGCCGCCGATGCGCGCGCAGAAGAGCACCTTGTCGCCGTCCGGGTGCAGCGCCGGCGGGCCGCCGGGATATGCGGAGTGGCCCGGCATCACGTTCCGGTCGAAGCCTTCGAGCAGCGAGCGCGGCTCTCCTCCCTCGGCGGGCACGGCGTAGATCGCATCCAGCAGGGCCAATCGGTTCGGGGAGCCGAGGAAGACGACTGTGTCCGGGCTTGCCCAGAGCGGCAGACCGGCCACCCACTCGCCGCCGACGATTCGGCGCGGCTCGCCGCCAGTGGCCGGGATCGTGAACAGGTGGGACGCCAGATCCAGGTCGCGGTCCTCATGCATCGACGCTGAGAAGGCGAGCGTCCTCCCGTCCGGCGACCAGGCCGGGCTGCCGGCGGAGAAGTCGCCGCTGGTCAGCTGCCGCGCGTCTCCCGTCGCGGCGTCGACGACAAAGAGGTGCGTGCGGCGCTCGCCCAGGAAGCCGGCGCCGTCCAGCTTGTAGATCAGATGGCGGACTTCGATCGGCTTTGCCTTGGCGGCCTCCGACTCGTCCTGCTCGGGCTCGACGATGCCGATCAGCGCCAGCCGGCCACCGTCCGGCGACCAGGCCAGGTCGGCCACGCCCCCGGGAAGGTCGGTCAGGCGGCGCGCCTCGCCCGCAGCGTCGCCGAGCAGGTAGACCTGCGGCTTGGCGCCCTCACCGCGCGCGGCCAGGAAGGCGAGCTGCCGGCCGTCCGGAGACCAGCGAGGGCTCGACTCTCCCTCGTCGCCGCGGGTCCACTGCACCGCTTCGCCCGAACCGTCCAGCGGGGCGACCCAGAGGCGCGTCACGAGGCGGTCCTTCTCGCGGTCGGCGGAGGTCACGACGAACGCCACGCGCCGGCCGTCGGGGCTCACCCGCGGGTCGCCGGCCTGGCGGAGCTCGTAGATGTCTTCGATCTTCAAAGTGCGCGTCATCGAGAACTATTGAAGCGCGTCCCCAGCAGCTCTGTTAACGGAGTTGCTCCGCAGCAGCTCTGTTAACGGAGGCGCCTCTCGGGAGTCGTCGAAGGGCAGCTCTGTTAACGGAGGCGCCTCTCGGGAGTCGTCGAAGGGCAGCTCTGTTAACGGAGTTGCTCCGTGGGCAGGTGCGGGACTGGGTGCTGTCCGGCATAGGGCGCTCAGCCGGTGTTCTGCAGGCCCGCCGCGATGCCGCCGACCGTCAGGCGCACCAGCCGCGAGAGCTGCTCCGCCGTCGAGTCATCCGCAGCCTCCAGCTCCCGCAGGAAGCGCAGCTGCAGGAACGACAGCGCGTCCACGTAGGGGTTACGGAGGTCCACCGCCAGCCGCAGGATGTTGTGCCCGCCGAGCAGGCGCTGGTGTCCGGTCAGGTCGAGCACCAGCCGGCGCGTCAACCGGTACTCCTCGCGAATCAGATCGACCAGCTCCGGACGGGCTCCCCGCTCCAGGTAGAGGCCGGCAATCTGCGGGTCCGCCTTGGCCAGGCTCATCTCGGCGTTGTCGACGATCGAGCCGAGCAGCGGCCATTCCGCCGCCATGCCGCGCAGACGGTCCAGCCCCCGAGCGTCGACGACCGCCTGCAGCCCGGTGCCGAGACCGAACCAGCCGGGCAGGTTGCAGCGGTTCTGCGTCCATGCGAACACCCACGGGATCGCTCGCAGCTGCTCGAGATCAGCCCCCGGTCCCCCCCGCCGGGCGGGTCGCGAGCCGAGGGCCAGCTCGCCGATCTGGCGGATCGGCGTCACCGCCAGGAAGAAGTCCGCGAAGCCGGGCGCCTCGACCAGGCGGCGGTAGGCCGTCTCCGACTCCCGCGCCATCAGGTCGATGTCGGCCGCGAACCGCTCCTCGGCCTCGCGCAACCGTCGCTCGTGCGCCGCCGTCGACGCCACCAGCACGGCACTCGTCACCTGCTCCAGGTGGCGCAGCGCGATCGCGGGACTGCCGTAGCGGGCGAAGATCACCTCGCCCTGCTCCGTCACCTTGAAGCGGCCGCCGAGCGAACCGGGCGCCTGGCTGCGAATGGCGCGGCCGGCAGGGCCGCCGCCGCGCCCGACGGCGCCGCCGCGGCCATGGAAGAGAGTCAGCGCCACGCCGTGCCGCCGCGCCCACTCGGCCAGGCGCGCCTGCGCGCCGTACAGCGCGAGGTTGGCGGCCAGGTAGCCGACATCCTTGGTCGCGTCCGAGTACCCGAGCATGACCTCGAGCCGGCCTGACCGTTCGAGACGCTCCCGCCACCCCGGATCGGCGTGGAGCTCGTCGAGGACGCCGATCGCGGCTTCGAGGTCCGCGCGCGACTCGAACAGCGGCACGACGTCGATCTCGAGGGAGCCGTCCGGCACGGCTGCGCGCGCCAGCTCCTCGACGGCGAGCACGTCGGCGGCGTTCCGGGTGAAGCTGACGACGTACCGCCGGCACGCCTCGGCGCCGAAGCGCGCCTGCAGGCGGGCCATCACCTGGAAGGTGGCGGCAACCTCACGCGCCTCGTCCGAGTCCGGCTCGTCGAGCGCGCGGCGGTGGACCGAGGAGTGCTGGCGGACCTCCAGCGACGCCAGGTGGAAGCCGAACGTCTCCACCTGCCAGACCAGGTTCTGCAGCTCGCCGCGCGCAACGCGCCCGGCGCCGGCGTCGTCAAGCGAGCGCTGCAGCGCCAGCAGGTCGTCGCGGAGCTCGCCGGCGGAGGCATAAGCGCCCGGCTCCTCGAGCCGCGTCGCTCGCAACCGGTTGGCGGCGTCGAGCAGAAACCGCCGGTGCGGCTCGCCGCGAGGATCGTCACGCGCGGTGAGCTCATCGCCGGCCGGCGTCCACTCCTCGGCCAGGGTCAGCGTGCGGCCGATCCGCCGCGCGGCGTTCTCGAGCCCCATCAGCACGTGCTCCGACTGGATGGCCATCGCCTCCTCCGTCACGGCATGCGTCACGTGCGGGTTGCCATCGCGGTCGCCGCCCACCCAGCTGCCCCAGCGCAGGAAGGGACGGACCGGCTCGCCGGGCCGGGCGCGCTCCAGCTCTCTATAGAGGACGGGCGCGAGGCCGAAGAGCGCCTCGTCGAAAACCGCCATCACACTGCGCACCTCGTCGATCGGCGTCGGCCGCGTCCGGCGCAGCTGCGAGGTGCGCCAGAGGATGGTGAGCTCCTCACCCAACCTTCGCTCGGAGGCGGCCCGTTCCGCCCCGCCCAGCCGCGGGTCATCGAGCTGGTCGTAGGTGACAGCGAGCCGGCGCAGCGCGTCCACCACGGCGCGGCGGCGCGCCTCAGTGGGGTGAGCCGTCAGAACCGGCCGGATCTCCAGGCGCTCGAGAAGCGGTTCGAGCTTGCCGGCAGGCAGCTCGCCCGCCGTCGCCGCGAGGGACTCGGGGATGAGCTCCTTCGACCGCGAGCGGCTGCGCAGGATCCGGATCCGGTGGCGCTCCTCGGCAAGGTTCGCCAGCTGGAAGAAGACGGTGAACGCGCGTGCGACCTGCTCGGCGCGGTCGAGGTCGAACGAGTCGACGATCTCGACGACCCTTCGCAGCTGCTCCTCGGCGGCGGCGCCCCGCGAGGCCCGCAGCTCGATCGCCGCCTTGCGCAGGCGCTCGACGTCCTCCAGCAGCTCCGCCCCGTCGTTCTCGGCGATGATCTCGCCCAGGGCCGAGCTGAACCGGCGCACGTCGGCGCGCAGCGGCGCGGAGAGCTCATCGAGCTCCAGGTCGTCGGAAGCGTGGCGGGCCATGCGACTAATCATCGGCATGGCGCCTAGGCACTAGAATCGCCGCCATGCCCGACGTCAGCCACGCCAAGCTGTTCAGCGATCTCGAGTCGAAGGAAGTGCAGCGCATCGGCAACCGCATGCGCGAGGTCAAACACTCGGCCGGGAGCGAGATCGTGACCGCGGGATCGGGTGGCGTCGCGTTCCTGGTGATCATCGACGGCGAGGTCGAGGTGCGCGTCCCCGACGGCCGCACCCGCATGCTGGGTCCGGGCGACCACTTCGGCGAGATCGCACTTCTCACCGAGGACCAGCGCTCCGCGACGATCGTCGCCAAGTCGGACGTGACGCTGGCGGGCCTGACCGCCTGGGACTTCAAGCCGTTCCTGATCGACCACCCGGAGGTGGCCTACCGAATCGCTCAGAAGCTGGCCCGGATGATCCCGGAGGCCGAAGCCCGCTAGGAGTTCCTGGTCCCCGCGATCAGGATCGCCCGCCCGGCGGCGAAAAGCAGCAGCGCGGCAGCCATCCAGAGGGCTGCCGCCAGCACGACCGCCAGCACGCCCAGGCGGCCACCCCAGATGGTGATCGACACCGCGAAGACCAGCAGGGCGACCGCGCCGAGGACGGCTCCGACCGCGTCGATGTCCGTCTCCTCAGTGCCCTCCGACTTCTCCATCAGCGTCAGGGCGGCGGGGAGAATGGCCGGAAAGGCCAGGAACACGCCGCCGACGCGCGGCCCCCAGCGCAGGCCGACGATGCCGGCGGCGAGCGCGATGCCGGCGCCGAACGCGAAGCGCAGACCGAGCTGACCCCACTGCGGCGCCAGCAGCTTGCGCAGGTCGACCTCGACCTTCTGGCGGCGCTCGCGGCGGACCGTCTCCCGCATGGTCATCGCCAGATCCCCAGGTAGGCGGCGACCGCGGCGGTCGCCCACGCAAGCCAGCCGGCGGCGCTGGCCACCAGCGAATGCAACTTCGGCACAAGCACCATCACCGCGAGGCAGCAGCCGATCATGCCGGCGGCGCCGGCGATCATCCCTTGCCCTGCCGGAGTGATCGACGCGGGCTTCTGGAGGCCGTTGAGCACCAGGCTGACCGCGGCCACCGAAGGCGCCGCCGCAAAGAGCCCGGCGAACATCTTGGGGCGCAGCGCCGTGCTCAGCTGAGAGATCAGGGCGACCAGGCAGCCTGCGACCAGGGCCTTGACGAGCAATAGGACGGCCGGCCCCATCGCGCCATCACGCTACGCTCCCGAAAGTGGCCGCCACGCTAGCGGGGAAGCTGCTGCTCAAGCCCGGCCGGCGGGCGGCCGTGGTGGCGGCACCCGCCGGCTACCGTCTCGACGGCGCCGAGGGAGTCGAGCTGGTCGAGCCGGCGGCAGGCGACCTCGACTTCGCGCAGGTCTTCGTCAACAGCCGCGCCGAGCTCGACACCGTCCTGGCCCCGGTGCTGCCTGCGCTGAAGCCCGAGGCGCTGCTCTGGGTCTGCTACCGCAAGGGCGGCGCGAAGGCCGGCAGCGACCTCAATCGCGACCAGCTCTGGGCCGAGATGGGCGAGCGCGGCTGGACCGGCGTGACGCTGGTCGCGGTTGACGGCGCCTGGTCCGCGATGAGGTTTCGCCGCGCCGGCTGAGTCCAGGCTGATTGCGCTCGCCGCCGCCCTCTGCGCGCTGGCCCTGGTCGCCTGCGGCTCCGAGAGCGTGCCCCAGCCCGGCCGCCCATCGCCTTCGCCGGCGATCGCCAGCCCGTCTCCGACGCCGGCTTTCGGCGACCTCGCGGTGCGCACCGGCCTGCCCGCCTGTCCAGCCGCTGCGACCTTCGAGGACGTCTACTACCCGCGGTGGGCCGGCAAGCCCGCCCCGGTGATCGTGTTCATCCACGGCGGGTCCTGGGTCTCCGGCACCCGCGCCGACGTGGCGCAGACAGAGCCGCTGCTGACGCTGCTCCGAACTCGCGGCTACGCCGTGGTGTCCATCGACTATCGCCTCGCGCCCGCTTCCCGCTGGCCGGCGATGTACGACGACAGCCGCTGCGCGCTCGCCAACCTGGTCGCCGATGCGCAGGCGCTCGGTCTCGACGCCACCCATGTCGGCGTGATGGGCGTCAGCGCGGGTGCGCAGCTGGCGCTCCTGCTGGCCTTCCGGCTCCCGGCCGCGCAGAGGCCGCGGTTCGTGATCGAGGTGTCCGGACCGGTCGATCTCACGAGCTCGGACTTCAGCGCGGGCGGTGCCCAGCTCGGGGAGGAGGTGTTCGGCGCAAGCTCGTCGTCGGATCCCGTGCTCCGGTCGGCCAGCCCGATCACGTATGTCGCCGCCGGCGACCCGCCGGTGCTCATCCTGCACGGCACCGCCGACCAGACAGTCCCGTTCGCCCAGGCACAGGAGCTGCAGCGGGCGCTCGCGGCCCACCACGACGTCGGTCAGTTGGTCTCCATTCCCAACGGCACCCACGATTTGAGCGGCGCGATCGGGGCGGAGGGCGCGTTCGTGAGCTTCCTCAACAGCTACGGCTAACCGCGACCCCTCCCTGGCCCTCCCCGGAGGGCAGGGAAGATTGTTGACCTCGTGTTAAAATTTGACGTGATGCAGGCTACCGGCGCGCCGCCCAAGCAGGTCCTTCGCGCCCTCGCGGACCTGCTCGTGCAGGTCGAGCCCCTCCAGCAGCGGCTCTGGGACTCGGTCGGGCTGAGCGTCGCCGGGCTCCGGGTGCTGAGGATCCTTTCCGAGCAGCACACGCCGATCGCTGCCGGGCGGCTGGCCGCGCTGGCCGGGATCTCGCAGGCCTCCCTTAGCCGCCTGCTGGCCAGGCTCGAGCAGCGCGAGCTCGTCTGCCGCGAGGTCGATCCCGGCGACCGCCGCCGGGTCAGCGTGGGCATCACCCCCGCCGGAGGCAAGCTGCTGGAGACCAGCCGTGGCTGGCGCGGTTCGCAGTTCGAGCGTGCGGCCGCCGACCTCAGCCCAGCGGACCGGCAGGCGTTCGTCGACGCCGTCGGACGCTTCACCGAGCGCATTCGCGTACTGGGGAAGGGCGAATGACCACGCGCTTCGCCTACAAATGGGTCGCGCTGTCCAACACGACGCTGGGCGTGCTGATCGCGACGGTGAACGCCACCAGCATCCTGATCGCGATGCCGGTGATCTTCCGCGGCATCCAGATCAACCCGCTCGACCCCGCGAACTTCAGCTATCTGCTCTGGCTGCTGATGGGATACATGGTCGTTTCGGCCGTGCTCGTGGTCACCGCCGGCCGCGTCGGCGACATGTTCGGCCGGGCGCGCATCTACAACTACGGCTTCGCCGTCTTCACGGTGGCGGCGGTCGGGCTTTCGCTGGTCTGGAGCCAGGGCTCCGCCGGCGCGCTCGAGCTGATCGTGCTGCGCATGGTGCAGGCCGTCGGCGGGGCGATGATGATGGCGACCTCGGCGGCGATCCTCACCGACGCCTTTCCGCCGAGCCAGCGCGGGCTCGCGCTGGGCATCAACATGATGGCCGCGATGGCGGGATCGTTCCTGGGCATCGTGGTCGGCGGCATCCTGGCCGGCTTCAACTGGCGCTGGATCTTCATCGTCAACATCCCGATCGGCGTGATCGGGACCGTGTGGGCCTTCCGCAAGCTGCGCGACACCGGGCCTCGGCGGCGGGCCAGGATCGACTGGATCGGCAACCTCACCTTCGCCGCCGGCCTGGCGATGCTGCTGGTCGGCGTGACGTCAGGGCTGCGGCCCTATGGCGGCTCCCCCATGGGCTGGACCAACCCCTTCGTCATCGGGATGGTCGCCGGCGGCCTGGTGGTGCTGGCGCTCTTCGTGCTCTGGGAGACGCGGATCGACGAGCCGATGTTCCACCTGGACCTCTTCAAGATCCGTGCCTTCACGGCCGGCAACCTCGCCGGCCTGCTCGCCGCGGTGGGCCGCGGCGGCCTCCAGTTCATGCTCGTGATCTGGCTGCAGGGCATCTGGCTGCCGCTGCACGGCTACGACTACACGCAGACTCCGCTCTGGGCCGGCATCTACATGCTGCCGCTGACGGTCGGATTCCTGGCCGCCGGACCGCTCTCGGGGGCGCTCAGCGACCGCTTCGGCGCGCGGCCGTTCGCCACCGGCGGCATGCTGCTCGCCGCGGTCAGCTTCGGCTTGCTGATGCTGATCCCCGCCGACTTCGCCTACCCGGTCTTCGCGGCCGTGATCTTCCTGAACGGCGCCTCGATGGGGCTCTTCGCCTCGCCCAACACCGCGGCGATCATGAACAGCGTCCCGGCCGGGCCCGCGGCGTGGCGTCCGGCATGCGCGTGACCTTCCAGAACGTCGGAATGCCGCTTTCGATCGGGCTGTTCTTCACGCTGATGATCGTCGGGCTGAACTCGACCGTGCCGCCGACGATGTTCCACGGCCTGGTGTCGAACGGAGTCCCGGCACCGGTCGCGCACCGGCTGGCCGGGCTGCCGCCGATCAGCTACCTGTTCGCCTCATTCCTGGGCTACAACCCGCTGGGTACGCTGCTCGGCCCGGTGCTGCCGCACCTGCCGGCCGCCGACGCCGCCCGTCTCACCGGCCAGACGTTCTTCCCCTCACTCATCTCGGGCCCGTTCCAGCACGGCCTGGTCTTCGTGCTGACCTTCTCGATCATCGCGAGCCTGGTGGCCGCGGCCGCCTCCTTCCTGCGCGGTGGCCGCTACGTCCACGAGGAGATCGAGGCTCGCGCCGGGGCTCAGGTCGCATGAGAGGAAGGTCCGTCGGGTTCAACGAGAAGACCGTCGCCGAGTTCGACGCCAAGAAGGGCCGCGGGGTCGGGCCCTGGGGCGACAACCTGCTCTTGCTGACGGCCACGGGTTGCGTGAGCGGAGAGCGGATCACCACTCCACTCGTCTACCGGCGCCACGGTGGCGATTTCGTGCTCGTGGCGTCCCGCGGAGGCGCGCCCGAGCATCCGAAGTGGTACGGCAACCTGCGCGCCAACCCGGAGGTCGAGATCGAGATGGCCGACGGTGACGGCACGCAGACGGTCGGGGCCCGTGCACGACTCGTGCCTGAGGGGCCGGAGCGCGACGAGCTGTACGCCTACATGGTCGAGGTCTGGCCCGCCTTCGCCGACTACGAGAAGAAGACTGACCGCAAGATCCCCATCGTGGTGCTGACCCCGATCGAATAGGGAATCCGGCAGACTCCTCCCCACCATGTGGGGAGGTCCGGCGCGGAGCGCCGGGGAGGGGACTTGAGCCGGATCTCCCAAGCGCTCCAGATCCGCCCGGGCGAGGGAACGCTGGTCGCCCCACTCTTCGGAGTCTTCCTGTTGGTCAACCTGGGCGGCACGCTGGGCGCAGCCGGCACCGACGCCCTGCTCTTCATCCGCTTCGGAACGGCCAGCCTGCCAGCGCTCTACGTGGCGCTGGGCGCGGTGATCCTCACGGCGACCCTGGGCATGACCGCGCTGCTCGCCCGCGGTGCGCGAGGGCGCCTCTACCTGAGCCTGCTGCTGGTGCTGGCGGCCGCGCTGCTGGCGGCCCGGCTCCTCCTGATCGCCGGCATTCCGGCCGTTTACCCGATTGTGTGGCTCGCCGCGAACGTGGTCAGCTCGATCCAGGGGCTGATCGGCTGGGGCCTCGCCGGCCTCGTCTGCGACACGCGCCAGGCGAAGCGGCTCTTCCCGCTCTTCGGCGGCGGCGGCGTGCTCGGCTCAGTGATCGGCGGCGTCATCGCGCGCCCGCTGGCGGAGGTCGGCCACTCCGAGAACCTGGTGCCGGCCTGGTGCGCGACGCTGTTGCTCGCTTTCCTGCTCGCACGCCGTCTCCCCAGTGCGGCCGCTCCAAGACGGGCCGGCGCCGCCTCGGTCTGGTCGGATCTCCGGCAGGGCCTCGACACCGCCCGCCACAGCACGATGCTGCGCTGGTTCGCGCTCGCGATCGTCCTCTTCTCGCTGCTCTACTACTCGCTCGCGTTCCCCTTCGCCCAGGCGGCGGCGCTGCGCTTCCCCAACGCCGACGCGCTGGCCGGCTTCCTCGGACTGTTCAGCGCCGCGGCCACCGGCACGGCCTGCCTGGCCTCGCTGTTCCTGGCCGGTCGCTTCTATGCCCGCTTCGGGCTCATGAACGCGGTGCTGGGCTTCGCCGGCATCTACGTGATCGGGTTCGCTGTGCTGCTCGCCCTGCCCGGGTTCGGAGTGCTGGTCGCGTTCCGGTTCGCACAGTTGGCGTGGATGTTCGGGCTCGCCGGGACCGCCTATCACGCGGTCTTCAACGTGGTGCCCGACGAGCGCCGGGACCAGACGCGCGCCTTCGTCGACGGCGTCGGGACGCAGGCAGGCACGATCGTGGGCGGTCTCGTCCTGCTGATCGGCGAGCACGTCCTGAGGCCCTGGGAGCTCTACGTCGTGGGCTTGGTCGCGGGCGCCGTCACCTTCTTCGCACTGCGCCA